>Ga0335069_10001331_pt1 | contig 40003 bp, 47 predicted proteins | sample Lox_Sample_11_FD_206714 | JGI IMG/M metagenome (GOLD analysis project Ga0335069, IMG submission 206714) | Soil microbial communities from Loxahatchee National Wildlife Refuge, Florida, United States - Lox_Sample_1.1 | ecosystem: Environmental > Terrestrial > Soil > Wetlands | place: USA...
GTCGCCACCAGCCACAGCGGTGTATCGCTGGCGGGTGCGCATGCCCGGATCATCGGGCCCTGGTTCGCCGGCCTGGGTGCCGCGCCCGATTCCTTCGACGTCTTCGCAGGAGAGCGTTTCCTGGATCCCAACCGGAGCTTTTCAAATGCACACTAAGACGCTTTCACCGGTCGCTGCATTGTTCAGATCGGACGACGTGCCTGCCTCGGGCAGCGTCACGCTCCGATTCGATGGACGTCCGATCACGGCGCCCGCGGGCATCAGCGTGGCCGCCGCGCTGCTGCTGAACGGAGTGGGACCGTTCCGCACCACTCCCGTGAGGTCGGCTCCGCGCGCACCCTATTGCATGATGGGCGTCTGTTTCGACTGCCTGGTCGAGGTGGATGGCAACGCCAGCCGCCAGGCCTGCCTGACCGTGGTTCGCGATGGGATGGAGGTCAGGCGTCAGGAAGGTGCGTCCTCGCTGCCCCTGCCCGAGCAAGGGGAAGGTCATGGACGCTGATATCGTCGATCTGATCATCGTAGGCGCGGGCCCCGCGGGACTGGCGGCAGCGTGCGAGGCGCGCAAATGGGGACTTGGCGTTACCCTGCTCGACGAGCAAGGTGCAACAGGCGGACAGATCTATCGCGCCGTCGATGCCGCCAGCGCCAAGCGACGCTCGGTACTCGGGGAGGACTACGCCGCCGGTGCCGAGCTCACGGCCGCGTTTGCCGGGAGCGGCGCTCGGCACATCGCCGGTGCGGCGGTGTGGAATGTAGGCCGCGACTTGAAGGTGAACTACGTGCAAGGCGGCGCGAATCGGGTCCTGCAAGCCCGTCAAATCGTGCTCGCCAGCGGCGCGATGGAACGGCCGTTTCCCATACCGGGCTGGACGCTGCCCGGCGTGATGGGCGCCGGTGCGGCCCAGATTCTCTACAAGAGTGCCGGTGCCTTGCCGACAGACCCTGTCGTGTTGGCGGGATGCGGCCCGCTGCTCTATCTCCTGGCCAGCCAATACCTGCACGCCGGGGCCAGGCTGAAGGCAGTTGTTCATACCACACAGCGCAGGGACTATGTGAGGGCATCGTCGCATCTCGCAGGGGCGCTGCTTGGATGGCGCGATTTGCGCAAAGGCATCCGCATGCTGGGCGAGCTACGCCGGAATGGCGTGCCTGTCTATGCAGGTGCGGAAGGGTTTTCGATCGAAGGCGCGGATCGTGCCGAAGCCTTTTGCTTCACCTACAAGGGATCGCGCAAGCGCATCGAATCGTCCTTGGTCCTCCTTCATCAAGGCGTGGTGCCGAACACGCAGCTGAGCTGGTCGCTCCGGGCCAAGCATCGCTGGAACGATGCGCAACTGTGCTGGGAACCCGAGACCGACGAGTACGGGCAGATCGAAGCCAGCGGCATTTATGTCGCCGGCGACAGCCGCGGGATCGTGGGTGCCAAGGCCTCGGCCTCGCAGGGGCGGCTTGCTGCCCTGGCGATTGCAACCAAGCTCGACCGTCCAGGCCGCGATCAACGATTGGCCCGCGAAAGCGAAGTGCGCGATGAGTTGCGCAACCAGCTTCACATCCGGCCTTTCCTCGACGCACTCTATCGCCCACCGGCGGCGCATCGCATGCCGCCGGAGGACTCGGTCATCGTCTGTCGCTGCGAGGAGGTCACCGCGGGTCAGATTCGAAAGTATGTCGAGCTCGGCTGCCAGGGCCCCAATCAAACCAAGGCGTTCGGACGCTGTGGAATGGGACCGTGCCAGGGACGACTCTGCGGCTTGACGGTTACGGAGCTCATCGCCGGTGCGCGCGGCGTGCCCCATGACGACGTGGGCTACTACCGCATTCGTCCCCCCATCAAGCCGGTGACGATAGGCGAGCTGGCCGGTCTTGTGTGAACACTTCTCCAACCAGGGAACAGGAACCTCGGATGAACGACATCATTCGCATTGCCACCGACAAGCGTCGCAGCCGCGCCGTGGTCTACAACGGCATGGTCTTCATAGGCGGCCAAACTGCCGACGACCGCAGCCAGGACATTCGTGGCCAGACACAACAGACCCTGGCCAAGATCGAGAAATTTCTCGCCGATGCCGGCACGGACAAGAGCCGGCTGCTGACCGCACAGATCTGGATCAAGGACCTCGAGAAAGACTTCGCCGGAATGAATGAAGTCTGGGACGCATGGACGGCGCCTGGCGCAGCCTCCACCCGCGCCACCGCTCAGTGCGAGATGGGCGCTCCCGACATACTTGTGGAGATCATCGTCACCGCGGCAGTCGGAAAGGCGAAAGGGTAGGCCCGGTGCATGGCTGTTAGCGTTTTCGACCTCTTCAAGATCGGCATCGGTCCTTCCAGCTCCCACACCGTCGGACCCATGCGCGCCGCGCGCATGTTTGCGCACAGGCTGGAGGGTGAGCGCAGGATTGCAGCCACGACGCGCGTTCTGTGCGAGCTGTACGGATCCCTTGGCGCGACCGGCAGGGGCCACGGAACCGGCACCGCGGTGCTCCTCGGTCTCTCCGGGCTCGAACCCGATACGGTCGAGCCGGATGCGATTCCCGCCATGCTCGAGAGTATCCGCGCCAAGCGCGAGATCAAGCTCCTGGGCGCGGGTAACATCGCCTTCAACGAAGAGACCGATGTCCTGTACCACGCCACGAAGGCCCTTGCCTTTCACTCGAACGGGATGACGTTCTCGGCATTCGATGCCACTGGCGCGCTACTGGGAATGCACACGTACTATTCGGTGGGCGGTGGTTTCGTTGTGAGCGAAGAGGCGGCCGAGGACGGGGCACGGCACGGGAAGATCGCGCCTGACACCACAGTCCTGCCGTACCCGTTTCATAGTGCCGACGCGCTGCTGGCGATCGCGTGCGCGAACCAGTGCAGCATCGCCGACATCATGAGGGCTAACGAACGGCACTGGCGCACTGACGCGCAGATCGACGCGGGATTGCTTCGCATATGGAACGTCATGCAGGACTGCGTCGAGCGCGGATGCCGCGCGGAGGGCGTGTTGCCCGGGCCTTTCAAGGTTCGCCGGCGTGCCTCGGCGCTCCGCCGCGTGCTGCAAGCGGGTCCAGGAGACGGTGCTCCGCCCGACCCGCTGAGCGTGATGGACTGGGTCAACCTTTACGCGCTCTCCGTGAATGAAGAGAACGCCTCGGGAGGACGGGTCGTCACCGCACCCACTAACGGGGCCGCCGGCATCATTCCCGCGGTCCTCCACTACTACTCACGCTTCGTGAACAAGTCGAGCGATGCGGGCGTGATCGATTTCCTGCTCACCGCCGGCGCCATCGGCCTGCTCTACAAGGAAAACGCCTCTATCTCGGGCGCCGAAGTGGGTTGCCAGGGCGAAGTTGGCGTCGCATGCTCCATGGCATCCGCCGCCCTGTGCGCCGTACTCGGAGGCACCCCCGAACAAGTCGAGAACGCGGCTGAAATCGGCATGGAGCATCACCTGGGGCTCACGTGCGATCCGGTCGGGGGACTGGTCCAGATCCCCTGCATAGAGCGCAACGCGATCGCGTCGGTCAAGGCCATAAACGCCGCACGCATGGCGCTGCACGGCGACGGCTCGCATCATGTGAGCCTCGACAAGGTGATCAAGACCATGCGCGAAACCGGCGCCGACATGATGATCAAGTACAAGGAGACCTCCCGCGGGGGACTCGCGGTCAACATCGTGGAGTGCTGAAAAATCAGCGATTGCCTGTGGCGGTTCGCGGATTTAGCATGCAAGCATGAACCTCTCACAGGTCGAAGCCTTTCGCGCGGTAGTGCTGTCCGGTTCTACCACCGCAGCGGCGCGCGTCCTGCATACTTCGCAGCCCAATGTCAGCCGCTTGATTTCTCAACTCGAGAAGGCGATCGGGCTTCGGCTCTTTCAGCGATCCCCGGGTAAGTTGACCCCGACTGAGGAAGGGCTTGCCTTTTTCAGCGAGGTTCACCGCAGTTTCGTGGGCTTGGAGCAGCTGGACGAGACCGCCGAAAAGATTCGGCGTTTCGGGGCAGGCCCTCTCAGGATAGCGGCCGTTCCCACCATCGCCCTGGGAATGTTGCCGCGCGCGATAAAGCGGTTTGCCAGGGAGCATCCTGAAATCGGCCTATCCATACACACGGGCCACTCGACGGTCATCTCCCATTGGGTCGACTCGCACTTCTGCGATTTGGGTATCGTGTCGCAGTTGTCGCCCCAGAACTATTCGTCGGAGCCCGACGTCCTCTTTCGGATCAACAGTGTGTGCCTGATGCCCAAGGGGCATCGATTGGCGAAGAAGGAGCGCTTGACGCCCGCTGATCTTGAGGGTGAGAGCTTCATCTCATTTCCCAGGCACGATGGGCTGCGCAGCCGCGTCGACCGGGTTTTCGATGAGGCTGGCGTAAAGCGAAAGCTGAACATCGAGACTCCCTATAGCTCGATCACGTGTTCACTGGTCGCTCTCGGCATGGGTGTATGCATCGTCAATCCTCTTGCGGCCCGGGACTTTCGGAATGCGGCGGTGGTGGCTCGTCCTTTCGATCCGGCAGTGCCCAGTGAAGCAATGCTGATTGTCTCCAAGGGGCGGCCGGTGAGCGGGATCGTCGAAAGATTTTCGGCGGTGATGCGGGAAGTTGCACGCGAAGAGTGCGAGGTGCTGCGCATTGAATGACGAAGGCCCGGCGCGCGTTCGCGGCGCGCCGGGGGTCACGCGGGGCTGCTACCAGGCGGGATACCTGGGCGGGATGTACTCGTACGGATAGAGGTAATCCGGGTCGAACCATTCGTCGTCGCGCAGGTCGCTGGCGGCGCGCCGATAGACGATTCCGCCCAGATCGCGCATGCGCTCGTTGATCTGGAAGATCGAATCCTCGCTCACATCGGCGAGGACGGCCGATTGGCCGGCGTCGATGACGAACCTCGACTCATACCCTGCCTGGTCGCGAGTGTCGGCCCGGACCAGGTCCGTGGTGACGCCGACCACCCCACCCGTCGCGGCACCGATCGCCGCTCCACCGGCGGCGCCGACCGCCGCGCCCGCCGGTCCCGCCAGCGCGCCCAGCAGCGCGCCGATGCCTACGCCGACGGCGGTCGCAACGGCGGGGTGCGTCTCCTTGGTATCGACCTCGTACCGGCCCCAGTCGTCGCGGTGAACCACCGCGGTGCCGTGCACCGTGATGTCCCCGGCGTTGTCCATTTGCCAGAGGGCGTGCAGGCCTTCGTAGGCCCTGCCCTCGTTGTCGAATACGACAGCGATGTAGTTGTGCATGGAGCTCTCCTATTTGCCGGTCTTGGGTTTGGCGGAACGCTTCGAGGCGACGGCCTTGCTCGTCTCCTGGACGGAGGCACGCGCGTCGGCGAGCGTCTTCCTTACCGCGGACTCGAACTTGTGGCCGGTTGCCTTCAGGCCCTCGGCGGCATCCTTCTGCACCGCTTCGAGGCTCTTGATGGCCTCCGCAAGGTGCTTCTTCGCGGCCTCGTTCTGCGCCTCGATCGAGCTCTTGGCCGAGTCGGCGACCGCCTTGGCCTTCTTCTCCACGATCTCCAGGTCGATCTTCATCGCCCCGCCGCGCTTGGCCGCAGCGTCGCTGATCGCGCTGTGGAGCTCCTGCGCGCTGGCTCGAACTTTGTCGAGCGCGTCCTTGACTTTCATGTCCATTGCCATTGCCTTCCTTGTCGTTGAGTGATGGAACAAACCCCCGATTGCCGCTAGTTCATGTTCATCGCGACGCCGTCGAGGGAGACGTTGAAGTCGAGACCCAGCGTGTGGGCGTGCATCATGATGACCACGCCGTTCTGGTTCTTCAGGGCGGAGCCGGCGGCGCCGCCGCCGATCGTGATGCCGGCCGACGCGGCCGTGTAGTTGCCGTCGAAGTCCGCGAGGTTGTTCAGGTGATACACGTCGCCGCTCGCCCGGATGCTCTCGGCGCCGAACGAGTTGACGCTGAGGCCCCGCACTTTCACGGGATACGATCTTCCCTTGTAGGAGAGGATCGCCGTGCCCCAGGAATAGCCGAGGCCTGCGGCCACGCTGCCCCCGGAGAACTCGATGGTGGCGTCGGGAAACTCGGTCTTGGCGCTGGCCATCAGGGGTGCAGCCACGAGGCTCGCGGCGAGGACGCCGGCTGAAATGATTCGATGCAAGTGCATGTCGATGACTCCTTCAGGTGGGTTGGAAGCGAGCTCGAGCGTTGCCCGAGTGCACATGCAATCTGCGTTCGCGCCGTCACGCATCGGTTCCCGGCTCGCGGAATCGGGTCACAGCGGTGACTGTCGGGGGGCGGCCCCACGGCGACGCGCCGCGGTGGCAGTTGTGACGCTCGCGCGGCGGCCCGTGGCCTCTCGGCGATCAGGGGCGCCCAAGCTCGCGGGTGTGCAAGCCAACGCTATTCAAGGAGAGCCAACGTGGCGGACCTGATCGTGGTCGGTTTCAAGAAGGATATGTACCGGGCATCGCGTGTCCTCGGCGAATTGCAGGACCTGAACGACGACTGGGTGGTGGACCTCGACGATGCCGTTGCGGTCTACCGCGACCGCAGCGGAAGGCTGCGCGTCGACCAGAGCTACCAGCCGACCACCGGCGAAGGCGCCGCGTGGGGCGGGTTGCTGGGCATGCTCCTCGGCGCGATTCTCGCGATTCCTTTCACCGCGGGGGCGAGCGCCGCCGCCGCGTCGAGCGCCGTGGCGGCTGCCGCCCTGGGCGGGACTGCGCTGGGCGCCGGAGCCGGAGCCATCGACGCGTCGACCTGGAAGACCGAGTTCGGCATTCCCACCGACTTCGTGAAGCAGGTCGCGACGATGATCCAGCCTGGGGATTCGGCCATCTACGCAGTGCTGCGCGTGGGCACTCCCGGCATCGTGGCCGAACGGCTGCGCGGCTACGGAGGAACGATCCTCACCACAACGTTGAACCGTGAGCAGCAGCGCAAGGTGGAGAAGGTCCTCAACCCATAGCGGACGCCGGGCCCGTCATTCCGGCGGGCAGGCGCCCCATCTAAAGGAGAAATGTATGAGCAGCAGCATGCTTGGGTATCTGGGTCGCAACTGGGGCTGGATCGTGTTGCGTGGCGTGGTTGCCGTGTTGTTCGGCGTGCTGGCCTTCGTGTGGCCGGGCATGACGCTGGCGGCATTGGTCATTGTCTGGGGCGCGTATGCGCTGGCCGACGGCGTGCTGGCGTTGATTTCCGCCTGGCAGGTTCGCGACCAGGGAGGAAGCCCGTTCTGGTCGCTGGTGCTCCTCGGCCTGTTCGGCATCGGCGCCGGCGTGGTGACGTTCATGTGGCCCGCGATGACCGCGATCACCTTGCTGATGCTCATCGCGGCTTGGGCCGTGGTGACGGGCATCCTCGAGATCGTCGCCGCGATTCGCCTGCGCAAGGAGATCGAGGGTGAATGGCGCCTCGGCCTGTCGGGCGTCCTTTCGGTGATCTTCGGCGTGATCATGTTCGCCGCCCCCGGCGCCGGCGCGCTCGCGCTGATCTGGGTGATCGCCGCCTATGCGATCGTCTTCGGTGCGCTGGTCATCGGGTTGGGCGTGCAACTCAAGCAGTACGCGCCGTCGCATCACGCGGCGCGGGCGTGAGTCGCGGCCGTCCATGGACAGGCTGCTCGTCGCGGTGTTCGACAGCGAATCGAAGGCCTATGAGGGCTCCAGGATCCTTAGGCAGCTGGGCGAGCAGGGCAGTCTGGGGCTGCACGCGATGGCCATGGTCGCGAGATGGAACGAGGCGGAGAATCCGCCGGTCGGCGTGCGCCCGCGCGGCGGCCGCCGGCCGGCGCTTCTCATCCGCGCGAAGTACTTCGACCGGATGGTGCAATGGGACAAGCCGAAGCGGGTCTTGATCCCGGTTGCGGTGGGACTGTCTTCCGGCATGGCGGCGGACCTGAACAACGCCAGGATCGGCGATGAATTCATCGACGACGTGACGACCGCCCTGGTGCGCGGAAGGGCTGCGGTCGTCGCCGAGGTCGACGAACGCTGGACGGCGCCCGTGGACATCGGCTTGGAAGCGGTCGGCGGCACCGTGTACCGGCGAACGCTGCCGGTGAAGCTCCACGAAAGGATCAGGGCCGCCGCGCGTGACCTCGGCGATTGGCTGCGCGGGTGATGGCGCATGGCCGACGCGGGGACTGATGCCCCATTCTGGAGCCGCGACGCCGCGGAGCTGAGCGCGTCCCTGGGCTCGGGCGCCGGGGGCTTGTCGTCCGCCAAGGCCGCGGAGCAGCTTCGCCAGGTCGGCTCCAACAGCATCGAGGAAGCGAGCGAGCAGAGCGCCCTCGGCCTGCTGCTGAAGCAATTCGAAAGCCCCCTCGTGCTCATCCTCGTGTTCGGCGCGCTGATCTCGCTGATCCTGAAGGAGTGGACGGACGCCGGCATCATTCTTGCGATCGTGCTCGGCAGCTCGCTGCTGAGCTTCTACCAGGAGTACCAGGCATCGGCGGCGGTCGAGGAGCTCAAGCACCGCCTGGCATTGACATGCCGCGTGGTACGCGACGGCACGGAGCAAACCGTGCCGGCGGACACCATCGTGCCCGGCGATGTCGTCTTGCTATCGGCAGGCAACCTCGTTCCCGCCGATGGACTCGTGATGGAGGCCACGGATTTCCTGGTCAACCAGGCCAGCCTGACCGGCGAATCCTTCCCCGTCGAGAAGCGGCCGGGGATCGTCGCGCCGCAGACGCCGGTCGCGGGGCGCACCAACGCGGTCTACCTGGGGGCCTCGGTCCAGAGCGGAACCGCGAAGGTCCTCGTGGTCCAGACGGGGAGCCGGACCGCTTTCGGGGCCATCGTTGCCCAGCTCCGGGCGCGACCGCCCGAGACGGAGTTCGAGCGCGGCATTCGCCAGTTCGGCTATCTCCTGCTCCGGGTGATGATCGTCATCGTCCTGTTCGTGCTGGCGGTAAACCTGTATTTCGAGCGGCCGTGGGTCGAGTCGCTGCTGTTCGCGGTGGCGCTCGCCGTCGGCCTGTCGCCGGAGCTGCTGCCCGCCATCATCAGCGTGACGCTCGCCTCGGGCGCACGCGCAATGGCCAAGCAGGGCGTCATCGTCCGCCGCCTGAATGCGATCGAGAACTTCGGCAGCATGGACATCTTCTGCACGGACAAGACCGGCACGCTGACCGAGGGCGTCATCGTTCTCCAGGACGCCGCCGACGCGGATGGCCGGACGTCGACGCAGGTGAGGCAACTCGCCTTTCTCAACGCGGCCTTCGAGACCGGCATCGACAACCCGCTCGATGCCGCCCTGGTGGCCCTGGGCAAGAGTGCCGGACTGACGACGACCGGTTACAGCAAGATCGACGAGATTCCCTACAGCTTTCAAAGCAAGATGCTGACGATTGTCGTGGCGGCGGACGCCGATGCCTCGCAGCACCTCATCGTCACCAAGGGCGCTTTCGCGAATGTGCTCGCCATCTGTACGTCGGTGGACCAGGGCGGCGCGAATGTTCCCCTCGCGCCGCAGCTGCGCGAGGGGCTCGAAGCGTTCTACCAGGCCAAGGGTGACGCGGGATTCCGGGTCCTGGCCGTGGCGACACGCAGGGTCGCGGCGAAGGAGCGCTACGGCCGCGACGATGTGGCCGGGATGGGGTTCGCCGGATTCCTGGTCTTCATCGATCCGCCCAAGGCGGATGCGCAGCAGACGCTTCGCGATCTCGCCGCGCTCGGCATCAGCGTCAAGGTCGTGAGCGGCGACAATCGCCACGTCACGGCTCACCTGGCGCAAGCCGTGGGGCTCGATCCGAAATCGATCATTGCCGGCGACGAGCTGGCCAAGCTCAGCGACGAGGCGCTCGGGCAGGTCGCGCCGCGCACCGATCTTTTCGTCGAGGTCGATCCCCAGCAGAAGGAGCGCATTGTCCGCGCCTTGCAGAAGAGCGGACATGCCGTCGGGTACCTCGGCGACGGCATCAACGATGCGCCGGCGCTGCATGCGGCCGATGTCGGCATCTCCGTCGACCAGGCCGTGGACGTCGCCCGCGAAAGCGCCGACATCATCCTCCTGAAACCCGACCTGGACGTCCTGCGCCACGGCGTTGAGGACGGCAGGCGCACCTTCGCCAACACGCTCAAGTACATCAACATCACGACCAGCGCGAGTTTCGGCAACATGGTCAGCATGGGGCTGGCGACCCCGCTGTTGCCGTTCCTCCCGATGACCGCCAAGCAGATCCTGCTCGAGAATTTCCTCTCGGACCTGCCGTCGGTCACGATCTCGACCGACAACGTCGATCCCGAGACCGTGAAGAGCCCCGAACGCTGGCAGATCAAGGACGTGAAGCGCTTCATGATCGTCTTCGGGCTGATCAGCTCCGTCTTCGACGTGCTGACGTTCGCGATCCTGCTGCTTGTCTTTCATGCCGAGGCAGCGGTTTTCCAGACGACGTGGTTCGTGATTTCACTGCTGACCGAGCTCGCCGTCGTTCTGGTGCTTCGAACGCGCGGGCCTGCGATCCGCAGCAAGCCGAGCGCCATGCTCTTGTGGTCCAGCATCGCCGTAAGTGTCGTCGCCTTTGCCGCCCCCTACCTCGGGCCCATTTCCACTGCATTCGGCTTCGTGCCGCTGTCGGCTCTCCAGATGGGGACCGTTCTCCTCATCGTCGCCGGGTACGTCGTGGCGACGGAAGGGGCAAAGGCATGGTTCTACAAGGCTCCAGGCACGAACGAGCCCGTTGCCGCCGCCGCATGACCTCGGGCCGGACCCGCGCCGGTCACGGCTGTGATGCTTCCCGTCATCGCCGTGACCCGCCGGCCATCGGCGCGTGGCGAAATCGAATCCATCACGTCGAGGAGAATCATCGTGGCGGAGCTGATCGTGGTCGGGTTCAAGAAGGACATGTACCGGGCCTCGGAAGTCCTCAACACGTTGCGGGACTTGAACGATGACTGGGCGGTCGACCTGCGGGACGCCGTTGCCGTCTATCGCGATTACCGCGGCAAGCTGCGGGTCGACCAGAGCTACGAGATGACCAAGGCCGAAGGCGCGGCCTGGGGCGGCTTGCTGGGCCTGTTGCTCGGGTCGCTGGTCGCGATTCCGTTCAGCGCGGGCGCCAGCGCGGCGGCCGCGGGTGCCGCCACGGCGAGCGTCCTCGGAGGCACCGCGATGGGGGCGGCAGCAGGCGCCATCGACGCGTCGATGTGGAGGGAGGAATTCGGAGTTTCCGACGATTTCGTCGCGCGGGTCGGGAAGATGATCCGCCCCGGCGACTCGGCGATCTACGCCGTCCTGCGCGTGGGCGATCCGAAGGCCGTGGACGAGCGCTTCAGCGGTTACGGCGGCACGGTCCTGCGCACGACGCTCGGCCCAAGGCAGCGGGACAAGGTGCAGAGAGTTCTCAAGGGCGCATCAACCTAAACAAGGAGTGAAACCATGAATCGCAGTGTCATCGGGAAAGCGGTCTTGTTCGCCATCTGCGGCATCCTGCCCATGGGCGCGATGTCCCAAGGCACCAACCCTCCGGTTGCCGGGGGGGTCACGCTGGCCGTCGCGCAGCTCGACGTGATCGCCAATGGGTGGCGCGCGTCCAAGCTGATGCACGCGAGCGTCTACAACGAGTCCGGCCAGAAGATCGGCAGCATTCGCGACTTGATCGTCGCCCCGGACGGGTCGATCTCCGTGGCGATCGTCGACGTGGGTGGGTTCCTGGGCATGGGCAAGCACCACGTCGCAGTCCCGGTCCAGTCGTTCACGCAGGTCACGCCGCCCAAGATCGTCCTGCCCGGCGCCACGAAGGATTCGCTGAAGGCGATGCCGGAGTTCAAGTTCAGCTAGCCCGCGCTGCCGCGTCCTCGACCCACGCCGACACTTCGTCGAGCAGCCCGGTGACCGCGCGATCGAACGCGGCCACCGCGGCTGGGGCGTCGTCGGCGGCGGTCGGCGCGCTTCGCGCGAAGCGGCGCTGAGCGACGATCGCACGCTGCGCGCGGTCGACCAGCTCCACCGAAACCTCGATTCGCACGCTGCCGGGGCTCAGGCTGGCGTCGTGGTAGAACTCCTCGAGCCGGACGTTCAACACGAGGTCGCCCTTGGCGCCGGCGGTGGTCGCCGCCACCGCGCGGAATGCGCCGCGCGCATCGAGACGCCGGGTGAGGAGCTGGGTGAACCTGCTTCCGGGGCGTTCGGTCCAGGCCGCGAATTGATAGTAGGCGCGCTGGACGGGCACGCGGCTGAATACGAGCGCCTGCGTGTCGTAGAACGGGCTGACCGACGCTTCCGCGACGAGCAGGACGCGATCGATGCGCGGCGCATGCGATGACACACCGGCCGATCCCAGGTCGTCGAGCACGTAGTATTCGTACGCGGGTGGGTTTCCCAATGACGGGCAACCCGAAAGCAACGCGGCGGCAACGAGGGCGGCGATGCGCTTCATGGCAGCTTCTCCCCGGGGCCGAGCTGCGCGGGGCCGGGGCCCAGGATCGCCGCGCGCGGATCCTTCAGCCGGTCCGCAGCCCGGGCGAGGATCTCCGCAGTCGCGCGCAGCTGCAGTGCCGTGGCGCCGATTTCGAGCGCGCCGCTGTCGGTGATGCCGTCGACCTTGCCCGTGAGCGCGGCCGTCTCGCGCTCGAGGTTCCGTGCGGCGTTCGAGAGATCGCGCAGCGTGACCTCCGCCTGGCTCGCCACGGGCTGCGCGCTCGCCGCCACGCGGTCCACGGCCGCGGCGATATCGCGGCTCGCCGTGCCGAGATCGGCGCTGCCTTTCGCCAATGCGTCCGCCGCGGCGTCGAGCTTGCCCATGCGTTGCGAGAGCGCGGCGGAAAGCTCGCGCATGTTGGCTAGCGTCGCGGCGAAGGCCTCGCGGTTCTCCTTGTTCAGCAGCTGGTCGAGGCTGTCAAGGGCGCCGGCCCCGGCGAGGGCGAGCCGGTCGATCGCCGCCGTGAGCTCGCGCGAGTCCCCTTCGGCGATCACCGGGAACCTCTCGCCGCCGGGGACCTTCGTGAGCTCGGGGCCCGGCGTGCCGGACGTCACGAGATTCACGCTGGCCAGCCCCGTAAGGACGTTGCGGCTGATGGTCGCCACCGTGTTCTCGCTCACCGGCGCCCTGCGGTCTATGCGAATGGTGGCATCGACGCGGTTGATGTTGTCGCGCGAGATCGAGTAGTCATCGATTCGGCCGACCTTGATGCCTCGCATGTTGACGTCTCCGCCGACCTGCAGCCCGTCGAGCGAGGCGTGGTCGAAATGGATCGTGTAGTACCGAAAGTCGGAGCGCCGCCCGCTGTTCTGGAGCCAGACCAGCGACACGGCGACGGCGAACACCAGAGCGAGCAGCATCCCACCCACCAATGTGTACCGCGCTTCAGGTTCCATGGTTCCCCCCCGCTTCGCCGTGGTACGTGCGCGAGGCGAAATAGGATCGTACCCACGGATCGTCGAGCTGCATGACATCCTTGAGCGACCCGCAGCCGATCACCTTGCCGCCGGCGAGCACGATCACGCGGTCGACGATGCCGAACAGCGTGTCCAGGTCGTGGGTGACGAGCAGGATCGTGAGGCCCAGGTCGTCGCAAAGAAACCTCACCAAGGCGTCGAACGCCCGCGCGGTGACCGGGTCGAGCCCCGAGGTCGGCTCGTCGAGGAACAGCACCTCGGGCTCGAGCGCGAGCGCGCGAGCCACCGCCGCGCGCTTGCGCATGCCGCCCGAGAGCTCGCTCGGCATTTTCGCGGCGGCATCAATCGGCAGGCCGGCGAGCGTGATGCGCAACCCCACGAGCGGCCACAGCAGGTCGGCCGGGACCGCGGCGTGCTCGATGAGCGGCGTGGCGACGTTCTGGGCCACGGTGAGCGAGGAGAAGAGCGCTCCGTCCTGGAACATCATGCCGAAGCGCTGGCGCAACTTCCCGAGCTCGCCGGCCGACGCCGTCCACACGTCGGTGCCGAACAGGCGCACGGTCCCGGCGGTCGGCTTGAGCAACCCGATGATCTCGTGCAACAGCACCGACTTGCCGCTGCCGCTGCCGCCGATCATCGCCGCGACCTGGCCGCGCGCCACGCTGAACGTCGCGCCATCGTGCACCGTCTGCGCGCCGAAGCGGGTCACGATCGAATCGACCTCGATGACCGGCGCGGCAGCGTTCATATGTCGACCTCGTTGAAGAACACCGCGAAGAACGCGTCGAGGAGGATCACGGCGACGATGCCCTGCACCACGGTGGAGGTCGTGTTGATGCCGATGGAGCGGGTATCGCGGCTCGCGTTCATCCCCATGTAGCAGCCGATGACGGCGATGAAGAGCGCGAACACAGGCGCCTTCCCCAGTCCCACGACGACATGTCTCACCGGCAGCGCGGTGTGCAGGCGCGTGATGAAGGTGGTGGGCGTGACATCGAGCATGGGGCCGGCCACGGCCATCGCGCCGCCGATGCTGGCGACGTCGCCGACGAACACGAGCAGCGGGAGCGCCACGGCCAGCGCGATCAGGCGCGGCATCACGAGCACCTGCATCGGGGCGAGGCCGAGCGCGCGCATCGCGTCGATCTCCTCGGTGAGGAGCATCGTGCCGAGCTGCGCGGTGAACGCGGCCCCCGACCTGCCGGCGATGATCACCGCGACGATGATCGGCGAGAGCTCGCGGCAGGTCCCGATCCCGACGCCGTCCACGATGTAGATGTTGGCGCCGTATTTCTCGCTCTGCAGCCCGAGCAGATAGGCGAACACCACGCCGATCAGGAACGTGACGAGCACGACGACCGGTATCGCGTCGAGGCAGACCTGCTCGAGTTGCGCGGTGAGCTCCTTCACCCTCAGCGTGCGTGGGTGCAACGCGAGCTGGCCCAGCTCGCATGCGGACTCGCCGAGGAACGCGAGCTCGCCCGCGAGCAGGTCGCGCAGCGCGAAAGCCCGCGCGCCGAGCGCGGCCAGGACGCCGCGTTTCTGCTGCACGGGCTGGATGTCGCCCTGGTCCATGCGCGCACGCACCACGTCGACCACCTGCGCATGGGTTTGCCTGAAGTTGGCGAGCTCGCCGACGCTGGCTCCGGCGGCGGCCACGCGGCGAAGGAGCACCAACGTCGCGGCCGTGTCGAGGCTATCGAGGGCTGCGCCGTCGAGGGTGAAGCGGGAAGCCGGAAGCTTCTCGGCGGCGAGCGCAGCGTCTATCGGGCCCAGGTCGGCGAGCTGCCACGCCCCGTACAGGAAGAGCGTGGGGGCCTGCCCGTCCCGCTCCACGCGGCAATAGCGCTGCGCTGTATCCATCGTCGGAGACGATGACCCCGGTCAGTAGACCGACTCCACCGGGACGCTGAAGACGTATCCCGCGCCGCGCTCGGTGACGATGTAGCGGGGATTCGCCGGATCGGCCTCGAGCTTGCGCCGCAGCCGCATGACCTGCGTATTGACCGACCGGTTGTAGACGTCATCGCTGTGCAGGCGCGACATGTCCAGCAGCTGGTCGCGCGACAGGATGCGATTCGGCGCTCCGAGCAGGACGACGAGGAGGCTGAACTCGCCGTTGCTGAGCGGCACCGCCTTCCCCCCGGGGGATATCAGCCGGCGCGTGTTGAGCTTGAGCTCCCAGCCGTCGAAGCGGTAGGCGCGGATGCCCTCCGGCCGGCCCTGGCGCACCTCGGCGCGGCGGCGGCGCAGCACCGCGCGGATCCGCGCGAGCAGCTCGCGCGGGCTGAACGGCTTGGTGAGGTAGTCGTCGGCGCCCAGCTCCAGTCCCATGACCCGGTCGGCCTCTTCGCGCCGCCCGGTAAGCATGATGATCGGGATCGAGGACTCCTCGCGCAGCCGGCGCGCGAGCGCCATGCCGTCCTCGGTCTGGAGCTTCAGGTCCAGCACGACGAGGTCGACCACCTCCTCCGCCAGCACCGCCTGCATGGCGCGCCCGTCGGCCACGGCGGTGACGCGAAACTCGTACTCGCCAAGGTAATCGACGATGGCCTCCCGCAGCACGGGGTCATCGTCGACGGCGAGGACGTGCGCGAGGGACGCGTCCGCCCGCGACGGGTCAACTTGGGTGTTCATGTCCGCATGCGGGTGCATTACGGGTGCGACTCTAGCCCGGGAAACCCGTGCTCGTCACAGATGTGACTTTACGCCCGCCCGTATGACATATTACCCCGATGGATTCGACGAGCGTCGTGATCACGCTCCTCGTCACCGCGTTGGCCATCGCCTACCTGGTGTGGAGGGTGAGGCAGCGGACGGCCGAGCTCGAGCAGGCCAACACGCGGCTGCGCGCGGAGGCGGTCGACCGCCAGCGGGTCGAGGAAGATCGGCTGCGCACGGAGACCAGGTTCCACGCCTTCCTCGAGTTCTCGCCGGACGCCATGCTGATGGTGAATCACGAGGGGCGCATCATGCTCGCCAATCGCCAGGTGCAGTCGCTCTTCGGCTACGCGCGCGAAGAGCTGGTCGGCCTGCCGGTGGAGATGCTGATGCCGCAAGCCCGGCGGAGCGTGCATGCGGAATTGGTGCGCCAGTTCGTCGCCTCCCCCGTGCCGCGCAAGATGGGCGCGGGCCTGCCACTGGAGGGCCTGAGGAAGGACGGCACGGTCTTTCCAGCGGACGTGAGCCTCAACCCGGTCCAGCTGGCCGACGGCGTGCAGGTGCTCGTTTCCGTACACGACATTACCGAGCGCAAGCTCGCCGAGGAGAGGATCCGGCAGGGCGAAGAAGAGCTTCGCCAGCTGGTCGATCTCGTTCCCGAGCACATCTTCGTCCTGGAGCCCGACGGCCGGCACGCGTACTCGAATCGGCGTGCCCTCGAGTACACGGGCCACACCCTGGAAGACATTCGCGCGCCTGACTTCCTCTCCACGGTCCTGCATCCCGAGGATTCTGTGAGACTGCAGCCCGAGCGCGACCGCGCGATCGCGGAAGGAACCTTGTGGGAAGGGGAAGCGCGGCTGCTCGGGGTGGACGGGCGGTATCGCTGGTTCCTCGTCCGCCTCACCCCGCTGCGCGACGTGCAGGGACGCATCTTCCGCTGGTACGGGACGCGCACGGACATCGAGGAGCTGAAGCGCGCCGACGATAGCCTGCGGCGCAGCGAGGCATACCTCGCCGAAGCGCAGCGATTGAGCCACACCGGCAGCTTCAGCTGGAAGCCCTCCACCGGCGAGATCGTCTGGTCGGCGGAGACCTATCGGATTTGCCAGTGCGATCCAGCGACGCCGCCGACCCTGGAGCTCGTGTTCCAACGGACGCATCCGGATGATCTTGCGCTCCTGCGGATGGCGATCGAGCGCGTGTTGCGGGAATGGAAGGGCCTCGACTTCGAGCACCGGTTGTTGATGCCGGATGGCTCCGTGCGCTACGTGCATCTCGTCGGCCATGCCCAGAGGGACAAGTCGGGAGCGCTCGAGTTCGTTGGGGCAGTGCAGGACATCACGCGGCATAAGCTCGCGGAGGCCGAGCGCAATCGGCTCGAGCAGCGGCTGCGCCAGGCGGCCAAGATGGAAGCGGTCGGACGGCTCGCCGGCGGCATCGCGCACGACTTCAACAATGTCCTGGGCGGCATCGTCGCCTACGGCGAAATGATCCTCGAGAAGGTTCCCGGGGAATCGCCGCTGAGGCGCTACGCGAGCAACGTCCTCATCGCCGCGAACCAGGGGCGCGCGCTGGTCGAGCAGATCCTCGGTTACAGCCGAACCAATCGCGGCAGGCGCGCGCCGGTCGACATCGCGAACGTCGTCGGCGAAGCGCTCGAGCTCGTTCGCGGTACGTTGCCACCCGATATCCGCCTCGAGGCGAGCGCCCCCGGGTCGCCGCTCGTGGTGATCGGCGACGCCACTCGGCTGCATGAGATCGTCCTGAACCTGTGCCGCAACGCGGTGCAGGCCATGAGCGTCGGGGGCACCCTGCGCGTGAAGCTCAAGGCCATCGAGGCGTCGGGCGAGCGAGGGCTCTGGCACGGCACGCTGGCGCCGGGAAGTTACGTGCGCCTCACCGTCGAGGACAACGGATGTGGAATGGACGAATCGACCCTGTCGCGCCTGTTCGAGCCGTTCTTCACCACCAAGGAGACCGGCCAGGGAACGGGCCTCGGCCTCGCGCTGGTCTATGCGATCGTCGCCGACCTGGGTGGCGCCATCGACGTGAGGAGTGCGCCCCGCCAGGGCACCACGGTGACGATCTACCTGCCGCACTCGGAGGTCGGGCTCACCGCGGAGGGTGCCTCAGCGGCCCCGGTGCCGCGGGGCCATGGAGAGCGCGTCCTGCTGGTCGACGACGAGCCGCTGCTGCTCGAGGCGACCGCCGAGGTGCTCGTGGGGCTCGGCTACGAGCCGGTGGTGTTCTCCGACAGCCAGGCGGCGCTCGCGGCTTTCGAGGCGGCGCCTGCGCGCTTCGATGTCGTCGTCACCGATGAAGCCATGCCCGGGCTCACCGGGACGGGGCTGGCGAAGGCGTTGCACCTGCGCCGGCCCGACTTGCCGATCGTCCTGGTGAGCGGCTACAGCGGGCCGCTCCTGACTCAGCAGGCGCTCGCCGCGGGCGCGGAGGAAGTTCTCGCGAAGCCGGTCGAGTCGCGCGAGATCGCAGCGACCCTCGCGCGCCTCCTGAAGCTCGCGGCCTGAGGCGCCCTACCTGTACGCCGGCGGGACGTACTCGTACGGGTAGAGATAGAGGCTCGGGATGTAGTCGTCGAACCACGCGTCGTCTTCGAGGTCGCTCGCCGAGCGCCGATAGACGGTTCCGCCCAGGCTGCGCATGCGCTCGTTGATCGTCGAGTTCAGATCCTCGCTCACGTCGGCGATGACGGCCGATTGGCCGGCGTCGAGGACGAAACGGGTCTCGTCGGCCGCCTGGGCGCGAGTGTCGGCCCGGACCACGTCCGTGGCGACTCCGACCACGCCTCCCGACGCGGCGCCGATCGCCGCTCCCCTGGCGGCGCCGACTGCGGCACCCGCGGGTCCTGCCAGGGCGCCCAACAGCGCCCCGATGCCTACACCGACGGCGGTGGCCACGGCGGGGTGCGTCTCCTTGGTATCGACCTCGAAAACGCCCCAGTTGTCGCGATGGACCACCGCGGTTCCGTGCACGGTGACTTGTTCGGCGCGATCGAGCTCCCAGAGCGCGTGCAGGCCCTCGTAGGCCCTGCTTGTATCGTTGAAGACGACGGCAATGTAGTTGTGCATGGACTTCTCCTATTTCTTGCGGGTTGCGGAAGATTCGGCGGAGCGCTTCGCGGCGACGGCTTCGCTCACCTGTCTGGCGGAATCTCGCGCGCCGGCGACGATTTGCCGGACCGCGGCCTCGAATTCGCGGCCGGCATTCTTCATGCCCTCGTGGGCATCCTGCTGCACGGCCGCGAGGCTTTCGATGGCCGCTGCGAGGTGCTTCCTCGCCGCCTCGTCCTGCCCGGCCATGGAGCCCCTGATGGATTCGGCGACCGCCCTGGCCTTCGCCGCGGCGACTTCGAGATCGGCCCTCATGGCGCCGCCGCGCTTCGCCGCGGCATCGCTGATCGCCGCATGCAGTTCCTGGGTGGACGCTCGAAAATGATCGAGCGCATCCTTGACCTTCGTTTCGTGGACCTTCGTGCCGCTGGCCTTCGAGGCCTTGGGGCGGGCGCTCATGGCACTGCCTTTCCGGGCTAGAGTTGGGGGGTGGTTACAAGATCCCCGGAACCGATCGCTCCCGGGTCACACAATGGCGTGCGACGCATCGCATTTGTGACTGGCCAAGGGCGCTTCGTCGGGCCCCGGCGACACGCCGATCAACGCCCCGATACCGCACGTAACACCGGCAGCGGCCGCTCCGATGATGACCTGCCGTGCGGCCGAGTACGCCGGCCCGCGGCCGCTGAACAGCGAGGTGGCGAGGCCGATCGCCCCCAGGGCCGCGACACCCAGTGCCAGGCTCCATGCCATCGATCGATGCCGAGCTCTTCGCGCGCCAGGGTCTCGAGCGCGGCACGCTTGTCGCTCATGTGAGCAGGATGGCGTGCGCGGGATGTCCCGCGCCGGCCACCCCCTAGGGCCGGCTCCCGCCCCTCATGCATGTCCCCATCGGCGGGCCTGGATGCGGTGGACGAAGAGCTCCATGACCGCGCGATAGAGTGCATCTTCGAGCACGCCGTCTTCATTGCCCGCGTCGACATTGGGATTGTCGTTGACTTCGATCACGCAGCAACCGCCCCCGGCCTCCTTGATGTCGACGCCATAGAAGCCGTCGCCGATCAGGTTGGCCGCGCGAAGTCCCAGCTTGACCACTTTCTTCGGGACCTCGCTCAGCGCAACGGCCACAGTGGGCCCTTCGACGTGGTCCCGCTTCGCGGCGTCGTGCTTGATGACTTGCCAGTGTCCCGGCGCCATGAAGTACTTGGCGGCGAATAGCGGGCGCTGGTTCAGGATTCCGATCCGCCAGTCGAACTCCGTGGGCAGGTATTCCTGGGCCACGATGAGCTCCGACTTGTCCAGCAGATCGAGGACGCGGGCCCGCAGGTCGCTCTCCGATTCGGCTTTCACGACGCCGTTGGAGAACGAGCTGTCCGGCTGCTTCAGCACACAGGGCAGGCCCAGGGTCGGAACGATTCGCTCGACGTTGTCCCTGCGCACGAGCAGCGTCTTGGGCGTCGGAACGCCGTGGCGATCGAGCAGCTGCGCCAAGTAGACCTTGTTGTTGCATTTCAGGATCGATTCCGGATCGTCGATGACCACCAGCCCTTCGGCGAGCGCGCGGCGCGAGAAGCGGTAGGTGTAATGGTTGACAAACGTGGTGTCGCGGATGAACAGCGCGTCGAACTCCGGCAGCCGGTCCAGATCGGCCTCGGTGACCAGCTCCGCGCGCACGCGCAGCAGCTCGGCCGCCTTGACGAACTTGCGCAGTGCGGCCGCATCGGAAGCGGGTTCGGGGTTGGCAGGATCGTGGAGAATCGCGAGGTCGTAGAGCGGCGCCGGCCGCTTGCGGACCCGCGGGCTGCGGCCGGTGAAGAATTGCGTCGCGGCCCGGATCATGAATGCCCGGTGCTCGGCCGGTATCTCGTGGACCGCCAGCGGCCGCACTCCGCGAATATGCCAGTGTCCGTTCGGCCGTTCGAGGCGCGCCCGCAACAGCGGCGCCTGCAGAAGGTTGAAGAGCTGCCCGCTCAAGTGGCCGCAGCGCTCCGCGACGCTGCGGCCGAAATAGACGTCGAGGTCGAAGGAATCGGCTCTCTGGTGCGACAGTGCGCGCTGGAGCGACTTGTTCAGGCCTTCGGTCAGGTGGCGAACCAGCGGTTGCGAGTGCATGTCCTCGATCGTCCGGACCCGGGGCAGGGGCTTGTGTCCGCGCGCTTCGGCGAGCAGCGAGACGTAATACCCAAGGGTCTGATACCGGTACGAGCTGCACAGGTTGTGCACGCGCAAGGACGGTGCCCTGTCGAACCGAGGGTCCGACAGGTAGGCGCGCGCGGACGAAACCGCTACACCGGCCATGTCGAGCGGCCAGTCGCCGGGATCGTTGACGACTACAAGGCTGCTCATGCAGCGACGGGCCCGCCGGGCGGCGGGGACTGGAGGATCACGAGCAGATTGGCGTGCATGCGGGCGAATGGTCGCGAACGCCGGTTGCTCCCGGGTCACGCAGTCGCGCGCGCCGCGTCGCAGTTGTTACCGCGGTGGCATCTGTGGCGTTCGCATGGCGGTCTACGGCCGACCGTGAACCGCCGGCGATCGAGGAGACAGAATCGCTTTCAAGTCCCGCTCAACGAACCGAGAAACTCCCGCGCGGTTGAGGTGATCGGTGTCGAAATAGAAGCGCTCCTCGGGGATCGATGCCGAGAAGTCCCGCAATGCGATGCCTCGGGGCGCCAGCATTCGCGCGAGGGCCGCATCGAACGCGTCCTCGGACGGAAGGCGGCTGAGGTAGGCGGGCGGCACCGGCATCTTGATCACGACCACGTTCATTCCCGCTGCCCGCGCGGTATCGATGAGGTGGCCGAGCTCGTCCAGGTATCTCTGCAGATCCTTCGGCGACGGCGGCCCGGGATACAGGTACTCGATGCGCTTCGCGGTGGCCGTGGACGAGGCGCGATAGACACGCTCGAACTGCGCCTCGCCCTCCCAGACGTCGCGCTCGAACCGCTCGCGGTTGTTGATCTTCGAGAAGCCGCTCGCGTAGTCGAGCACCGCGCGCGGGTCGACGCCTTCCGTGCGGCTGTAGCCCCACATACTGCGGGCCACGTCCGGGTCGAAGGGCGTGCGCCGCACGAGCTTCGCGTCGGCGAAGCGATCCTCGTTCCAGAGGCGCGAGTAGAAGGCGAAGGAATCGGCGGCGTAGAGCACGTTGCGCGCGCCGTGCCGGCGCAGGAACTCCTCGAACACGAAGCGCTGGTAGAGCGGGCCCGTGCCGAGCGCGGCGAGATTGATGATGCGAAGCCCGGTCTCCTTCCCGAGCCGCGCGTTGAAATCCGCGAAATCGAGCGGCATGGCGTGCGACGCGCCGAGGATCACCCAGTCGAACTCGCCGTCCCCCGCGACCTCGATCTTGTGGATGGGATTGGCGTGCGCGGTGCGCTGGACCAGCCGCTCGGCCGCGAAGTAGACGCAGGCATAGATCGCGAGACCGATGGCGGTGAAGGTGAGCGCGGCGCGCGCGAGGTTCTTCATGCCTCAGAACTGCATGTAGATGAACTCGTGCGCCTGCCAGCGCCCGAAGAGGAGCAGCGCGAAGATCGCGAGGTAGCACGTGGCCCAGCGCAGCGCCACGGGGGCCGCGGCGAGGCGCTCGAAGATCGAGCGGCGCTCGTCGGCGATCTCGATCGCGACGAGGGCGACGATGAGGACGAATGCCGTGTAATGATCCGGCGTGAACGGATATTTCGCGAGCAGAGGCGGGATCTCGGCCGCGCTCGTCGCGAGCTTGCGGATCACATGCCACGCATCCTCGAGGGATCTCGCGCGAAAGAAGATCCAGCTCGCGGCGATCAGGTGGAACGTGAGCAGCACCCGCAGCACCGCGAACGCCTGGCTCGCCGCGACACGCGGCAGCTTTTCGCCGAGGCGCTTCCACATCGGCGCGCTCGCGAGGCCCGCCCAGACGTAGGCTCCGTTGAGGATGCCCCACGCGAGGAACGTCCACCCCACGCCGTAGCCCAGGCCCGCGTGCCACATCCCGCTCACGATGAACACGGCCATCACGTTGAGGTAGTGGCGCAGCTGACCCACGCGGCTTCCGCCCAGGGGGATGTAGAGATAGTCGCGGAACCAGTGGGCGAGCGAGATGTGCCATCGGTCGCTCCAGAATTCCGCGGGGCTGCGTGAATGATAGGGGCGGCGGAAATTGTCCATCAGCTTCAGGCCGAACAGCAGCGACACGCCGATCGCCATGTCGGTGTAGCCCGAGAAGTCGCAGTAGATCTGGAAGGCAAAGAAGTAGACGCTGAGCGCGAGATCGACGGGCGTGGCATACGCGGCGATCGCGAAGGTGCGGTCGACGAGCGGCGCGAGGTTGTCGGCGATGAGCACCTTCTTCACCAGGCCCCAAAGGAACAGCTGCGAGCCCAGGACGAGTTGCTCGGGGCTCGCGCTTACGGCCGCGACGGCCTGCGGGAGGAACGTGGTGGCGCGCTCGATCGGCCCGGCGAGGATCTTGGGAAAGTGGGCCAGGTAAAGCGCGACATGGCCCGCATGGCCCGCTTGCGGCAGCGCCCGCCGGAAGGCATCGACGAGGTAGCTCGCCGCCGAGAAGGCGTAGAAGGAGTACCCGGCGGGGGCCGTCAGCCCCAGCCTTGGCAAGGCGATGCCTGCCCCGCGCTGCAGCTCTCCGGCGATGAAATCGTAGAACTTGAACGCGACGAGCGACCCCAGCGCCGCGGCGAGTCCCGCCGCCAGGATCCAGCGCCGCGCCGTCTCGGATGCCGCGCTCTCGAGGGCCCGGCCGCACGCGAGCACGACCAGCGTCATCCCGCCGAGATAGAGGAGGTTCGCGGGCTTCGACGCCCCGTAGAAGACGTGGCTCGCGGCGAGGAGGGCGAGCCAGCGGTAGCGTGGGGGAAGCGCCGCGTACAACGCGAGCGCGAGCGGCAGGAAAACGAGGAACTCGAGCGAAGTGAAAAGCATCGGCGCGCGCCCCGCGCCCGGCTAGTAGGTCGCGCCGCCGGCGCGCAACTCCTCGGGCACCTGGTCGATGGGTATCGCCGCGTTGACGATGAGGTAGTTGGCGAGGGCGTCGCGCTGCGCGGGCGTGAGCTTGATCTGGATGTGACTCGGCTTGCCCAGCGTGCCCAGCCACGCGGCCTTGGCGCGGTCCTGCGTGATCACGACGGTGATGATGTGGCAGCCCTGGCAATAGTTCAGCACCAGGTCGCGCCCGTCGGGCGGCAGCACCCTCTCCCAGTTCGCCTTCGCCGGGTCGGCGGGCGGATTCGCCAGAGGCATGTTCGCGGCGAGATAGTCGGCGAGGGTGCGGCGCTGCCTGTCGTCGAGGCCTCGCAGCGCGGGAAGGGACTGCTCGCGCGCACGCAGCTCCGCCAACCACTCATCGGACGTATGCTTCCCTCCCACGATGGCGCGAATGTCCACGGCGGGGGCGCCAGCGGCGAAAGCCTTCGCAAGCAGCGTGCGTCCGCCCTGCGGGACGAAATCGAAGATGTCCTTCTCCGGCGCGGCGGCGGCCAGCCCCGCGAGGCAGGCCAGGGCGAGGAGCAGCGCGCGGATTCGTGGCGTTGTCATGTTCAGAAGCGCAGGTCCGGCGGCACGTCGTCGACCTTCATCGGCATGTTGAGCGCCGAGTAGCGCGCGAATTCCTCGCGCTGCGCGGGCGCCATCTTCAGCTGCTTGTGGAACGGCGACAGGAACACGTTGCGCCAGCCCTGCGCGTCGCGGGACTGGGTGAGGTAGCTTGAGAAGATCGAATGGCACGACTGGCATTCGGTTTCGGCGAGCGAGCGGCCGTCGGGCGGGAGCGCCGCCGCGAGATCGGGGCTGGCGGCCACATCCGGCGCGAGCGGCATGTTCACTTCGAGATAGGCTGCGAGCGTGGCGCGCTCGCGCTCCGAGAGCGTCCCGCGGCCCTCGAGGAATGCGCGCCACTCGGCCTCGCTGCGGCGAGATTGCACGACCGTGCGCAGCTCCGAGGCGCTTGCCGGCGCGCCGAGCAGCCCCAGCAGCAGCGTGCGGCCGCCCTTGGGCATGAAGCTGAAATCCTGGGCAGCCGCCGTGCGCGTGAGGAACAACAGGATCAGCGCGGCGGCGATGGCGAGGATCACCCAGCCCCAGCGCTGCGCCCGCGTCATCCGGGTTCCTTCGGCGCCGGCCTGTCGGTGAACGAGAACACCGGCACGCGCAACTCGGAGCGCGCGCGGTGCTCCGGAAAGCCTTCGCCGCGCAACAGGTCGAGGACGACTACGGTGGCGTCGTCGTAGAACTGCTCACCGCAGGTCTCGCAGACGAGGGCGGGGATTCCTTCGACCACGACCAGCCGTTCGCCCTCGAAGAACGCGGAACGTACCACCGCGCTGTGCACATCCATGCCACCGCAGCTCGTGCAAGTGGCCGCGGCGACATGGTTGCCCACGCAGGCGCTCATCCGACCAGCTTCTTCGCAGCGGCGACGACGTGGTCGGCGTTGGGTTTCATCCACAGGAACATCTCGGGCGAGGCGGGAGGCGGCGCATCGGGGAAGGCGACCCGCTTGAAGTGCGCCCCGTACACGTTCTCCGCGACGCGCGCGATGACTTCGGCTCCCGGGCACAGCGTGTAGTACGACTGGTCCACCGTGAGCAGGCGCTTGGTCTTCTGTACCGACTTGACCAGAGATTCGGTGTCCATCGGCTTGAGGCTCCTCAGGTCGATCACCTCGGGCTTCATGCCTTGCGCCTTCAGCTTCTCGGCCCCCGCCATGACCTCGGGCATTCCGCCGCCGGACCCGACGATCGTGATGTCGCTGCCGGTCATTCGGACGACCGCCTTGTCGAGCGGCGTGGTGTAGGCCTCATCGGGAACTTCCTCCATCAGCTCGCGAAGCCCCGCGGGATACAGGTACACGACCGGGTCGGGGGAGCGTATTGCGGCGTGCATCATGCCCTTGGCGTCGTGCGGCGTGGACGGGATCACCGTCCGCACGCCCGGGATGTGCGCGTAATAGGTGTCGATCTCGTAGTCGGAGTGCTGCCCCGCGAAGCCGGGCGTCTGTCCCGTCATCTCGAGGATGAACACCACTGGCATCGAGGCCACGCCGCCCGTCATGCTGCGCAGCTTGCCGGCATGGTTCTGGATGATCTGGAAGCACATGCCGTTGCCCTGGTAGGGGATGTAGGTCGCGGCCTTCGACCCCGCGAGCCCCGCGCCGAGCGTGGCCGCCGCCATCCACATTTCGTCGATGCCGGTGTTCACCACGCGCTCGCGTCCGAACTCCTTCTCAAGGTTGATCACGGGCTTGCCCGGGGTCGCGGCGACCGGCGGTGTCAGCTCGAAGAACCACACCATGTTCTTGTCCGCGCGCATCTCGTATTGCACCGCCTCGAGGACGGAGTACATCCAGCTTTTCTTTGCCATGGTCTTCTCCTCAGCCGAATTGCCGGGCCGCGACGGAGCCCTCGACGAACACGTTCTTCAGGCCATCCTCGGGCTTGCAGAACGGCTGCTGGTCGGCCCAGGCGAAGGCGTCGATCGCTTCCTGCTTCGCCGCCGCCTCGATCGCTTCGGCCTGGGCGCGGGTGAGCGAGCCCCAGGCGATGAGGACGTTTCGGCTGATTTCGACCGGGTCGCGGGCCATCCATTCGCGCAGCTCGCGCTCGGGACGGAACGACGAGATCGCGAGCGGGTCGTAGCCGAATGCGCCCAGCTCCCCTGGCTTGGCGCCGGGGGCGCCCCAGTGGTTGTAGTAGCGATAGGTCTTCGCCTCGATGAGCGTGGGGCCGTTGCCGGCGCGCGCCCGCTCGACCGCGGTCCGGGCGACGTTGTAGACCTGCATCACGTCCTGGCCGTTCACGACCACTCCCGGGATGTGGTACGGGGCCGCCGCCTCGGCGATGTCCTTCATCGGGCACGAGAGCGAATAGTGGGCGTACTGGTGGTAGAGGTTGTTCTCGAGGACGTAGATGAAGGGCAGCTTGAGCAACGCCGCATTGTTGAGCGCGGAATGAAACGCGGGCGTCGCATACGTGCCGTCGCCCGCGAACACGACCACCACCTGCTTGCTGCCGCGCGCCTTGATGGCGAACGCGGAGCCCGTGGCCATCGGCGGGGCCGGCCCGATCATGCCGTCGGCGCCGATGAAGCCGCATGACTTGTCCGACAGGTGCATCTCGCCCGCGTAGCCGCCGTTCAGTCCGGTCGCGCGGAAGTCGTTCTCGGCCGCCATCTTCTTCATGTCCACGCCTTTGGCGAGGGCGTGCCCCGTCGAGCGATGCGAGCTGTAGACGAGGTCCACCTCTTCGAAGCTGCCCTTGTTGCGCAGCGCCGCGCATACGCCGACCGCGACTGCCTCCTGGCCCGCGTAGAAATGGTCGTAGCCGCGGTACTTGGGATCGGTGAGCATCTTGTCGGCCATCGTCCTCTCGTGCCAGCGGATGCGGCAGATGTCGGTGTACATCTGGACCTGCTTGTCGGCGGGCAGGTCCTTGGCCCAGTAGCCGAGTTCGCCCTCGGCGTGCGCGTCGCTCGCGCGGATCAGCGAGATAGCGGCGCCCGCGCCGGCGACGCCCTTGAGGAATGTGCGCCGGCCCGGAGACCGGATCGGGCCCCACTCCGGAACCTGCTGCGTGGCTTCCTGGGTCGTGCTATCGAGTTCGGCCATGAACATCTCCTTCACGCTGGGTTTACGGATTGACGCCTGGGTCGACGATAACCTTCCGTGCGGGGCGGGAATTGATGGCCGTCAACTGCGGCGCGAACAGAGGCTCTTCTTATCTTTGGCCTCCCCATTTCTCGTCATAGTCCGCCTCCGTGCCGATCTCACTGGCGTAGTGGTTGATTTCCCTGGCCGTCCTGCTGAATTCCTCCTCTCCCACCGCGCGCAGCGCTGCGGCTTGGCCGCGGCCGAACTTCTCCTTCCAGGACGGGGCATAGGTGAGCGTGATGAGGTAGCCGGCCCGCTTGTAGAGCTCCGTCAGAGCGCGCCGCGACTTGGCGTTCTCGACATCGTGGCGGATGTCGATGAAGACCTGCCGCATCCCCGTCTCGCTGTCGATCCTGCCGTAGATGTGTCGGTCGTGAGCCATGGATGTCCTCCTTCCTCGCGAATGGTTGATCGCGATCCATCACCGAGGGGTCGCGGATCGCCGCGCGAAGGTCACGAAAGCGACCCGTGTCCGGCGGCGGCCGCGGTCGCATCGGGGGCCGGTTGCGCCGCGCATGGCAGGTGCGACCCGGGACTGGCGAATCGAATCCGATCGGGGATGGAGCCGCGCCATTCTTGCCAGGCACGCGGCCGAATGCGCGCGCCTTGACCAACCTTCAACGATAGAGAGGTTTGATGTGGAAACGACCATGAAGAAACGAATGCTTACAGGCGTCCTTGTCGGCGCGCTCATGCTTCCCGTTGCCGCCTACACCCAGGTGATCAGCGGAACGATCGCGGGTGGAGTCATCGGCGGCCCCGTGGGCGCCGTTGTCGGCGCAACCATCGGCGCCGTCAACGTGGCGCTCTTGAGCGACTATGCCGCGTCGCAGACCTGGCCCGCTTACGTCGTTCCCGGCGACGTGGTCGTCGGCACCGAGTTGCCCTCGGGCGTCGTCTACTACCGCGTTCCCCCCGAATACGTCGGGCCGCAATACTACACAGTGGTCAATGGCCACACGGTCCTGATCGACCCGAGCACCCGCCGCGTCATCGCGGTGGTCAAGTAGGCAATACCCTGCACACGATCCCGCATCGGGGGGGCCCTGCCTTCGCTGCGTACCGCGGTGGGCAAGGGGCCGCCCTGTCCGGGATCGTGGCGCTTCTCGTGGACGGCGAGGAGGAGATGCGGCTCTGCGTGCGCATCGCACTGCACGCCGAAGGAGCGCTGGTGCGCGAGTCGCCCACGATGCGCAAGGCGAGCATCGACGTCGGCACCATGAGACCGGATCTCGTCATCCTGAACCTCATGTCGCCCGACGGCGGCAGCGACTTCATCCGTGAGCTGCGACAGTGGTGCGGCATTCCCGTCATCGTGCTGTCGGCCAACGTCGCCGAGGCCCACAAGGTCCAGGTCCTCGATGCCGGCGCGGACGACTGCCTCACGACGCCATTCGGCATTCCCGAGCTGCTGGCGCGGGTACGCGCGACGCTGCGGCGGCGCCATGCGCCGGCCGGCCATCACGAGTCGTTCCGCTTCGGCGAGATCGAGGTCGACCTGTCGTCGCGAATAGTCAGGCGTTGCGGCGAGGCGATTCACCTCACACGCGTCGAGTACCGCCTGCTGGAGTTGCTCGTCGCCAACGCCCCGCGAGTCCTCGGCCATCGCAGCATCCTGAAGGAGGTGTGGGGTCCGTCGCGCGTCGAGCACAGTCACTACGTGCGCATCTACATGGAGAGACTGCGCCGCAAGCTCGAGGCGAACCCGGCTCGACCGCGCCATCTCCTCACCGAGACCGCGGTGGGATACCGGCTGACGGCCTAGAGCAAGTTGCCTGGCACCGCGGCTCAAAAGGCGCTCGTCACCTTGATCAGGAACTGGACCGACCTGATGCCGGGATCGCGATGCGTCGGGAAAGCGATATCGGCGTGCAGGACGTGGTTGGACGCCGAGCGGGCGCTCGCCAGGCGAAGGCCGATGCCGACATCGCCGAGCCAGCCCGTGTTCTCCGTGTTCGCGTACGGGCCGCCCCATGCGCGGCCGGCGTCGCAGAAGGCGGCGCCGCCGACGTAGAACAGGCGAAACGGATACCAATCGGTGTAGATGCGCTCCTCGAGGGTGAACAACGCCCGCCGGTCGCCGCTCTGGTAGCGGATGGGGTAGCCGCGCAAGCCGTTGTCGCCTCCCAGCAGCAGCTGCTGGTCGGGGGTGGGCTTGACGGTCCGGTCGCCGGCGATGGAGACGAAGAGGAGCGAATGACGGGCCTGGGGCACGTAGTATCGAGTCGAGACGGAAAGCAGCTCGCGTTCGACGCCGGCGCTTCCGTATTCGCCCGTCACGGACGCCGATGCCACCAGCTGCCGGTCGGAAAGCACGGTGAAGCCCTTGCTCAGCGTGCCTGAGTAGAGCCACAGGTTGCGGTCGCCGCCGAGCGCGGTCATGGCGCGGCCGACCTGCGCGACCAGCTGGAGTCCCATCGCGAAGTACTCGGGGCGCTCGATCATGTCGCGGTTCCTGAGCTTCTGGAAATTGTCCTCGCTCACCTCGTAGCGCAGGAACGGCGCCGTGAGCTTCTGGTCCGCCGGCAACGGTGCGGGCGGGGGCAATCCCGGCTCCGCGCGGAAGGTGTCGAACTGGTAGGTGATGCCGACCGAATATCGGCGCGCGAAGCCCCCGATGAGGCCGTCGGACCAGCCCGCGGATACTTCGGCGCCGTCCCGGACGTGGCGCGCCTGGGCGACGCCCGTTGCGTTCGTGTAAAGGGTGTTCACGCGGTCGTCCGCCGACCCGGAGATTCCGTAGGCTCTTCGCGATTCGAGGGAGTAGAAGGGCTGCAGCAGCGCGAAGGACTGGCTCCTGCCGTCCGTGAGATCGGCATACGAGTAGCCGACCGAGGTCCCTCCGCCGAAGGCGTGGTCCTGCTGGATGCTGAAGGTGTTGCTGCTGCGATCGATGTCGTTCGTGTGGGACAAGCCGATCGCGTATCCGAGCCCCAGCAGGTTGCCTTCCTTCAGCGCGAAGCCGCTCTTGTTGGCGCCGCCCGAGTGGCTGAAGTTGACGCTCGGGGAGAAGGTCCAGGTGTCGCGCGTGGTGACCTGGAGATCGACGAGGCCGTCGTGGAAGGCGACCGGCCGGATGTCGGCGTCGTACAGGAAATGGTTGGCGCGCAACAGGCGCTCCGCCTCGTCGATGGCCCGCGCCGAGAATGGTTCGCCGCTCTTGAACGGCAACGCCCGGAGGATGACGCGTGGACGCGTCTGGAAATGCAGGTCGTTCGCCAGACGGTAGAAGGAGTTGTTCTCCGACGGGTGCGTGAGGTCGAAGATGTTCTCGGTGTCGACGCGGATCTCCCCGATCCGGGCACCGGCGGCTTCGAGCTCGGCGAGCGAGGGAATGCCCCGCCCCGGATCGGCCTCAGCCGCTGTCGCCGGGCGGATTGCCGATGCCAGGACCGCGCAGGTGACGAGCAGCGAGCGCGCAAAGCCGGTTCGCACGGCCGCCTCAGGGCGGTACTTTCGATGGACGACGGTAGGAGCTCTCCTGGGACTGCACGTGAGCGCTCAGGATGGCTCGCGGCGATGTCCCGACGGTCTCGATTGGCCCGGCCAGCGTCACGTTTGCCACTCGCGGTCCTTGCGAAGAGCCACGCATGTGACGAGGCCGGCGATCGCGGGAATCGATGCGTGGTCCGGGAGATGGAATACTAGGTCGATGAAGGCGGCAGCGGCATTTTTCTCGGAGGCGTCCAACTTGAAGATCGATCCGAAGCGCTTCCGCGTTCCCAAGGGGCGGGAAGTGAGCCTCGATCGATGGCCGACGGCCATCCGCCCCTTCTACAAGGCGCAGGCGCACTACAAGGAGCTTCTCGACGCGGACGTCGCGCGGCTGAGCGCGCTCCAGCGCCTCCTCTACGCATCCAACGAATACTCGCTCCTGCTCGTCTTCCAGGGCATGGATAGCGCCGGAAAGGACGGCGCGATCAGCCACCTCCTCACCGGCGTCAACCCGCAGGGCTGCGAAGTCCACAGCTTCAAGCATCCCGGCCCGGAAGAGCTGGAACACGACTTCCTGTGGCGCGCGATGTGCGTTCTGCCGGGGCGCGGAAGGATCGGTGTCTTCAACCGCTCCTATTACGAGGAGGTGTTGGTCGCCCGCGTGCATCCCGAAATCCTGCGCAGCGAGGGCGTCGCGGGCAGGCGCGCGGGCGACCGGAAGGTCTGGAAGGAACGCTTCGAATCCATCGTGAAGCTGGAGCAGCACCTCCACCGCAACGGCACCCGGGTCATCAAGTTCTTCCTTCACCTGTCGAAGGCGGAACAGCGCAAGCGCCTGCTGGAACGCATCGACGATCCGGAAAAGAACTGGAAATACAACCAGGCCGACCTCGTCGAACGCGGCCTCTGGAATCGATACATGCGGGCCTACGAAGAGTGCCTGGGCGCGACGAGCACCAAGATCGCGCCGTGGCACGTGGTCCCCGCCGACGACAAGTACAACGCGCGCCTCATCGTGTCGCGCGTGGTGATCGACACCCTGCAAGGGCTCGGGATGGCCTATCCCAAGCTTACTCGCGAACAAAGAAACGGGCTGCGGGCGATTCGCAGGCAGCTCTCGGGCTCGGGGCGCCGTTAGAACATCCGCCACTGCGCCCAGCGCTGGAGCAGCGGCACCGAAAGGTCGTTGAGGCGGGGGTTCAGCCGCAGGGGCCGCAACAGCATCTTCACCGCCATCCGATACGGATAGCAACTGCGCATGACCGGCCGCAGGCGAGCGATGAACGAGTCGAACGCCTCGTCGCGGAATGCACCGACGGGATGGCGCAGGATCCAGGCGTGCTTGAATGCGATGAACGCGTCCTGGCCTTCGGCCTCGCCCAGGCGCGCGAGGAGCGTGCGCAGGACATCGAGGCGTCCGATGGCCTGCGCGCCGCGGCCGGCCTCGAAGAAGTGGCGAAAATGGTCGTAGTGGCGCACCTCGTCCTGGCGGATCCGCGCCGCCAGGTCGCGCAGCACCGGATCCTGCGCGTAGCGGTGCAACGCCGTGTACAGGGTCGAGGTGCCGATCTCCACGGCGCAGCGCGCGGCCATCTCCAGGACCGGGCTCGGGTTGAGGGCCTGCGGGGTGCACAGGAGCGAGTACTCGGCCAGGAAATCGGCGAACCCGCGCGACCAGTCGAGTTCCGGCCACACGAGCTCGGCATACTTGCGCAGCGCTTGCCCGTGCTGCAGCTCCTCTGGCTGCCATGAGTGCTGCAGCCATCGCTGCGCAACCGGGTCGCGGACGTGGTCCGCCAGCGTGCTGGTGTACAGGTCGGCGCCACTTTCGACGAACGACGCTGCCGTCACGAGGTAGTAGAGGAATGGATCGGCGCGCGTGCGGTCTGCCGCGATCGCGCGCCAGTCGATGTCGTCCAGCGTCCACTGGGTCTGCATGAGCGCTACTCCAGGCTGCCCGGGCCGGCGGGGAGCGCGACCCACACCCACCCGGATTCCGTCTTCACCTCGAACGTGGCGATCGGCTCGGTGCGAACGTGCTGCATGAGGAGGGCGACGTTCCGGAGAAGTGCCGCGATGCGCGGCGGGGGGACCTCGTCCCCCGAGTCCCCGGGCACCGGGCCCGAGAGCGCCTCTCCGGTCATGATATCGAACTGGGCGCAATGCATGGGACAGGTGACGATATCGCCGTCGAGGGTTCCCATCTCCAGCGGAGCGTTCATGTGCCCGCAGCGCCGGTCGATCGCGTGGAAGGTCCCACCGCGATTGCAGATGACGACCTCCCGCCCGTTCACGTCGACCGCTTTCATGCCTCCCGGGGCAAGGTCTGCGGTTCGCAGCGCCTGGACGAATTCACCGCTCAATGCCCAGGTCCTTCGCGGAGAGCTGCGGCAAGCTGTCCGGGTCCGTCACATCGCTGTGCACGAAGAGCCCGCACCAGCAGCGCTTCATCGCGTCGTAGTGCTCGCGGTGGAAGGGGATGCAGGGGCAGACGATCTGCATGTCGCGAGCGCGGTCTCCGCGGATCGGCTTGCATGGACAGAAGGGGACCCCATGCTTCGACTCGAGCTCGACCTCCTGCTCGAGGAGAAACTCCGCGAGCTCGTGGTCGGGCGTGAACTTGAATCCCATCGGCTCGACCACCTTGGCGAAGAAGTAGCGCAGGGCCCTCTTCCTGGATTCGACGCTCATGGGGCTTGATTCGCGATTCCCAGCAGCTTGGCGAATCGAGCCGGCTGATAGCCCTGGACGACCTCGCCGCCGATCCGCACGAACGGGAAGCCGCTGGCCCCGGCCGCATCGAGCTCGCGCGTGATCCTCGCCTGGGTGGCGAAATCGGCAAGGTCGTAGTCGACGAAGTCGTACGGAATGCCGCGCTGCGCGAAATACTCCTTGGTCCTCATGCACCAGGGGCAGGTGGACAGCGTGTACATGGAAACCTTCTTCACCGCGGGCTTCCTCCCTGGCCGAGGTTCACGTACACCTTGCCGTCCTCGGACTTCGTCGCATAGACCGCGAGGCCGATCTCGGGTGCGGCAAGGAAGCGGCCCGTCCGAACGTCGAACTTCCAGTCGTGGCAGGGACAGGTCAGGATGTGGCCGGCAAGGGAGCCGGTGAAAAGCGGGCACCCCATGTGCGCGCAGCAACCCGAGACCGCGTACACGAGTCCCTCCACACGGGCGATGACGAGGTTGACGCCCGATGGGTATGCCGGGGCCATCGCTCCCTCGGGCAAGGCCGTCTCGTCGATGGCGTAGGTCCACGTAGCGCTTTGCGCCGGCACCGGAGAATCCTCCTAGGCGTGATCGGCCATCGGGATGTAGACGGTGAAGGTGCTGCCCTCACCGGGCGCGGTCTCCACGTCGATCACGCCGCCGATTTCAGTGACGATCGCGTACACCAGCGCAAGCCCGAGCCCCGTTCCGCGGCCGAAATCCTTGGTGGTGAAGAACGGCTCGAAGATGCGTGCGACCGTCTCGCCGTCCATGCCGCAACCACGGTCCTCGACGCGTACCCCGACGTAGCGGCCCCGTTTCAAGGCCCCATGCGAGAGCTTGAGCTCGGTGCCCGCATCGACGGGCATGACGGCGACGCGCAACGGGCCGCCGGCCTTCATCGCGTGAATCGAATTGCTGCACAGGTTCATGACGACCTGGTGGATCTGGGTGGCGTCGCCCATGACGACGAGCGGCACGTCGGGAATGGCCGGCTCCAACGCAATGCCCGGGGGCAGGGAGCTGCGAATCAGCTCGAGCGCCTCGGCTACCGTGCGGCATGCGTCCGTCGGCACGCGCTTGCCGCGCTGACAGCGCGTGTACGCGAGAATCTGGCCGACGAGGTCGCGGCCGCGCTTCGCCGCGGTGAGCACGTTCTGCGCATGGCGCTTCTGCGGCGTGTTCCCGGGCGCTTCGTCGAAGAGCATCTCGGCATAGGCGAGGATGCCACCGAGCACGCTGTTGAAGTCGTGCGCGATGCCGCTCGCGCAGCGTCCGATCGCCTGCATCTTCTCCGCCTGCCGCAGGCGCTCCTCGAGCCTGGCGCGCTCGGCCTCGGCGCAAGCCACGTACATCCGGAAGCGCGCCTCGCTCGCAAGCAGCTGCTCTTCGGCGCGCCGAAGAGGCGTGATGTCCTGAACGATCGCAAATGTACGCCGTGCATCAACGAGCGTGCTGGTGGCGCGCTCGACGTTCACTTGGGCGATCTGGCTCATGACGATGGCTCCCTCGCGTCGGTCAGTGCCCCGACTATGCCTCTGTGGTTTGCAGCGGTATTCAATCCGTCTGAAAAGGCCTTCAAGAATGCTGAGCGGCCCGGGAGGGCGCCCACCCGCAACCGCGCCACCTCCTTGCGGAAGCGGGGTCGGGTACTGCCTGATGGCCTAGAGATCCGCCAGAAAGCGCTCCAGCGGCGCCTGGGCCAGGAGAGTGGCGAACCAGATTGCGTAGCCCTCGCCCGAGGGGTGCAGCCCGTCGGGGCAGTAGTAGCGACGCGGCTCCCGGACGAAGGGATCGTCGTTCGGGTCGAGGAACAGGTCGACGAAGATCACACCCAGCTCGGCGGACACGCGCTGGACCATCGCATGGACGCGCACGGCATGCCACATGATTATCCGCGAGATGGGTCGCAGGAAGAATGGAGCCACGCTGAAATTCTGCCCAGGCATCAGGATGACATTGTCGCTGAGCATGCGCGCGCGCGCGATCGCCGAGCGCAAGTCCCGCTCAACCGTCTTGACGGAGCGAAATTCCAGCACGTCGTTGGCGCAGGCGTGAATGAGGATGAGATCCGCGGACCGGATGTCGAGGCCATTCAGCTGGTCGACGACGTGGCCCATGCGCGCGCCCGACTTCGCGACATTGACGACGCGGGCATGGGGATAGGCTGCGGCGATCCGGCCCGCCGTGGATTCCGCGGGTAAGGCGCCCACGCCGAATGCCGTGCTATCGCCGGCGACGACGATCGTCTTGCGGCAGCCTGCCGGGAAGGATTGCGCGGGTATCGTCCGCGCGACCAGGCGTCTCGAAAGGCGAATGCGCAGGGCGTACAACGTCGCCACGACCGAGACGGCGGTAAGGAAAGCGGCCAGCAGGATGTAGAGCGCCCACATGCCGCCAAGATGCCCGGTGGGCGAAGATTGGTCTTGCAGAATGCAATTTGCTTGAGCGTTCTTGCGCGCTTGGACCCATTACGCGCCGGGGGCGGCGTGAACGCGGAGCCGGCTCGCGATCAGAGCTGGAACGCCAGCCAGAGCACCAACCCTTCCGCGAGATCGCGCAGCAGCCCCGGCGGATGCGCGACGTAGCGGCTCGCGCCGCTAGCCTGCCGGTCGATCCAATCCGCGAAGCGCCGCGCGTCGCCGGGCTCGTAGAACGCGACCATCAGCTCGAAGTTGAGGAAGAGGCTGCGCGCGTCGAGGTTGGCCGAGCCGACGAGCGCGATCGCGTCGTCCACCACGATAGCCTTCGCGTGGTTCATCTGCGGCACCAGCCATACGCGGGCGCCCGCACCGGCCAGCTCGCGCAGCGCGCGAGGGCGCACCAGGTCGGCTGTCCGGTGATTCGACTTCGCCGGCAGGACCAGGTCCACTTGCACGTTGCGGCGCGCGGCGAGCGTGAGCGCCATGAGCAGGGCCGGGTCGGGGACGAAGTAAGGCGTCACGGCCACGATGCGCGCGCGCGCCTTGAAGAACGCGCTGACGAGCAGCGAGTACACGGTATCGTCGGACTGGTCGGGGCCTGACGGGAAGAGTTGCCCGAGCGGCCCCGATGCAGGCTCTTCGGGCCGCGCGGGCCCCTTGCGGGGCTTCTCCATCGCGAACGCCCAGTCATTCTCGAAGCATTCGAGCGCACGTTCCGCGAGGGGGCCCCGCAGGTCGAACGACAGGTCCTTCCACGGGGCCACGCCCGGCGCGCCTTCGAAGTACTGCGCGGTGAGGTTGCGTCCGCCGCACCACAGCCATGAGCCGTCGGCGATCGTCATCTTGCGGTGATCGCGCAGGTTGAACCTTCCGCGGCGGGGCGAGTGCAGCGGCGGCACGAAGACCACGACCTGGACGCCGGAGGCCCTGAGAGTGCGCAGATCATGGCGCCCCCCGAGGAGGTTTCCCGCGCCATCGACCATCAACCGCACCTTGACGCCTTCGCGCGCCTTTCGCGCCAGCGTCTCGCACAACGCATCGGCCACCACGTCGCGCCCCAGGATGTACGTGCAGATATCGAGCGTTCGGGTTGCGGAGTCGACAATCTCGCGAAGCGCGGCGAGCGCTTCCTTGCCGTCCTCGTGGATCCGTAGCGCCCGGAACGACGCTGGGGGCGCGAGGTTCATGGCGGCGGCAAGCCGCTGGGGCCAGGCCCCTTCGGCTCCGGAGAGGGGCGCGGCAAGTGGCCGCGGAGCGCCCGCCCTCGCGCGCACGAGCTTGCGCGTGCCGAAGATGAGGTAGAGCGGCAAGCCGATGTAGGGCACGAGCGCGAGCGTGATGACCCAGGCGATCGCCGCCGCGGGATGCCGCCGCTGGCGCAACGTGTGCGTGACGAGCACGTAAATCATCAGCCCCGCGATCACGACGACGCCGTGCAGGGAGATCAGGTCGGCCACGGGGGATGGGTCTTTTCGCTCATGTCCGGCATCATAGCGATTGCTTCTCCCCTGCTCACCATTTGCGAGACTGAGGGACCTGGTGAGGAACTCGATGGCTCCCGCCTTGATCGCGTACACCGACATCGGGATGTCGCTTCCCGCCTTCGCAAGCTCCAGCCGGAAGCTAGAGCGCGGCCTGCCCCCATTCGGCGGCGGCGCGTGCGGCCGCGGCGCGGGTGAAGAAGAAGCCGTTGCGCTCGAAGCCCGAGACGAGCGAAGCCTTGGCCGCAAGGACACGCCCCGAGGGAGCACGATGGACGACGACTTCGGCGGGCAGGCCGTCGAGCAAATGCATCGGTGCCGGACGCCCGTCGCGGAAGCACGAGCGATAGATGGTCATGGTGTCGCAGTCCAGGAACGCCGCATTGAATCCGAGGCCGGCATTCTCCTGGCTTCGCCCGCCGCTGCCGGCGTGGAGGATGTTCTCGAGGTGAAGCCTCAGCTCGTTCATCAGGTTCTTCACGAGAAGCTCCTCTCCCGGATGGCCCGCGCTGGCGCCGGCGCCGCGACGAACGTGCCGCGGTTCTTCCTCCTTGACGCCATGCGGAAAGCGCCCGGCGTGGTCCCGGTGTGCTTGCGGAACAACGTCGTGAGATGGCTCTGGCAGGAGCACCCCACGTCGAGCGCGATGTCGCAGATGCTCTGTTCGGTGTTGGCGAGGAGCGACATGGCCTTGCGCATGCGGCAGCGGATGATGTACTGGTGCGGCGTGAGCCCCGTGGCTAGCTTGAAGCTGCGGCCGAAGAAGAAGGGCGCGAGGCCCACCGCGTCCGCGATCTGCTCCCAGTTGAGCTTCGTGTCGAGGTTCTCGTGAATGAACCTCACGGTGCGGCGCAGGCATTCCCGCGAGAGTCCGGGGGCGTGTGCCGGCCTGTCTTCGCCAGGAACACCCGTAGACTCACGCAGGCACGTGACGATGGCGCGCGCGACCTCGTGAGCGTGCTCTTCGTTCCAGTCGCTGCCGACCGTGCGATCGAGCAGATGGGCTCGCAGCATGTCCAGTGCACGATCCACGCGCCGTGCAGGATCGGCGCGGCTTGCTTGACCATATGAACCTGGGATCGATTCGAGCATTCCGTCCGGTGTCATTTCGAGAGCTCCGCTGGTCTTCATGCGAACCATGCTGCGACCGGAGAGCCGCAACTCGAAAGCCCCGAACGGGGGCCCGTTCAAACTATATCGGCGGGATTTGCGGCCCTGTCTCGCGTTGGCGATGGACCCTTCGGAGCCTGGCGGCGAAGCCCCTCGGGGTGAGGGTGCGACTCAAAAGGGCGGAGGGTCTTTCGGCGCGGGATCGCGAAGGTCGACGCGTCTCCAGCCAAAACGGCGGGCATCGATCGACCAGGCGCCCGGGCCGAGCAATGCCAGTGCGGCCCCCGTGGCTGCCAACAGGAACGAGCGCCACGGGTCCAGCCCGGGAAAGAAAAAGCTCAACAGTCCATCGGCCGCCATGAGCGCGGCGGCGACCGGCGTCCAAAGGCCCACGGCCACGAGAATCCCCACGCCGAGCGAGAGGGCATGGAGGAAGATCGCGCCAGGCGGCGGCCCGGCAAGCAGTCCCTCGATGGCCTGCACGACGAGCGCGAGGCCCGCCGCCAGCCGGAGGAGCAGGAGTCCGGCCCCGGCAGAGCCATGGGCGAATGTCGAGAGCAGTCGTCGCACATGTTCGACTGTAGAGGTCGCCGAGAACCCGGGCCAGCCCCAAAGGGCGGGAGCGGGCGCTCTTTCGGGCTTGACTAGAGCTCGATGATGCCGCGCTTCAGCCCGATCATGGCGGCGTGGGTACGGTCGTTGGCGTCCAGCTTGGAGAGAATGCTTTTCACTCGTCCCTTGACCGTGTCCTCGGTGATCGAGAGCTTGTCCGCGATCTGCTTGTTCGCAAGCCCTTCCGCGATCAGGCGAAGGATTTCGATCTCCGCCGGGGTGAGGGCGTCGTCGGTCGCGTGCTCGGCGAGCTGGAACGAGACTTCGGGCGAGAGCGACTTCTTGCCGGCGTGAATCGCCCTGACGGTGTCCATGAGATCCTTGTGCAAGGTCTCCTTCAGCAAGTAAGCCCGTGCGCCGGCCTGGAGGGCGCGCAGCGCCTGGACGTCGCCGGCGTAGGTCGTGAGGACGATGATGCGCGCGTCCGGAAATTCGCCGCGGATCGCGATGATGGCGTCGAGCCCGCCCATCTCCGGCATCTGCAGGTCCATGAGCGTGATGTCCGGGCGGTGCTGGCGGAACTGCTGTATCGCCTCGCGCCCGTTGGAGGCCTCGGCGA
>Ga0335069_10001332_pt1 | contig 39967 bp, 43 predicted proteins | sample Lox_Sample_11_FD_206714 | JGI IMG/M metagenome (GOLD analysis project Ga0335069, IMG submission 206714) | Soil microbial communities from Loxahatchee National Wildlife Refuge, Florida, United States - Lox_Sample_1.1 | ecosystem: Environmental > Terrestrial > Soil > Wetlands | place: USA...
AATATTTCAGCACCTCGATCGGCGCGTAGCGCGTCCATTGATCCACGGTGACGCCGCGCCCGACCGATTTCGAAACCTTGTGCCCTTCCTCATCGAGGAACAGCTCGAACGGAAATCCGAGCGGGGGCTTGCCTCCGAGGATGCGCAGGATCTGCCCCGAAAGTCGCGCCGAATCGATCAGATCCTTTCCGTAAAGCTCGTAATCGACCTTCAGCACGAACCATCTCAGCGCCCAATCGACCTTCCATTGGACCTTGGCATTGCCGCCCAGCACGCTTCGCACGCCGCGAAAGCCGCACGGATGCGCGCCGCCGAATTTCCGCTCGCACGAAAACTCGACGCTCGCGTTATCCGGATGATAAGCGAGTACGAGCGTCGAATTGACCTGCCCGCAGTTCGGGCACACCGGCATGATCGGCGACCATCCCGTGCGATTCTCCTCGCGCAGCGTCGGCGCGACGATCTTGATGATCTCCTCGTGCTTGCGAACGATTAGCCCGAGCGCCCCGTCGAACTGCCCCCCCGCGTACATCTCGCTCGATTTCAGAAGCTCGTACTCGACCTCGACCGGCGCGAGAAATCGATAAAGGAGGCCGACCATGTGCTCCGAGAAGCTCGGATGGCAATCGCCGAACGGATCGGGAATCCTCGATACCGGTTTTCCGAGATGAACCTGCACGGCCTCGCGATTCGGTACGTTCTCGGGAACCTTGCGCAGCCCGTCCATGTCGTCGATGAAAACAATGAGCCGGGTCGCGCGATGCGAGCCTAGAAGATCGAAGGCGCGGCGCACGTAGGACGGGCGCAGCACCTCGCACATCGTGCCGAGATGGGGAAGTCCGGACGGACCGAAACCGCTTTCAAAGATGACGGGACGATCGGGAGGATAGTTCGCGACGCGCTCCGCCAGGCGCGCCGCCTCTTCGTTGGGCCATCGATCGAATGCAGGCTGTCCGTGTGCACCTTCCGCCATCTCGCCAGAGTCATCCTTCGCTTTCGTTTTGACCGCGCAAAACGCGCGCGATCGCCTGATGAAACCACGGATCGATTTGCAGATCGCGTGTCTTTTCGGAGGCGAGCCGCAGCTTAACCCCGCAATTTGCGCAGATAAAGGCCTCCTGCCTGAAGCCGGCGCGGTCCTCGATGGCGAGTTTCAAAAACCATTCGCCCGCCGGCCGCCGGCATATCACGCACTGATGCGATCCGTCTCCTGTCGGTTCCTGATGCATAACGCGCTAAGATTTTATACCATTAAAGCCGTGCCTATCACCTTGTATCGATGAAACCAGCTCGCCGCCGTTCCCGTTGTTTGTCGCTTCGCGTCGAGGCATTTCGGCGCGCGCTCGTATTCGAGACAATCGCGCGATTCTAGGCCGAATCGCCGAGCAGCCTCTGAGCGTAAACTTCGTTTCCCCCGTAGATGGACAAGGAACTCACAAAACAAAACATTAAGGAACTGCGCGCGATGGTCGGCGAAACCGACCGTATCGCGATCGTGCTGCAGAACGATCCCGATCCCGATGCGATGGCGAGCGCGATGGCGTTGCGCGCGCTGCTCGGTCGCAACAAGCTGACAACGCCGCTGTTCAGTTTTACGCCGGTGACGCGTCCGGAGAACCGGACGATGGTCCATCTGCTGGAAATCGAGGTTCTGCCTGCGTCAACCGAGGAGCTCGCGACCTTCGACAAAATCGCGATGGTCGACGTACAGCCGCCGTTTTTCGGCGACAAACTGCCGCGCGCCGATATCGTAATCGATCATCATCCGGGCTACGCCGACTACGAGGCACCGTTCAAGGATATCCGCACGCGATACGGCTCGACCGCCACTATCATGACCGAGTATCTCCAGTGCGCGGATGAGCGCGTCAGCGAGCGTCTCGCGACCGCGCTGCTCTACGGCATCCGCAGCGACACGGTGATGCTCTCGCGCCGCGCGTCTGAAGACGACATCCAGGCGTTCACATTTCTCTATCCGCTGGCGAACTATTCGATGTTGCGCCAGATCGATCGCGGCGAGCTTCCTCTAAGTTTCGCGAAAGTTCTTGCGCGCGCGATGAACCGGATGCAGGCGAAGGACGGCCTCATCGCGCTCAACCTGGGCTCGGTCGAACGAGACGACCTGATCGTCCAGATGGCCGATTTCTGCCTGCAATTCGAAAACGTCGAATGGGTCGCAGTGGCCGGCAAGCTCGACGGCAACATCGCCATCGCCGTGCGCAATCATGGGATGACACGCAGCGCGGGCGAGGCGGTGAAGCACGCCTTCGGCGCAATCGGCAGCGCCGGCGGCCATCGCGACATGGCCAAAGCCGTGATACCGCTGCGCAAATGGCGCGCGGCCTATGGAACCACCCACGATCGCGATGTCGAGGCGCGAATCCGTGATGCGATGCTCGACGCCATCGCAGCGCCGACCGAGAGCGAAACGCGTTCGCAGCCCCATCGCAACGGAGCGGATTAACCGAAACGTTATCCGCGCCGGTTTACCCGCGAGCACTTTGGTTCTAACCTTGGAACGATGAGCGTGGCGGAGGGGACGGTTGAGGTTCAAAACAAGCTCGGACTTCATCTCCGAGCCGCATCGACGCTCGCGCAGGCCGCAGCAAAGTTCTCCTCGACGGTCACTATCAGTCGCGGCAAGGAGCGCGTCAGCGCGCGCAGCGTCACCGGTTTGATGATGCTCGGCGCGGGAATCGGATCGAAGCTCAAGGTCAAGGCGGAAGGCTCGGACGCCGACTACGCGCTCAAAGCAATTACGGCGCTGTTTAACGACAAATTCGGGGAGGAATGATTTTCACAGATTTTCGCGCGCGACGTTGTCGCGCGAGTCCGTGGCACCGTCGCAGTTTCACCAGCGAAGATAGCCGCCTTCACAGAATTTCGCGCGCCCGTTCCTCGCGCGAGTCCGTGGCGCCGTCGCAGTTTCACCAGCAAAGATAGCCGCCTTCACAGATTTTCGCGCGCTCGTTCCTCGAATCCGTGGCGCCGTCGCAGTTTCACCAGCGAAAATAGCGGCTTTCAAGATTTTCGCGCGCCCTGACTGTCGCCGGATCGCGTAACCCGCTCTCTTCTTTACCCCTCTCCCGGATCAGGGAGAGGGCAAGCAGCGCGGCAATTGCTCTTTTGCAATTGCCGTGACGCGCGGGTGAGGGTGCTGGCGCACTCTCATCCCAACGTCCGTAGCGCTGCGACTGCGAGCAACGTTCCCCCGATATACGTGCCCAGTGCTCCGACAAATCGGACAGGATGCGGTTTATCGAGCGTCGGCGAAATCAGAATCCCCACGACAATCAGATATCGGCAAACCGTGACGATAATCATCGTCCAAAGAACCCACGATGCGGGCGAGCGTTCGCCCAGGTAGAGCATCAGCACCCCCAGCATCGCGACGTACTCGGCGGTATTACCGTGAGCGCGAACCGCCTTGAACAGCGGATCGGTCGGATCGTCGGGAACGGTGCCGACTTTGTTGACGCGTCCGCGCGTGATTGAGACATACAGACCCAGCCCGAACAGCAAGAGCGCCAGCAATGCCATGCAGGTGACAGCGGTGACCATGGGATTTGTCCTCCAGCGGGCAAAACGTTAGTGCGCGTGAAGGCGGGATGTCCACCATAACAGCCCAAACGTTGTTCCGATTCTGAGCGTATGTATCGGGGGCCAACTTGACCCCGACCGAGGGGTCAGTTATACCAATCCGAATCGCTGAATTTTCGCGTTTTCGGGATACGGCTCGACTCGCCGCGCCCGTTCCATCGCGCAGTGACTGTTATCGAGAGCCGTAACATTACCGAAACGTTTGTCGCGCGCGCCTGTTCGGACGTTGCGGCGCAACCCGGATTTCCGCTTTCCATCGACTATCAAGGAGCCTGCTCCAATGCCGCTTAAGGATTTTCTATTCACCTCGGAATCGGTCTCGGAAGGCCATCCCGACAAGATGTGCGATCAGATCTCTGACGGCGTCCTCGACGCTCTGATCGCCGAGGACCCCAACTCGCGTGTCGCGCTAGAAACGCTCGCAAAGACCGGGCTTATGGTTCTCGCCGGCGAAATCACCAGCCGCGCCCGCCCGGACTTCGCCGCTATCGCGCGCCGCGTCGGTTTGGAAATCGGCTACGACTGCCCCGAAGTCGGCTTCGACTCCAACAACTGCGCCGTGCTGGTCGCTATCGAGCCGCAGTCTCCGGATATTTCGCAGGGCGTTACCGAGGGCGAGGGACTCCATAAAGAGCAGGGTGCCGGTGACCAGGGCCTGATGTTCGGCTTCGCGTGCGATGAAACGCCGGAATGCATGCCGCTTCCGATCGCGCTCGCGCACGAGCTGATGGAAAACCTTTCCAGGATGCGCAAGGAGCAGAAGCTCGATTTTCTGCGTCCCGACGGCAAGAGCCAGGTTACAGTTCGCTATGCCGACGGCAGGCCGGTCGAGGTGACGGCAGTCGTTATCTCGACGCAGCACAAGCCCGAAGTCGGTCATTCGACGATCCGCGAAGTGATCATCGAAGAACTGATCAAGAAGACCATCCCCGAGCAGTATCTGAACCGTTCGACTGTCTATCACGTAAATCCGACCGGGAGCTTCGTCATCGGAGGACCGCATGGCGATTGCGGCCTGACCGGACGCAAGATCATCGTCGATACCTACGGCGGCTACGGTCGTCACGGCGGCGGCGCGTTCTCGGGCAAAGACCCCTCGAAGGTCGATCGGTCTGCATGCTACATGGCCCGCCACGTCGCGAAGAACGTCGTAGCAGCCGGACTCGCGAAGAAATGCGAAATCCAGGTCGCGTATGCGATCGGCGTCGCCGAGCCGGTTTCGATTCTGATCGACACGTTCGACACCGGAGTCGTACCCGAGAAGAAGCTCGAATCTACCGTTCGGGAACTGTTCGATTTCCGGCCGGCCGGAATTATCAAGACGCTGCGGCTCAAGCGCCCCATCTACCAGCGCACTGCGGCCTACGGCCATTTCGGGCGCAAGGCCGTGGACGGATTCTTCCCATGGGAGGAAATCAACATGGCGGAAACGCTGCGCAGCGCGTTCGGAATTCACGGCCGCTAAGCTCGGCCCGCAACCCGCAATTCGGAGTCATGAAGATCGTGGAAAAGACCGCATCCAAGCGCAAAACCGCTCCCAAAGCGCGCATCTCATCGCGCGTGCCCGAGTTCGATATTCGTGACGCCGGGCTTGCTGCGAAAGGCCGCAAGCGAATCGAATGGGCAGATGGGCAGATGCCCGTCCTGCGCAGAATCCGCGAGCGTTTCGAGAAGGAGAAGCCCCTCAAAGGTCATCGCCTCGGCGCATGCCTTCATATCACCTGCGAAACGGCGAACCTTCTGCGCGCGCTCAAGGCGGGCGGCGCTGAAGTAATCGCGTGCGCGTCGAATCCGCTCTCGACGCAGGACGATGTCGCCGCGGCGCTGGTCAAGGAGTACGGCATCCCGACCTTCGCAATTCATGACGAGGATCGCGACACCTATTACAGCCATCTGCGCACTGTCCTCGAGTATCGCCCGACCGTCACGATGGACGACGGCGCCGATCTCGTGAGCCTCCTCCATACCGAGTATCGCGACCACGCCAAGAACGTTCGCGCGAGCATGGAAGAGACGACCACCGGTGTCATCAGGCTGCGCGCGATGGAGAAGGACAACGCGCTGCTGATTCCGGTCGTCGCCGTCAACGACGCCCAGACCAAGCATCTGTTCGACAACCGTTACGGCACGGGACAATCGACGCTCGACGGCATCATTCGCGCTTCGGGCGTTCTGATCGCGGGATCGGTCGTCGTCGTCGCGGGCTACGGATGGTGCGGGCGCGGTATCGCGTCACGGGCGCGCGGTCTCGGCGCGGACGTTATCGTGACGGAGGTCGATCCGGTTCGCGCGCTGGAAGCCGCGATGGACGGTTTTCGCGTGATGCCGATGGCCGAGGCTGCGCCGATCGGCGATATCTTCGTAACTGCCACGGGCGACAAGCACGTGCTCGCGTCCAAGCATTTCCGTCTGATGAAGGACGGCGCGATTCTGTGCAACTCGGGTCACTTCGACGTCGAAATCGACATGGCCTACCTCAACGATACCGCGAGCAAGGTCGAGCAAAACGTTACCAATCACGTCGACGCATATCATATCGGCGACAAGCGCCTGTTCGTGCTTGGACAGGGACGCCTGGTGAATCTTGCGTGCGCCGAAGGACATCCCGCGCAGGTGATGGATATGAGCTTCGCGACCCAGGCGCTCGCATCCGAATGGGTGACCACGGTTCCGCTTGCGATCCGCGTCCATGTGGTTCCGCAGAAAATCGAAGAGGACGTCGCGAAGGTCAAACTGGCCGCGATGGCGATCAAGATCGACGCGCTGACCGATGAGCAGAAGAGGTACCTTGAGAGCTGGGAATCCGGAACCTGATTCCAACGCTGCTGAATATGAAAGACAAGCGGGGCGCTTAAATCAGCGCCCCGCTTCTTTTTCAACTGGAGGTTTCGCGACTGGTGCGGCTATTCGATTTTGACCGCCGACCATCGCCGCCATATCTCGCCGCATCCCAGGCTGACGCCTATCAGCAGGACTGCGAGGAAGAATCTGGGCGACATCGGATGCCATAGCGCATCGCCAAGGAACGCGAACGCTATAGTTCCCGGGATCATTCCGATCATCGACGCCCAAAAGTAATCGCTGAACGCGATTGGAGAAGCGCCTGCGAGCAGGTTGAACGCGTTATATGGAATGATCGGTACGATTCGCAGGTACAGCGTTATCTGAAAGCCGTTGCGCGCGATTTTCTGAAGCACTGCGCTGAAGCGGGCGCCGATCAGGCGCTCGACGAACGACTGCCCCAGCCATCGCCCCGCCGCGAACGCGATTACCGCTCCGATATCGGCTCCGATTAGCGAATACACCGAACCCCATCCGGTTCCGAACGCGAGGCCCCCCGCGATCGTCATCACTGCTCCCGGCACGAGCACCGACGGGCCGACTGCGTAAAGCAGCATGTATACGATCGGCCCCCATACTCCGCACGCGACGACGGCGGCCTTGACTGTGGTCGGATCGGTAAACCAGTTGGCGTGAACCCAGAGCACCCATCCGCAGACCGCAGCCAGGATCACGATCGTTCCGAGCTTGAGGAGATCGAGGAGCGTCATCCGGGGTTTTCCGGGAGCACGGCTGGATACGGACTTTATGGCGGCCATCGCGAAACGCACCTATGATACGGGCCGTAAAGCAGTCGAGACAAGCTGCACTTTGAACCGTAGCGCCGTTGGCAGGGCGCAACGAATAGGGCTAGATTCGCGACACTGCCTTCGAAAACCGGGCGAGGATTATTGCAATGATTGATCTCAAAGATCGCGTCGCGATCATAACCGGCGGCGGCTACGGAATCGGAAAGAAAATCGCACTCGCGTATGCCAGGGCGGGCGCCAAAGTGATGCTTGCGGCGCGCACCGTCGAGCCGATGAAGGAGACGTGCGCCGAAATCGAAAAGCTTGGCGCGAAGGCGGCCTGCGTTTGCGCCAGCGTAGCGCTCGAGGCCGATTGCAGGAAGATGGTCGACGAGACGCTCAAGGCGTTCGGCAGGATCGATATTCTCGTCAACAACGCCGGAATCGCGGGTCCCACCAAGCGCATCACCGAGATGTCGTTGGCGGAATGGCAGGAAGTCATCGACATCGATCTTACGGGCGCATGGCTCGCGTCACGCGCGGTAATCCCCACCATGGATGCCCAGCGCTCCGGGAATATTCTGATGATCTCGTCGGGAGCGGGACGCCGCGGCTATCCGCTTCGCGCACCATATGCCGCCGCGAAGTGGGCTATGATCGGTCTTACGCAAACGCTTGCCCGTGAATGGGGCACGCGCGGCATCCGCGTCAACTGCATTTGCCCGGGCGCGATCGAGGGCGATCGTATCGAGCGCGTATTTCGCGCCCGCGCTGAAGCGCTGAAGCAGCCCTATGAGTTGGTGAAGAGCGCGTTCATTTCGGAATCGGCGCTCAACCGGATGGCGACCGAGGAGGAAGTGGCGCGCGTCGCGCTGTTCCTGGTCAACGATACGAGCGCAGCGGTGAGCGGCCAGACGATCAACGTCGATTGCGGCGCAATTATGAATTAGCAGTTTTTTCGTGACCCTGAGCGAAGGCTGCCGGAGTTCCTTCGGCGGAGCCTGTCGTGAGCGCAGTCGAAGGGCTCAGGACACGCTCCGGGTAAACGCGAAGCGATTCATTTGACAGATTCCTGCGCGCGCTATCGCGTGATGTCCTGATCGCGGACCTCGACATCGAAGCCCGACTTCCCCAGGCGCTCCTGGAGCGCACGGGCGAGCACTGGCGAACGATGGCGTCCTCCTGTACATCCGAGTCCGATCGTGAGGTAGCTCTTGCCCTCGCGGGCGTAGAGCGGAATGAGGTGATCGAGCAACCTCCCCGTCTCCTCGATGAAATGCGCGCTCTCGTTCTGTCGCATCACGAAGTCGCGGACCTTCGGATCCGTGCCCGTGAGCGGTTTGAGTCCGGGGACAAAAAACGGATTCGGAATGAATCGCACGTCGAGCATCAAATCGAGGCCGATGGGCGGCCCGTATTTGTATCCGAACGATATGATTGAAATTCGCATCCTACCGCCCGGCGCCGCGCCCAGAACCGCCGCGGTCACAACCTCGCGAAGTTCGTGAACCGTGGTTGCACTCGTGTCGATCACGCGCGACGCGCGCTCGCGCAATCCGGCCAGCGCCGCACGCTCTTCGTGAATGCTCTGCGCAACGGTCATCCCGCTGCGCGCCAGTGGATGCGGACGGCGGCTCTCCGAATAGCGACGAACCAGGACTTCATCGGAGGCATCGAGAAACAGGATTTCCGGCACGATTCCTTCGCGTTCGAGCTCGCTGAACACCGCGGGCCACTGGTTAAGGAAGGTCCGCTCCCGGCTGTCGATTCCCAGCGCCACGCCGGCGTGCTCGTATCCGCTTTCCGGGGCGAGTAGCATGACCGTCGGCACCACAGTGACCGGCAGATTATCGACGCAATAGAATCCGAGATCTTCCAGCACGCGCATCGCCGTCGCGCGCCCCGACCCCGACACTCCGGTGACGATTACGAGGCGCGGTTGCGCGATCTTTGCGCGCGCGCGTCCATCGGGATGCGGCTCGCCCCGACGCCCGGGCGCTTTGTGGGTCGAAGCTGGATGTCGGTGCGTCGGCATCGGACGCCGTCGCTAAAACTTCTCGTCTTCTTTCTTGATGAGATCGAAAATGGTCTTTGCCTCGGAAGCGGACAAAAGCTTCTGTCTGAACGAACCATCGCGGAAAATTCGGGACACTCGCGCGAGCGCCTTCAGATGGAGGCTGGTGGAATCTTCAGGCGCGACCAGTACGAAAAAAAGATGCGTCGGGTTGCCGTCGAGCGATTCGAAATCCATCCCCCCGCCATGCCGTCCGAACGCTCCGGTTATATCGGTAACGCCTGCAAGCTTACCGTGTGGGATGGCGATTCCATCGCCGATCGCGGTCGAACCCAATCGTTCGCGCTCCGCCAACACTGCCGCGAGATCGCCGGGCGACAATCCAGACAAGCGCTTCGAGAGACACTGCGCCAATTCGTTCAGGACGTCCGCCTTGGTCTGCCCCTTGAGGTCGGGAATGACGGCGTCGGGGGTGAGGAAATCCGTGATCTTCATCGCAATCGGTTCTGAAAACTTCTGTATCCTATCAACCGCGGCGCGGCGCGGGTCAACCTTTCGGCGTTGATTCTTATCGCCGAACGGAGGGTTTTGACGGTCGGTCTGATCCTGATTTAAGGATGCCGGCGCTCAGCTCTCTTCGGCGGCGCTCAGCACTTCCGGAGTGGATGGCGAGCGGACTCTCTTGCCCTTAATCTTCTCCGCGTGACGTTTCAATTGGCGGCCGACCTTGTCGCTGAGCAGGTCGATCACTGCGTAAAGATCGGTGTGCTCTTCCACAGCCGTGGCGGCAAGCCGTCCGGATTTGAAGGTTACTTCGCCGGACTGGCGATACTTGTCTACCTCGAGAATCAGATGAGCCTCGCAGGGGCGCTTCAGCATCCTTGCGATGTGCCCGAACTTTTTCTGCGCGTAATCGCGCAACGCGTCGGTCGGTTCGAGATGGCGGAAGGTAACGTTAACTTTGAGTTCCGGTACCGTGAGACGGACCGCCCGTTTGGCCTTGCGTTCTATCGCCCGGGTTCGTTTGCCTTTCACGCGTCCCCTGCCTTTCTGTCGTCGTCTTAGCCGACTCTTTTGCGGCTCGCCGACGGAAGGATTCCCAGCGCCTGGCGGTACTTCGCAACCGTGCGGCGGGCAATATTGATATTGTCGCGGCGAAGCATCTCCGCAATCGCCTGATCGGAGAGCGGATTGTTGTTCTGCTCTCCCGAAACCATCGTCCGGATTTTCTCCTTTACCGTCTCGGCGCTTACATCCTCGCCGGTCCCCGCCTTCACGCCCGAGGTGAAAAAGAACTTAAGTTCAAAAATCCCCTGCGGCGTGTGGGCGTACTTGTTCGCCGTCGCGCGGCTGATCGTCGACTCATGCATCCCGATATCTTCGGCCACGTCCTTGAGCACCAGGGGTTTTAGATGGCTGATGCCGTGATCGAAGAACGCACGCTGAAACTTCACGATCGAATTGGCGACCTTGTAGATCGTCTGCTGGCGCTGATAAATCGATTTCACCAGCCATCGCGCCGATCGCAATCGCTCCTGCAGGTATTCCCGCGTCGACGCCTCCGCCTGACCGTCGTTCATCACGCGCTTGTAGTAGCCCGCCAACCTCAGGCGCGGCACCGCGCTCTGATTCAGCATCACGACGTAATCGTTGCCCATCTTCTGGATGAACACGTCGGGGATGACGTAGGTCGGCTCTGCGCCGCCGTAGTCGCGCCCGGGCTTCGGCTCGAGCAGCGATACGATCTTGGCGGCATGCGAGACGTCCTCGAGCGAAACGCCCAGCGCCCTGGCAATCTCGGCGTAGCGATGCTTTTCAAGCAGATCGAGATGATTTCCGACCACCCGCGCGGCCAGAGACTCCTCCATGCCGAGGTTGCGCAACTGCACCGTCAGGCACTCGCGCAAATCGCGCGCGCCCGCGCCGACCGGGTCGAATAGTTGCACGCGCTTGAGCACGCGCTCGACGCTCTCGGGGTTGGTTTCGAGCTGCGCGGCGAGCTCTTCGACGGGAGTTTCAAGATAGCCGTCGTCGTTGAGGTTGTAGATGATGGTCGCGCCGATACGCTGATCGGCCTCGGACATCTCGGACATCCTGAGCTGCCACATCATGTGGTCTTCGAGCGAGGTCTTGCGTGTGAGAGTGTTTTCGAGCGTCTGGCGGCGCTCCTCGTCCTGATCGGACGATTCGTTCTCCTGCCAGTTGTTCGAGTAGTTCTCCATGTATTCGCGCCAGTCGAGGCGGTCGAGGCGATCGTTCTGACCGATCTCGGTGGCGGCGTCGTGGGCTTCGGGACGCGTCGCGTCAAGATCCTTTTCCGGCGCGGGATTCCATTCCGCGGGAACCTCGTTGTCGTCGACCCGTGCCGGCGTTTCGTCGGACGGCTCGAGAATTTCGCCGTCGGATTTTTCGGCGAATTCCTCGTCCGGCGCCGGCGCGGTTTCCAACGCGTTTTCCGCCGGACTGGTGTCCAGCGGCTCCAGGAGCGGATTCTGTTCGAGCTCGGTCTGGATAACCGCCTCGAGCTCGGGCAGCGAAAGCTGCAAAATTTTGATCGCCTGCTGGAGCTGCGGCGTCATCACCAGTTGCTGGCGAAGCCGCAAATCCTGTCCAAGCTTTACTTCAAGTGCCATTCCCGACCGGTGCTAATTGGTATGATTGGTATTATCGGCAGGTTGCGATTGACGAGGGAAGATGACCACCCTCGCGCCCTCGACCTCGATTTTTCCGCTGTCAAGATGCACGGTGATTCTCGAGCCGGCGATTTGATCGCTTCCGTCGTGCGCGACAGGATTGCCGGTCAGAATCACTGTCTGTTTTGCCTGATTCATAACAGCGTGATCGCCGCTGACCCACTTGGTCCCCTGACTGATTCGCACATTGCCGTCCGCGATCGTCTCCTTGATGTCGTTCAAGTCGGCGCCATGTATCACCTTTAAGGTATTGCACGTCAGCTCGCCGTTGGCCTGCGCCGCGTGCACGTGTCCTTTGAAGACCGTCGACTTGTCCTTGTAGTCAAATGACATTGTATCAGACTTGATATCGATTGGTCCGTGGCCGCTGCCAACGCTCATCGCTGCGAACGGCGAGTTGCTGAGCCCGGTAGAGGGTTTCTCGGCGCTCGCGACTTCCTTGCGCGACGACGGTTCCGCGGCCGCCTTGGATTCGCCGCTCTTCGATTCCACGGGAGGCTGTGCAGCGGCGTCCTTTACGACGCGTGAGGGCGACGGCGGGCCGGCGGAAGAAACCTCCGCCCCGCCGGCCGGGAATCGCGGCGCCGAACTTTCAGGGGCGGCTGTTAAGGCGGGCGCAGATTCGCGTGCCGGCGCCGGCGGCGGAGCACTTGCGATTTCAGGTGATGGAGCACTCACGGGCGCTGGCGCCGGCGGAGCAGGCGCAGGCGCCACAGCTATTGGCGGCGTTTCGATACTCGGTGACGCGGACGGCGCGGTCGCCGGAGGCGCGGAAGCCACCGACGCAGCCGCAGGCGCCGGCGAGGTTTCAACGGGCGGCGGGACAATCGTAGAGGCGGCAGCAGCGGGCGCGGACTCGATAGACTCCGACGTTGCCGGAATCGAAATCACCGGCGCCGTAGTCGAAGCGGGCGCAGTCGCTGTTTTGGCTTGCGGAGCGCCGGCGGGCGCGGGCTGCGGGATATCGTCGTCGTCCGCGCCCTTGCGGATGGTATCTCCGATCGATTCAGGAGCCGACGGCGCATCCATTGATGAACCCGTGCCAGCTGCGCCGCCGGAGCCCGTATCGAGCTGAAATCCTCCCGGGTACGCAGGAGCGTCGAAAATCATCGCACAGCAGAACAAGAGCGATACGACAATCGCGGCCGGGTACGCGCGCCGGATCATCTTGTGCGCGGCCTGCTCAGCCATGATTCGGCTTTCCTTGGGCATGTTTCGGCGCGATCTGAGTAACGACCTGTTCGCGCAAATCGAATTGCCGCGTTTTGGGATTTCCAGTTAATCCCACCCCGGTCACCTTCAGGCCTCCGCCTTCGATGGTCACCGCGCCCGGCGCTTCGACGTGGTCCGCGTCAGGCATGAAAACCGCCTCAGCGGTCGTGAGCGTGAATTCGCCATAATGAATAACCGTGCCGCCGGTCAAATCCGCGCGCGTCACATGTTCATTTTCCATCGCCAACACGGCGCGCGCGGCGCTGATTGTGACGATCTTTCCGTCTGTCGAGGTCATCGTAACTCGCGGCTCGGTCAAAATTACAGAGCGCTTGTCGCTCGAATAATTCGCATCATCGGCGTTCAAGATCCATTGCTTCTCGCCCGCCTTCATCTGCGTCCATTTGAAATTATGGACGTGAAGCAACGAATTGGGGACTAGATCGGCGATTTTCGTCAGATTCTGAACTGTGGGACGGCTACGAACCACATAAATCGTGACGCCCACGAGGGCGGCCAGCGCAATCGCTCCCAACCCCGCGAGTGCCTTGGCGACACGCCTGGGACTCATCCTACCTACCCGAAGCGAAAGCGTATCAAGGGGGGTATTTCAAGTAAACTAAGGTCCGGCGAAGAGGGCGCCGATGCGCCGCAATACCGGAATTTGCGCCCTATTCGCGCGATACGATCTCGCGTGAGATTTCGTGAATCCGCTTCAGATCCTCGATCAGCGCCTCCACGCGATCGAGCGGATACGAGTTTGGCCCGTCACTAAGCGCCCTGTCCGGGTCCTCATGGACCTCCATAAAGACAGCGTCGATGCCCGTCGCGACGGCGGCCCGAGCGAGCGGCGCGATAAACTCGCGCTGCCCTCCGGATTTCCCGCCAGCCGCGCCGGGAAGCTGGACGGAATGGGTCGCATCGAAGATCACCGGCCATCCGAAGCCGCGCATCACGACGAGCGAGCGCGGATCGCTGACGAGATTGTTATAGCCGAACGATGCGCCTCGCTCGGTCACCAGAATTCGGCGACTTCCGGCGTCGTGCGCCTTTCTGATGACCGATTGCATCTCCCACGGCGAAAGGAACTGGCCCTTCTTTAGATTGATGGCCGCCCGCGTCGAGGCAGCCGCGTGAATCAAATCGGTCTGCCTGCACAGAAAAGCCGGAATCTGAATCACATCGACGCATTCGCCGGCGGGCGAGGCCTGCGCGACCTCGTGGATATCGGTCAACACAGGGAGCCCGGTTTCGCGTCGCACCTTTTCCAGAGTCCGTAGCCCTTTTTCGAGTCTCGGCCCACGAAAGGAATCGTGGCTCGTGCGATTCGCCTTGTCGAACGACGACTTGAACACCAGCGGCGTCGCCGTGCGCTCGGAGATCCGTTTGAGCGCGACCGCGTGTCGGATGCACGATTCCTCGCTTTCGATCACACATGGTCCCGCGATCATCGCGAGCCGCGAGCCGCCGAACGTGACGTTTCCGACTTTGACCTCGGCCACCTTCACAAGGCCGATCTTAGCTCCCTCACCTTGGGATGTCGCGGCGCGAGTGATGCGCGTCTGGCCGCAGCCGCTTTGATCAGTCCGCGAAACAAGGGATGCGGATCGAGCGGCGTCGATTTGAGCTCGGGATGAAACTGGCATCCGAGGAACCACGGATGGTTCTTGAGCTCCATGATTTCAACGAGCGCCGCGTCGGGCGAGGTTCCCGTAGCGATTAAGCCTGCCTTTTCAAGCTGCGGGCGGTAGTCGTTGTTGATTTCGTAGCGATGGCGATGGCGCTCGGAAATCTTGTTGCGCCGATATAACGACAGCGCGAGCGATCCCGTCTTGATCGCACACGGATACGCTCCCAGACGCATCGTTCCGCCCTTCTTCGATACGTCCTTCTGCGTCTCCATGATGTGCACGACCAGATCGGGACTGTTCGGATCGACTTCCTGCGAGTTGGCCTTCTTGATCCCGAGGATGTCGCGCGCGATTTCGACCACCATCAACTGAAGCCCGAGGCATATGCCGAGAATCGGCACGCCGTTTTCGCGCGCGTAGCGTATCGCGCGAATCTTGCCCTCGATGCCGCGTTCGCCGAATCCTCCCGCGATGATCATCGCATGGGCGGAGGCGAGCCGCGTCGCCGGATCGATACGTTCGAGTTCCTCGGAGTCAACATAATCGATTTGCACGCGCGCCTCGTTGGCGATTCCGCCATGCGCGATCGCCTCGTGCAGGCTCTTGTACGAATCGACGACGTTGACGTATTTGCCCACGATCGCAACCGTCAGCGTCTGCCTGGGGTTCTGCGCGGTCTTCGCAATCCTGCGCCATTTCGAGAGATTGGGCTGGCCGGTCCAGATATTGAGCCGTTCGACGACGCGCTGATCGAGTCCCTCTTCATGAAAACGCAGGGGCACTTCGTAGATCGATTCGACGTCGGGCGCCGATACGACGCAATCCTCCTCGACGTTGCAGAAGTGCGCAATCTTCGCCTTGACCTTTTTGTCGAGCGTCCTGTCCGCGCGGCACACAAGGATATCCGGCTGGATTCCCAGCCCCGTAAGTTCCTTCACGCTATGCTGCGTCGGCTTGGTTTTGACCTCCGCCGCCGTGCGGATAAACGGCACCAGCGTGACGTGCATGTAGAGAACGTTCTCGCGGCCCAAATCCCATCGAAATTCGCGGATCGCCTCCAGGAACGGGAGACTCTCGATATCGCCGACCGTCCCTCCTATCTCGACGATGGTCAGGTCCGCGCCCTCCGCCGCGCCCAGGATGCGCTGTTTGATCTCGTCGGTGATATGCGGGATCACCTGCACGGTCGCGCCCAGATAATCTCCCCGCCGCTCCTTCTGGATGACGGTGTCGTAAATCTGGCCGGTCGTGCAGTTGTTGCGCTTGCTCATCCGCGTCTGCACGAAACGCTCGTAATGGCCGAGATCGAGATCGGTTTCCGCGCCGTCGTCGGTGACGAAGACTTCGCCGTGCTGAAGCGGACTCATCGTGCCCGGATCGACGTTGATATACGGGTCCATCTTGAGAAAGCTGACCCGAAGCCCGCGCGCCTCGAGCAGCGCGCCCAACGACGCCGCCGCCAGCCCCTTGCCCAGCGATGAAACCACGCCCCCGGTGACGAAGATAAATTTGGTTTTGCCCCGCTCCATGACTAAGCCCTCCCCTCCGACTTCATACTATTGTGCGCCGCGCGCCGCGCACGATCGAGATCATGCGATGTATCCACTTCGATCGATGGCGAATGCGACGCGATCACGCGGATACGCCATCCGTTTTCGAGCGCGCGCAATTGCTCGAGCTTCTCGATTTTTTCAAGCCGCGACTGTGCGATCGCCGTAAATCGCATCAGGGAATCGCGCTGAAAGGCGTAGACGCCGATATGGCGAAGGGCGCCTGCAGGCACGCTCTCGACATCGCGCCCGAACGGAATCGGGCTGCGCGAGAAATAGAGCGCGTCCCCGGATGCGGCGCATACGACCTTTACGACGTTCGGATTGCGATACTCCTCGAGATCGGAAATCGCCGTCGCCAGCGTCGCCATCTCAAGCGTTCGATCCTCGATCATCGGGGCGACCAGCGCGTCGAGATCGCGCGGATCGAAAAACGGAAGATCGCCCTGCACGTTGACGTAAACCTCGCCCCGGACTTTGCGCGCCACTTCCGCAACGCGATCAGTGCCGCTCGGGTGGTCCGCCGAGGTCATCATCGCCTCGCCGCCGGCCGCGCGCACCGGAGCCGCGATTCGTTCATCGTCAGTGGCCACGATCACGCGATCGATAGAGGCGGCGCGTCGCGCCTGCTGCCATACCCGCACCACCATCGGGACGCCGTCGATATCGGCGAGAGCCTTGGCGGGCAGACGGGTGGATCCGTAGCGGGCCGGGATGACGGCGATTACAGGCATCGCGGCCTCGGGATTCTCGAATGTAGTGGAGTTACGAACCGAACTGGCACGTTCCAGAGTAACCAGCCCGGTTAGCTAATGTCAATTTGGGTCCGATCGCTTTGCCAACAGACGGGGGAATCCGAGCGAAATCATGCGGGATAGGCCTGCCTTTCCTGTCCCGCCCTGCAGGTCATCCCCTCGCCAACTGCGCGCGCAGGTCGGACACAACGTCTTTAGCGACGCTTGCGAAGATCGTCTTCCATGCTCCGATTGTGTACGCCCCGCCGAATGACACCGTTCGACGTGCGTCCGCGGTCCCAACCATCTTCCCGCTGACGCTATCCTTGAGCTCGCAGTGAAGCGTAAGGACGGTGCTTCCCCATCCCGGCAGCAGCCAGCGCTTGAACGCGTTCCCTTCGTCATACTCGACGACCTTGGTCGAAATAATGAGATGGTCACCCGGAGTCGCCGACTCCCACAGCATCTGTTGCGATTGCAGCTGCTCGGTCAAGGCTTGGGTGAACATGCCCGAGACATCGACCTCCAGAGTCGCCCCGGTCTCATTCGTAACTGGGCCAACTTCTATCTTGGAGGTCGCGGCTTTTTCTGAATACTGCGGTTCAAACTCGGCATGATGAGCAACTGATCCACAACCAGCTACCGCGAATAGCACTCCGGCAAGAATCAGGAATCTGAGATTCCGCAAAACCCATTTGTGCGCCATAACCAGCTCCTCTCTCTCGTGTCGTGGTCAGTTCGGGCTCTTTTTGACCAACTGAGGCTCGAAATCGATTCTTTGTTCGCCCATGGCAGTCACATCTTTGGACCATTCTTCGTATCCGGGCGCATTCACCGCGATGTGAAAATGATTGTTTCGGAAGGAGTTCGTCGGTATGAGGTCGGTCTTTTGGTCGACCGGTATCATGCTGAAAGGCAGGTAGAGCCCGAGGCTCAGAATCGAAATCGCAAGCGCCAATTCCGGCTGTGTCTCCCAGTAAGTCACCTTCTCGACGTTGCGCTGAACCTCTTGTTGGTAGTCGATGCTGAAAGTCGTAGGCGAGTTCCCGACCAGGCGGTTGTCCACGAAGATGCTGCCGGGTGGAGTACTTTCCATCCTGACTTCGGTCTGAGCGGTTCGGAAATATGAACCACGTTCCGTCTCGGCAGCGCAGCCGCTAAGTGCGACGACAGCGCTCAACAAACCCACCAAGGTCCGCTTGCAAGCGACAGAGCGATTTGTGACAGCTCTGCTAAAGGCTAACTTGCACATAGGTTTTCAGCCTTCCCGTTCTTCCAAATGCCAGCCGGGAGCTTGAGGCGAAACTCCCGCGTCCATGCCTTACCTGAGCCTGAACGTTGTGCTCGGCGTCCATTGGCGATTCCCGGGTCGACAAGCACAGCTAATAATCAAACTAGAGTTATAGCAATGGAACTAAAGTAGGATCGGGCGGCCCAATCGAGAATCGCGAGCCCCTAACCGGCTCCTCGCCCGCTTTTTGGTGGGAGAGGTCAGGGCGAGGGCGATGGTGATTGGCGATTGGACAGAATAGCCCTCACCGGCGCGGGAAAAAATCTCGCGCCACCGTCTCCCGTCACTGAACGGGTGCGGGCTTCAGACGATGAGAGCCGATGCATGCGCGCGCAAACCCTCACCCGGAGCAACAAATTGCTCCGCCCTCTCCCTGATCCGGGAGAGGGTCTGCAAGGAGGCTCTGCAAACGAGGAAGGACCAAGCGCGGGCGATGCGCTCGGCATGGACAGGCAGGGACGCCTGTCCCGCCGTTAAGAACTGATCAGAAAGGATCGCAGGGCGAAGAGCTGGTTATCCTACTTCCCGCGGACGCGGGTCCTGCGCATGCGGCGTTTGCGGGCGCGCGCCTGGCTGGGACTCTGCTTGCGCTTGCGCGAGAGGCGCCGGTTCGCGCGATTTCGTTGCTTGGATGCCTGTTTCATTGGTTCTCCCGATACGCGATCGGCGCGGTGCTATCCGTCAACGGAGCAGCGCTCGCCGGCGCGTTTGTATTTTGTGATGCTGTCGTCGCAGGGCGAATCGCCTTTATCTGACCGACGACTTCTCCGCCATTGCGTGCAACCACTTCTCCTACAGGTTCTCCGCTCGCGAGAGAAGCACTGACGGCCGTCGGCACGCGATAATCTAGCTTGATTCCCCCGACTTCCGAGCGGGGGACGACGACGCTCAAATCACCCGCTGCGACCGGCTGCATCGTCTCACCCGAGTCGAGTTGGACGGATATCGGAAGCGGCTGGCCGCCCTTAACAACCGTCACCGACGTATACTTATCGAAGCCCCACTCCAGCAGCCGCGCCGCCTGCGCAAATCGCTGGCCATTGGAGGGCGCGCCGAGAATCACGGCGATCAGCCGCATATTGCCGCGTCGCGCGGTCGCCGTCAGGTTGAATCCCGATTCGAAAGTGAAGCCCGTCTTAAGGCCGTCGCATCCCTCGAAGTGTCCGACAAGATGGTTGGTGTTGTGAAGAATACATACGCCGCCGTCGAACGGGCAGCTCTCCAAAGCGGACCACTTGAGCAGATCGGTCTCATCGATGAGCGCGCGGGCGACGGTCGCCAGGTCCCGCGCGGTCGTGCGATCGACATCGTGCAGCGGACGCGGCGGAAGCCCATCGACGGTATGGTATTCCGTATTCGTCATCCCGAGCTCGCGCGCACGCTGATTCATCATGCGGACGCACGCCTCGACCGATCCGCCAATCTTCTCGGCGACAGCGACAGCCGCGTCGTTGGCCGATTTCACCAGCGCGGCCTTCATCAGCTCGCCCAGCGGATAGACCTGACCCGCGACGACGCCGATACGCGATCCTCCCGTGCTGGCGGAACGCTCTGAGATCCTCACCGGCTCATCCAGTTTGAATCTGCCCGCCTTGACCTGCTCGTCGGCGACAAGCAGCAGCATCATCTTCGCCATCGAAGCGGGGGGCCATTCCATGTCCGCGTTTTCCTGATAGAGGACGCGCCCTGTGGCCGCATCTTCGAGCAACGCGCCGCGATAAAGCGCTACCGCAGTCGATCGCGCTTTTTTGTGCGAGCGATGTCCGCTGTGCGTCGATGCGAACGCGTTATGCGCGATCAGAAGCGTCGCCAGGGCGACGGCTGAGACAAAAAGTCGAAAGCCACCCAATAGCGTCGCGCATGCCCGTCCACCACTTGCTCTTCCCGTCACAATCTCCCCCCTCAGGGCGTGTTGGAAGCATCCTGCGGATGCCGCCGGGATTTGGCTTCGTCGTTTTCCATCTTTCGCAGAATCGCGAGATTCTGACGCGCAGGCGCGTAAGTCGGATCGGCGTTGACCAAATCCTTCCATTCAGTCTGCGCGCGATTGTACTTTCCCTCCTCGGCGTAGATCGTGCCGAGGGAATTTCGCGCATCAGATTGGTTGGGATCGATTTCGAGCGACAATAATACTTCCTGCTCGGCTTTGTCGAGATTCCCCTCGCGCTGGTAGACGAGTCCGAGATTGTAGTGAGTCTCGGCGCGACCTGGTCCGAGCAGGATTGCGAGTTTCAGGACCTCGGTGGCGGCGTGGAGGTTGCCGGCTTCAAGGTAGAGAAGGCCGAGATTCAAAAAAAGCTGCCAATCGTCGAGTCCGAGCTTGATCGCCTCCTGATACTGCTCGAGTTCCTTCTGATGTTGTCCGGTCAGGCCGTAAGCGAAGCCAAGATGGTAGTGGGCGAGGGCGTTGTCGGGATGCTCGGCGATCACTTTTTCGTGGCGCTCGATGGCCTCGGAGTAATCTTCCATCCCGAGAAAATAGTCGGCCAGGGGATCGCAGACCTGCTCGTCGTTGGCAACCGATTTCCGATCGGCCGAAGCGCGCGCACTCGAGGTCGTCAATGGTCCGATAATGACCAAAAACGCCAGTGCCGCCCCCAGTGCAGATCGCTTCGCCAACTACGTATTCCGGCAACCCCTTTTTTGGTTGCCCGAACTGTATCGATGTTAGCAGGAAAAATCGCGAACAGAAAAAGAATCAGGCTCGGCGGGACAAAAATTACGAATTCGAAACGATCCGGCGCGGCAACTCGATATCGGATTGTAGCTGGGAGCAAAGCAAAACGCGCGACAGCATCCGCTATCGCGCGCTTTGGAGTTGACGAAAGCGCCGTGCGCTATCGCCAGTTAGTATTGATTACTGAGCTGCGGCCGGGCTCGCCGCTGCCGCCGGTGAAGCCGCTGCGCCCTCGCCACCTTCGGCCTTCTTCTTGTGATGCTTGCCACCGTGATGCTTCTTCGCTGGCTTCTCGGCGCTGGGGGAAGCGGCTGCTTCAGGAGCTGCGGCTGCAGGAGCGGCTGCTGCGGAGGGCGCGGCCGCGGGAGCGCCTTCCTGTGCGAAAGCCGGCACGGCAATGGCGACTGCAAAGGCAGCCGCGGTTAGGGCGGAAAGCGTACGCTTCATCTTCTTGGTTCTCCCTCTTCTACCTGTTTCATGCGGCGATGTGCCGCTTTGTACATTCCTCGTAGCGATTGTTATGCCATACTGCGACCCAACAAAACGCCATAAAATCAATAATTGTTTTGAAAGCCCGCGTAAAGTACCTGACGATTAAGGTTACGCGAATATCCGCTTTGCGTTAAACATTTGCCTGCTATTTTTCCGCCCCTTCGGCTTTCAAATCTGAATAGAGTGCGAACAATTCCTTGAAGGCGCGCGCGATGACCTTGAGATTGGCGCCCGATTGCTCTCCAGCAAGGCGAGGCAGATGCGTAACCTCGACCTCACGAATTTTCGCGCCTTTTCCAGCCATCCGCGCCATCAATTCCGTCGATATCATCGCGCCTTTCGCTTTTAATTCGATTCCGTCGAGAAACTGCCGCTTGAAGAGCTTGAAACCGCAATCGATGTCGGTAATCGAGATGCCGAACAGAATCCTGACCAGCATCGTCCAGGCCTGCCCGTTTATTCGACGCCCCAGGTGATCGGCACGCCGCACGCGGCGGCCCACCACGACATCATACTCGGGCATAAATGCCGCGAGCTTTTCGACCTCGCGAGGATCGAACTGACCGTCACCGTCGGCTAGAAGGACATAGGGCATCGATGCGGCGCGAATTCCAGAGATAACCGCGCCCCCGTACCCTCGATTTACCTCATGATGAACGACTTTGACGTGCGTATTCTCGCTCGCAAGCCGGTCCGCGATCTCGCCGGTCTTGTCGGCGCTGCCGTCGTCGACAACGATCACTTCATAGTCGCGCGCGATTTTGGGAAGTTCGGTAAGAAAGCCTCGAACGACGCGCTCGACGTTGCCTTCCTCGTTGTGTGACGGAAGAAAAACGCTGATGCCGTCGAGAGGATTTTGAAGCGGGCTCACTGTCTTGAGATGCGAGGATCGGCGCGGTCGTCAGTCACCTACAGATCGATAGCCGCCGCGGAAGAAGAGTAGGGGCTTGCCTTCGCGGGTCTCGGCCTCCTGCACTTCTCCGACGTAAATCGTGTGGTCGCCGCCCTCGTAGGTTGCAGTAACTGTGCATTCGATGTGTGCAAGGACGCCCGAAAGGATCGGGGCGCCGTTTGCGCCGGCGCGATAAGCGGCGCCCTCGAATTTGTTGCCGCCACTAACTGCGAATCGACGTGAGATATCTTCCTGATCTTCGCGCAGAATATTGACGGTAAAAACCTTCGTCTCATCGAAGCAGGGATAACTCTCCGCTTTCTTGTCGATACAGACAAGCACGAGGGGCGGAATCAGCGACAAGGACGAGAATGCGTTCGCGGTCAACCCATGAAGTTCCCCCGATGCGCGCAGGGTCGTGATCACCGTGACCCCAGTGGCGAAATGTCCCATCACGCGCCGCAGTTCGTTCTTGTCAATCATCGTCTATCTTCACTCCGCGAGCCGCGATGCTAACAGAGGCTTTCGCGGACCGTCAATTTGCCTCGCGCCCCCGTTTTGCGCTGCTTCACGCCCAGCCGGTGCGATCGCGTTTCAGAACCTCGCTGCCGCCGAGATAGACGTATTCGAGATCGAGTGCCGTGAGCGGACGATCGCCGTCCTTGAAGCGGACGCCGACGATCTCCGCCACGAACATCGTATGGTCGCCCGCGACGTAAGTGTCGCGCACCTGCGCTTCGATCGATACCATCGCGAGCGCGAGCCACGGCACTGCGAGCGTCGGCGAGAGCTCATATTCCAAGCCTTCGAGGTTGTCGGGTCGCCGGGCGCGTGACGAGTAGAAATAGTCTTCCAGCTCTTTTCCGCGACCGCCGACAATATTGAGGCCAAACCGCCTCGTCGCCGCGACAATGCGCTGAGAGAAGTGCGCGTTGTCGATGGCTGCCATTATCAGCGGCGGTTCCCCGGATACCTGCGTCACCCACGATGACGACATTCCGTGCCGGCGCTCGCCATCCGCGACGGTCAAAACGTAGATTCCGGTTGTGAGGTTTGTCAACGCACGCGCGATTTCAGTTCGCATCGTCAAATCGCCTCATCGAAAAGAGCATCGCGCAGAGATGTGTTGCGCGCAATTGACCTGAGCGGCTGAGGTTAGCAACAATGGATAATATAGAGGGAAATTGTGGCGGATGAACGTTAGGATTTGTCTGGTCGCGATGGCCGTATGCGTTATGGCAGCCATGTCCGGCGTTGCGAATTGCGCCGGATTTGCGACTCCCGCGGCGCCAACTAAAGCGTCGCCCTCTATCGCTCCTTCTCCGGCCACGGCAGCTTCTCCTTCTCTGAACGCGACTGAGAAATCGCCAGTAGCACCCGCTGCGGATGAAGGATCGGTCAAGCCGGCGGCATTGATTGTCCCTGCCGCTACGTCGAGCCCCGCCGCGAGTGAGCCCCAGGCGACTACTTCACCATCGGCGGAAGCATCAAAGGATTCTCCGGCGAAGCCCGCCGATCCTCCGGACGATGGAATCACGCCGGGACGCCGGATGTACCTGAAAACTCGTGATGCCTCGGTTATCGATCCGCTCAGTTGGGCGGTAATGATCTCGAAATCGAAACACGATCTGGCCGTGTATTATTGTGGACGCCTGTACGCCCGCTACGATGCCGTTTTCGGGCGCAACCTCGATGGTTCGGCAAAGGAATACGAAAACGACCGGCGCACGCCCGAGGGCGTTTACACGATCATCCAGAAGAATCCGAGCCGGCGCTTTCGATGGTTCCTGAAGCTCAACTATCCCAATCTTTTCGATCGCCAGCATTTTGAGATGCTTCGCGACGCCGAAGTGATTCCGGTCAGAGGCGACGGACAGGCGCCTTCGATGGGTGGCGCGATCGGCATTCACGGCACGGATGTCCCTGTGCTCAACAAGGGGCACGTCAATTGGACCACCGGATGCGTCTCGGTCGGCAACGACGCGATCGCCGAGATGGCGCGCTTGCTCCCAGTCGGCACGATCGTGGTAATCAAGCGCTAGGGAACCTTGATGAGGCTGCGTACCGTGTCAACGCCCCTGTTTGTCATCCCGAGCGAAGTGAGCAACGCGAATGAAGTCGAGGGAACTCGGACAGCTTCGCGCAAGCGAAGCCGGTACCGGTTCTTGGTCCGCGCAGCGCTCCGTACCTGCACGCGGGTTCCTTAGCGCTCTCGAATCCGGCTGCCGCCGCCGGTCGATGGAGAAACTTATGAAAGCTCCCGTTGGCGAATATCGATTCACGCGGATGGAGGCCGTCATATGGGGGCCCGGCAAGGTCGATGCGCTCGCTGAGGAGCTTAGGCGGCGCGGCGCCAAGCGCGCGATTATTGTCACCGGCAAGACGCTCGGCCGATCGAGACTGCTTGAGCGCGTGAAGAAAGCCGCGAACGGGCTGCTCGCGGGCGTGTTCGCCGAGTCCGCGCAGCATGTGCCGTCGAAGACCGTCGACGCACTCGTATCCCAGGCCCGAGGCGCGAAGGCGGACTCTTTCATCAGCTTTGGGGGCGGTTCACCGATCGATACGGCGAAGGCTGCCGCATTTGAGCTGCTCGGCGGAAAAATCCCGAAGAGCGCGGATCTTTATGCCGCGCCGCAGGCGGGAATCGCAGGCGAATTTCCGCATATCGCGATTCCAACCACGCTCTCTGCGGGCGAGTTCACGCCATTTGCAGGCATGACCGACGAAACGTCGCGCGTCAAAGGTGGAGTCGGCGACCCTCGATTGCAGCCGAAGGCCGTCATCCTCGATCCAACGCTCACAGTGGAAACGCCGGCGTGGTTGTGGGCGGGCACGGGGATGCGATCGCTCGATCACGCGATCGAGGGCACCTATTCGTCGCGGCATACACCCGTCAGCGACGCTCTCGCGAGCCGTGCAATCGCCTACCTAAATACGCATCTCAAACCCTCCTTGCAGGCGCACGGCGAAGAGGAGATGGCGCATCGCGTCAACTGCCAGCTTGCGGCGTGGTTCTCGATCTTCGGCGCGATCAACACACGATTCGGCATCTCGCACGCGCTCGGCCATCAGATCGGGCCGTCATGGGATGTACCGCACGGCTTTACGTCGTGCATTACGCTTCCCCACGTGATGCGCTTCATGGCAGAGATTTCGCCGGAGCGCTTCGGACCAATCGCTGATGGCTTTGGAATCCGGTTTGACGCGTCGAGTCCGCGTCTGGCGGCGCTCGAATGCGCGGATCGGACCGCGAAGTTCATCGCGCAGTTCGAAGTACCGAGCCGCCTTCGCGATGTCGGCGTGCCGAAGGGCGAACTCGGACGCATTGCTGACACGGTCCTGCACGAAATTCAGCACGCGCACACTGTCGAGCGCCCCGTGAATCGCGAGGATTTGCTGGGTCTGCTCGAAGCGGCGTACTAAGGGTTCTCGTCGTTCGTTCTGATAGTCTGAATAGTGGGACAGGCGTCCCTGCCTGTCCTTCCGTGTTTCCATGAAATTAAGGAGGCGCACTGCCGACTGTCACCGGTTTCGGAATAATAGCGGGCGGTAGATCGCGCATTTTTCCATGGACAGGCAGGAACGCCTGTCCCGCTGACCGCAAATAGAAGATTGCGACGCGCTGGAAAATCGACCGGCTGGAGCGCTAGGCTCGAAAACTCGAACGCGACCGTCCACCGCCCGGCGCCGGCATAAAGGAGACATCCCGATGAGCGCGGAACAAAATAAACAAATCGTTATCAAAGCGTGGAGCGGAACCGGCAAGGGCGACCTGAAACCGCTGCTCGATGCGATGGATGACAACGTAAGCTGGCTCATCCCCGGCAACATCCCGGGCGTATCGGGACTCAAGCGCGGCAAAGATGAAATCGTGAAATTCATGGGCGGGATCGGCAGTGCTTTTCCGGAAGGACTGCAGACCGAGATTCGCCGCGCGTACGTCGACGGCGACACCGTAATTCTCGAACTGAACAACAAGGGCAAAGTGTCGAACGGGAAATTCTACGACAACGATTACTGCTTTGTGTTCGAGTTGGAGAACGGCAGGATTCGCCGCATCCGCGAATACGTCGATACGCAAAAAGCCAAGGAGACTCTATTCGCGTGAAATCTCGCTCCCGAACGCGCTATGGCGAATCGCGAACGCGGGTTCGCTTGAGCATCGCGTACGCGGGCAGGCCGCTCAGGACGATCAGCAATCCAAACCACGAATAGCGCGGTTTGACGATCAGCAAATCGAGCATTATCGCGGTCGCCGTCACGATGTACGCGAGGGGAAGGTACGGGTAGCCGAACGCACGATAGGGTCGCGGCGCGTTCGGATGAGTCGTGCGCATCACGAAGACCGCGGCGACGGTCAGCACGTAAAAAATGAGCTGCGCGAAGACTACGTAGTCAAGCAGCTCGGAATAGCTTCCTGACACCGCGAGCACGCACGCCCAGATGCCCTGTATGATCAACGCAACGGCGGGAACACGCGCACGATTGAGCGTCCCCGCCGCCGCAAAGAACATCCCGTCGCGCGCCATCGCGAACAGGACCCTCGATCCTGTCAGGATGAGTCCGTTGGCGCATCCGAATGTCGAAACCATCACCAGGATCGCGGTGATCCACGCGCCCGCGCGGCGCCACACCATCTCCATTGCGGCCGCTGCGACGCGATCGCTCGTCGCGTGCGCGATGCCGCGGGCGAAAACCGTCGCGCCCTCGGCGGTCCCGGTCGCGGGAATCTCGCACAGATAGGCGATGTTGGTCGCAACGTAGAGCAGGATCACGCCGCCGGTTCCGATCGCAAGCGAAAGCGGGAGATCGCGATGCGGATTCTTCACTTCGGAGCCGGTAAAAGTGACGCTCGCCCATGCGTCGGCAGAGAACAGCCCGCCGACCATCGCGGCGCCGAACGCAGATAGGAATCCAAGCGACATCGGACGCCCGGAGAAAAAAGCACCGGAGAAGTTGGCCGCAATCGCAGCGCGATTCGGCACGATCACGCACCCCATCACGACGATAAACAGCAGCGACATGACCTTCGCGCTGGTGAAGACGTTCTGCACGAGCTTGCCCATCTCGAGGCCCCGCAGATTCGCTGCGGTAAGGGTTGCGATCACCGCGATCGCGGCGATGCGCTCGTAGGAAAACCCGACGGTTCCGACGCCCAGCCATATCTCGGACTTCAGCGCCGGGAAGAAAACCCCCGCGAAGCGCCCGAATGCAACCGCCACTGCGGCAACCGTTCCGGTCTGGACGACGAGGAGCACCGTCCATCCGAACAGGAATCCCGGCAGGTCGCCATATGCCTCGCGCAGATAGACGTATTGTCCACCGACCCGAGGCATCATCGCCGCAAGCTCGCCGTACGCGAGCGCGCCCGCCATCGTCATCAAACCGCTGACGATCCAAACGGCCAGGAGTGCGCCGGGCGATCCGACCTGCCGCGCGATATCCGCCGACACGATGAAGATGCCGGAGCCGATCATCGAGCCGGCGACTATCGTTATCGAATCGAACAGCGATAGTCCCGGACGCAGGCTCTCGTATCCCGCGGACTCGACGGCGCGTTGTGCTTGCACAGCCATGAAGCGACCATGCTAGCGGAACGCGGCGCGGAGTCGTACCTTGTTGGCAGGTGATTTGCGAAAAATGATCGGCGACGAAAATGACGGGGGCGGCGCCGTGCAAAAGAAGCCGCGCGCTACGGGCACGATCGCCAGGGCTGCGACGGAACTGTCGTCGATGGCGGCCGATCAATTATCGCAGCTTCGCGATGTCGTTCAGGATTTGAGCAAACGCATCGAACGCGAAGCGAGATCACGTGCCGAAACGATATCAAACGAGACCGGCAAAGCCGGCAGGATGATTGGCGAGCAATTCGACGCACTCAAACGGGAGGGATCGAAAATCTCGGCGCGATTGAAAGAGGCGGTCTCGAGATCGGACAAACGCGAGCAGGTCCGCGCAGAAATTCTGACGAAGGTCGCGGAGATGCGCGAGCACTCAGCCGGCTCTGCTGGAGAGAAAAGCAGATCGAACGGGCTGCGGGGCCGCCGTTCGCGTCCCGCAGCGCGTTCCTAGACTCCCGACAAAAGCGGTTTTACGGATTGGCGGAAGGAGCCGCCGCCGGGGCCGCCGGCGCGGCAGGGCTGGCCTCCGCAGAAGCTGCAGCGCTCTCCGCGGGTGCGGGTGCGGGCGTCTCTTCGCCCTTGCTGCAGGCGGTAGCGAAAAACGTAACTGCCAGAGCCAAAAGCAGGAATTTGCGCATCGGTTCCTCCTTGATACCTCGGCGCTCTCACCAAGAAGCGCAAAACAGGGTGCAGGCGCGACGCAAGGATACTTTGATTAATATGTAACTTCAACCGGCGACGACTGCCAAGAGTCTCGTACGCAACAAAATTCCGCGGGGGAAATTGACGCGCTCAATCTTGTCTGTATTATCAAGTTACGCCGTTGTTGTTTTGAGGAGGAAGGTGGGGTGTTGAACGGGCGTTTTTTCTCGATGCGTCGCCGAATTCCGGTGGACGCGGTCACAGCAGTCGCAAGGGTTGTCGAACACGAAATCGACATGAGTCGAACGAGAGTCCGACCTTCGCCGGTGACTGAAAATCTCGTCAGGCTCTTTCGATGGCTTACGCCGGACAGCCGCGCGATCGTCGCCCCGATGCGATCGCTCGCGCGCGAAGTCGAGGAGGCGTTTCCGTCGCTCGAAAACTGATCGATATCGAAGGCCGCGATCGGCTAGCGATGAATCGGTCTTTGGAACGCTACCGAATGGAAGTCTGACCTGGCGGTCTGCCGGGTCAACGCAGAATTGAACGCGGTCGTAGCCGCGCCGATATACGGCTGCGGATATGCGCCGACGACAACGGTTCCGATCAGCGCGATTCCTATCGCTGCCGCCAACGCCGGACGCGCCGACATCTCAGGCGCCTCGATTCCGCCCTCCTGCATATACATCGCGACGATCACCGAGATGTAGTAATAGGCGGAGATCACGCTGTTGAGAACCGCGATGATTACGAGACCGACGAAGCCGGCCTGCAGCGCAGCGGAAAATATGTAGAACTTGCCCATGAACCCCGCCAGCGGCGGGATGCCGGTAAACGAGAACAGGAAAATCGCCATCGCGGCGGCGAGCCCGGGCGCTCGCTGCCCCAATCCGCGATAATCGCTGATCATGTCGCCGACCTGCCCCGTGCGCTCCAGCGCGATCACGACCGCGAACGCGCCGAGATTGGTGAACGCATAAGCGAGCAGGTAGTAGAGAATCGCAGCGCCGGCCTGCGGCAGAGCCGACGTCATTCCGACCAGGATATATCCGGCATGTGCGATCGCTGAATACGCAAGCATCCGCTTGATGTTCGTCTGCACGACCGCGATCACGTTGCCGGTCGTCATGGTTAGGGCGGCAACCACCCACAGCACTTCCGACCAGTTCGCGCTCACCCCGACCAGGCTGACCAGGAAAACGCGCAGGAAGGCGGAGAACGCGGCGAGCTTCACGCCGACCGCCATAAACGCGGTCACAGAAGTAGGAGCGCCCTCGTAAACGTCGGGCGTCCACATATGGAACGGTACGGCGGCGACCTTGAATCCAAAGCCGATGAGCATCATTCCCGCGCCCATCAGCAGAAGAGGACTCGGGGCCCCGGATGCGAGAGCGGCGCGGATCGCATCGAGACGGATGCTGCCGGTTGCGCCGTATGCGAGCGCGATTCCGTAGAGCAGGAAGCCGGTCGAAAATGCGCCAAGAATGAAATACTTGAGCGCGGCCTCGTTGGAGCGCACGTCCGATCGATTCAGGCCCGCCAGCACGTACACCGAAATCGACATCGTCTCAAGTCCGATGAAAATCGCGATCAGATCGCCCGCCATCGCCATCAGCATCATGCCGAGCGCGGCGAACAGGATGAGGGCGTAGTACTCGGCGGCGGGAAGGCCGTGCTCACCCGCGTAATCAAGCGACATCAGTATGACGAGCGCGGTCGCAATGAGAATCACCAACTCGAAGAAGACCGAGAAGTTGTCGATAAGAATCGAGCCGCTGAACGCGCTGCCTTGCTGGCCGAGCATCGTCATCGCGCTCATGAACGCTATCGCGACAGCGGCTAGCGAAAGCCATCCGAGCGGCGAGCCGTCTTCGTCATCACGCACGCGTGCGCCGAGCAGCAGGACTACCATCGCAGCGACGGCGACAACCGTCATCGGCAATATCGGCAGCCAGAGAAAATTGATCGTATTCAGGTTGAATTCGGTCATTTTCCACCGACTCCGCCGTTGCTATGCGCCGCGTTGGAGAGCGCAGACCCCAGACTCGCGACCGCCGCGCCGCCGCGTTCCATCTCAAGACGGGCGCGCGCCTGATTCACCTGCTGCACGACAACGTTGATCGACGGTTCGATGCGCGTGATCAGCATTTTCGGATAAAGCCCCATAAACAGCATCAGCGCCATCAGCGGGACCATCACGCCGATTTCCCGCGCACTCAAATCCGCGATCGTTTCATTGACGGCTTTCGTAATCGGACCGAACATCACGCGCTCGTACGCCCACAACATATAAAGCGCGCCAAGAATAATTCCGGTGACCGCGAATGCAACAGCGGGCCACGAGCGCAGAAACGCGCCCAGCATGATCAGAAACTCACCAACGAACCCGTTGAGTCCGGGCAATCCCGCCGACGAGAGCATCGCAACCATGAACACTGCTGCGTAAACCGGGACGCTGTGCCAGAGTCCGCCGAACTCGGAAATCGCTCGCGTATGCCGGCGCATGTAGAGCATACCGACCAGAAGGAACAGCGCGCCGGTGGAGATGCCGTGATTGAGCATCTGGTAGACGGCGCCGTCGAGACCTTCGACATTGAATGCAAAAATCCCGAGCATCACGAATCCGAGGTGGCTGACTGACGAGTAGGCGACCAGCCGCTTCAGATCGGGCTGAACCATCGCGACCAGAGCCCCGTAAATGATTCCGATAACCGCAAGCGCCATGAAGACCGGGATCGCCTCGATGGCGACGGCGGGAAACAGCGGAATCGCGAAGCGCAGGAATCCGTAGCCGCCCATCTTGAGCATCACGCCCGCGAGCATCACCGATCCGGCCGTGGGGGCTTCGGTATGCGCATCGGGCAGCCACGTATGCACCGGCCACATTGGAACTTTAATCGCGAAGGCGAGCGCGAAGGCCGCGAACAGGAAGCGCGCTTCAGTCGGAGTAAACGGCAGCCCCATAAGGGCGGGCAGGTCGAACGTTATTCGTCCCTGCACGCGATTGGCGGTTCCGACCACGTAAAGAATCGCGACCAGCATCAGGATCGATCCTGACATCGTGTAGAGCACGAACTTGATGGCGGCGTAGATTTTGCGGCCGTGCCCCCAGATTCCGATCATGAAGTACATCGGAATCAGCATCAGTTCCCAGAACACGTAAAATAGGAACACATCGATCGCGAGCATCGTGCCGAGCAATCCGGTTTCCAGCGCGAGCACGAAGAAACAGAACTCGCGCGGACGCTCCGTGATATCGCCACCGCCTGAATAGAAAAGCGAAATCGTGATCAGGACGGTGGTGAGAACCGCGAGCACGAGGCTCAGTCCGTCGACGCCGACGTGATAGCTGATTCCGAACTGCGGAATCCACGGATATGTCTCGACGAACTGATATCCGGCAGCCGACGCATCGAATGCCGCGAACAGATAGAAGCTGAGCGCGAGCGGCACCAGCGACACGATCGCAGCCGTGTTCCATACTGCGCGCTCGTTGCGCGGCAGCAATACCAAAAGCGCTCCCGCGAGTGGCGTGAATATGAGCAGTGTCAGTATGGTCGGCATCAGCGCGTCACCAGATAAACGTAGTAGGTTACGATCGCAACCACGCCCAGCACGTATACGAACGCATACTGCTGCACGTTGCCGGTTTCGCTGCGCCGCGCCAACTCGCCCGAGGTCTCGACGGTCAATCCCGCGCCGTTAACGACACCCTCGATCGCGAACGTATCGACCACGCGATTGAGGGCCGAACTCGCCACCCAGAACAGCGGTCGGGTGACGGTCAGATTGTAGAACTCGTCGACGTAGTATTTGTTGAGCAGCAGGTCGTACATGCCCTTGGCTTTCCACGCGAGCAGATGAGGCAGGCCGGGCATCCGCAGATAGAACAGGTACGCGAGCACGATTCCGACAGCCGTCGCGGTCGCCGCTACGCCGCTCAGAAACGCAGGACTCGCTTCGATCGTTCCTTTGAACTCGCCGACCACCGGAGCCAGGAAGCGAGCGAACGCATCGCCCCAAGCGATTCCGTCGGGCAACCCCACCCATCCGCCGACGACCGAGAGGATCGCGAGCACGATTAGCGGAATCGTCATGACCGGGGGCGATTCGTGAGCATGATGGAGCCGCTCGGGCTCGACGCGCGATTCGCCGTGAAAGGTCATAAAAATCAGGCGGAACATATAAAACGCGGTAAGCCCCGCCGTGAGAACGCCGAAAAGCCAAAGCGTCATGTGGCCCGACGAGTATGCGGCTTCGAGGATGAGGTCCTTGGAGAAAAATCCTGAGAACGGCGGTATCGCGGTTATCGCGAGAGTCGCGATGAGCATCGTGATGTAGGTGATGGGCAGCTTCGATTTGAGCGCACCCATGCGATTCATGTCCTGCTCGCCGTCAAGCGCATGGATGACCGATCCGGCGCAGAGGAAGAGAAGGCCCTTGAAGAAAGCATGGGTCATTACGTGAAAGATACCCGCGCTGAACGCGCCGACGCCGACGCCCATGAACATGTAGCCAAGCTGGCTTACCGTGGAATACGCCAGCACGCGTTTGATATCGGCCTGCACAAGAGCAACCGTCGCTGCGAAGAACGCGGTCAGCGTGCCGATAGTCGCGACCACATTCATCGCGTCGGGCCCGAGCCGATACAGGAAGCTCAGCCGCGCGACCATGTAGATGCCCGCCGTAACCATCGTCGCGGCGTGTATCAACGCGCTGACGGGAGTCGGACCGACCATTGCATCCGGGAGCCATACGTAAAGCGGAACCTGCGCGGATTTTCCCGTCGCTCCGAGGAAAAAGAGCAGCCCCGCAATCGTGGCCATCGGACCGAGCGCGCTCGCATGCTCGCGCAGCGCCGGGAATTCGAGCGTCCATACACCCTGCGTTCCCAGCGCGGCCACGACGGTCAGCATCCCGAGGACGAAGCCGGCGTCGCCGATTCGATTCACGATGAACGCTTTGCGGCCGTTATAGGCGTATTGCGGATTCGTGTACCAGAACGAGATGAGCAGATACGAACACAGGCCGACGCCTTCCCATCCCATGAACATCAGCAGCATGTTGTTCGCGAGGATCAGGATGAGCATCGCCAGCGCGAAGAGGTTCAGGTAGGCGAAGTAACGCGCGAAGTCCTCGTCGTGCGCCATGTATCCGACGGAATAGAGATGGATTAGCGAGCCGACGCCCGTCACGACGATCACCATCACGGCCGAGAGGGCGTCGAGCTGGAGATCGAAATCGACGTGAAAGGGGCCCGCGACGAACCAGTTCCAGAGCGAAGTGTGGAGGATGGTTCCCGAGGGCCCCACGACGACGTTGGCGAACGCGACGCACGCGACTGCAAACGCCGCGAACAGCACACCGGGTCCAACGATATTCACGAACGCGCGACCCATCCGCCGCCCGAGAAAGACGTTGAACAAGAATCCGAGCGCGGGGAAAACCAGTATCAGCGCAAGCGCCGGGAATTCAGACGTCATCGTTACCACCGCATCAGGTTGAGCTCGTCGGCGTTCACCGTCTCGCGATTGCGGAACGCCGAAATAATGATCGCCAATCCGACTGCGGCTTCAGCCGCCGCCACGGTCATCACGAAGAAGACGATCACCTGTCCATCCATCGATCCCAGCCATCGTCCAAGCGCAACGAACGCCAGGTTCACCGCGTTGAGCATCAGCTCGACCGACATGAACATCACCAGGATATTGCGGCGCAGCAGCACGCCCGCGACGCCGACGGTGAAAATCGCGGCGCTCAGCGCCATTACCCAACTATAGGGCGCCATCACGCGGCTCCTGCGCGGGGTTGCTCTGCGCGCCTGCCGATTGTGCGGCTCGCGACCGCGACCGCGCCGACGACAGCGACGAGCAGCAGAATCGAGGTCGCTTCGAATGCAATCAGGTAGCGACCGAACATCGCCCCGGCGAGCGCGTCGATCTGCCCGTAACCCGAGGGAAGCTCGCGCGGCGCGAAATGCGGATTCGAATGGGCGAAGAACACGACCAACTCCGTGACGAGAGCAGCGGCTGCAATCGCGCCGAAGAATTTGAGCGCCAGATGCGTTCCGAACTCGGTCGAAACCTGAAGGTTCAGAAGCCAGATGACGAACAGAAACAGCACCATGATTGCGCCGGCGTAGACAATCGCCTGAAGCAGTCCCACCGTCACCGCGTCGAGTCCGATAAAAATCACTGCGAGCGTAAGCAGCGTCAAAACCAGCGACAACAGACAATGCACGGCGTTGCGCTGGACGATCACGCCCAACGCCGAAAGCAGCGCAAGTACTCCGAGAAAGATGAACGCCCACCAAGGCATCAGTGCGTTCCCCCGAGAACAATGACGAATGCGGTCGCCACGAGATTGAGCAGGCCGAGCGGGACCAGGCCCTTCCATCCGAGATGCATTAACTGATCGTAACGGAAGCGCGGCAGCGTCCATCGAATCAGCCCGAAGAAAATGCACACGATCGCGACTTTGATCAGAAATGCGACGACGCCGATAATCGCGACCGCGAGCGGCGCAACTGAAATCACGGCGCTGCCGAAGTGGAAGCCGTCGTGATACAGGAACGGCACCTGCCACCCGCCGAGGAAAAACACGGTCAGGAGCATCGCGACCAGCGCCTGTTCCGCCAGGTCGGCGAGCATGAAACAGGCCTGCTTTCCGCCCGAGTATTCGGTGAAGTATCCGAGGACCAGTTCGGATTCGCACTCGGGAAGGTCGAACGGAACGCGTTTGGATTCCGCGACTCCCGCGACCATAAAAAGAATGAACGCGAGCGGCTGCAGGAAAATTCCCCAGCACGGGATGATTCCGAACCACATTCCGCCCTGTGCGCGGCAGATAGCCTGCAAGTCGAGCGTGCCGTAGGTCATGACTACGGCGACAATCGCAAGCCCGAGGGCGATTTCATAGGAAATCATCTGCGCGCTGGCGCGCACGCTGCCAAGCAGCGCCCATCGGTTGTTCGACGCCCATCCTCCGAGCGCAACTCCGTAAACGCCGACGCCGACCGTCGCCAGAAGATACAGAATTCCGACGTTTATCTTCGCAGCTTGAAGCTCGAAGGTATGGCCGCCGATCGTGATCGTGTCGCCGAACGGAATCACAGCAAACGCGATCAGCACGGGAAAGAGCGCGAGAAACGGCGCCAGCGCATGAACGAAATGATCCGCACCGTCTGGAACGAAGTCTTCCTTGGTGAAGAGCTTAACCGGATCGGCGATCAGAGTATTGATGATGCCGAGATTGGGGAGCCCGAATTTGCGATCGAAGCCGAAGAAGCTCGCGCGGTTTGCTCCGATACGATCCTGGATCAGCGCGCTTCCCTTGCGCTCGAAATAGAGGAGCAGCAGCGCCAAATTGAGCGCCACCAGGATCATAATAATCGCTTCAATTGCGCCGACTACGAGATTAACCATTGCGCTTCGAGAGCTCTTCGACCAACTTGAGCGTCGTTTCCTCGGTCAGGTTTTCGTAGAACAAATCGTGATTTAATTGAAGCATCGGCGCGGTGCCGCACGACGCCAGACATTCGGCGACGCCCAACGTGAATTGACCGTCCGGCGTCGTTTGGCCGACCTCGATCCCGAGCTTCTTTTTGAGGCATTCCACGATGTGGTCCGCGCCACGCAATCGGCAGGAGAGGTTCGTACAAACCTCGAGATGCCATTTGCCGACCGGCTCCTTGTTGAACATCGTGTAGAACGACACGACCGCGCTGACGTGCGCGATCGGCAGTTCCATCAACTCCGCCACGTATTCCTGGACGCCGGCGCTGAGCCATCCAAACTCGCGCTGAGCGATCCAAAGCGTCGGCAGGAGCGCCGCCCGCCGGGTGGGATAATGTCCCAAAAGCTCGCGATATTCCGCCAATGCGGCGTCGGAAAATTTGATTTCGGGTGCCTCGGGCATAGTGCCGTATTATCGAGCCTTCACAGTCGCAAACGTGTTTGTTCGGAAATCTAATGAACAGCCTCCTAAGATTCACTAATCAGGAACATGTCGCAAGCGTTTTGCGCAAGCCCAACTTGCCCGCTCTCGCGCGGCAGGTTATCTATCGCGCAATCGAAGCTTTTCACGCGTAGTATAGACGAAACCAGCCTTGCGAATAATTTCCGGAGAAGCCCACGGCCGACGACTCAAGGCGCCTCGCGGTCTGAAAACCCGTCCCGCGACGGCGCGGGCTCGAGCGTCTATTTTTTCGACAATCGCGGCGCGCCTTGACTTCGAAGGCGTCAACGTCCTCGATATTTTTGCAGGCAGCGGCTCGCTCGGTATCGAAGCGTTGTCGCGCGGAGCAGCCGGCGCGACGTTTATCGATTCGTCTCGCGAGGCAGCCGCGACGATTCGAGAGAATCTCGAAAATCTCGGTCTCGCCGACCGCGGGACAATCATCAGCACGGACGTATTCCGAGCGCTCGGCGAAATCGCCGCAGCGAATCGCCGATTCGGAGTTGTATTCATCGACGCGCCATGGACGAACGACATGAGCGCGAAGGTTTTGAAAGATCTCGCCTGCCGTGGGCTTGTCCAACAGGGTGGATGGGTGATAGTTCGGCAATCGCGCCGGGCTGCGGATGCACCGCAGGCGCCGACGCAATACGAAAGGTTCAAGCTCGCGACATTGGGGGATCATCGAATCGCCTATTATCGCCGCAAGGAAAATGGAACAGGCGAAAACGCGGGTGAGTCAGCAGATGAATAAAGGCAGGGAACACTCACATAGAATCGCCGTCTACACCGGATCCTTCGATCCGATTCACAACGGCCATATCGACATCATCCGGCGCTGCGTCCAGATTTTCGACGAGGTGATCGTCGCGATCGCATATAATCCGCACAAGGACTCCGCGCTCTTCACGCCCGACGAACGCGTCGAAATGATTCGCGACGTCATACGAGATCTCGAACCGCGCGCGCGGGTCGACAAATTCAGCGGCCTCTCGGTCGATTACGCCGAACGCATCGGCGCCAACGTGATCATCCGCAGTCTGCGCGCGGTCACCGATTTCGATTACGAGTTGCAGATGGCGCAGATGAACAAGCAGATGAAGCCGAACGTCGAAACGGTGTTCCTGCTCGCCAATCCCAAGCTCTTCTTCAGCGCGTCACGGCTGATCAAGGAAGTTGCGAGCCACGGGCAACGCGTGCCGGATCTGGTTCCCGAAAGCGTGATGACAAAGCTGCGGAAAAAGCTCGGCGTTGATTGAACTCCCATCTCGCTCGCCCTGACGGATTCGATGCCGCCACGCGGGTTTTGCTCACAATCGTCTCGTCGTTAAGATTCATTGCGGACCGCATCGCACTGCGATGCACGTTCGTGCACTCCGAGGAAATCACATGGTCAGATTGAACCGCCGAATTGCCGCTCTTAAGCCGTCCGCCACGATGGCAGCCGAGCAGCGCGCCACCGAGATGAAAGCCGCCGGCATCGACGTGATCTCGCTTGCCGCCGGCGAGCCCGATTTCGACACGCCCGAGCGAATCAAAGAGGCCGCGCGTCGCGCGCTCGCGGCGGGACGCACGAAATACACACCCGTGAGCGGCACGCGCGAGCTCAAGGAAGCGATTGCGCTCAAACTTAAGCGCGACAACCATCTCGATTACGACATCACCGAGATAATCGCGTCCGCCGGCGGCAAGCAGGCCGAAGCGAACGTGATCGCGTCGCTTTTTGACGAAGGCGACGAGGTCATTGTCCCGACACCGGCGTGGGTCAGCTTTGCCGCGATGGTCTCATTGAGCGGCGCTGCGCCCAAGCTGGTGTGGTGTCCCGAGGAGTCCGGCTTTCTGCTCTCGCCCGAATCGCTGCGCAAGGCGATCGGACCGAAGACGCGCGGCATCATTCTCAATTCGCCTTCGAATCCGACCGGCGCAGTTTACAACGCGAGTCAGCTGGCGGAACTCGCGCGCGTCCTCGTCGATACGGAAATCTGGGTGCTCTCCGACGACGTTTACGAACATCTCGCCTACGACGGTCGCGTTCCTCATATCTTCGAAATCGAGCCGCGCCTTAAATCGCACGGCCTCGCTCTGAATTCGTTGTCGAAAACCTACGCGATGACCGGATGGCGGATCGGATTCGCCGCCGGTCCAAAAGAAGTCATCGCGGCTGCGAACCGGTTGCAGGGACAGAACAGCGGCAATCCAACTTCGATCACGCAGGCCGCTGCAGTCGAGGCGCTCACCGGGCCGCAGGATGAGGTGCGCTTGATGGCGGAGGAGTTTCGCAAGCGGCGATCGCTCGTGGTCGAGCGCGTGCGCGCAATTCCCGGCTTTCGTCTGCCGAACGTCCCGGCGGGAGCGTTTTACGCTTTCCCGAATGTCTCGGCCCTGCTCGGCAGGAAATGCAAAGGCAGGACGCTGGCAAATGGCGACGACGTTGCGAATTTCATCCTCGAAGAGGGCCGCGTTTCCACGGTCGGCGGCACCGACTTCGGCGCGCCGGAGCATATCCGCCTGTCCTATGCGGCCTCGGTCGAGAATCTGAACAAGGCTTTCGATCGCATCGCCGAAGCGCTGCGAAGACTGGATTGACGAAGCGCTTCGCGAATCGCGCGACGAGCGGCGTCAGGCCGGTGCGGCGCCATCGATGGGACCTGACGCCGCGCGAAGCGATCGCGCTTCAGAATCGGATGCGCCGCAATCTCGTGCTGCGCGACGGTCCACGAAATCCTCACCTGATCGCAGGCGCCGACGTCGCGTATGACAAGCCTGGTGGAAGATGCTTCGCCGCGGTGGTCGTGATGCGCGCGCCGGCAATGGAAGTCCTCGAAACGTCGGTGGCCGAGCGCGCAACGTCCTTTCCGTACGTCCCGGGGCTGCTGACTTTCCGCGAAGGCCCCGCGCTCCTTGCAGCGTTCGCAGAACTTCATACCCGTCCCGATCTGATCATGTTCGACGGCCAGGGCTACGCGCATCCGCGACGCTTCGGACTCGCCTCGCACATGGGCTACATCCTCGATATTCCGTCGCTCGGATGCGCGAAATCGATCCTTGTCGGCGAGCATGACCCGCTTGGCGAAGCGCGCGGGAGTTACGCTTGGATGACCGATCGGAACGAGCGTATCGGTGCTGCGGTCAGAACCCGCGATTTGACGCGTCCGATTTATGTGTCGCCCGGGCATCGCATTGGATTTCGTGCCGCGATCCGTCTCGCGCTTGCAACGGTGACGAAATATCGTGTCCCCGAGCCGACGCGCATTGCCGATATTCTTGTCGAGCGCGCCAAGCGCGAGCGCGTTGCGCATTCTCCATGAATTTCGATTACTGTGTCGGCCATGGTCGCGGGCAATCCCGACGCCTCGCAATCGGAGACTGCGCGTCACGATTTCGCGCCTGACA
>Ga0335069_10001333_pt1 | contig 39965 bp, 64 predicted proteins | sample Lox_Sample_11_FD_206714 | JGI IMG/M metagenome (GOLD analysis project Ga0335069, IMG submission 206714) | Soil microbial communities from Loxahatchee National Wildlife Refuge, Florida, United States - Lox_Sample_1.1 | ecosystem: Environmental > Terrestrial > Soil > Wetlands | place: USA...
AGCTAAAATAGCATCTCTCTTTACCTATGGTTCCAAATTTTTTCTTGTCGACTAGTTTTTTTTCAATCAAAGAGGCTAAAGATCGACAGACGGATTTACGTTCCATGCCGGTTTTTTCAGCTAATTGATTAAGGCTTATCTTATCTGCGGATTTGTGCCATCCGAATGTCTGACGAATAATGACTAAAATAACTCTAAGCTCGCCCTCTGTCAGCGTCTTAAAAATTTCGTCTAAGCAAATATTTGGTGTCTGGGTATGGTTGGGTGCTGAAATTTTCATTCTTCCACCTCCTCAATATATCCTATTAAAAATAATTCTTTATAAATATTTTCAGGTACATCGAGAATAGATATTTTCCCTGATTCCAGAAGAGCGTAGGTAGCCTTTCCTTCAAGCGATAGCCTAGGGTCTTCAAGGATTTCAGTGATTAAAACGGTGTAAAATGAGTTTCGATGAAAAGTCTCTTTTTGTCGTAACTCGTACATAATTTTTCTCCTTTTTTCATTAAAATAATGATTTAGTGTTGCGCTTTAAGGAGAAATCTATTATGGTGAGAGGCATAAGATTTTCGGTTTGTTAGGGGAGATTGGAGTTTACCCTAATAGATTTCTCTTTGAGACTGTTCCATAACAGTCTCTCCTTAAACCCTCTCTCTTCGGAGTGAGGGTTTTTTATTTCTACAAGAAACTTCTTGTGAAATATTTTTGGATCTTGCTATCGTAAAGACAGCTTCATAAGGGGATGAACTCCCTTATACTACCCGGCTCGATGGCCGGGTTTTTCATTTTTGTGACCCACCGCAAAAAAAGGGTCGCATTCTCGCAAAATATACTCAAAATCGTTTTGATTTCTAGGTATTTTATTTCACGATCTTGAAAATTCAACCTTAAGCGTTAAGCCTAAAAGGCAAAAAAAAATTATTCACAAGAAATCTCCCATTCATTAAAATTGGAATCTTTGAAATTTGTGAGAGCCTCCTAAGTAACCTCTTTGCAAATAGGCCTTTGTGTGTTTTTTTCTCTTCATAGCCCCACAGTGTTGTGGGGTTTTTTCATTCCAGGATATTGAAATAAAAAGAAAGACTTGATAACGTGACGTTGAGTTGTTAGTTATTGCTGTCTTTCGTATTCCCAAAAATCATATCCGTGGTTTTTGGTAAAGGGGTCAAGGGTTATGGCTTGGCCCCTTTTTTATGCTGCAACCATTTTCCCTTTCAAGATCAAATATTCTTCAATTGGGATTGCGATCACTGCACCCGAGGGTTTTGGTTTCTCTTTTTTGGGAGGCTTCTCTCTCAAAGTAAGTTCCAAAAGCTCCTTTGCGGAGACTTTTCCTCTCGTGTACATCTCTATTTTCAATGCAAGCTTCCGTGATGGTCTTTGCTTTTCTTCAATGATGTTATAGAAATAACTTGGCGTAAGATCTAGAGCTAGAGCAAAATCTTTGCCAGATACATTTTCTTCTATTAACCAGTCTTTAATCAACATAACGATCCTCCTTTTTTAGTCACCTAGCATACATAAAAGTATATTTTCCTGCAAGTCCTGTTATAAGGCAATCGGATTTTTAATCATATACTTTTTCTTTTTATGCGAAAAAGCTTGATCCGAAATCGTATGATATGCTATATTTAGGATATTAGATCAAGTACGCGATTAACGTCGACACCCTAGAGGACGATTGCTAAAGTTGGAAAGATCTGGTAGAGAGAAAAATAAGACTGCGGAGAGATAAAAATGGACCAAGCTAAGGTAGAAAAAGAAAAAAAAGGATGGGGGAAAATTCAGGCCGCTATTGTTGTTTGTGCGGTTATTTTCTTTGCATCCTGTGTTTTGCCTTCTGAACTTAAAATCACGATAAATCACAAGCATCATTTCGAGTACAGCTCTTCTTCGATAAAACTCGAACATGAGCACAAATTTCGATCTTTTGATCGAATCAGTTTAGACCATAACCACAAAGGAACCATGTGGATCCATCCTTAAAACAAGAAAAAACTTTAAAAAGAGAGGAAAATATGTCATACGAGGGATTTTGCCAAGACATATATGAATATATGTTTTGTGAAGAAGAGATTAGAGGGTTGTCCGAGGAGTATCGCCCTATTGATCCATACGCTAACTTTGATAGCTTAGAAGATTACGAGAACAAAGTTTATAGACTATAAAGAGAGGTAAAAATGAACACACAAGTTGCCGTTGTCGATGAGTTTGAGAACTCAATTCAGAGCATCTCTAAGATGCAAACCATGTGCTCTACGCTCATGAAAACGAAACACTATCAAAAGATGGGTGAAGAGGGAATTTTTGCCATCGTCACTAAGGCAAAGAGCATTGGTCTAGACCCGCTCGAAGCTTTAAACGGTGGCCTTTATTTTGTTCAAGGGAAAGTGGGGATGTCATCGGAAACGATGGCATCTCTCATCCGTGGAGCTGGCCATAGCATCATAAAAGATCCTAAGAGCAATAACGATATATGCATTTTACACGGGAAGAGAAAAGATAACGGGGATACATGGACAATCACCTTTTCACTAGACGACGCAAGGCGTGCTGGTCTGATGAAAAACATGTATGAGAAATACCCAGCAATCATGTTGTATAATCGCTCTATGTCAATGTTAGCTAGACAACTGTTTCCTGACGTGATTAAAGGCGCAGGATATACTCTCGATGAGCTTAAAGAAATCGAGAGGTCTAACAAGATCGAACAGCATCCTTCAGTTAATTTGCAAACGGGAGAGGTTCAGGAAGTGATCGCAGAGGTTGAAGAGGTTAAGAGACCATCCGCCGAAGAGATTGAAAATCTAGAAAAGATCCTGCTAGAATGCTCGCACGACTATCAAGAAAGTGTCGAAAAGTCCTTACGCAGCATGAAAATTTCTAGTCTTAAAGATGTTAATTCCACGGTTTACGTAAGACTTCACACTGCAGCTCTAAAAAAGCGTGAGGAACACAAGCTATCACAACAAGAGGAGTCTAATGAATCCGTCGCAGTTGCTTGAAGAAATCAATTTGAAGTACGGAGAATGGCTAGATCAAGCAGGGGACAACAGTCCCTTGCTCATGAATCAGATTCTTGCCCAAATGGTGTTGATCGAAAGAGATGAAAAAAACTATTACTTAAAGAGGCTGCGATATGAGACTAGAAGTCCCTCAGGGGTCCCAAGAATGGATTGAACTAAGAAGTTCGAAGATAACAGCAACGGACTCTAGCGTAATAATGGAAGTTAGCCCTTGGAAAACTCCATATCAACTTTGGATGATTAAAAAGGGATTTTTGGAAGATTCTCCGCAAACAGAGGCAATGAAACGAGGGCTTTCTCTCGAGCCTGAAGCGAGATCTAAATTTGAAGAATCTTTCGGAGAAAGATTTTCGCCTACAGTCATTGTTAGCGACGAAATAACCTGGATGATGGCCTCTTTAGATGGTATCTCAGAATCTGGAAAAGAAATCGTAGAAATAAAATGCCCTTTAAATCGAGATGACCAGAGGATGGCTTCTGAAGGGCTAATTCCTTCTAAATATTATCCGCAACTTCAGCATCAGATCGCCGTTTGTGGTGTTGAGAAGGCTCATTATTATTCTTATGACGGTCATGAGGGCGCACACGTCATCGTGAAAAGGGATGAGCCTTATATCAAAAAAATGATGGAACTTGAAAAAGAATTTTACGAAAGCCTTGATAATTTTGTTGTTCCAAAGATGAAAGAAAAGGACTTTATCTATCGTCAGGATGATGATTGGGAGGAATGTGTTTCTCTTTGGCGAGAGTGTTCTAGGTTGAGAAAGAAATATGAGGATCAAGAAAATTTCTTCAAATCTAGGCTTTTAGAAATGTGTTCTGGAAAAAATACGAAAGGATGCGGTATATCGGTTAGCAAGCATATGAGAAAAGGCGCTATCGTTTACAAAAACGTTCCTGGAATTGAGCTTTTGGATGTTGAAAAAGGCCGTGGAGACCCTATTGAAGTATGGAGAATAACCGAATAAAAAGAGCCCTAAGACCTATTCTTAGGGCCCCAAAACTAACCTTTATACATAGGAGTCGTATGAGATGAGATCCTCACACGACTTCTGTTTAGCATAAGTAAAAAATAATGGCTACAATTTTTGAGAGAAAATACAATTCAGGAACAATCATTGTGCGGGTGATGCTTAGAAAAAAAGGAAGCCCTCCTTTTTGTCTTTCCTTCCAAGACTGGGATGCGGCATGCGATTGGCTTGAGAACAATGAAGAAAAATTCTATAAAGATCCTGCGAAATATTTCCTCTGGAGAGAGAAAGAAAACGAAAAAATGAGAAGAAATAGGCTTAAAGTCTATCAAGGAATGATAAGAAGAAAACGTCCTTTCTAATATTCATGAGCCTTTTTTCTTCATCTTCTTGTCACACTCTTTGATCTTCTTGTCTCTAGGGATGTCTTTCTTGATCAGAGTGGTCATCATCTTATCCATCTTTTTTTTGTTACGTTTTATCAGTTCGTCCATTACGTTTTCTCCTGTTGGGTTAGGCTCACCTTATTGTTGTAGAAAAAATAAGTCAAGGGATTGACGCAAGCTCGAGTCAGCTGGTAAGGAATTCTTACTAGCTCAGCGTTTTCTAGGGTACTCTCTACAGATACTTGGCTAACCAAGAAATTATTTTATCGTGGTTTATTTTTCCTGTATCCATAGGGTCGCATTTTTTATCTTGACATAATGTCTCTGTTAGCATATCTTTTTGTAACAAAAAAGGAAAGAGATATGCAAGGAACAGGATTTAGCGCATTTGAATGGCAACACTCAAACATCGGCGGCCAAAATTGGCACGCCACAACAATTGCTATAGCAACGAAGAATAAAGAGCTATGTTCACACGCAAACATGTTCAACATACTGGTAGCGCCGGAATTTGAGTTTGGCGATCCGGAACAAATAAGTTTTACTGTTAGTTGTGGGGTATGCAAAAAAACTTACGGAAAGACGGAAAAGAGGTTAACAGAAGAATTTAAAAAAAACATCATATCATGAAGAGACAAAAAGATGGAAGAAAAGCGTAAAATCACAAAACAAGAAGTCCAAGAATATATTCAAGAAAACTTTGATACTTTTTTCGTAGATGCTTTGGCTAAATATATACTCAATGCAATGTCTCCAGATCCAGAAGATAGACTTAGTCCTGAAGAATATAGAGAAGATTTGAAGCAGTTGATTTGGGAGGGTATAGCCCACGGGGTTAAAGAATACTTAGACGAATATGAGCATAGCTACCAATTTATGGAGAAATTAGCTTCTGAGATGGTCGGGAGATTTTTACATGCACATAAAAGAATATCAGTCAGTTTTGAATGAAAAAAGGAGAAAAAAATGGAAGCTTGGATTCAATTTGGAAGCGTGATTTTGACAATTTTGGGAACGACATATTACATTCATAGAGACATAAAGGAAGATCATCGAGAATTCAAAGAGCAATTGAGAGCTCAGACATCAAGGACGGATACCCTTTATCAAATGTTTGTGGATCTTCTTAAAGAGAGAAAATAATGCTGAAAGATGACGAATACCAAGAAATCAAAGATGCTATTTTAAACATTCTTGTTTTCCATAGTGAAAAGTTAGGCAAAATTTCATTTGCTAGCGCCAGGATTGAAATAGATAACTTTATTGAAAAATTAATAGAGAAAAGACAATGTCAGGAAAAAGAATAGGATACGCACGTGTAAGTACAGCCGAGCAAAATCCTGATAGGCAACTAGAAGGAATTGTCTTGGATAAAAAATTTATAGATTACTGTTCAGGAAAGGATACCAATCGCCCACAACTAAAGATCATGCTTGACTATCTGAGAGAAGATGACGAACTTTTTGTGCACTCCCTTGATAGGTTGGCCAGGAATATGAAAGATTTACGCCAGCTCGTAGATGATCTGACAGCTCGGAGTATAAAAATCCACTTTATCACCGAAGGTCTTGTTTTTACCGGAGAAGACTCCCCCATGGCAATGTTAACGCTGCAAATATTTGGTTCTGTGGCAGAATTTTTGCGAAAAGTGAACCTTGAAACGCAAGCAGAAGGGATTAGATTAGCAAAGGCGAGAGGAGTCTATGAAGGTAGAAAATCTATATTTTGCAATGAGCTCGAAGAAAAAATACGCATGGAAATGCTTACACGTGATAAAAAATCAGATATAGCTAAAAATCTGGGAATTTCTCGCACTTCCCTTTATAGATTTTTGAAGATCATCGAGGAAAAGGACAAAATTACCTGGTCATGTGTCCCACAGGTAGCATAAGGAAAATAATGCCGACATACTGTTACAGATGCCCGAGATGTGGTCTTGAGCAAGAACATAAACATGGGGTCAATGAGCAATTTCCTGTCTCATGTCCTTATTGTTCTTCAAAAACTGAAAGTGTTGGAATGATTCCTAAAATCTACAAGCCGCCAGTTCATTTCAAAGGCTCTGGATTCTATGAAACGGACTACAAGGGCAAATGACATACTTGGTTTATTTCAGGTGCCCTTTTTGCGGAAATCATCACTCTTTATATCGCGTTGATAGCAAGCCCTCTTTCGTATGCTGTGGACTGTATATTATTTATGAAAGTTGGAGCTATGGACAAGCAAAGTAAAAATTCGCTGGCTTTATCCTATTTATTTAAAGAGTGTTCGCCCTTCCACGCAAGTAAGCGGATTCTTCAGGCTTTCTGATCTTCCTATTCTTGAAAGTCAGTGTCTGATAATCGGAATCGGAAAGCGGCATCGATTCTCCTGTAATGTCCATGAAAAGAGAAATGACTTTCCTCCATTTGTTAGATCCAAAGGGAGTTGTAAGACACAGGGTGGCTTTAAAATATTTAGCGATTGCAACATCGTTGTAAGTATATCCATAGCGCATGAAGAAAAAGCGCTTAAGGTCGAAAAAATCAAAAAAAGGAAGCTCGCCCTTCACGATCACGCCATATTCGAAATGACAAACACGGTAAGAGGATTCACATGTGAGTAAAGAAGGGCATTGCATAATTCTAAGAGAGTATCAGAAGTTAAGATAAACTTAAATACTACTTTTTCTTTGGAATTTTGGCCCCTGACTTTCTTGCTGTATTTAGTGCTATCGCTACAGCCTGCTTTTGTGGTTTCCCATGCTCCATCTCTGTACGTATGTTAGAGCTTATATCTTTTTTAGACTTTCCATGTTTTAATGGCATTTTTCCCTCTTAGGTTGTGTATTCAGTTACAAATAAAACAGATAGTGGGGCCGTTAAAAATCCTACCGCCGCTGCACTTAAAGAAATCGAATTTACCTGAAAGCCTGAGCTATTTGTAGCTCCAGCCCTAATTTTAAAAGTTGTGGAAGATGTTGTCCCGGCTGTCATATAATAATTAAAAGGAATTGAAACCGAATAACTAGAATTAAATCCTCCTAATGCTGCAGTGTCAAAGGTGCATCCGCAATCATATAAAGGGGTTGTGGTAGCATCTTGAAAGATTCCGACTATAAAATTCTGTATCCCCGGACTTCCAGTATTTCCATTTATAAAAGCGATCACCTGTCCTTGGATAACAAGAATATGACTTGAACTTGTCGGGGTTATTGCCACGGACATAATTTGCGTACCTGTTGAAGTTGTAAAAGCTCCTGCAATAATATTGGTTCCTAAAGACGTTGCTGCAGAAGTGCTCGTTCTCACTTGATTTATTACGGCACCTGTTGAAGCTGCCGCAGAGGTCCAATTCGTCCCATCGCTGGTCAACACGTTCCCTGATGTTCCAGGAACTGCCCAAGTTTCTGTGCTAGCCACCCAGTTGGTACCGTCGCTAACGATGATTTTTCTCGTGGTAGCAGATGCATTCGGAAACGTTGGAGTCGATGACACTATGTTGGTTCCGTCTGAGACTAAGATTTTTCCCGACGTGCCTGCTGTGCTAGGATAAGTTGCTGTGCTATAAGCCGGAGTGATTCCAGCTCCTGCGCCTTGCAATATAGTTCCTGTTGCTCCTGTAGGTAAATTAGCGTTAACTGTATTTCTTGTATAACCTTGACTCATTTTTATCCTTAAAGTGACACTATGTAGTATAAAATCGTAAAATTCATTGTGTTGTTATTTGCTGCATTACCTGATATTTCGGTAGATATTGGATTGTAAAGATTTAAAGCTGTGTTTTCTAAACTTGCTATAGCTACGTTTGTAATCGTCGTCGAAGCATTACTTCCATATTTACTAGCTGATGAGGTAATAAGCGCGTTTGTCAGAATGACAACGGAGTTGGCGGTACCATAAGCATAATTTATTGTTTGCGAGGCGCCGGCTGTAAAAACATTAGATCCGCCATAAAGCAACTTCCCGATGGCGGAAACTACAACATATACTTTTCCGGCTCCAGGGGCTGCTAAAACTTGTATAGGCGTTCCATGTAAATTTTTGATTTGAGAATTTGTTAAAGGTGTTGTTACGCTATAAATGGTCGGAGCCGCAGAGGTCCAGTTTGTTCCATCAGAAGTCATTAAATTCGCACTTGTTCCAGGGGTAGCATAAGTTTCCGTAGAGGCAACCCAGTTTGTACCATCGCTAACGATGATTTTTCTCGTGGTAGCAGATGCATTCGGAAACGTTGGGGTCGATGACACTATGTTGGTTCCGTCTGAGACTAAGATTTTTCCCGACGTCCCTGCGGTGCTGGGATAAGTTGCTGTTGACCATGATGGAGCTGCACTTGATCCAGAGCGTAGGATCTGCCCAGCTGTAGCGGTGCCAGATAAAATCGCTCCTGCTGCAGCAGTGGAATAGAATATGCCTCCATTGGAAGCCGCTAAATTAGCGTTCGTCCCTCCATGCGCTAAACTTACAGGATTCGTAAGGTTATCCACATATGTTTTTACTGCTTGTTGAGACGGAACAAGATTATTGCTATTCGGGGAAAGGCCTGTATCCGTACTTATTGGATCGCCTGAAGTATATCCTTGAGCCATTCTAAGAATTCTCCTGGCCAAAAAGCGTAAAAGAAAGGGTCGCTAAAGTAGCATATACTGAAACCACATCAGTGGTTGCAAGAGAAATCCCTACTGTTGCTATGAAAGTATCATTTCCAGGCATAGCCACATCATAATAAAGGTACATCTGGTTCGCAATAGCCGCTCCTGCAGGCCTAACGGCCACCCTAAAAGTGGTTGGCGTTGCTGATCTATTACAAACAACGATGCTCGACGCCACAGCTGTTGTTAAAGCTGGAACCGTATAAATATCTGTTAGGGATGCTGCGCCTGGCGCTGATTGACCTAAGACTTTTAATGCATTTGCCATTACATTCCTCCTAATAATAGTACTTGTGTGTAGTCGCTCGAAGACAATCCACCACTGGCAGCTTGCCACGAAGGAGGAGCCCCGGAGTTTGCAGTTAATACCCATCCAGGGGTTCCGCTATTTGCAAGAATAGAAGGAACGCCAGTATGTGAGGTAATCATTACTCCGTCTATTGCAGTTGTAATTTCACTGATGGTATTGTTCGCGCTCGAGTATAGAACCCGATTGATCGTCGTAGTATTTGGATACGTTGCGGTGGTAGCAACCCAATTAGTGCCATCGGCTCGCAATATAGTTCCTGTTCCTGTTGCTGTGGAAGGGTAGGTCGCTGTAGACCATGTGGGATCTGCTGAAGTATTTGTTTGTAAAACCTGACCGGTAGAGCCTGCCCCCAGCTGCGTTAGCGTTGCTGTCCCTGCTCCAATTTGTAGCGCATGATTTGTTAAGCCTGTTAATTGTGCAGTAAGACTGCTGCCAGCGCCGGATGTAGTTATACTTCCAGTCCCTAAAATATTCCAATTTCCGGCAGTTGGAGCTAAAGCTCCTCCAGAGTTTCCGGTAATAGTCTGTGCAATTCCTGTTCCACTCGTACTTACAAACCCATTTGCATCTACAGTAAATTTTGCAGAATCAAAATTGCATAATCCTATTTTCGTTGCATCTGCAGCCGCGAGAGCCTGTGAAATTTGAACTTCAATGGCCATTGTATGTGAGCTAGTGCCATCTGATCTTACAGGATTTGTTCCAGCGGAAACCACCGCTCCATTGATTGTTACAAGCCCTCCAGCTGTCGGAGAAATAGGGTTGGTTCCGGTTTGTGTTCCGATGGAGCTAATTCCAGTTGCTCCCCCATGAAAAGTCACAAATCCATTAGCATCTACTGAAAAAGATGAAGAGTCGAAAGCGGCTAGCCCTATCTTTGTTGCATCAGTTGAGGCTATAGCTTGAGACTTTTGGATGTCAACTGTAAGTGTGTTCCCTGAAGCGGTAGTTTCAACTGGGATGGATCCTGCGACTGTGGATGTGCCTAAAATATTTAAAATATGAGCAACAGGAGTTGCGGTACCAACATCCGCAACAAACGTTGTGGGGACGTCAGGAGGTAAGGTTCCGCTTGTTACTTTTAATCGTCCAGCTTGACTCATTATGCCTCAAGAAAGAACAAAAGTTAAACTAGCTCCAAGATTGGAAGGCTGTTGTGCCCATGCCGGGCTAACAAAGGTTATATCGACAAAATCCCCGGCATTTACAGTTGCGCCAATAGAAGAATTGTTAATATTTACGATCGCTGAATTCAATTTAATAGTAGTAGAAATAGCAAAGTTAGTGGTGTCATTAACTCTTATATTCATTGTGCAATTTTCTGAAGAAGATAAAATCCCATTTACAAGTATCTGTGCGTAGCATATATTTATTGTTCCTGACCTAGGCATAATAAACCGTGAATAGGTGCCCGATGTTGTGTTAGCAACGAAATTTCCCTGAGATGTGAGATAATAAGTTGTATTATTAACAGCAGCTCCAACGGCTTTAGTTTGAATAAAAAAAGTTGCAGGAGATGTAATATTGATCGTATTTCCTGACCCTGAAGTACTTGTCCCAGAGACGCCCAAGACATTCAAGATATTCCCTGAAGGAACCGCCGTGCCCGAATTTGTTACAAAAGATTCCGGAACGGTGCCAGGAATTAATGGAGTCGATTTTGAAAGCCTGCCAGCTTGACTCATTGACCCTCTCTAAGTTTAATTTGATTTAACATTAGTAGCGCTTGATCTAGCTTTTTTTCTAAGATCATAATGCGAGATTCATTATTAGCCGATCGCAAATGGGCGTTCTTTGCGTCCAAAGAGACAGGCTCTATAACCTGACGCATAGAGTTTTTTGCGTCTTCTAAGGAGGGAATAAGAGGCTTTGGAATAGATTCAAACCTCTGGTTAACGAGCGCGAGGATTTTTTCCTGTGTATCTTTTATGAGGCTCATAAACGAAGAATTCGCTTTATCAATTGTCGAAGTGATACAATTTAGTGAATCAATATGTTTTTTATTGAAAAGCGAATGCTCAGAAACTTTATCAGAAAGAGAATTAATCTTATTGTTAATATCAAGCTGGGCTTTATTCAAAGTCTCAAGCTTAACATAGCAATCATTTTTAAATTGATCTAGCTCCCTGCCTGTTTTTGTGCAGTAATCCCTGAACTCTGCCGCTTCCTTTTTTTCAACAAATGATGTGCTATGAGTTTTTAAGGCCTCTAGATGAAGGGAAAGATTGTTTACAACATTCAAGAATGCATCTTGAGATTGTTTTAATTTCTCGTCACTATGTTGTAAAAGCGTTTTCTCCTCATTTAAGACATCGATATGTTTTTTAATTTCTAACAACTTATCTTGCGAAGTCTTCACACAAGCATCCGTGAAGGTATCTAAATGTTCTAGATTATTTTCGAGATTGACTTGATTGTGCTCAACTTCTTGAATCTTTATCTTTAAATCTTTGATAAGATCATCTTGATCGTCAAGGCGCTTTTGACTGTCTTGAAAACGCTTAACAATGAAATCAACTTGCTCTGTGATATCTTTCCCCATTATTCTCCCTTCCCGTAAATGGCAACTACGTAAAAACTTCCGGTCGTAGGCGCGCTTATATATTTTATATATAGCTGTGTGCCCATTTCATATCTAAAACTTTCATTGCCGTCTTGATCGCTCGTCAAGTCGAAAAGAGAAAATCCTTCTGAAGGGACAAAGAGGTTATCTGTTGTCCCGTCAAAACTAATCATTACATCGCCATCGGTATTATTGATGAATTGCAGAACTCTCATTGCATGCCCGAAGGTTGTGCCAAGGGCTACATAGGCATTAGTAATACTACCAAAGGCAACTGAGCGAATGGCATCAAAACGAACTATATTAGACGACATCGGACACCTCTTTTGGCTCTTCAGGATCTTTAGGAGCATCCAGCTTATGAGCATTTGTTACAATTTCCAAAATCTGCTCTCTCATTTTAAACAGCGCTTGTAAAGCATGAGGGGCAGGCGTATTAGGCAGCATTGAAAGAACGAAAGGGAAATCTTCAATTTTTTCCTCGAAGTGAACCATTTGTTTTAACATGTAGCTTTCTCCTGTTTTTGAACGGTTTTTTTCACATCATACATATTGAAAATTTCCACGCTACAATTATTTTTACGCGATTAAAGTTCCGCAGAAAAATGTCTGTGCTGATGCTGCGCCGAGGATGTCATCAGTATCACCACCTTCACCCGTTACCGCAATCGTTACATGGGCTGTATCTGTTGCAGTCATGCTTACTAAAGCGCTTATGTCTACGGATTCGTCTTGCGATCCTGCGGCTTTGATAAACGTCTTAGTGTATGTCCTGCCAGTTGCTACAATCGAGATAACGAACGTAGTAGCAATGGTTGTTCCCGTCACAGTCACTTGAGATCTCAAGTCGTAAATACCTGTGACAGGAGCTGTAAACACCCCTGAAGTTGTGGCGTTTGATCCTTTATCAAAATCTGAGGTCAATGTTGCGCCAGTTCCTAAAGTGTAGGCAGTTCCAGTACCTGTTACGTTAGTTTGAGTTGAAGCAAGACGCAAGAAGAAGCATGGATTAGTCGTTTTGGATACAGTGCCGACCATTGTTATTCCAGCAGTTCCAGAATTTATCGTTGTTCCTGCCGCCCCACTTGTTGAGCCGATTACTACAACGTGCGCGGCAGCCCCATCAGCAATATTTACTGTTCCAGCTCTTGTAGCCCCTGTAGAAAGCACTTTAAATGCTTGTGTTCCTGCCGTAGCTGCACCGCCCATAATATTAAGAGTTGTGCTAGCTCCTGGAGTTGTGCCGCTCAAGAGATTTACAGTTTGTGCCGCTGTACAAGAGGTTCCCGAAGCGATATTTAGCGTCTGGGCAGTTCCTGCAACACCATTCATTAGATCGACCGCGGCTAATCCGGCAGTGGAATTTGCAATGCTTATTTTAGCAGTTTGCGCCGCAGCTCCAATTGTTATGGTTGCTCCTGCAGCCCCTTGAATGTTTGTGGCTGTTCCGGAAGCAACTGTGATTGTTCCGGCTGAAGTCGACCCGATTGATACTATGTGGGCGCAAGCTCCAGTACCGATTTTAACGGTTCCTGCTGTTGTCGCTGCTGTATCACCAAAAATATTCGCTGATAGGGTTCCTCCAGTTGCGTTACCATTAAATAGATCAAATTTAAGGGTTCCAGAAGAAGGCGCTCCGCTGAATAGGCTGATAGTATCTGTGGCTCCTGCAATAGTTCCATTAAATACTTGGAAGTTTTGCGATCCTGTAGTGTTATTACCGCCGAGGATTTGAACCGCTTGCGTTCCTGCCGATGCAACACCAGCCATAATAGCTAATGTTTGGCTGGCTCCCGGAGTAGCTCCATTGAGGATATTAACTGTGCTTGCTTGGGAGGCAGACGCTCCAGACGCAATTGATATAGTTTGTGATGTAGTGTTTGTGCCATTTCCAATCGTGATTTGGTTTCCAGAAACTCCATTACCGATAGCTATCGTTTTTACCCCGCCACCGGTGCCTCCAATATTAATAGCAATTGGCTGTGATCCAGTTCCCAAATTGAATGTTGAGGTTCCTGTAGCAACGTTACCAGTCATGATATTCATGGTTTGGGCAACTGCAGCACTTGTAACACCGCTCATGATGCTTAAAGTTTGTGCTGCTCCTGGAGTTGCTCCATCTAAAATATGCACTGTTTGCGCTGCTGAACATGAAGCACCGGATGCTATATTAAGAACTTGCGCCCCAGCTGCAACACCGTTCATAAGGTCAACTGCTGTCATAGCTGCGGTAGAATCTGCTATAGAAATTTTTCCTGTTTGAGCTGCTGCTCCAATCGTGATTACCTGAGCGGCATTACCGCCAAGACCTATACCTATTGTGCTGGCAGATCCACCAATAATCGTTACGTTACCGCCGCTTGAACTTCCAATGTTTGTTACATGGGCGCAGGCTCCAGTCCCTATATTAGTCGTTCCTGGTGTTGTGGCTGCTGAAGAACCAAAAATATTACATGCTAAAGTTCCGCCAACCGCATTTCCATTGAGAATATTAATTGTATTATCACCGTTGACTGGTCCAGAGCATAAATTAAAGACGTTTTCGACTGTGTTTACGCCTTCCATTATATTGACAGTGGCTCCGGCGGTTGTTACGTTGGCAATGGAAACTGTTGTCGATCCTGTGCCATTAGCAATTAAAACACTATTAGACGCTCCTGAAGAGGATCCAACAGTAATTGCTCCTGTTTGTGCAGTGCCTCCGATCAATGTTGTTCCTGTTGTTTGTCCTTTTGAAAGCCACGCCGTACTTGTCGCAGCGCCTTGTTGCACAAAGTTATTGGTACCAACCGATAGTGTTAATCCGCTAGCTCCTGTAGTATTGCCAAAAGTACTTGTAGAAGCTCCAGTTGTCGCAAGGGTTGTTGCTCCTGTAGAGGTCAATGTGTCAGTTGTCAGCCCTCCTGTTACTGTTAGCCCTCCTGAAATGGTTATTCCTGCAAGAAGCGTTAAAAGCCCACTTACGGTCATTGCCCCAGGGGTAATAATATTTGGTGCTAGGCCTATATTTAATTCATGAGCACCAGCATTTGAAACAATCGAGACTTGATTGGCTGTCCCAACTAAAGCGATATTCCCTCCTCCCGGTGTGACTGTGGTCGTTCCATCGCTAAGGCTATTAAGTGCTCCAGAGGCTGCGCTAGCCAGTGTCCAATTCGGAAGTCCAGAGCTATTTCCGCCCTGAAAATACATGTTTCCAGATCCGCCTTGTGCTATATCGGATAACCAAAAATATCCTGATGCGTATTGACTATCTGTTGAATTAGATGGATTCCTGCCGGCAATAATCATCGGCATCACTTGTCCTCCTTGAGGAGCATCACCATAGGTGAAAGAACATGGAATAAATGGGCTGGTCATATAAAACCTCTTGTTAAGTTAACCGAACCATGGCATATGTAAAAATAAATTTAAAATAGTGCGATTCACAATGATTCATTAGGATTAACAACCGTGATGGAACCAGAATTCTTGACGATAAAAGAGGTCGCCTGTATATTTTCAGTGCATTCGAATACTATTCGAAGAGCGCTAAAACAGGGATTTTTGATAGCTGTTAGAGTGGGAAATGGGCCTAAAAGCCCTTACAGGATATCTAAAAAAAGTATTGAAGCTATACATATAAGCATAATAAAAGACTTGGCTTCGAAGGCGAAAAAATGAAGGCACTTGGTGATATTTTTCACGCTCTTATTCCTTTTATAATTTTTATAGGATTTGTTTATTTTATTATTTTTCAAGAAAAAGAGCTTAAACCATCATTTAAGAATTTGTTTTACGAGGCAAAAGAAATGTCTGAGAAAAGTGTCGATTTCCAATTGAACCAATTAGAGATACTTGAAGATTTAGAAAAACACATATCATCGTTAAAAATTGGAAAATATGACAAAGAAAAAATAATTTCAGCAGTACAGGCTCGGAAACATATGGCCTCTATGGAATTGACAGAATTACTTGGTAAAGAAGCATTAGAAAAAATAAGAGAGGGAAAACATGAGAGCAAGCACTTATGAAACAGATTTTTTCCAATGGACTAAAGATCAAGCTTCTATGCTTAGAGTAAAAAAATTCGAAGATGTAGATATCGAGAATCTTATTGAGGAGATTGAAACTTTGGGAAGAACTGAAAAGCGAGCCTTAATAAGCCATCTAAGAATTCTTTTGCAGCATATGTTAAAAATGCATTATCAGCCTATGCTTAAAACAAAATCCTGGGAAATCACTATTCGAAATAGCAAAAAAGAGTTTATGGAAAGACTAGAAGAAAATCCGAGCCTAAAACCCGATCTTACTGAAATTCTTCATGCTACTTATAAAGGTGCTGTTCGAGATGCATGCCTAGAAACATTTATGGATGAAAGAGAATTTCCTAAAGAATGTCCCTGGCCGATTGAGGAAATATTAAAATCAGATGAATAATTTATTTCTTTTTCTTATGTTTAGCGGCCAGAAAAGCGATAGTTTTAGCTAGATCTTTTAGCTTTTCTTCTTTCTTGTTCTCTTCTTTTTTTGGCTTCATGGGGAACTCCTAAAATGTCAAATAGAGTGTTGTATTTCCTAACATATTCTTTGCCTTTGCCCCCATATTGCGCTTGAAGCTCTTTTATTAGCTTCGACATACCTGCGCCGTAAGATTGATCCCCTTCGTACCACATCCCATACATGTTTTTTCCTGTGGTTTTTGCTCGGTGGAGGCGATTTTTCAGATCTTCAGCAAACTCTTGAGGGATGTTCTTATATACATAGGCGGCTCCGCCATGGGGCCTAAAAAGCAACTCATTTGCCTCCTCATCATATCCGGCATAGTTCATCATTCTAGACTTATATTGATCTGGGATGGCTTTAAAAAGGCTGTCATATAGATCGGCTATATCTTCGGGCTCTGCTTCAAGATCTTCTTCATCTACTTGATGCACCTTTCCATCAATGTCTACAAGAGCTTTTCCATTACGGATCTCTTTCACTTCGCCTATACCTTGAGGCGATGAAACAAGAGATTTTTTCTCGATGGGTTTGGTTTCTGGTTTTGGTTCCTCAATTAAAGTAGGAGATTCCAATATAGGTTGAGCTTCTGGGATTGCGTTCTCAAGCGTTTTGATAGGCTCTTTTGCCATATCTTGAATTGATTGGGCATAATCTGTAATTAGTCCTTCAATCCCTCCTTCGCTCTTTTCTAGAGCTTTCCACTGATCTTTTGGCATGAACTGCTTTACTACTCCGGCAATATCTTTAGGGTTCATTCCTTTCTCAAGCATATTCTTAACGCTAGCTTCTTGACCTATGCCTTTCAAAATATCAACACTTTTTTTAATATCTCTTTGAGGAATAACGGGTTGCGTTAAATTGGGTGCTTGTGGTATACTAGGTGCAACTTCAGAAATAGGAGGTTGTTGTGCAGAAGTTTGGCTATTTATTCCTGGGGGCATTCCTTGCATGGGCCCCGATGCAATACCGTTTTGATTCTTATCATTCGGAGTGGACTGGATATTGGGGAGAAGAGATTGGGAAACGCCTTGTTGCAGAGAACCAGGTAGAGCTCTGGAGATCGCATTACGAACAACTCCACCGAGAATTGGAGCGGCGACAGCAGCTCCTACTGCCTTAAGCCCAAATTTAGTTCTTTCTGCATCTGCTCGTCTATTGGCAGCATGTCTTTCGCTTTCTGACATACCACGTCTATCTTCTTTATCGAAGGATTTAGAGAGAAAGCCGATGATTTGTTGAGCAGGGTATCCAAAACGCCTAGCTTTGCTTATGGGCTTAGAAATCTGTGGGATGGCTTTAGAAAGAAAATCCAGAATTTGATCTGGGGAATACCCAGATTCCAAAGCTTCATAAAATGAATTCACTTCGAACCTCTATAATAGTCTATGACCCTATCAAAATCTCTGAAGATATCACCTAATGATTGTCGAGGAGGTTGTGTTTCAAATTCGACTAATTCTGTAGATTGAAATGGCTCAAGTTTTAATCCCATTTCCATCGCTTGTCGAATTGCGGGTTGCATTTGTCTCCAATCATAGTCTTTTTCTCTTGTCAATTTATCTCTAAGACCTAAAAGAGAAGTGTTTTTATCTACATTTTTAAGGAAAAAATCTGCTAGTCTATTTTGCATGCTTTTCATTTCTTCAGGGGCTCTTTCTCTAGCCTCTTCATAAGAAACAAATGGCGTTGTCTCTTTCACTTTATGAGGCACTCCAGGAATTGATATATTTTTCTCCATAGGAAAGACTCCTTTAGGAAATGATTGAATTGCTTTCTCATGCTTTGGAGTAAGTGGATGAATGAGCTCGGAAATTTCCGTAGGAGACACATAATTATCAGCCAAAAGCTGGCGAGTCTCTTGTTCTAGTCCTTTAGAAACCATATCTTGAACATTGGGTTCTATTCTTTTTAAAGCCTCTGCCCTATTTCTACCTAAAAGACCGGATCCCAACCCAGGAATAAACGCTTGCAAGATTTTTTTATCATTAGATTTAACCTCATCATACGCTCTTTTAGTCTTTAAAGCCCATTGCGTAGGATTTGTAGGATCAAATCTAGCTCCTGTTTCCATAAATCTTGGCAATTCCGCTGGTGTAATTCCGGCCTTTATCCCTAAATCTTCTAATGCTGACCTCTGTTCGTTTGCGATATTATTTTGATTTTGAAGTTGTGCTTGTCTTGTTTGAAACGCGTTTGGATCATTAAGAGAATGCGCGTATCGTTCTGATTCGGCATTAATCTCATCTGCTGTCATTATTCTAAAAGGATTTGGGGCCACAAAACTAGGTTGTTGCGGCTGCTCTTTTGAAGGCTGTTGCGTTTGTTCTCTTCCTCCTGGTTGTCCAAGACCTTGAGGCTGTCCTATTCCCTGCTGCCCTGGGAAAGCTCCTTTAACTCGTGATGACTGAAGAGCGGTTTGAAGTAATGGGCCCAAAGATCTTTCTAGTGCAGGGTTTTGGGCTCCAGCTTTAGCAAACGCCATTGCAATTTTGAAAGGATCTCCTTCGGCTCCGGCGATGTCCTTCTCAGCCTGTCCAAGGGCATTTAAACCAAGTTGCCTCTCATATCCTCTCTGAATTTGTCCGGGCATTTGTTGAGCCATGATGTCGCCGATTTGCTGGCCAATCACATCAAGAGGCGACCTCGCGGAGGGGAGTATAGTTGTCATGGGTCATTCTCCTTAAATTGTTGAGGGGTTTTGGCCAGCAAATCTTTGACCAACTTGTTGACCGTAACCTGACATGAACGATCCACCAAGAGAACCTAAAGCAGATCCCAAAAGACCTCCTGAAGCAGGCAAATACTGATTATTTACAGGTTGACCCAAGGCCTGATTTCTTAAGCTCATTAAGTTTTGGAATGGCTGTTGAGCATATCCTAAAAGCTGTGGTATTGCTTGTTGCTGCATTCCACCGCGTAAAGCAGCTATGTTTGTACTTAAATTACTGCCCTCTCTCGCTAGTTGGTTTCTAAATGCGGTTGATCCTGTTGATCCTCCGGAGCCCATTGAAGCAAATCTATTTGCTAATTCAGGAACAGTTTGCTCTTGGAATTGCCTTTGAAGAGGAGCCTCAAAGGATTTAAAGAATTCTGGATCATTAAACATCGACATTAACCAATCGAGACCCTGAGCATATCCTGGCTGGTTCTGGATGTTCTCTATGCCTCCTCCGCCTTGCTTTATTTGACTAATAGTATTTAAAATATCCTGTATTCCACCTCTTTGGCCTTTGCTAAAACTAGAACTCTGTTTTGCCGGGCTTCCAAATAAAGCTTCAAAAAATCCCATTGTCATGCTCCTTTTTCATTTTCATAATCTATAGCATAATAATTATTTTAGGCGCCATTCCTTATATAGTCGATTATTATGAAGCCTGTATATCCTGTGCCAAGAGCGGTAGTCGTCAAAGTGATATCCAGATCAGACATAGTAAAAGTCACCTTAGCGTTTCCTTGTGAATAAAAAGAGAAAAAATCTCCGTCTCCTGCGCCAGTCGCCGAAGGGGGCTTGCTCGCGCTTCCCCATACATTAAAAACTACAAAATGAGGATCTATGTTAGGAGGCACAGGAAGCGTTATCGTTCCGTTTGCTGGATAACTTACGATTCTAGACAAAAACTGATATCCATTTCGTGTTATCTTAGGATCATCATAAAAGATTTTGTTTCCATTTAAAGTCTCCGCAGACTGTAAATACACTCCTATTTTCTTATCGTTAATGACATCTGAAAAGTCACAGAGCGTATCGACCAGAAAAACATCTAGCCGGTCCTCTTCTTCAGGAATGTTAAACGTTGAGGGAAGAAAAGGCGTAAATATTTCCTGTGGATTAGAAGGAACGGTCATACGATTCTACCACCTTTTCTGATCGAAATTACCATTGCTAAAAGCTCTAGATCTGTTTGTGAGATCGCATTTACAGCTAATTGATAATCGCTATAAGTCATTTGGATTTGCAAAGTTTGAGCGGTAGAGTCACAATAAAGCCTGTAAAGCGCCTCGTCTCCATCTCCTAATTGATTTTGGGTTGAACTTGTAAGCACAATATTGCTTAAGGGGTTATCTGGAAGTGGTGTATTGATAGGCACATTGCTGCTATCTGCAAAGACATTGCAGGTAAATTGCCCGTTTGTCGTCCGGTCAGTATAGAAATCAATCTTGCTTAGGCGCGATCGTTGATCATCTTTTAAGAAATTAAGCAGCTTTGTTTGAATGTCTAGACCGCTAATTTTTATGATTTCCCCTCCTCCGCCATAAACTCCAGTTGTTACGACATTCGAGTCAAACCCTTGGTTAGGATCAAGTGTTACAAGCCTTATCCATACGTCCGTAGCTGCAATAGGAGGGCTAAAATTAAGGGCGATAGTTCCTGTAGAATAGACGACAGTTCCTGCAGCATTTCCTGAGGCATCATATAATATTCCATCAGAGTCGGCATCTTTATAAACTGCTGATCCGATATTTATTTGGAAAGAGCCTGCAAAAATATTTTTGTAGCTAATCGTAAAAGTATAACTTGCCCCTGTGGCTTGTCCCCCATATACAGGCTTAAACTCTGTTAAAGTGAAATCATTTGCGCTCGAAGGGAAAAACTTAAAATTTCTGCCATTCAGAGATACTCCATCGGTTGAAGTGGTTCCTGTAACACCTGTGAGAGAAATCCAATCGCCTATGATAAGATTATTATTTGTGCTTGTGAAGGTGGATGGAGGGCCATTTGCTATTGCTGAAATGCTAAGAGACTGATCGTTTTGGCCATCGGTTTGCTCTAAAAGAAAAACATATCCTTGTTGATTGCCTGCCACAATGTTTTCATATCCTTCTCCTGAAATTCCACTATCCCAAGTTACATTTGTATAGGATGACCAGCTTTTAGGGAGATCTGCCCATGTATATCCTTCAGAATCAGTTTGATAGTAATATCCAAAGCAGGTGAAACAATCATCGAAAAAACTCCATGTTTGGGATTCATAGTTAAACACTAAGACTTTATCCGGAAAAATCCCCTCGTTGTTCTCTGTGCTTGGAAATGTCCAATAGATTAGCCTCGTCCTAAAAGTTCTTATTCCATAAACTCGCTGTAACCCATGTTCTGTCTGTCTTATATTGAAAATCTCATCGGGGATCTTTTCATCAAACCGGCTTGTGTCATTACCATCGCTTACATTTGCCCCTCTATTGCTGATTCCCATTAGTCCTTTATCAAAAGCGATTTCACTAAAGGTACATGAAGAGCCTAGTTCGATATTAACTCGCTCCCATACGAATGGATTTTGCGCATTGTTGACAAAACGCAATCTCCAGGTGCTTCTTTCAAATTTTACAACAAGGATGTCCCGAATGAATCCAGCCCCTACAATCACTTCGTTTGTCGGAGCGTCATTTGCTCCGCCTCTACCAAACAGATCATCCCTGGCAGCGTTTATATCGATTCCTTGAGCATTTGGAAAAACGGGAGCAGGAGCGGAGTAATAAGGAGTTCCAATTTGAGTCCAACGCGCTCTATTCCCATAATTGAAAGTGCCTTGATCATTTCCTTCGGTGGTATTGAGAAAAACTAGATAGCCTCTATAAGGAAAAATTAACAATGCTCCTGCCAAGGCGGTAAAAGCGTCTACAGGAGGATTATAATTTGCCCATCCAATACCATTTGTCAATGTTCCATAATAGCGTATCCCATCTTGTCCGGTTGTCTGTCTAGTTGTAGATAAAGCCATACCAGTCAAAACAGCTCCGTTTGTAAACGGACCTCCTGTTGCGCTAGAAATTGTAAAAGGATTTCCTGCAACGGTGACAACCCCAGTTCTTAGATTATTTGCTGCTGCTGTCCCTGTAAGATTGATAAAATAGATCTGATCACCAACCTGGAAATTATTTCCTGCTGAAGTAACTTGAACTGTCCAAGGCCCTCCGCCTGCAGCTGCTGCGAAAGCAGTTACAGCAAAACCATTAAGGCCAGGATTGTTATTGGTAGCCCAAAAAGCATTTGCGTAATTCACAGTCCAGAAGAATTGCCAGTCTGCGCCACTCCAGACAACCGGCATGACCGAAGGCAAAGTAACAAAAGAGGATCCATTCCATTTATAAGCTGTCGTCGTATCAAATGCGACCAAAGATTGTTGGGCGAGGGCGAAATTTTCTTGTGTTCTAAGGCCCATCACAGGCGTTCCATTGGCGAGTTTGCCTAAAAGAGTATATCCAGACCTCTTAAGAACCCTGCCGCGAAACTGATAGGCATTAATCAACGTTTCAAAAGAATCTTCAGGCGTTGCCCATGGTTTTACATCTCTTCTTAGACCTTCGCTAATAGTTCCTATCAGAAAATTTGAAGTCATTCTTATGCCTGTGCTATAGCAGTCCACCCGATTGTGTAGACGCCAGTTACTGATGAATCAATTTTAAATGTTTTATTGTCAATAATAGTTACAGAAGCTTTAACCGGCCTTCCGCCTCCCATTGTGTTAAATGGAGTCGCTATAACACATAATATTTTGGTTGGTTCAGGGGACAAAACTATATTTACAGCCACATTTGACGTTGACCCCATATACATCAGATATCCCCCTGCAATGAACGTCTGATATTGTGGACCTGCGGTGTTTACTGAGCTGCAAGTTAATTGCATCCCAGCGTTAATCGCGTCTGTTGTGTCTAATGCCGTAGGCAGAAACTTAGGGATCTTTACAAATAATTGAGGTTCTCCAGAAGGAGAAACTTTCGAATTAACTACTCTTGCATAAAGAACGTCTAAATTTTCAGTTACAGAGGGGCTTTGAGTGGTAACTTTAAATAAAATGTCCTCATGATCCCCAGTATTGATATTGTTAAAATCCGTATGATTTATTTTAAATGTATTTTCGAAGACTTGAAAATTCGTTCTTATTTGATCTACATCTAGCAAGGGACTAGGGCCCGCGTCTGGTTTTACTGTTGAATATGTCATATATTTGCCGTGATTAAATAGAAGTATGGAGAGTTAATTGTTCCTGTATTATTATTAGAATCACTAATTTTAAACTGTATTTTTGAACAAATCCCATTAGTGTCAATGATATAATCAATGTTTGGTTTTTCAGCATCTTTAAATTTTACGCCAATAGGACAAGTCGATACTGAGATTACGTTTGTAGCTATCGGAGGAGTCAGATTTAAAATGCCTTTTTGTTTTCCTAAATTAATGCATTGCCCGAAATATATAAGTATCTTGCCAGGCAAGAAAGTAAAAAAGCTTGTCTGAATTGCCGTTGCGTTCAACGCATAAATTTGATAATTAGTGAATTGAAATTCTTGGCCATTATTTTGATATCTTAGAAATATTTGATCGGTTTGACCTTCTACATTTTTAGTATAAACCGATATTTCTTGATTTCCAGTTTGCAGGGAATCCTTTTGTTCTTTAAGATGAATAATATTATGATTGCCCGTATATGTTGAAGAAGATGCTGCTGTATCCATAGGAATATGGTCTATAGAAAATGTAGTCTGAAGAGATTGAAAATTTTTAAGAATGTTTTCTTGAGACTCTGCGAGACTGCTAAAAGGATACTGAGGTGTATTTGGATTATAATTTGTCATATTCCCACCGCATAATAGAGCACGCTGAATGTTCCTGGATCAGGAATAAATGCAAATCTTATCGTAAATGAATTTGCTGGAGTGTTTAGCGTTGTTGGGGCTACATTTGTTGTAGCATCTAAAAAACGGCCATCCCTGAAAGCTGCTGTCAAATCCACATAGAGCAAGCTTGTTCCCGGCGCGAGAGTCACTATTTGTCCACTTGTAGGATTATCAATTCTCCCAAAGAAAATTATGAACGGACCTGCAGAAAAACTATATTGTTGCTTTAAAAAAGCTCCAGTATTATCCTTCCCTGTTAACAGGGAAGGATAAGTCAGCTGAATAGGCGTTTGAGAATTATTAGGGATATAGAACATTTCTGGAATCGAAGAAACCAGTTTATTGTATATCGCTATCTGGTTTGCATCAGTTGCAGGATCAGACCCCTGAGGCCGTAACGTTAGCTGATTGTGCATTCCTGCAAATTCTGGATCCTCCGTTAAACCTACATGATTGTCGGAAAACGCGTTATTGATAGCCTGAAAATTAGATTTAAGCTGAGATTGGGATTGGAGTATCGGATCAGTGCTTATTGGGATTGAACTATTAAAGGACATTATAACTCCTTTATCCTGAAGTTCCTGAGTATTCGGTTCCCCAAAACCAGCTCGCAAGAGGTCTTCCAGGCTGGCTAAAGATAGTTTGAGCTCTTTGGCTTGAAAGCTGTCGTAGCGTCCTTCTTTGAGCCAGCTGTAATTGTTCTTGAAAAATCTCGTCTATGTAAGCCATGCCTTCAGGATCTGGAAAATCTGTATAAATAAGCCTTGCAGCCCCTGCGCATATGAATAGATACCATTCATCGAGTTCTGGTGCGTCATTATCAGCGATTAACTGCGTAGGCTGCTGCGATATCTGAAATTCCATTTGATACACTTGCATAGGCACAGGTCTAAGAGTCAATTGTTGATTGTAGAAGATAACATCCGTTGGTCTCGATGCTTGATAAGGAACGACGCTTGCGTAAATAGCATCCCCTCTCGGAATAACGCCAGTATTTAAAGTAAATGTAAAAGCCCCTGTGAGGTAGTTCACATCCCCTACAACGTTATTTAAGGAATCAACAAGTTTTCCAGTATTTGACGAAGATTGGGGGACATCTGTAAAAGCAATGTTAAAACCTGTGTCATCGAATGAAGAAATGATCACGGCTGGCTCTACTACATTTCCAAAAATATCTAATTGCGCTCTGAGAAATGGCGTAGATGGTATCGTCCCAGAATAAGGCCCTGCCGAGGCATCTCCAGTCTCAATTTGCTGATTTACGCTAAGCTTCGGCCATCTATTATAGAATGTTGTCTTATCTTGGAAATAACGTAAAATGTACCCCTGACAATATACTGGAGGAGTTACCTGCACATTTCCAGGAAGAAAAAAATTAACATCATTGGGGTCTGTCACAGCAGGATTTTGCGCTATTCCGTATTCGTAAATGAAATTATATGTGTCTACATTGGGGACTGTGTTAAAGACATAAGGCTTCGTAAGCTTGAGATTCTTGAACTCTTCGGGAAAATGCAGGGTGTAGAACAAATTTATATAGTTATCAATCTGTGAATCTTGCATTTGTTGTGGTGTGTATCGCGCTGTCATTCGCCTGACAGTGGTTCTCATCTGATCTAAGCTTACAAGCTGAGTCATTGCGTCACTCCATTATTGAAAATCACCCCTTCGAAATCATCCTGATTACCATAAGGGAGCGGCTGAGGATCTAAAGGAGGGCCTGAAGCGCTAGGAATAACGCTTGGATTCGTGTAAGCATTTGGCAAAGGAGAAGGATAAGCAAAAGATTGGAAATTTCTTGTATCAAGATTAAGCGTGAGAGTGTTGTTTGTCACTGAAATCACCTGAACATTCACCCCATTCAGTTCTACCATTCCGAACATCGTTGGAATCAAAAATGTCACTATTACCCCAGCAGGATATCCATGATCTTCACTCGTTGTTACTACAGCAGGAAAAGCTTGAGTAACAGAACTAATCGTCTTCGTCCTAAGATTCTCAAAGACCTGCACCTGGGAATATCCTGGGTAATAAATGACACTACTCATTGAAACCTAATGGTACGAATGCATATTTTTTGTTGCTGGTATCTACATCATGAATCTGGCTTGAAGGGGCATCAGGATCCATTGGCTCGTTTTTCTGAATAAATCTAGGAGTGTGGTAATACTCATTAATCTGGTCCACAAACCCCCTAGGAATTGTATAAGTTTTTCTATCCTCGAAGTTATACCATTTAACAGGATCATCAGCATATTTCATGTAAGTAAGTTTTGCAGGCTGTCCAGGCGCTCTAAGATTCATGAATCGTCCGGTAATCATCTGATTATCATAAGCTTTTTGCCTTTCTATCTTTTCCTTAAGGGCTCCTCCCTTCACGCTGTTTGCAACCTGTTTTTTTGTAATTTCGAGTTCTTCTTCGCTATGGGTTCTAGAGGAAATTTTGCCCATTTCATGCTTTTTCTCTTCAATCTCGACTTTGGTTTTCTCTAGCTCTTGTCTTGCTCTATCAATTTCAGTTTCCAAATTCTCCAAAACTTCTATTTCTTTCATGGGTTCCCCTTCTAAAACTTTTTTGTTTTTGCTCATAAATCCTCTCTATCTACCTAAATCTCTTTTAACCACATCGTAACCATATTCTTCAAGGAATTCTTTACACCAAGTGATTTTATCTTCGACTCTTTGGCCTGGGGGTTGCCTAAAAAGACATAACTCTAAGTTTTCTATGCGATTGTCTGTTTTAATTCCGTTTTTATGATGCACTATTTCTCCCTTTTTTAGGGGCCTCCCAAGATGCTGGCTCATAACGTAAACATGTTCAAAAATTCTTCCTTTTGTTTCTTTACGAGAATTTGGGTGACCGGGTCGATAGATTATCCAGTATCCATTTTTTCTACTCAAATGTTTAGTCTCTGGATTAGTTTTTGTTCCTGGTTTATAATTTCCCTCAAAGTCTGGATCTAGACCATAAGGAGATTTGGATCTTTTTTTCTTGCGAGCATATTCTCTATATTTTTCTCTAAATTCGGGTGTTTGTCTTTTCTTCTTTTCGCATTCGATACATTGCCAATGATAACCCTGTTTTTTCCCCTCGTTCCTTTTCCAAAATTCTGAAAAATCTTTTTCTTTTTTGCATGATCCACATGTCTTCATATAAACCTCCTTTTTTCAGGAGATTTTACATGGTGATGCACCTAATTAGCAAGAGGATTTTCACCCTCCTGCTAATTTTATAAACTACTGATAATCAACTTAGTACTTGCGAATACGTTGTGCATTCCCAATACCATGCGTCAACAGTGCTTCCGATGATGCCCCCGGTTGTGGCCGAGTTCGTGCCGTCGCCTGTCCCAATAAGAATACCATTTTGTCCTTGGTTTTGAGTTGCAAAGCCTAGGATGTCTTGGTTTCCATACGGAAGCGGCGTTGGAGTAACTCCGTTCAACATGTTGGTATTTCCTTCGCCTTGAGGTATCATTTCAGGTAAGCTGAAAGGATACTTCGAAGAAGCAGGCCACGCAAAAGCTGTGAATGCTGTGCTATCAACGTTAGCAAAGGTTACTGTTTGAGTTCCTACGGCGTTATTTACAGCCGATACGGTAAACTCTACTGGCAATCCGTTGCTTGTGCTATTAAGCTGTTGCATTCCAAATACTGAAGGGATAGCAAATCTCACAACATCACCCACTTGATAGTTTTGTTGTACGAGAGTTGTAACCACCATTGGATTAGCCAGAGTAATAGAAGCAATTGCTCTAACTTGTGGATAATACAATGAGTGATTCATATATCCAGCATTTCCAACTTTATAAACAGAGCCCGTGCTTGTGACGGCATTGGTGCTGTCATAAAGAGTAGTAAATTGTGTTGTGCTTCCTACTGCTGTCACAGTCATCACCAAACCACCCATTTGCGGTGCTGTTGGCAAATTGAAGATTCTAACATTGTCACCAACAACAAACCCGTGAGCTGCTGAAGTAGTGAATGTTGTTGTGGAACCTGTAGAAAAGCTGTTAATAGTTTTAGTCGCTCCTTGAGTTTGAACTCCTCCTTGGACTAAATTAAAACCATTAATCGCGCAAATACCTGTTTGCTGAGGAGCCAAAATCCCTGATACTGTACCGTTTTGCTTGATAAGAGCAGTACCGGCGCTCATAAATCTAGGATCAAATTCAGCTTGAACAATCCTATCTGATGTTAAAGAACCTGAAACACCAAGAGCAGTAACGCCTTGCCTTGTTAGATTCTGTAACACAAATTTGTCACATCCATTAGGAAGCGCAACAAATTGAGGTGTTGAGGCCACGTTTTTAAACGTTCCTGAAGTTATATAGCATGTCATATTACACCCCCTTAAATTGCCACTGCAAGAGTGCAGCGTAGGTTTACAATCCAAGAAGTGTTTGTAATATTAAACACTTGTGCCATCTTCCAGCCTGCTGTTTGATACAGCCTTAAGCGAGGAGATGCAATTTCAGGTGGCGCATAGATAAATTGCGCGCTGTAGCCATCAAGGTCGACCATGTCATAGGATTCCTGGCCAGGAATGAAGATATTATAAACATCCGCACCATTAGCCGATGCCCCTGTAGAAATAGATCCTACAGATGATAAAAGGAATCTCAGGTTTCTAATCGAACCCCATTCAGCTTGTAGCAAGTTGCTATTATTCGCATAGTTAGCAACGTTGATAAAGCCTAGCATCTGGTCAAGATCAGCGCTCAAATTGGTATGAGCCATACCAAAAAAAGCAGTCCTTACCGGAGCTGTCCCAAATTTCAGTTCTCCTTCAATCATATCCATGATAAATTGTGCGTTCGCAGTTCTTAGCAAACGTACGGCTTTGGATACATCTAAAGGGCTGATGTTTGTAGGGTTGTCACCGTTTGTACCGCTTGTGCAGTTAATTGGTGGCGCGCCCCCTTCCATCATGCTACGAGCCAATTGGTCTTCGGTTTCGCGAAGAGATTGACCTAATGTGGATACTGCAGAATTTAAAACTGGATCCTCATTTATGAGCATAACTTGCTCTTGTAGAATGATATAAGTCCCATACCAATCGATCCGAGCATCAATATCTAAGGCAGTTAACTGTTGTGCTGCCGGGTCTACAATACCGTTTCCTAATGGCACAGGGGCGGTTTGTAGGTTTTTATAACGGCGGCGTCTTAAAATGTCACCAGCCTGTTGATCCATTGTGATGGGGTAACCCATGGTCGTATGGATAAGATCAGGCATGGGACGAGCAAGCAACTTCATGCTTAGCTGTTGTTGTACAGCTGGCGGCAGAATATTGGTTGTTGTTGGTCCACTCATTGTTTTTACTCCGTTTTAGACGGAGATCAACGTCGGGCAGCGGCTTGAGTTTCTTGCCAGAGGGCAATTCTTTGCTCTTTGGTCATCTTAGAATTTGATAAAGCTGCGGCAGTTGAAACGGCTTCGGAGCGCACTCCTAGACTTCCTAACTTTGGCTTGCTTTCTTTCTCTTCAACTCTTTGCTTTTCCTGAGAAATGGCACTTGCTTTAGATGTCTTAGCGATATCTTGGTGATATCTGGCATCTTTTTTAATAAGATTATAGACCTTTCTCAAAGGATTAGTAGCCTTTTGGACTGCTTCAAGGTTGTCTTCGTCTGTTTTAATATATTTTTCAATATTTTCAGCCGTGACGACCTGGTGAAAGTCAGCAAACTCTTGAGCAGTCTCTAAAAGCAGAATCTTTTGTTCTTTTTCAGCTAGCTTTTGCTCATAACTCGATAGTTTCTTATTTACCGTGTTAAAAGCTTTGACGAGCTTTTTCCCATCGGGATATTCTTCGTCTTCAAGCTGTCTAAAATCAAAATCGTCGTCCTGAACTTGTTGAGGAGCATGCTGCATTTGCGCGTGCTTCTCCATAAGCTCCTTTTCTTTTTGAGCCTGCCAAAGCTGTCTTTCCAGATCTTCTTTAGCTTTTCGAAGCTCTGCAAAACTTTCTTGCGGAGTCTTCTTTTCATGGTCCTCAACAGCCTGAGAAGCGACTTCAGGATTTGCGCTGATTTCTGTTTCTTCCATGCTTACCCTTTGAGATAGGCGAATTCTCTTTTTGCGCCTTGACATGAATCTTATTGACCCAATATTCTTCGATATAAGATACTGGTAGATTTTTAGCAATTTAAAATTTTGAGATTCTATGGAAGAAATTAAGGGGGATCATCTAAAAACTATGAGCTACATGATCGCTTGCGAAAAGATTGAGAGCTTGATATTTACGCTAGAGCAAACCTTGTCTTTTATGGTAGAATACGGGATAGAGTCTGACGAAGAGATCAAGAAAGCTTTGGTGCCTTTGCTGGATAGCTTTAAAGAATGGGCTGAGAAATGAAAGTCTCCATGGAATTAAGCGAGAATAGTCCGCACAAAAAAAGGACAAAAACTGAAAGAGGAAAAAAACTTACAATAGACGAGGAAATGGAAATCTGTTGGCTTTTAGAGAATCATCATGACATAAAAGACGTTGCTGATTATTACGGAAGAAATTTCAGCACAATTTTTAGAGTTAAGAAAAAATACAATGTTTGTCTTAGGAGTATTGAGAAAACATTAGACCTTATTACGAAAGAAGAACGGGCTGAGAAATGAATGAAGAAGAGAAAGAGGAGTGTAATTTATGTTCTCTTGTCGATGATATATGTTCTTCAAAAAAGGAAGAAAATTTAGATCTGCGTCCTCATGTAAAATATCTAGCATCTGCCATGATTCAAATGCAAAAAAACATGGATAATGCTCATCAAGCCATCTTCGAGAGTCAATTAATGGGTTCTATATTTAAAGCATATCAAATAATTATATTTATGAAGAAAAATACCATGTCTCTATCACAGGAAGCGAAAAAAGAACTTCAATCAGTTTTTAGAGAACTTCTTGAATGGGGTGATAAATGAACGAAGAAGAATACGATAACATAGATGAACTTATCGATGATCTGCTCTGGCGAGAGGATTTTAAACCGAATAAAATAGCTCCAGCATTGCTATGCCTTTGCCAAGCCATTAAAGACATTCAAGAAAAGCTAGAGGATCTTAACTTTAGATTTGATTAAGCGATTTTTCCATTAACGAAATAATCCTCAATCTTTTCAAGGTTATCATTTGCATAAGCTCTAATCATTCTAACATAGGCAGCATCAAATTCATGAGGGTTGAAGAGAATGTATTGCATCACTTCCTTTTTGGGAATACACCATTCAAAAGTGACTTTTCCGCCGTCTTCAACAGACCATAGATAATGATCATTGCCCTGATAGGGAGAAGGACGAGTACGACGACACTGAGGGTAAATCCGCAAAGCATTCTGCGCATAAGGCTCCTTTTGTACCCACATGTGAATGTAATATTTTCCGCGCACGCCTTTATCATAGTTTCCCTGTACGGCTTCTTCAATGATGCGCTCCATCTGCTTCATGATGGCTGGGGTTGTTTCGCCAACTTCTTGCCGATCCATTATTAAAGCAGCTTCTTGCATGAGCTGACCATAAGTTTTATCGCTGTTACGTACCATTATCTCACCATTTTACGGCTTCCCAGGTCGATAGAACGATTGCTATGAGAAGATCCCTGCTGTGGCTTATTTATATAGCCGGTAGGAGCCTTTCTAAGACCTGGCAGTTTCTTGATTTTTGGTGGTATCATTGTCATGATTATCCCTTATGTTTTTGCATATGTTCATGCGCTTTCATAAGATCTTCTCTAGAGTGCTTATTGGACTTTTTTTCTTTTTTCTTCATCCCTTTTGCTTCTTTAGCAGATTTGCAAGACATCTCATGTTTTTTCATTTTATTTTCCCCCTTGGCGATTATAAGAATTTCTCATTGGCAAAGGAGGTTTTCCTCCTGGTGGTCTAAATCTGTCTACTACGACATTAAGGTTTCTGTCTTTAGGAACAAATTTGGGCTTTGCCGTGTCTATCTTCTCTGATATTAACGGGATTCTGGGCATAAATTATCTCCTTCACAGCTTCTAATTGATTCTCAACACTTCGTGAATTAGAAGTACTGCAATTGACTTTTTTTTCATTTGCTTTGATCATTTCAATGAAATGGTCAGCTCCTTCGAACATGGTTGTACCGTTTTTGAGTTGTTAAAATGCTTGTCTTATCCGAGACAAATTTATTTATTCATCATCTTTTCACGAGTATAGTGCTTGTGAGAAAGCGATCTATCATCGTGTGCATCAATCTTTCTTCTTACTTGTTCATAAGAATTTGATGCGCCTGCAGGTGGTTTTGGGTCTACATTTTCCTTAATAGGAAGATATTTAGATCCTGCATCTCCTTTCGAAGATCCACCCATGCTTGTGTTTTTATGGCTGTGTCCCATTTTTTACCTCTTCTTGTTTATTTTGTGTATTTTGAATATTTTGAATCAATGAAAATACGCTTACAAAGTCATTTACCCCCATTGAATCGATTTCCCTTGCTGCTTTTGCAGCGTTATATATAGCCGCAGCATTTTCATGTTCGGCCTTGCTATGAGCTGTTTCGATTTGCACCTGCTCTAACCTTAGCTTTGCTTCACGTTCATTCCCAAGGCTTCTATCGCTATAAGCCTTCGATTGCAAGCTTTCGTTAACAATGCGCTGGTTTTCCATCTGCAATTGTGCCATCTGCTCTTGTTGCTGCTGTTGAGCTTGTTGTTGCTGTTGGATAGCTTCGATCATTTTGTCTTTATCTTGAATTGTAATATCTGCGAGCAATTGATCCATAGGCACCGGTATGCCTTCTTTCCATAGCGTAAACTTCTGTAAGAATGCAAGTTGTTTTGTTGTCTCTGTGAGAGGAGCATTGCCAACAACTGCATCATATTTTTGGAATGATTTATCTCTAAACTCATTTGTGGGCTCTTCTTGAATCATCTTTTGAATCTTTCCAAGAGTATAGTTTTTCTGAATAATCGCCCAGTGGAGGCGTCCGCAATTACGCTGGCTAAGATCGAGGTTGTCGAACAGTTCTTGCAATGTTGTAAGAGCCGCCCCTTGACGCAGTTGTTCTGTAATTCCAACATCACTATCCTCGGCCTGGCCTAATAGCTCTGGAGTAACTCCAGCATTGGATTGGATGTCCTGTTTAAGCATTTCAGTAACTTGAAAATTAGCCGGATTTATATTTGCGCCTGGAATGTCTTGAATCGCTTGCATGCGTCCTTTCTTGAAGAATCTCACCTTTCCAGGACCAGCTTTAAAAGCATCGTCATCGGAAATAAGAGCATCTTCCTCGACATTCACACCGCTAAATTGTGCAGCCAAGAGGTCCATTTCGAGTTGTTTGCGATAGTTGTAGAGGTATTGAGGATCTCGAATGTTTCGAATAATGCCCTGATATCGGAAAGAATAGTTGTTATTGGCAAGATCGTGATAACCGACAAAAGGAGTGAAAGGATACATATCGATGCCCAAAGGGTTTGGGCCGTCGTAAAAGCAAGTGTTGTTAACAATGATTGCAAGGTGAACTGTGGGCACTTTTTCTTTGACAATGACGATTTCAGGAAATCTAGATTTAAGGATATCTAGATCTTCTTTCTCAAAATTTACCTCTGTAGACTCGTAAGTTTCAGGGTCTACAATAAATGTGGCATGTCTTTCGGTTAGATACCAGTATTCATCATAAGCAAGAAAGCCTTTACGCCTGATATTGTATTGTTGAGGCATAAAGGTAAACTTTGTATCGAAATAAGCCTGGTCGTTAAGCAGGTCTATATCGTGCTCTCGACCAGGAAGCATTTGTTTCACTTGCTCTTTGTGAAGATATTTTCGCGTGCGTATGAACTGGCAATCGCTAAGGTCCATTTCTCGCCAGAATGCATCCATCATTAGCATGTCAGCAGAGAAACATTCAGTTTTAAGGTCTCCGCAAATGGGGTCTCTTCGATAGTCTATGTAAGAGTGCATTAAAGATAAGCCCGTAATGCCGGCAGCTTCTTTGAAACAATTGCTTATCGTGTTGTAAGTATCATCATTGGCATAGGAAGATTGTAAGCATTTTGTAGCCTGTGATGCTGTATGATCAGAACTTCCATGAACAGGGATGATTTGTGTAGCTTTACGATACTGTCTTTGTCGGCCGCAAACCATATTGACAACAGGCATCGAAGCGTTAAAGACAAACTTCTGGTGCTCGTAATTTAGACCAGAATAAAGATTAAGATATCTTTGATCCCCTAGGTAAACCTTTCGATCGATTAGCTGTTCCCAAAAGAACAATTGCCACGCAGATAGGTTTTGTTGGTATCTAGAATCAGCTTCGGCGACAATATTCGCTTTCCCATCCTCGTAAAAACGGGAATAAATATTCGGTACAACCTGGCTCCTTTCGAGCATTCCAGAGGTCATGTTTTTCCTTCATTGTATTTTATTCCTTCTTAGCATTTTAAAAGAATTTATACAACTGAAGGTTTTAAGAATTTTCAGCCATTTCGCTCATTTTTCATGTCTTTCAGTACATTTTTTGGGCGAGTACAAGTGATCTATAAGATTTTTAGTTTCGTCTATAGAAATTCCAAGAGGATCCCCTATGTTTTCGAGGCGTTTAATTTCATCAACTATTGCTTGACAATGAGTTTTGATTAACTTTTTCGACTCTTCTGGTGGATCATACCAGCACATACAAGGCATTTTACTTCTTATCCTTCATTTCACATATTCTGATGCAAAGATTACCCATTCCCCACGACCATTGCTAATTTTATTCAAATATTCCTGTCTTTTTTTTGCTAATTCTTTGTCCATATACACTCTATCCCAATAAATTTTTTGAGTAGGTGATGTACAACATAAAATATAACATTCACCTTCGATCACATCCTCTGGATCAATCATTTTTTTATTTCCTCGCTCTCATCTAGAGGTTTAGGTAAAGGCATCCAGTGGGTGATATCATTAAATCCAGATATTTCTTCATAACCATACGCGTAAAAAACCTCCTCATCAAACTCAACCCATCTATAGCCAATTCCAAAAGAATTTCCATTTGTCGCTAAAACTTGGACATCAAAAGGCGGAAGCCTATCTTTAACGTTAATCCATTTAGGCTCAACATTAATATGGATTATACTCCCTTCAAGGCGAGACTTGGTTATTTCGTATCCTTCAGCTTTAAGCAGAAAACCGAATGTTAGTGGTTTGTCATTAGAGCTCTTAAAAGTATCGCTCATTACTCAAAGCTCCTTTTCATCATTCAATTTTTTTTTCTAATTCAGGTATAGGCAAATAATGAGTGACCTCTAGAGTGATTGTTTGACGATAATTAGGATCCTCTAATACCCAAACGTCATATCCAGTATGGTAATAAGCTTTTATAATGCCCATCCAGCCTTTATTATTAGTAACCAGAGCAAAAGTGTCATCTTTTGGTTTTGTATTTATAAAAGATATCCATTCGCTCATATTTTAGCCTTCAACTTCGCTTGTTTCGACCATGCCGTCCTCTTTCTGGCAAATTGCATATCGATTTTTTCTTCACGCTCACTGTCTTTCTTGGCCGCGCCATGCTCTTTTTTTGCACGCTCATGGGCGCCCTTGCCTTCTTTTTTTGCTAGAGTGGCAAATGTCTTTTCGCGCTTAGCAACTTTGAGCAGGTTCTTCTTGTCGTTCATATTTCTTCTCTTTCTTTATTTGTCTTGGACTTTATGTAGTTCCATTAATTTTTTAGTTATTATACTAAGTGCTAGAGGAAAACAAAAATACTCGTTTTTGTAATGATCAGGCAAAGGACTATCTGGCCAAGTTTCTATATATTGTTTTTTTAATTCTTCATGTCTTTCTCTGGCTTCCATTGCATCTTTTACAAACTTATCATAAAGAGCTTCTAGGCTATATTCCTTTACTTTTTCCTCTGCCGATAGCCAATAGGTTTTTTCTAAGATTTTTCTGGTTTCATCATTCTCTAACTTAGAGTTTTCTTCCCATTGTTTTAGCCTTTCATCATCCATCATCTCATTCCTGTAAAGGGAGGTAACGGGCCTTGTCCGCCTCTTGGTTTAGGGCCAAATCCTGCGTTACGCTTAATGTCGTCGAGCTTTTCTTTTGTAAGCGAGCCTGGGCCACGACCGAATTGTAATCGGGCATTTGCCATATAGCGAACGCTATCGGAAGCGTGAGAAGTCCAGTCGTGTACTGGTGTCGGGCTGTATGCATTCGTTTTCTCGTTAAACTTCTTATGATAGTTCTCGAGGCATTTTAGGAGGTGCGAACATTTATTTTCGTCTATGTAAGCAACGCTTAGGAGTGATCTTACCGCTTCAATTCCTATTTGTATATCAATTTCTCGCTCAAGAAGGCTTGTTTTAAGCCCTACATCGCCAGCAACATCTTGGAGCGTTCTTCCGGTTTGTATTGATCCCGATCCTGCATCGTGGGGCAAATAATGAGTCCCATAGACATAGGGTTTGCTTTGAATGACCTTGGCATAATGCGCTATTTGCTCTCCTTGGTTTTCGTAGAAGTCTATGATGCGAAGCTCACCTCCGATTTCTTGCCAAAATGTAATAGCTGTACTGTCGCCGAATCCTATGTCCCAAGCTGTATGCACAGGAATTCGAGGTTCGTAAGGAACACGACATACTCTTTTTTCTTCTCTCGCCTTCTCGATAAGCTTTCCATAGTAGGATCCTTCCACACCACGATTGAAACTGCAATAATATTCCTGTTGAATCAGCTCTTCGGAAATGCCTTCTTCCCTGATCTTTTCAATCTCTGGCTCGGAGAGTACGTCTGTGTCTTTGACCGAAAGAGTTTGGCAAAACCAATCAGGATTGTTTCGGTTATGGCATAGCATGTCATAGAAATGATTTTTACCTCTTGGGGTAGAGATGAATAGAGCATAGCCCTTGTTGACGTCTAGGATAGGTCGCAAATAGTCCCATGCGGCAGGAGATTGAATAGCATACTCGCTAAAGACAATGATTTTCGGGTTTGTTCCCACCAGACTATCAATGTTATCTGATCCTATGAGCTGATAAAGACTCCCGTTAGTGAAGCGAATTTTCATTTCCTGGCCGTTCTTGCTGTGAACGACTTCAGGTGGTATATAGTCTAAAAGACGCAGGTTTTCGTTAGTGTTAGCATCCCAGATGACTTTTTTAGCTTGATTATAGGTGGGAAGGATATGAAATGCTGTCCACCCAGGATTAAGCAATAGCTGCATTATGCACCAATTGAAGGCGCAAATGTCTTTACCTGACCGCCTGTGCCATACCAGGATCGCTCTCTTCTTCCCCGAATTCAGAGCTTTGATCGCCGGAATCTGATATTCTCGAGGCTGAAATTTCAATTCCACTTCCAAGTCCATCACTTACCTTAACTTTGTAGCCTGTGCTACCCTGTGGGTTGTTATTCTCGTTTTGTTTCATTCTATTTTTACCAAGCCAAATTAACATGGCGTTGTCGCCACTAAGTGCTTTATCAAATTGCACTTCTCTTAACAAAGTGTTACCTTTTGCGTAGAATTGCTCCGCATATTCCGAAAATAACATCTTTTTTTCTCTCTGAACAGCGTCGAAAAGAGTATGCCTTCCAAGTCCCAATCTACCCGTAATTTCACGGCCTGTACATCCTTTGACTAATAGCATCTCGACGATTGCCCAATCAATTTTTACGGGAGGTTGGCCAGGACCTCTAGTTTGTGAATCCATTCTTATACCCTTGGTTTTATTCCTAATATGCATAAAGGAAAATTTAAAACAAGCTTCTTGACAATGAGGACTAGAAATAAGAAAATGAAAAGGCTTAAAGGGGAAGTATGAACTTGAATGTGCAATATGAATTGTTTGAGGAGAATGATGAGCTATCAATCCTCAAGAAAGAGATGGTAGAGATGAGGATAAGAAATAACAACGTTCAGAAAGGGTTATTTGCTAGGCATAACGATTTAGCTAAATTGTACATGAAGCAGCAAGATGAGATTGAGAGGTTGAAGATCAAAATTCACGAATTGACTAAGTAGGGCAGATACTCAAAAATGAAAAAAGAGATAGAGGCAAAAAGGAATAGGGCCAGGATAATGGCTAGACAAACCATTACAGAAGTGAAGGGATTAGGTCCTGGCCCGAAATGACACATTACTTAGCGATCTTATTTTGTAGGACAGCCTCTTCAGCTTGAACCATTTCCTCCGCCACTTCCAGGTCTGAGATTAAACCAGGTAAAAATTGACACGACGGCAACAGTAAAGCCAAAAAGAGCGTAGCAAATACAGGTAAACATTTTTTCATAAATCCTCAGTATAAATTACATCATAGAACATAATTCTAAAGCGTTCTGATAGAACGGAATAGCAATAGATGAGCTGTTTAAGCTCGTCATCTGCTTCATCGAATTCTGAAACACCTTGTTCGTTGTAAAGATAGTCATGATCTTCACAAAGAGAGTCATAGAAACGTTGAATACGTGATTCTAGAGGGAAAGTCATTTTTTTGTGTCCATTTTTAAGAAGGTTTTGAATGTATCCTTGTGTTTTTGAATGTAGGCTTCTAAGGCTGGGATAAAAGAAACGAAATCGGGTTTAATTCCTTCTTTCGACGAAGAGAAGAGAAGGGAGTCAATGCCTTTGAGTTCAATGAAATCATTGGCTAACTGAATGAGTTCTTCGGGGCTAACATTTTTCATTATGAACCTAGTTGTTTCGGGTAGGTCTTTTCTTCTTTTTGGCACGACATCGATTATTGTGCAAGGGGTTTCGGAGAATTTTTTTGAGACTGAAAGGCTTTCAATCATAGAGTCATCCTTGTAAACGATACCGTTCATGCAATCCTCGTAGAATTTAGCTAGATTGGAACAGTCTGGTCTCTGCGTTTCTGCGATACCCCACAATTTCTCGTTCTTTTGGGCCTTGGTTGCGCTTTTGCTAATAGGAAGATGAAAGGACATCTTAACGTCAAAAGCATCGGCTTGGGCCTTTTCTGATCGAAATTGAGGCATTGACGAAAGTTGGTGCAGAATTTCTTTCTGTATGTCCTGCTTTTGCCTTTTTTGAGGATCGTAAGCTACGGAGGTTCCGCCAATGCGGCAAACTCTAGGTCTTGCTGCTGGAATAGGAGGGCCCTCGATTACGATTCTCATGCTAGTTTCCCCATGGCCAATAGGAAGGCTCTTGTTTGTTCTTTTCCTCTAGCAAATACTCAAGATGCTGAATTTTCTCAAGCAAAATATCTAACTTACCATTAAGCTCATCTAATTTAAGTGATTGAGAATTAAGGGCGACTGAAATTTTGTTCAACTTCTTATCTGGAGTATGACCCCATTCGGTTGTATCACAAAAGGCTAGTGCCGTGATAAAAATAAGGCCAATGGTAAGTATGCAGAACAAGAAAAATGGTATAAATTTTTTCATGATTTATCTCCTTGATTTTCGTTTATATGTTACATCCCATAGATTTTAATGATTTATTTAAATTTTCCATAAAATCGTTTATCGAGTAATTTATTCTTACTTTTTTTGTACCTAGATTGTCCGTAATCTCTAGAGAATCAAAGAAATCCGTTGTAAATATTCCGGATTTTCGTATTTTTTCCCAATGGGATTTGATAAACTTGCCACACAGAGTTCTCGTTTCTGAAGCTTTGAGTGTAAGATCATCCTGTTCTTTAAGTTTTTTATCCTGAATCATTTCTTGGGTTTCCTTCATATGGTCGGGGTTCTTGCAAAAGTAGAATATAGCAGAGTCAAGCGTACTCGATAGCACAAACTCTGGTCTCGTGCAATATTTCGTGGATTTGCTCACGGTTTCTTCATCAAACTGTTGGGTCAAACGTATTTTGTCGTGCGCTGAAAATCCAAGCCCGTTAAGACAATCATAAATTTTAGATGAAGAACCACCAACCAAACCTTCGACCTTTTGCATCTTTCCAGGATCCGGGTTCGGAGGAGGTAAGGTGGTGGTTTTATTTATAGTTTCTTTTGTATTAGTTTCTTTTGTGGGTGTCTTTAGGACACTGGGGGGGGTGTCT
>Ga0335069_10001334_pt1 | contig 39928 bp, 30 predicted proteins | sample Lox_Sample_11_FD_206714 | JGI IMG/M metagenome (GOLD analysis project Ga0335069, IMG submission 206714) | Soil microbial communities from Loxahatchee National Wildlife Refuge, Florida, United States - Lox_Sample_1.1 | ecosystem: Environmental > Terrestrial > Soil > Wetlands | place: USA...
GAACGTGTGGAGGAAGCAGTGGCTGCGGAGAATGCGGCTACACTGAACACCATGACAACGGCAGCCGACACCTCGGAGGCGCTCCAAGCGACGCGGAGCCGGGTTCCGAAACGGTAAATCCCACGCAGCCGTCGAATGCGGCTCGGAAGGTCGTGTAGCCGCCGTCACGGTCTCCACCATTCGATTCAGTAGGATATTGCCATGAGCTTCAAGGGAAAGATTGTCTTCATTACCGGGGCAAGCGCCGGCATTGGCGCCGCCACCGCGCATGCGTTCGCCGCCGAGGGCGCCCGGCTTTTGCTTGCAGCACGCCGCGCCGGCAGGCTCGCGGAAGTTGCTTCGGCGGCGCTGGCGCGCGGCGCCGAGTCAGTCCACTCCATCGATCTGGATGTGCGCGACCACCGTGCCGTGCAGAACACCATCGACAGTCTCCCCGCGGAATGGGCCGAGATCGACATCCTGGTGAATAACGCCGGCCTCAGCCGCGGCCTCGACAAGCTTTACATGGGCCGCGTCGAGGACTGGGACGAGATGATCGACACCAATGTGAAGGGCCTGCTCTACGTCACCCGCGCGGTGGTTCCAGGCATGGTGGTGCGCGGACGCGGCCACGTGATCAACCTCGGCTCGACAGCCGGAGAACTCACGTATCCCAACGGCGCCGTCTACTGCGCCACCAAGGCCGCCGAGCGCTCCATCAACGATGGACTGCGCCAGGACCTGCTGGGCACGCCGGTCCGCGTGACCACCGTCGATCCCGGGATGGTGGAGACCGACTTCAGCCTGGTGCGCTTCCATGGGGATCGCGAACGCGCTGCCAAGGTCTACAAAGGCGTGAAGCCGCTCGCGGCCAAGGACGTGGCCGAGGTCATTGTGTGGGCCGCCAGCCGGCCCCCGCATGTGAATATCGCGCGGGTGCTTCTCACTCCGGTGCAGCAGGCCAATTCGCTGCTGTTCCACCGCGACGAGTGAAGCCTATGGCCGGTACCGGAACGTCACAGGCCACCAAAAAACCCGCTCAAGGCGGGTTTGTTTGAAGCTATCCAAGTTCGGCGATCTGCGCTTCGATCTGCTCCAGTGCGGCTTCAAGGGCCGCACGGCGCCCCGGATTCGATGTTCGCTGCGAAAGGATGTTCTCCCTTTGCAGCCCAAGAGCCTGCTTCTGCCGCTCGCGCCGCTCGCGCTGCTTGCGCTGCTGCTCTGCTGCGCGCTTGGCCCCTTCGTGTTCAAACACTCGCCCGGTGGACGCAGGCATCGCCTGCTGACTGCTCGCCATCTGTTCCTCCACTTGTTTACTCTCCCAGCCACGAGCCATATATCTTCATTTTACGGGCGTTTTGGTTCCGTGCGTCCCATAACGATGGATTAGGCTTCTTAAGGGATAACAACTTTATGCCGTCACGGCATGAGGAGAATGCATGCACGTCTGGCAGATTTCGTCTTTCGGCATTGATTTTCTGGAGTTTGCAGAGCGGCCGGAACCGCTGTTGGGCCCCGGCAAGGTGATGGTGCGGGGCCATGCGGTCTCATTAAATTTTCGTGACCTGATGATGGTCAAGGGACTCTATAACCCCAAACTCAAGCTGCCCCGGATCCCCTGTTCCGATGGCGCCGGTGAAGTGGTCGCCGTGGGCGACGGCGTCACGCAATGGAAACGGGGCGATCGCGTAGCCGGCATCTTCATGCAGAACTGGATTGACGGGCCGGCAACTCCGGCCAAGGTGAAGGGGGCGCTGGGCGGCGACGTCGACGGCATGCTCGCCGAGTACGTGGTGCTCGACGAAAACGGGCTGGTCGCGATTCCCGAGCACCTGAGCTATCAGGAGGCCGCCACTCTGCCCTGCGCGGCGGTGACCGCATGGAACGCGCTGCGTGCCGGCGAAGTCAAGCCCGGCGGCACGGTGCTCATCCAGGGCACCGGCGGCGTGTCGCTGTTCGCGCTGCAGTTTGCGCGGCTCAAGGGCGCCAAGGTGCTGGGCATCTCCGGCAGTCACGACAAGCTGAGCCGCGCCTACGAGCTGGGCCTCGATGCGGGCGTCAACTACAACGATGTCCCCGACTGGGACCGGTGGGTCATCGAGCAGACTGGCGAAGGCGTCGACCTCGTCGTCGAAGTCGGCGGCCTGGGCACTCTGCCGCGCTCGCTGCGGGCGCTGCGCATGGGCGGCGCCATCGCGCAGGTCGGCGTACTCACAGGCGCCACACCCGCCGAACCGCTTCCCATCCCGGCCATTCTGCACAAGCAGGCGCGGCTGCACGGCATCTACGTTGGCTCACGCCAGGACTTCATGGACATGAACAGGGCCATCGCGCTCACCCAGCTTCGCCCCGTGGGCGAGGATTTCCCCTGGAGCCACGCCCGCGAGGTGCTGGCGAAGATGGAGGAAGGCAGCCACTTCGGCAAGCTGGTGATGTCCATCGCTTGAATCAGCCGTCAGCTATCAGCCATCAGCTATCAGCTATCAGCTATCAGCTATCAGCCTGTGGCGAAAGTCGTGTGGGAGGAGAAGACTTCCCTCAGCGGCTAAAGCCGCGTTCCTTCCGCAGTTACTTACGGCACGAGTAAAGTCGTGCCCTTTCAAAGCCAGACATTCACCACAGCCTGCTATCAGCTTGCGTGCGAATCTCCGCGGAAGGCTGAGGGCTGTAAGCTGAAGGCTGACGGCTGAGGGCTGGCAGCTAGAAGCCCGCAGCCAGCAGCTCGTCGTAGATCCTCTTTGTCTCCTCGCCGAAGCACACGAACTGCACCTCCCCGACTCCCGAGGTTTCGATGTTCTCGCGCACTGTCCGGATGGCGATTCGGGCCGCGCGCTCCGGGGGGAATCGATAGACTCCCGTGCTGATCGCCGGGAATGCGATGGATTTCACGTTGTGCTCGCGGGCCAGTTGCATGCACCGCCGATAGCATCCCGCCAGCAGTTCGTCTTCGCCGCGGTCTCCGCCGCTCCACACCGGTCCCACAGCGTGGAACACCCACCTGGCCGGCAGCCGGAACCCCGGCGTTGCCCTGGCATCGCCCGTGGCGCAGCCCTGCAGCTTGCGGCAGGCCTCGAGCAGTTCCGGCCCCGCCGCGCGATGGATTGCGCCATCCACGCCGCCGCCGCCGAGCAGCGATGTGTTGGCCGCATTCACAATCGCGTCCACCTGAAGCTTTGTTATGTCGCCGGAGACTGCAAGCAGCCTTGCCAAAGCGCACCTCCGCATCGGCATTGAGCATACAACTCAGCCTTGCCCGGAATCTTCCGGCTCGTCAGTGAATCCAACGAGGCGATGACTTCGGGATTAGCAGTTTCGGTACTTGATCTGGTCGGGATGAAACCCGGCGAGGGCCCCGGGCCCGCCATCGCGCGCACCGTCGATCTCGCGCAGCACGCGGAAACATGGGGATACAAGCGGATCTGGCTGGCGGAACACCACGCCATCGAGGGCCTCGCCTGCTCGGCAACCGCGGTGCTGATCGGCCATGTGGCCAGCGCCACCGGTACAATCCGCGTGGGCAGCGGGGGCATCATGCTGCCCAACCACGCACCCCTCGTGGTTGCCGAACAGTTTGGCACGCTCGAAGCGCTCTATCCCGGCCGCATCGATCTCGGCCTGGGCCGCGCGCCCGGCGGGGACTTCTACACCATGCGGGCGCTGCGCCGCAGCCTGCAGCAGTCGGGCGACGACTTTCCCGAGTTGCTCGAAGAACTCCGCACCTATCTTGGCACCGGGCGGACGGGGCAGGCAGTCATGGCCATTCCCGGGCAGAACGCCAACGTGCCCATCACGCTGCTGGGGTCGAGCCTTTTCAGCGCCCAGTTGGCCGCGCGGCTTGGGCTGCCGTTTGCGTTTGCGGCCCATTTCGCTCCCGAGCTCCTGGAGGCGGCCGCCGAGATGTACCACCGCCAGTTCCAGCCCGGAGAAGTCCTCGGCCAGCCGAACCTGATGGTCGCCGTTCAGGTTATTGCCGCGGACACCGATGCGCAGGCGCGCAGGCTGTTCACCACACCGCTGCAACGCTTTCTGCGCCTGATCCGGAACCAGCCTGTGGAACTGCTGCCGCCGGTCGACTCCATGGACTCGCTGTGGACCGAATGGGAACGCGCCGCCGTGATGAGCAAACTGGGCGCGGCCATCGTGGGCTCCAATGACACGGTGAAGGAAGGATTTGATCGCCTCGTCCGGCAAACCGGCTGCGCCGAGATCATCGTCGTCACGGACACATGGCGGCACGAAGACCGCCTGGAGTCCTACCGGCGGGTCGCCGAGGTTGCGCGATTCCTCGAAGCGGCACAGCCGGCCCCGGCACGGGGGTGATGGGCGATTCTGCCGCAGCCGGCCCTAGGCCCGGAGACAGCCCGGGAGAACTTCTGCCCCGGAACCAGAACCGCTGAATTGAGCCAATCCACTGATTTCAAATATTCTGATGCACACTCTGCCGCTGCCGTTTCACTCGGCAAGGAATTCCCGCAGGTATGCGCGGGGCGCCGTAACGGCCAGTCCACCGTCACGCCGGCCGGCGAGCATGTCAAGCGGCGGCGTGGCGGGCGAGGTTTCTTTTTAGACAGCCTCTCCGTTCCTGGCCGCCGGACACTCCGATTCGCACTTTCTTTGCTGGAGTACGGCGCGAAACCCGGGTAGACTGGTACCTAACTTACATAGTCGGCGAGGGGATCGCGTGTGCGCCGGTCTTGTCACGGTGGGGCATTCGTGAGTATCGCTTCCAGGACGAAACGGCAACCTGGCGCAGTCCGGGCTGCGTCGCGACGGAGTCTCGCGGCGCTTCTGCTGGCCCCGCTGCTGGTTTGTGTGCTGCCCACCCTGGCAGGGTGCGGCGCGGCTGCAGGTTCCGTGAAGGCAGTCAATGCCGCCCTGGCCGTCACTCCTGGGATCTCCAGCTTCGACACCAACTGCACCGGCTGCAACGCAACCAATCCGCGAGGCGAGGCGGTGCAACGACTTGCCGCGCTGACCGCCAATGGGAACTCTGTTCCGGTTACCTGGTCCGTGTCCGGAGGGGATCGCGTGGCGGGCGCCGGAGCCATCGATGCCGATGGCCGTTACACTCCTCCGGGTTATCTGACAGCGGACCACTCCGAGGTGATCGTCACAGCCCGCCTCGTGTCCAATCCCAAGGTTTCGGCGAGCGCCCGCCTGACGATTTCCCCGGGATTCCTGCAGCCGCTGAGCCCTGAGAACGCCGCGGTGGGACCGGGCGGGACCGTGACGGTGACAGGGAAACTGGCGGTCGCCGGGGGCCAGGCAGGCATCCACTTTGCGCTGGCAGGGGCCTCCGCCGGTGCGGGAGCCGCCCCGGGCACACTCGGCACGACGACCTGTGAGCGCAGCCCGCACGCCTTCACCACCTGCACGGTGACCTACACCGCGCCTGCGGTCATCGCGGCGACGAGCGCAGTCCACCTTGTCGCCACCGCGAGCGCCGGGGCCGGCAATGCCTCGCGAACCGAAGCGGTGGTCCTGTTGAACACCGCGGGCGTCACAAGCAATCCCGTTGCCCACCAGGAGTTGATGGCGAGCCTTATGACGCTGGGCACCTCGGGCGGAAATAACAGCGACTTCGACGCGCACCGCGACACCATTGCCGACTGTTGCAGCGGAACCCTGGGCGCGCTTGTGGAAGATAACGCCGGCCGCCAGTATGTGCTGAGCAACAATCATGTACTGGCCAGGAGCGATCACGCCGTGCTGGGCGATGCGATTGTGCAGCCGGGATTGATCGATAACAACTGCACGCCGAATGGCACCGGGCCCGGAACCGTGCCGGTGGCCACTCTGAGTGCGTGGGTGCCGTTAAAGTCGAGCCAGACCAACGTGGATGCCGCGATTGCCCAAGTGGCGAGCCGAACGATCGATGGAGCGGGAAGCATTCTGGAACTTGGAGCCCGCCAGGCCGATGGTACGCTGGCTGCGGCGCCACCCGGGGTGTCTTCGACTGCGGGGCGCGGCGAAGGGGCCGCCCTGCAGATGCGCGTGGCCAAGAGCGGACGGACCACGGGGCTCACCTGCGGAGGGATCTCCGCGATTGACCTGGACGTGGCCGTGGATTATTTCTCCGATTGCGCTGAGACCCGCCCCTATCTCACCAAGGTGTTTACCAATCAGATGGCGATCAGCGGGAACCGCTTCAGCGACGCCGGCGACTCTGGCGCGCTGTTGGTGGATACGGCGACGGCCGAACCGGTGGGGCTGTTCTTCGCGGGCGGCACGGATGCCGCCGGGGTGGGCGAGGGCGTGGCGAACCCGGCCGGCGAAGTGCTGGACGAACTGGGCGCCGCGGCCGGCAACGGAACTACTTTCAGCTTTGCCGGCGGCGCCGATCACGCGGTGAGCTGTCTGCATTATGGAAACAGCACCATCGGTTCGGCCCAGTCCATGGCGTTGAGCGACGCGGAGATCACGCGCGGACAGCAGGCGCTGTTCGCGGCGCGCAACCTGGTCAATCCGGCTAGGGGGATTCTCGGCGTGAGCATGGGCAAAAGCAGCGATCGTCCCGGGGAAGCCGCGGTAATTGTCTACGTGGACGGGAATGCAAAGGATCCTGTGCCGCTTACGATCGAGGGCGTGCGCACCGTGGTGATTGCCGCCACCGCCGAAGAGGTTGCGCTCGGAACCGCGCCGCTGGCCAACGACGCTATCCCTGAAGACCTGGCGGGGCCGATGCTGGCGAAAGCGCGACATGTGAAGCAGCAGGCGGTACGCGGCCTGATGCGGAAGAACGAGGCATTCTTCGGAGTGGGCGTGGGACAGAGCCTCGACAATCCGCGCGAGCCTGCCCTGGTGATCTTCGTGGATCGGACTCGCCGCCCCGCGAATCTGCCCCAGGTCATCGAAGGCGTGCGCACGCGGTACATACTTATGGATCGCCTGCATGTCACGCGATCGTATGCCTCAGGCGTAATGCCGGCGCATCGCTGCACCCCAGGCCCGGCCGCCGGCGCCGACCGCGACGAATGGGTTGGGAATCGCCCGCTCAAGCTGCCTTGATTGCCTCTCTAAGCCCGTGTGGAGGGCCAGCGGGGCGAGATGCGAATCAGGTCCAGGCCGCCGCGATCTTCAACCACAAACTCGGGCGATGAGGCGGGGATGCAGACGATGCCACGCGGCGGAATCTCAATCGGCTCGAATCCTGCTCCGCTGAGGCGCGCGGAACCCGCTGCCACGAAGAGATACGCCAGGCCGGGCCCGGGCTCATCGGACGCGGGCAGGCTTGCGGATGTCCGTGTTCCCTCAACAGCGAGACGCTCCACGCGGAAATACTCCACGTCAATCAGAATGGTGCGATCGCCGCGGCGGACGGGGAGCACTTTGCCCGCACGGGTGGTGAGCCGGGTGGCTTCCAGCGACTTGTCGATATGCAGTTCGCGCGGGCGGCCGTAATCGTACATGCGATACGTCAGGTCGCAGTTTTGCTGCGTCTCAAGCAGGATTGAGCCGGGCCAGATCGCATGGACGGTTCCGGCGTCCACGAAGATCATATCTCCCCGATCCACGGAGAGGACGTTCAGGCTCTGTTCCAGAGTCCCGTCGTGGATGCCGGATCGAACCTGATCCATGCTCACACCGGGTTTGAGGCCGACTGCGACCTGCGCTCCGGGATCGGCTGCGAGGGCATACCAACACTCCGTCTTTCCTCGCGGTTGTCCGTACTTCTGCGCCAGGCGATCGTTGGGATGCACCTGGACGCTGAGCTTTTCGCGGGCAAAGATGACCTTGATCAGGAGCGGCGATTCGGAGGACGGCGCGGCGGGGCCCAGTAGTGCCTGGGGCGCCTCGCTGAAGAGATCGGCAAGCGACTTCCCTGCCCCGGGGCCGTCGCCAATGCGGCAATCGTCCCCGGTGAGCCAGACTTCGCCCAGTGGTTCTCCGCCTGCGCTAGTGGAGGCCTCCGCGCTCCCTGAAGTGCGGTCGAACCACGGACGGAGATCGTGAGATCCCCAGACGCGGGCGACGAAGCGCGGTTCGATAAGAAATGGCGCAACGACTTGGGAAGAAGCGCGAACATCAGCAGCCATGGAGAGCAGCCCTTCACGAGTGAGGATCAGCCGCCGTCCTGCGCCTGGGCAGGGGGCAAGCAAAGCAGCAGGTCCAGGAAACGGAGATCCGCGAAGACTCTCGCGCACGACCGGGAGCTGCCTATTCCATCTTGCCACGCGAACGCTGCCCAGTGGTGCCTTCGAGTACAGGCGCAAACGGACCTGAGATGGCCTACCTCACAGGCAACCACAGCAACGGGCAGGAAGTGGGGCATCGTCACACCATTCTCGGCGGCTGCGGATGTAAGATGGTGTGTCTCTGAAATACTGCACCTGACTGCTCCGTCCGATCGCGGCGCGTGAGATTGTGTCTTCGTGCATTGGCAGGACGGAGAAATATGACGGATCAGGGTCGCTTTGCCGGTCTGGTTCTGGGAGCCGGGTGCCTGATGATGTCGGCGTGTGGCGGTGGAACGGGGTCGGGCACGGGGACGGGACAGCCCACCATCACGTCCATTGCGGTCTCGCCGGACAGCGCCACCATCGGAATGCAACAGCAGTTCACCGCTACGGTGAAAGGGACCGGGAATTACAGCAGTTCTGTGACCTGGACCGTCAGTTGCGCGTCCTGCGGGAGCCTGAGTCCAGGCACCATCAGCTCGGCCGGACTCTACGATACGCCCTACCCGGCGCCGAACAGTGTCACCATCACAGCCACCAGCACTGAGGACAAGACCGTGAGCGGAAGCGCCACCGTCACACTCTCGCCGCCGGCTACCGCTTCCGGTCCGGCGCTCACGGTGGACGCGGCGACGAAGACTCACGCCATCAGTCCCGACATCTATGGGATGAATGCGTTCAATCTCGATTCGAACGCCGCCAAAGCAATCAACCTTTCCCTGGATCGCTGGGGCGGCAACGCCACTTCGCGCTACAACTACAAGCTCGACGTATCGAGTTCCGCCAGCGACTGGTACTTCGAGAACTCGGTCGCGGGCACGGGTCACCAGGATACGGGCGCCTTCAACGCCCAGGTGACGAAGGATGCTTCCATCGGCGCGAAGACCATGGGCACGGTACCGGTTCTGGGATGGGTCGCGAAGAACGGAAACACCTGCAGTTTTACGGCATCGTCGTATCCTCATCAGACTGCCTTTGACCCCTACAACCATAACTGCGGCAATGGACTGTATCCCCAGGGAGTAAGTGGGTGCACAAACGCCAGTGGCTGCAACATCACCGGTAACGATCCCAGTCTGACGAGCCAGACCGTGGGGCCGTCGTGGGCCGGCGATTGGGTAACGTACCTGGTGAGCAAGTTCGGTACGGCAGCCAAGGGCGGCGTCGCCATCTATGACCTCGACAATGAACCTGCCTGGTGGGACGCAGTGCATCGGGACGTCCACCCATTGCCCTCCACTTACGACGAAGTGACTAATAACGGCATTGCCACGGCGAAGGAGACCAAGAATGCCGATCCCACCGCCGCGGTCAGCGGTCCGGTGGTCGATTACTGGTGGAATTACTTCTACTCGAAGAAAGATATCGAGAATGGCTGGGGTAACGGCAACCCCTGCTGGCAGCCGTGGAGCAATCCGGTGGACAGGCAGGCCCACGGCGGCATTCCATTCATCGAATACTACTTGCAGCAATTCAAAGCCGCGGAGAGTGACTACGGGGCGCGCCTGCTGGACTATCTCGACATACACACGTACTTTGCCGCGACTTACAACGGCAATAGCGTGGCATTTACAACCGCGGGCGATACGCAGGAGCAGAAGGCGCGTGTGAACTCGACCCGCGTGTTCTGGGATCTCGCGTATACCGATCCGAACTATCCGCAGCCTAACTACGCCACGGATGCGAATTACACCTCGAGTTGCAATACGCCGCCGCAGGCTCCGCAACTTATCCCCATGGCGAAGAAGTGGGTTGCGGATAACTATCCGGGAACCAAGATCGCCTTCACCGAGTACAACTGGGGCGGCCAGGAGAGTATCAACGGCGCAATCGCCCAGGCTGACATACTGGGGATCTTCGGAAGTTATGGGCTCGACCTTGCAACACTGTGGGGCGCGCCCGATCCGGCAACGCAGATGCCTGGCCTGATGGCATTCGAGATCTATCGCAACTACGACGGCAAGAACTCCATGTTCGGCGACACGGCGCTCAAGTCGAGCAGCGCGGACCAGGCGAAGCTCTCGGTGTATGGAGCAGAACGCGGGTCAGACGGCGCGCTGACGATCATGGTGATCAACAAGACCTATGGGGGGCTCACTGCGACGATTTCGCTGGGGAACTTCACGTCGTCGGAAACAACGGCGCAGGTCTACCAGTACAGCAACGCCGACCTGACAAAGATCGCGGCTCAACCCGCCGCGTCGATCACGGCGCCCGCGGGAGGGAGCACGACGAGCACCATTACGAGCACGTTCCCGGCACAGTCGATCACGCTGCTGGTGGCGCCGAAGTAGGCTTGTCTCAACGGGCGCAGTGGCCCGCGCCGCGCTGTGGGACAATGCCAAGTATGAACGCGCTGGTACTTACCGAAAACAAGCACCTCGAGTTGCTTCAGCGTCCGAAGCCTGTTCCCGGCCAGGGAGAGGTGCTCGTCCAGGTATCCGCATGCGGCATCTGCGGCAGTGATGTGCACGGATACGACGGCTCTTCCGGGAGGCGTGTCCCACCATTGGTAATGGGGCACGAAGCGGCGGGCACGGTCGCAGAGGCAGGCGCGGGGGTGAACCGGTTCCGGCGCGGCGATCGCGTCACCTTCGATTCCACCGTGTACTGTGGAGAGTGCCGCTTCTGCCTTCGCGGCGCAATCAATCTCTGCGATCGGCGCGAAGTGCTGGGCGTCTCGTGCGGAGACTACCGGCGTGACGGGGCCTTTGCGGATTATGTTGTGGTGCCGGAACGCATCGTTTACCGGCTGCCCGATACGATGCGGTTCGAGGAAGCCGCCATGCTGGAGCCCGTATCCGTGGCTCTGCACGCAGTCGCCGTCAGTGATCTGCACGGCGCGGAAACCGCTCTGGTGATTGGCGCCGGCATGATCGGCCTGCTTACTCTCCAGGCCGCGCGCGCCGCCGGATGCAGCCGCGTGTTCATCGCCGACGTAGATGCTGCCCGGCTTGAGTTGGCGAAGCAAATGGGAGCAACCGAGGGTCTTCATCTTTCAGGAAGCGATCTGGTGCGCAGGTGCCAGGAGCTGACCGGCGGCGCGGGAGTAGACGTTGCGTTCGAAGCGGTGGGCCGCAACGAGACCGTCGCATCGGCAATTGATGCGGTGCGCAAAGGCGGCACCGTGACGCTGATTGGCAATGTCACTCCGGAGGTGAAGCTACCATTGCAAAAGGTGGTGAGCAGGCAGTTGCGGCTCCAGGGCACCGCCGCTTCGGCAGGCGAGTATGCACAGGCCATCGAAATGGTCAGCAACGGCACGATCTGCGTAAGGCCGCTTATCTCGGCCACTGCTCCACTGGGCGAGGGGCCGCGCTGGTTCGAGCGGCTCTACGCGCATGAGCCGGGCTTGATGAAGATCGTTCTCATGCCGGAGAAGGCGGAATCATGATGAGCAGCGATCTGTTCGATCTGCGTGGACAGGTGGCGCTGGTCACCGGAACCAGCCGCGGACTTGGCCAGTACCTTGCGCGCGCATTGGCAAAGGCGGGCGCGGACCTGGTGCTCACCAGCCGTCGCCGCGAGACTCTCGCCGACTTCGAAGGCGAAATCACTTCGCAGGGGCGAAAGGTGGTCTCGCTCGAACTGGATGTGCGCGACCACGCCAGCATTCAGCGCATGGCTGCCGAAGCGGAGGCAGCGTTCGGCCAGGTTCACATCCTGGTCAACAACGCAGGATGCAATGTGCGCAAGCCGGCGCTCGACGTCACGTGGGATGACTGGAACCTGGTGCTCGACACCAATCTGCGCGGCAGTTTCTTTGTGGCGCAGGCCATCGCGCGGGGCATGATTGCGCGCGGCTACGGACGCATCATCAACATCGGCTCGGTCACCAGCGTGTTTGGCTATGCGGGGCTGGCGCCCTACGGCGCAAGCCGCGGCGGTATTCGCCAGTTGACCATGAGCCTCGCGGATGACTGGAGCCCGCACGGCGTGACGGTCAACTGTCTTGCCCCGGGATGGTTCAAGACCAGCCAGAACCGCGTTATGTACGAAGACCCGGAGTGGCTCGAATACCTGGTCGAGCGCATCCCGGTGCATCGCCCCGGACTGCCCAATGATCTCGACGGCGCCATCGTCTTTCTCGCATCGGAGGCCAGTCGTTACATCACCGGCCAGACGCTGCTGGTGGACGGAGGCATTTCCATCGGCCGCACGCGCGCGCTGGTCACGCCGAAGACGGCGCCCTGAAGCTGCGCACCGATGATTCTGCGACGGCCTACTGCAAAACCAGAGCTGCTGCATCCCGAAGAGGAATAGCAAAATCGACGCGACTAACAGGGTGCGGCGACCCCGGATAGAGCTCAAAGGGACACACCTGCTTTCCGGCCTTGCTGTGCATTCTGCCGGGCGCCGTCTGAAAGGAGTCGTCTTGGAACCGTTTCGGATTCATGTCACAGATGAGGTGCTCGACGATCTGCGGGCACGGCTGCGCCATGCGAGATGGCCCGATCAGGTGCCCGGAATCGGTTGGAAACAGGGCACAGACTTGGATTGGCTGCAACACATCGTGTCTTACTGGGCCAATGAGTTCGACTGGCGTGCCTGGGAGCAGAGGCTTAACACTCTCGACCACTTCACTTGGGGAGGCATCCACTTCGTGTACAAGCGTGCGCCTTCGGGCCGGGGGATTCCGCTCATCCTCACGCACGGCTGGCCGAGCACTTTCCTCGATTATGTGGACATGCTGCCGATGCTCGATGACTTCGACCTGGTGATTCCATCGTTGCCCGGGTATGGATTCTCACCGCGTCCGGCCCAGGTCGGCATCAATTATCGATACGTCTCGGAACGCTGGCACCAGCTCATGTCAAAGCTTGGCTATCTCCGCTATGGGGCAGGTGGCTACGATTTCGGGGCCGGGGTAACGACGTTGCTTGCGCTTGACCACCCAGAGTCAGTGATCGGGATTCATCTCACTACCTTGGAGTCGGATCTCATTCCCGTGGTAAACGACGCGGATCTATCTGATGTTGAGCGATCGTACCGAGAGATGAACCGAAAGTGGGACGCCACCGAGCGAGGCTACAGCGCAATCCAGTCCACCAAGCCGCAGACTGTCGGTTACGGGCTCAACGACTCTCCTGCCGGGCTGGCTGCATATATTGGCGAGAAATGGCACTCCTGGAGCGATTCCACGCCGCCCGTTGACTTTCTCTGTGCCACGCTAACCCTCTACTGGGTCACGCAGACAATCACTTCGTCGATGCGTGACTACTGGGACAATCGCTGGTTTCCTGTAGATCGCGCCTACGTCGGTACGCCCACGGCATTTGGTGTCTTCGCTCATCAAACCGTCTCTGAGGGAGAGCCCCCGCGCCCATATTTGGAACGCGTCTACAACATTCAGCGATGGACAGTCTTTCCGCGTGGAGGGCACTTTGCACCGGCCGAGGAACCCGCAGCGGTAGCGGGGGACCTGATTGCTTTCTTGCGTGACCTGCGTTGAGTCTCATGCCTCTGAATACATGACACGCTCCGGCCTTCTTATGAAGGGTATACGCAGATGCCCAACACCAGGTACGAGCCTGCCACGGCGGACGCGCCCGTAAAGGAGTGCCGCGCATTGACCATGTATCCGACAAGGATGGGCACGGCGACTCCGGAGAGTTGATTCGAGAAGTTCGTCATGCCGCCCACCCGGCCTACGCTGGCTCTCGGCGTAATCTTGCCAACACCGTCCCACAGCCGCTAAAGTTAGCCATCGGCGCAACGATGAAAACAAGAGAACACGAACGCGCCGAGCCCATGGAAAGGATGACCGATGGACCGCCGTACGTTTCTGGCCTCTGCTTCTTCCGCCGTCATCGCGGACGTACTTCTCCCTACCGCATTGCGAGCCGACTCTCCCGCAGGCGATTTGAAGCCCATGGCCCTGGGCCTGCTGGTGAGCCCCTACAGCGATCCGGAAAAGACCATCAAGCGCGTCCACGATCTCGGATTCTCCAACTGCTTTCTTTCTCTTGATGGGTACATCGGCAAGTTCACTCCCGATGCCGCGGCGCAACTCAAGAATCTGCTCGCGAAGTACGAGGTGGTCGCCACCACGGTGGAGGTGGTGGGACCGCCGCCGCTGGAGTGGAATTTTTTGCGCGGGCCATCGACCATCGGCCTCGTGCCTCCGGCCACGCGTGCGGCCCGCATCAATGCTCTGCGGCAAGTTTCGGACTTTGCCAAACTGCTCGGAGTCGGCCAGGTGCAGACCCATTGCGGCTTCATTCCGGAAGATCCAGCCGATGCTCTCTACCCCGGCGCCGTGGACGCCATTCGCACCGTGGCCCAGCATTGCCAGCAAAACGGGCAGAATTTCCTGATGGAAACCGGCCAGGAAACCCCGACCACCATGTCGCGGATGATTCGCGACGTGGCCATGCCCAACCTCGCCGTGGGCCTGGATACAGCCAACCTGATCCTCTACGGAAAAGCGAACCCGGTGGACGCGGTCGATATTCTCGGACCGCATGTGCGCAGCATCCACGCCAAGGATGGCCGCTGGCCCACCGATCCGAGCCAACTCGGCGAAGAGGTATTGATCGGCAAGGGCCTCGTCGATTTCCGCGCCGTGTTCACCAAGCTCCACAAGATCGGTTATACGGGCGCGGTCACCATCGAGCGCGAGACGTCGGGCCCGCAACAGATCGAGGATGTGCGGCAGGAAAAGATCTACCTTGAGAACATCCTGCGCGACGTGGTTGGCTGACCCGTTGATGTGCACGAATTCTTTCCACATTTGTCGCCAAAAGGATGAACGATACGATGAACCGCCGGCAGTTTCTCCACACTGGATCTCAGGCCGCTTCCGCGATGCTTCTGCTCAAGACCAAGACCGCCTTTGGGTATCAGGCCAACTCCGCTGTCCGGCTGGGACTGATTGGCTGCGGAAGCCGCGGCGCTTCCGTGGCAGTTTCGTTTTCGCAGAACACCTCAGCCCAGGTGGTGGCGCTGGCGGATCTGTTTGCCGATCAGCTCGACGCCGGAAAGCAACACTTCGACAAGGTCAACGCCGACCTGGGGCGGGCGGCGATTGACAGCAAGCTGCTCTTCCGTGGACCTCACGCGTTCGAGCAGATCGCCGGCGCGAAGGAAGTCGACCTCATCCAGATCTCCACTCCTCCCTTCTTTCACGTGCAGCATCTTGAGGCAGCAGTTGCCGCGGGCAAGCACGTCTATTGCGAGAAGCCGGTAGGCATCGACATCCGCCAGGCGCACCAGGCCCTTGAGATTGCAAGGCGGGTGAAGCCGTCGCAAAGCGTCGATGTGGGTTTTCAATGCCGCAACGCACCGCCCATCGCGACGGTCGCCGGCAAGATCCAGGCGGGAGCCTTGGGAAAGATCGCCGCCGTGACCGGGAACTACAATGCGCCGGCGTCCACTGAGAAGAATCGCCCCGGCGCTTCACGCGACGAGTATCGCTTGCGGAACTGGCTCTGGGACCGCGCCCTCTCCGGTGACATCCTGGTTGAACAGAACATTCACATCATCGATCTCTGCAACTGGATGGTCGGCGCGCGGCCGCTGAAGGCCACAGCCACCGGCGGACGCAATGTCCTCAAGCATTCTGGCGACTGCTGGGATAACTACCAGGTCAATTTCACTTATCCCGGCGGCGTCCACTTTTCGTTCGCTTCCACCCAGTTTGCCAGTGACAACACCTTTGACGCGGGCCTCAAGCTGTTTGGCGAAAGCGGCTCCGCGACGGTTCCCTACTCCGGTCCCATTCAGATTACCGGCGCCAATGCCTGGGAGTGGAAAGAGTCCATGGCAGCGGCCCAGGGCTCGGGACAGTTCGCAGCCAACGGAAGCTTCCTCGACAACCTGGCGCACGCCGATCGCGAGAAGGAGCGCACGTTTGTTGACAGCATCGTCTCCGGGCCGGCGCACAATCAGGTTGAAGAGGGCGTCCAAACCGCGCTGAGCTGCATGCTCGGACGTATGGCCGGACTGAAGCAGACGGAGATCACCTGGGACGAGCTGCTCCATCACGGCGAAACCTATGAACTCGGATTCAGCCTCGAGGAATTTGCCTGAGAATCTCCATCCCACATGCCGACTGCGCCTCAGAGCACTGCGAATGTTCGCTTGTGATCGTGGGCACAGTCGGGGTGAGTGCGCCGGGGCAAAGATAGAGAACGCGGGAAGCAGCTCCGAACACGGGCGTTGCGGTGGCGTTGCCGCCAGTGAACCGGCGCCCTGCTTTCCTCGAGGAGGCAGGCATGAAATGCGTGCTTGTAACCTTTGCGACGCGAACCGGTTCAACAGAAGAGGTTGCCCGGTTCGTGGCAGATGTGCTGCGGGAGCACGGACTCGCCGTTGATGTTCTGCCTGTGAGCGAAGTGAATTCTCTGGCTGGATATGGTGGCGTGGTTTTGGCGGCTGCCCTCTACATGGGAAGACTGCACAATGATGCGCGCCGATTCTTACGTATGCATTATGCAGCCCTGATCGACCACCCGGTGGCCCTCCTCATCCCTGGCCCGGTCCAGAAGGATGAAAAGGACTGGGCGGGCGCGCGGCAGCAACTGGAAAAGGAGCTCGGGAATTACCCCTGGCTCTCTCCCATCGCGCAGTACATCATTGGCGGCAGGTTTGATCCGGCCAAGCTTGGCTTTCCATTCAACCTGCTGCTCAGGAAACTCCCCGCAAACGACGCCCGCGACTGGACGGAGATTCGCACGCTGGCCGGCAATCTCGCAGAGACGCTTCGATCCGCGAGCGAGCCGGGTTCGCCCAAGCCGGCGCCTGAGGCACCGAATTCCGCGGAAGCGGAAATCGCCGCTCGTTAAGAAGCCGTCCGGCATCATCCCCCAAGGTCGTATTCGCCCTGCTCCTACTCGGCGAGAGAGACTGCGCGATGGCTGACGGCCTGCCCGCTGCCATCACGCTGTTGCCCGCGCAGCGTCGCGTCCGCTCTCACTCCAGGGGCTTCAACTCACCGCAGATGGTCGGAATCAACTCCGCCACTGTGGGGTGGATATGAACCGAGTGGGAAAGCAGCGAGACCGGCTGGCGCGCGTACATTGCGGTGAGAATGCAGTGAATCGCCTCATCGGCCCCGATTCCGAAGATGGTCGCGCCCAGAATCTGACGGGACGCCTGATCGACAAATATCTTCATGAACCCGGCAGTCTCTCCTTTTTCAATGGCGCGGCTGACGCGGGTCATCGGCCGCATGCCCACCAGGACCGGCCTGCCGGTGTTGCGGATCTCCGTTTCGTTCATGCCCACTTGTGCCAGAGGCGGGTCGATATACAGCGCATGTGCCGGGATCCGATCGCTTATCCGCCGCGAGGAGCCCTCGAGCAGATTGTCGGCCACGATTTCGAAATCGTTGTACGACGTATGGGTGAAAGCCCCGCGCGCGTTGCAGTCGCCCAGCGCGAAGACTCCCGGCACGTTGGTGCGCAGTTCGTCATCCACGGGAATGTACCCACGATCGTCCGTGGCAATGCCCGCGGCGGCGAGATTCAGATCGTGCGTGTTCGGTTCGCGGCCCACGGCCAGGAGCACGTGCGACCCCAGCACGTGCGGAGCGCCTTCATCGCATTCGAGCCCCACGGCGAATCCGCCGTCCCTCCGTTCCAGATGAATGCAGTTTGCGCTGGTGCGCACGTCAATTCCTTCCGCAGCGAATATCTCGTGAATCACCCGCGAGGCATCTTCGTCCGCCTGCGGAGCCAGACGCGGCCTCTTGTCGACAACCGTGACCTGGGAACCGAACCGGCGAAACATTTGTGCAAACTCGAGGCCCACATATCCGCCCCCGACCACGATGAGGTGGGCGGGCGCTTCCTCGAGATCGAGAATGCTGGTGCTGGTGAGGAACCCGGCTGCATCGACTCCGGGCATGTTCGGCACCAGTGGGCGTGCGCCGACGTTGAGAAAAATGTGCGGAGCCTCGATCGAATCCTCCCCAACGCGCATGGCGTGGGACGACTCGAAGACCGCGGTTCCAGTGAGGACTGTGCAATTCGCGGTGCTGCGAAGCCACGTCTCGACGCCGGTTCGCGATTTCAGAACCACCGCATCCTTGCGGGCCTTTACCGCTCGCATGTTTACGGTCACTGCGCCCGTCTCTACTCCATAATCGCTGCCACGACGGGCCATTTGAGCGGCATACGCGCTGGCAACCATGGTCTTCGTCGGCGTACATCCGGCGTTGACGCAGGTGCCTCCAAACAGCTTTCGCTCGACCATGGCGACTTTCCATCCGACCGTGGCGAGCCGCACCGCGAGGGAAGGTCCGGCCTGGCCTGCCCCGACTACGATCGCATCAAACGTTTGTCTCATGGAACCCTCAGCAATGAGATTAACTCCAGAATCAAGGTGGAATCTCCATGGAAGAAACCAGAGTCTCAACCGTTAGAATCATCCGCGTGACGACGCCGCGACCCGATCTTGTCTCAGTTCTCGAACAAACCCCGCTGTTGTCGAGCCTTTCGCAGCCGGAGCTGACTCTTCTAGCCTCGCGTACCGTGCGCCGAGTATTCCGGGCCGGGGAGCTGCTGTTCTCAGAGGGGGAGCCCTGCAGCGGGCTGCACATCATCGCGCATGGCAGAGTTCGCATCTTCAAAACGTCGGTGAGCGGGCGCGAACAGGTTCTGGCGGTCAACGTCCCCGGGGATTCGGTCGCCGAGCTTCCTGTCTTCGACGGGGGTCCGTACCCTGCATCGGCCGTGGCGATTGAAGACACGGAAATAGCCTTCATATCCCGGCGCGACTTCCACGCATTCTGCATCGAGCATCCTGAAGTGCCGCTGAAACTGCTCTCCATTGTCGGCGCTCGGCTGCGGCGGCTGGTGGGAATCATCGAAGAGCTCTCGTTCACTACCATTCGCCAGCGGCTGATCTCCGTGCTCGTGAAGCTGGCGCTTGAGGAGGGCAAGACAACCTCGCAGGGCATCGAATTCCAGCTTCCGTCAACGCATCAGGAGCTTGCCAGCCAGCTTGGCACGGTTCGCGAGCTCATCTCGCGCAACCTGATGCGCCTGCAGGCGGAAGGCCTGCTCGAAGTGGACGCACGCCACATCGTGGTGAAGGACATGAAAGGCCTCAGCGCGCTGCTGAACTCCTCCTCCTAGCGCCGTCTTCCAGTAATTCCTTGGAAGGCATCGCGTGCGGGAACATTAAAGGGTCAGCTTGTGCGGAGGTCAGGCAAGAAAGGATGAGTCCCGGGCAATGCGGATGGTGGGCAAGGCGGGGCTCGAACCCGCAACCCCCGGCTTAGAAGGCCGTGGGGTTGCAGCCGCTCCGCCGGGTGCTAGACAAGTATCTCATTAGCCTCCACTTCCCAACACCATGGCACACGACGTGCGCTAATCGGCCGGTGCTCTAAAAGGCTCCCCACACCCCGCCGGCGAAGCGCCGTTTCTCCTCTTCGGCCGGTGCTCGGACGACTATTTTTGGCATGCGTCAAGCCCCGGCGAAGAGACCGACCTCCACCTCTTTGAACCGTGTTTCCGCGAGGTGCTTCGTATGTCAGTTGGACGGAAAGGCCAAACTTCCGAGCTCTACATTGTCCCGCAACCTGCCGATAAGCAACCCATGACTTCCGCATACTACGGCGATGTACACGAGTTCACCACCGTCGCCGCGGAGATTGTCGAGCGGTGGGGCCTTGGCACTCGCCTTACCGGAGAGTTGGCGAGAGACCTCACCGCACAACGAAGTCACACCATCGATCACATCAACTGTCCATCGTGCCAGGCGTATGACACCTTCGTGAAATCCGACCTTCTCGGCATGGCCGGCCAGAGGTTTGAAGATGCCGCTAGCGTTTGGAAAAGTGCACAAACAAAATCCGATAAGTTTAAGCCTCGTACACTGGAATCGCTTTCTGACTACCTCAACTCACTGAACAAATTCTTCAAAAGCATCCGCATGAACTCGATAAATCCCGGCATGCTAAAGGCATACCAGGAGGCGCGCCGCTCCAATGCCATTGGTGTCGGAGGCAAGCTTCAACGTCCCTGGAAGAAAATGGCCGGTCACTCGCGCATCAACCATGAACTGAATGTGCTAGGCCAGATGCTGCGTGCCTGCAACGAATGGGAGAAGATCCGCCCCTACTATTTTCCGTTGAAGACCAATAGCTGGAGTCCTCGCGAAATCCTCAGCGAAAAAGAAGAAGAAGAGCTCTTCCGAAAGGTGGCCGGCTATCCGGAAGCGGAGCTCGCTTACTGCATCGCCACGATCACCAACAACACCACCGCCAGCGGTATCGAACTTCGCAACCTGAAGATCGAGAACGTGTACCTTCGACCCACAGGCGAGATTTCCGAGATCTATATACCGCCCGATGCCTGCAAGAATAACTACCGTCCCCGGAAGATCGCTCTGAACGACGTGGCAAAATGGGCGGTAAGCAAGGTATATCAACGCGCCATCAAACTCGGCTCCACAGAACCGGACCACTACCTGTTCCCTATTCGGGTGAAGCGGAACGAGTACGATCCCACTCGGCCTGCCTCGCGGTGGTTCTTGCGCTGCTCATGGAATCACCTCCGCGACATCTCCGGCTTCAACCAATTGCGCCCGCACGATCTGCGCCACCATGCCATTACGCGCATGCTCGAAAACGGAGTGGACGGCGAACTGGTGAACGCGATCAGCGGCCACGTCAGCAAGCGCATGCGGGAGTTTTATTCGCATCAGCGTATCCGCGTTCGCTATGAGGCCGCGCAGGCAATTGAGCCTGACTACGACGTGCGGAAACTTGTTGCCGACGGGCGGCGGAGGAGCAAGCAAGAGCGGTTAAGGGCAAAGATGACGCCTCAACAAAAGGACACGGCGGTCCAGCAAATCGAGACCAACCATGATCTTGAAGAACTTAAGCGCCTCAAGATTAAGCTGGAGCAACTGCTCGCAAATTCAGAACCCAGAAAGCGATCGACACTTTAGTCGACTTCCGATTGCGAAGCCTCAGGGTGACCGCTCGCCCGGGCGCGGGCGGTCATCCATTCGAAGCGAAGTTTCGAAGGTCAGAATGCTATCCGCATCGGCAACACGATCGCGAGATTTCTCGGAGTCAGCCACAGAGGGCTTCGGCGTGAGTCGCATGCCAGACTCTGCAGGCATTGTCGTGGCACTGCTTCCCGCCAAACGCCGTTCTGGGATGCTCTGCGTTGCTAGGCAAAGCTCGGTCATTTCCGCGAAAGTCGCCGGACGCTCTCCCTACTAGGAGCTACCCTCCGACAGGCATCTCACCCGCCAAGTCTCGCCGCAATGCGATTCAATCTGGGTCACATTCAACGGAATCACAACGAGCGCGATCGGCACAGGTTCGCGCGGGAAGGAAAGCAACAAATGAATCGATCGGACCGCAGAAAAATTCGGGAAGAAGAGAAGTTGAGAAGGAAGAGATTACTCCGAATCGTGAAGGAAACCGAACGGACGGAAATTTGGAACAAGGTCCTGGACGAGGTTGGTCCGTGCAGCGAAGACGACTTGGAGCGAAACTTCGATGGTCCTGATTACCCAGCACCTGTAGCAGACATTGAGCAAGAGGACGGTGACGAAGGATATCCCAATCGAGCTGAAACGATCCACAACCTGTACGAGTGCGACTGACGCGCGCATGCGGCGCGAGATTGATTTCCTTTCGTAAGTCAACTCTCACGCAACCGGTTGGATTCCGGCGACATTCTTTCGGCGTGGAATTTCCATGGCTCAGCGGAATGCGGAGCGGCTTGATCCTCTTTGTGAGCCGATTAAAAATTCAGAAACGCGTGCCGATAGAGGTTCATGAGGACTCGTCACGCGGATCAAGGGCGTGCCACTGTTCGGCGGGGTGCATTGTGAAAGTCTCTAGGAGCAAAGGACTTGCAGAATTTGAAAAACTCAATGTCGAACTTCGAGTTGCCGAGGCAAAGTCATTTGGGCCAAGATTGCCGAGAGGTTTGGAGAAGCATCGGGAACAACTGATCGACTCAATCGCAGACAATCGAACGAGCAACCTCCGCATTGGTCTGCTTGTGGCCAGTTATCGTGATCATTACAAAATTGAGCACGAGTGGACGCCAATCGGCCTGATGATTGCGCGTTCGCTCGGATACAAGTCTTATACATCGCTGCACTCACTCATGAAAGCGGCCGTCAACGCTGTGAGAATTCCTCACTCGCTTCTTGTCGCCATCATCGAGCTTGGAATCGACCCCACCGAAGGCAAATATCGGCAACTCGTCAAGGAGCTGCTAAGGATGGTGTTTGCTGGCGATATCGAGGATGCGCGGGTAGCTGCCCAGGCGGCGATTGATGTGTTCCGCGCCCGAAGGGAGGATGCTGCTGTGAAGCGGAAGAGCGCTTCATCGGCATCGGCTGCTCAATTCGGAGATCGCATCGCCCGACAGGTAACCCTGAACGTGCGAAGCATGCCCGCGGAGGAAAGGAGAGCGCGGGCTGAATTGATCGTGCGCAAAATCGAGGAATCCCTCGGGCTGGATTCATGCGGTTGGAGTCTCCAATTGACCTGGATCAAGAACGCTTCTGAAATGCAGTCCGCAGACGCCATACAGGTCGCTGAGCCTGACGCGCAGGCGTCGGCTTCACGCGAGTCAGCCGCTCGAGCCGAAGTGATTCCGATCAAGTCTGAGATGTCGGGCCCCGAGTCACGCAACGCGTCCGAAGTTCCGCCGGCCGAGGACGCTTCCAATCCCCAAACTGATTCGCGCGGCGCAAGCTCCCGCCACAAACGAACTGTGCGATCAGTCAACCAAAACCAACTCGACTTGTGGTTCGAGGGGCCCGCGTCACAGGCTGATCAGCCGGTCGTGCACAAAGCAGATTCGGTTGCGTGAGCAGGAAAGGATCGCGCTTTCGGGACTCAGCGTTCGATACTTCGTAGGGCTTGCGATGTCTCGGGTTTCACTTGGATCGCCGAACCGGGTAGTGTGCCGGTCGTCTGATAGTAACCAGGAGGATAGTGCCATCATGGGCCAATCATTCAGGGATGTTGTCGCTTGGCAGCGGGCGGTCGAAATGACAACCGCCATTTATATGTTGACGGCGAACTTCCCTGCAACGGAAAAGTTCGGCCTGACAAATCAGCTTCGCCGCGCCGCGGTTTCCGTGGCTAGCAACATCGCAGAGGGATATGGAAGAACGACCCGCGGGGAGTACATACAGTTTCTTGGGCACGCCCGCGGATCGAACTGCGAAGTGGAGACGCAGTTGGTGATCGCTGCGCAACTCGGCTTCGGAGCGTCGCCGCAGATGCAAAGAGCGGAACAGTTGTGCGCGGACGTGAGCCGATTGCTAGGCTCGTTGATGAGAGCTCTCCGCGAGAACCACTAGCTGCGGTCCGCGTCGCTCTCGGCCAAAGGAGCATGAAGTAGACCTTGGCTTGCAGAGCTGCTAGTTGATCAGTTCATTCAGGATTGAACCGGCTACTCGTATTGCTCCTCAATCTGATCTACGCAGGATGGATGGTCCTGACTGATTGCCTTTCTGACACCTTGCCTCCGCAATCTGACCTTGTCATCCGGCCTCGGCGTCGGCAGGCAATGACATGAGGCAAGTACCTGAAGCTGGAGCACCTGTTGAACTCAGTAATCAACCTGATCAAGTGATTCGATTCGCGCCTGCAAGTACTCTGCGGCTACTCGTCTCCCAGGACCTCACCACCATCTGGAGCCGGTCCCTCTGTCCCTCTGTCCCTTTGTCCCAATCTGGTTTAGGCCTCCAACTTCGCCTCGCCGCGGGTCCAAGTTACGTGAATGTAATTGCGAAGCAACGGTACGGCGGGATAGGGTTGGAGTTGCTAAATATAGACTATAAGATCAAGAAAATAAGCTTGTTAGAAAATCAAGATGGCGAATAAACAGAGAAAATGATTCGCCCACCTGCCTCAGAACCCGCCGTCTTTCCGGTCCTGATCGCGTTGCCTGAAGCGGATCGAAACGCCCCGCTTCCCGCCGATCTCAAACTCCGGGCAAAGACCTCCCTCCCGGTACATTTGGCTTCGTGCTGTGACATCCAAACGCACCGATACACGATAACTGCGAGCAATGGAGCGAGTTGACCTCTTGTGGAAAGGGATCAAGTGTGGGCCACATACTCAACGCCTCGTGTAAATCAGCACCCGAAATTCCCCTCTGCCGTCAACAGCGCCACACTTAAGCACCTAAGACCTTCTCCGCCTTCGGTCGATGACTCTATCCGACTTGCATTTGCAACTGTCGGTTTGCGGGACCGGCTCCGAACGTTTTCAGAGGCCCAATCAAGGACGACGGGAATCCATTCGCGCTCTCGGAGGAAGCGCGCGCCCTGTCGGAAGCCGATCCCACGACCGAGTTCTGGCAGTTCTCCTTTTCCGCAGAAGAAACTCCAAACCGTCTTCCGGCACGGGGCTTGATGCCAGAATACTTTTCTACGATGCTCGAGGATTGTCGTCCGCACCACGAAGCATTAACAAAGGAGACTGGAGCAGAGACGCTGTTTGTCAACCACGATGGAAACCCGCTGTCGGGCCAAACACTTCGATACAAAATTGAAAATCTAACATTGAGCCGACTCAAGCGTCGCGTCACGCCTTCGGCCTTCAGGGGGATATTTGGATATTATTGGCTCGAAGTCCGTCCGAAAGACTACGAGAATCTCGCTCAGGTGCTATGGACGAGCATTCCCTGGACTCAAAAGTTCTTCAGAAAAAATCGCTCAAACCAAGATGTAAACAGATACAAGAAGTCAGCGTGACTCATGGGTGCAGTTCTGTCGAAACCATGAGCTCCACCTGACTTCGACCGGAGAAATCGCGGATTGGGTAAGGGATCGGGCCCAATCCGCGCGCGATCAGCGTACGAGCACTTCCGGTGCTTCTTAATTGACGACAGTTGAAAGATCCTTTTCGATTAACTCGATAATCCGTTTCGCGGCCATGCTGATCATCGGCAGTGGTGGATCGAGGCTCAACCGTGCGGATATTTCGCGTCGTTGACCTCGTCTTTGGCAGCCTCGATCACCCATTCCGGGTCAGATGCGAGTAGATCCGCAGGCCGCAGATCATCCAGGAAGCCATTCAATCCAATAAACCAGGAGGCCAGCCCCCATGCGTTGTCGCTATTAAGTACGGGGCTCAAGATCCGGATGGCATCGGCGACGGCCGGATAGGGCCGGTATCCCTCGGCCGGATTGAGTGCGAACAGGGCAAAATAATCGACGCCCTCGTGTCGGACCGAAAGCATCCGGCCATCAGCTGTCCACAAATCCAGATCGCGCCGTATCTCGGTGGTACTGCGGCCGGCCAAGGTGGCCAGCTGGCCTGCCGGACGCATTTCGCCAAGCACCTGCTGCCGCATCTCCTCTTGCATGGCCGCCAATATCGCGTGGCTCCGCTCAATGGATGTCGTTTTCGCGTCGGGTTTCATATTCCTCATCGCCGTTCCACTCTATTAAAGTAAGCCAAAGCTTCCAAACCTTCCACGGGTACGCAGGACTCTGTGTGCCGGAATTCTGCGGTATTGCATACAGGCCGAGGAGTCGGGGCGCTCATTGACCCGCTCGATTTCCGGCATTAATCCTCGACCGTGCGGCAGCATTAAGGTCACTACCGCCGATTCATCCACTGAATTGGTGGGACGGCCCCCACCTCGGTTCCTGACCTCTGAGAACGGGTTATTATCCGGGGTCAGGGAAACGAGATCCGCTAAATCGGGTCCCAGGATACTGGCCGAAGGCGCGTCAGCGCTGGCTCGCACGACGTGAGCAGGATCTGCTTCCTGTACCCTACTTCCACGTCGTCTTTACTTTGCCTCACGCGTTAAACCCACTCTGTCAGCGACATCCTCGCCTGCTCTACGATCTGCTCTTCCGCGCCACAGCTCAGACCATGCTCGAAGTCGCAGCCGACCCAAGGCATCTCGGAGCCAGGATCGGCTTCCTCAGCATCCTGCATACCTGGGGACAGAACCTGCGCTTGCATCCTCACCTCCACTGCGTGATTCCTGCCGGCGGTTTCGATCAAGACTTCTCGCGCTGGGTTCATCCCAAGTATGCCTTCTTCCTGCCAGTGAAGGTGCTGAGCCGTGTCTTCCGCGGCAAGTACCTTGCTCTCCTCCAAAAGGCACTCCGTCAGCGACGCATCGACTGTCCTTCGGCACTCGTGCGCGCGCTGCTCAAGGACGACTGGGTGGTCTATGCCAAGCCTGCCTTCGGAGATCCCGTTCGCGTGCTGCGCTATCTCGGCCGCTACACCCACCGCGTCGCCATCAGCAACCAGCGCTTACTCAGCTTCGACGGTCACCGCGTACGCTTCCGATGGAAAGACTACGCGCATGGCAACAAGCAGCGCGCCATGACGCTCACCGCAAGCGAGTTCCTGCGCCGCTTCTGCCAACATGTGCTGCCCAGGGGCTTCGTTCGCATCCGTCACTTCGGCTATCTCGCCAACGCACGCCGGGCTGCTCTCATCGCCCTCGCTCGCCAACAGCTTGGCTGTCAGCCTCCGATTAGTTCGCTACACGCCAACTCCTCGTTAGCTTCCTGGCGTTGCCCACGCTGCGGAGCCAACATGAACATCGGGCCCAACCTCACCGCGCAACAACTGGCTTTTCGATGTCCCGACACTTCATGATTCCAACTCCATCCAACGGCCCGCGAAGATGTGACCCCATGTCTTGGGGCACCTGCGTCCTGAGTGCGATCTTGCGAACTCATGACCCCCTCCTGCTTATGTGCGGTTCGCGAAATCGCTCCGTCCTGAGCGATGTGTCGGTCTTCCCGTCTTATCCAGGCCGGCCCTTCCAGCCCCTTTACCCTACCCATGCGGGCCAATTGGCGACCCTGGCTCCATAGCAGTGCCCACCACTGCCACCGCCTTCCTTCTAGTCTCCTTATCGAAAATGCCCCGGGGCAGCAGCGGGAGCACAGCGTTTGACTGCGAGGACTCGCCCCGAGGCATTTCCGATCAAGGCTAACGACTATTCACTCAAGTGGCTGCGGCAGGGAGACTGGAATCGCAAGAGGGTCGACCATTGTCAACGGGATGGACTAATATGGCTGGTCGGCACCATTCATCAGAAAGATGCGCAGCATGGATACCTCACGAGCGCGTGAAGCGACAATCGAATCCTATCGCTTGCACGCCCCGGCGTTGACAGGATACGCGCATCGATTGACGCGGGACGATGGGCTGGCGCAGGACGTGGTGCAGGAGACCTTCTTGCGATTCTTCCTCGCCCTGTTACAAGGGGAGGAGATCAAGAACCCCGGCGCATGGCTGCATCGCGTGGCGCACAACTACGCATGCGAAACCCAGCGCTCGGCGGCTGTGCGCAAGGCTGTCTCGCTTGAGGATTTTCCAGAAGAGACTCTGAGCATTGATCGGAGCCCGCCTGGAACCGAGCGGATGAGCGACTGGGTGGAGACGGCTCGATTATTGCTTGCTCCGCGGGAATGGGAGTGCGTCCACTTGCGTTCGGAGGGCTTTGACTACACGGAGATCGCTGCGGAGTTGGCCATTCGCCCCGGCACGGTGGGTGCCCTGCTGCACCGCGCAACAGAGAAACTTAGAAATCGGCTTCGAATAAAATGGAGGCCGGAATGAGCTTGCTTTCCAGATTCAAGCTTCGATTCCGCCAAGGGAGGGGGAGGCTGGCGGCCTCCGAGCCGATCCTGCTGGAAGCGGCCTCAGCGTCCGGGCTGAACGATCTGACGGAGCGCCTCAACCGCTGGGGCCGTCTCTGGTCGCCGGGCGAGGACGAACCGGAACATACGCATGCGCGGACGATCGTGACCAGGCGCCTGACTGGCTGGATGGAGCGCTGCTTTGGCGAGCATATGCCGGCCTCGCTCAACGGCGCCGGCGACCCGATTTCGCTTGCTTCCTCCATGCCGGTTCTGACGGCATTTCTGGGAAGGCGCGCCACGCGGGAACTCTCGCGGCGCGTGTTGCGCGATGTTTGACAGAGGCGCTCCGCGCCTTGTGAGAGCGATATGGACTCTGTTTACGATCCATTTTGCGCTGGGCATGATCGCGTATCTGCATTTCCTAGTTACCGGAACCTATGTGTGGCTCGGCTGGTTTTTCGTGGTTGCCGGCTCTCTGTTCTTCCTGGTGATGACGGCCACGGAGTGCTGGCTGGCGTTTACCTGCAGATCGTGGTTCGACGCGGATGAGCCGATGCGCCTGGCATGGGGAATGATTGCCTTTGCGGCGCTTGCCAGGCTCGCCGGCGTGGTTATCCGCGAGGTTGCAGACGGCCGCTTGCCGTGGGGACCGGTGCAACTCAGGCCGCTTTTCGGCGGCGTGTTTGCGAACCTGGGCCAGATGGGGCTGTTCGTGGGCGGTCCGCTGTCGATGGCTTTCCTGGCGATTGGGCTGGGCCGGGTACTGCAGACTCAGCGACGGTTCTGGCTGCGGGGACCCCTTACGCTCGGCGACCGGGTGCTGCTGGTCCTTATCATCGCGTTTTCCGTCAGCCAGCTTGTCATCAACCTTTCTCTCCTGGGTGGGCATCCCTCGCCGGGTGCGGTGCTGCTGTGGCTGAGCGATCCTTTGCTGGCCCTATTGCTGATAGAAGCCGTACTGGTGCGGCGGGCGGTGGTCCGCATTGGTCAAGGGCTGCTGGCGAAGTGCTGGGGGATGTTCGTGATGGCAATTGTGACGACGTCATTGGGCGACGCCGCTATCTGGGCCAACAACCACGATCTTCTGTCCAAACGCCTCACCGCCTTGAGCTGGTACATCTGGTTCGTGGCCGCGGCCGCATTCGCCAGCGCTCCTGCTTACCAGCTTGCGGCTATCTCCATTGTTCAGGAGCCGAACCTGCGGCAGCCCGCGTCGCGATAGCACCCCGCGGAGCTTCCGAACCCGCCCGAATCGCCAAAAACTTTTTGCGGACTGTAAAGAAACCTGCGGGCTGCTTCGTCATAAGAGCGGCTCAAAAGGTCAATGTGCGTGAGGCAATGACGCGGATGGAGGCAAGGACCCTCTTCCCTCGGCGGCGCGCGTAAACGCTTACCGTCAGGGAGTGCCTCATAGCTGCCTTTGCTTGACCCCGGAAGCCGCGCCAGGACTCCGCAACGATCGGAGCCCGGTGGAGGATCGGTTATGGAGAGGCTTATGGCGATGTGGAAGCGCACCGTGTGCTTGCTGGCAGTGGTTGCTTACGCGGCAGGTGTTTCGTTATGGGGGCAGGCGACAACAGGTTCGGTCTCGGGGCGCGTTGTGGACCCTGCTGGAAACGTCATTCAGGGAGCCAAGGTTTCCGTGCTCGACCTGGATACGAACATCCTGGCGACGGCAACCACCAACAGCGCGGGCGAGTTCACCGAGTCTGCGCTGCCGCCTCACCGTTACAAGATCACAATTGAAACCAGCGGTTTTGCGACGGCCTCAATCCCTGAGTTCGCTCTGAATATCGACCAGAAGGCCCGCTTCAACATCGCCATGAAGGTGGGCTCGATCAGCACCAACGTGGAAGTGACCGAATCGGCTCCGGTTCTGCAGGTGCAGGGTGCGGAGACGGGCCAGGTGATCGGGACGCGCGAGATCACCGATCTGCCGCTAGAGGGACGCAACTTCACCAGCCTCATGCTGCTGATTCCGGGGGTGGCGACGGGCGGCGGCGGCAACAACCTGAACCTGTCAGTGAACGGCCAGCGTGAGTTTTCCAACTCCGTACAGGTGAACGGCGTTGAGGTCACGGGCAACCGCAACAACGACACGAACGTTGTGCCCAGCCCCGACGCGCTGCAGGAGTTCAAGGTGGTGACGTCGGCCTACGCGCCGGAGTTCGGACGCGCGTCGGGCGGGTCGATGCTGATCCAGACCAAGTCAGGCACGAACGACTACCACGGGAGCGCCTACTTCTTTTATCGCCCCACCGCGACGGCTGCAAACAACGCCTTCTCGGCGGTGGGAACAACGCCGGCGCTGGAGCAAAAGCTCTATGGCGGCACTATCGGCGGCCCACTCACAAAGGACAAGGCCTTCCTATTCCTGGCATACGAGGGCAGCCGACTGCAGAATGCCTTCTCGTACCTGGGCAACACGCCGCCGGTGGATCAGGTGACTTTCGATAGTGCAGGAAATGCGGACCTATCCAAGTTGACCGATCCATACAGCGGAAACCAGGTTCCGATCTTCGATCCGCTCTTCTTTAATAACAACTATTACTCCCAGCAGTTCGACGGCAACATCATTCCGGCGTCACGTGTGAGCCCGGGAGGAAAACAGATACTGCAGAACCTGTTTCCATCACCTCAGAACAACAGCTTTTTCACCAACTTCGATGTGCAACAGTCGTACAGCCTCAACAACAATGTGGCCAATCTGCGTTCGGACTACACTTTTTCGCAGAACAATCGCGTTTACCTGACTTACGATGCCGAACAGGGTGACTCTGTCACGGGCGACCCCTATGCCGGCCACATTCCTGTCAAGGGCGGCGGCAGCGCCGACAGCGGCGATTTGACCAGCTTCGAGAATCATGTGATCTCCCTTCGGTACGCGCACGTTTTCACGCCGTCATTGCTGAATGAAGCCGGCGGCAGCTATTTTCTCTCCACGGTTTCGCAGAGCAGCCCCCTGGCGGGCTCCGACTTGGCGACAAAGTGGGGGATCCAGAACGTGGTAATCCCGGGATTTCCGTCGACGAACAACCTTCCCCAGATCCAGTTTCAAAGCGGCCCCACGGTGGGCGGATCGACCTACAAGCCGCTCACCTTTCGCGACCAGAACATGGCCTTTGTGGACATGCTGACGTGGACGAGAGGCCGGCACAATGCCAAATTTGGATACGAGTACAGGCACCTGAACTCGCATCCCAACTTCTCGCTCTTCCCTGTGCCCTACGAGTATTTCGGCGGAGCCGGCGACGCGCAGACCAGCGATCCGACTTACTCGTACTATGATTCCAGCGCGTACTATTACAACGGCGGTAGTGAAATTGCCGACCTGCTGCTGGGGCTGCCATATGTGGTTTATCAGGGACTGCAACTGGTCAAGGCAAGTACCGTGGCCAACGAACATACTTACTACCTGCAGGATTACTGGCAGATCACTTCGAAGCTGAACCTGACTTATGGACTTCGTTACGAATTTCAGCAACCTTATTACGAAACCAGCAACAATCAATCGAATTTCGATATCTCTGACCTGAACGTCTATCTCGCCGGCCGCGGCGGCAACTCGCGTTCGCTGGTTAACTCTAACCTGACGGACCTCATGCCGCGCGTGGGGTTTGCCTACCAGGTTTATCCGACCGTTGCCATACATGGGGGATTCGGCATGTTCTATTCGCCGGAGAACGACGCGCGCGAGGATATCCTGACCAAGAACTATCCCTTCTTCACACAGCAGCAGTTTGTGAACTATTTCGACTATGGCTGCTATTGCTTTGTCCAGCCTTACAACCTTGATGCCGGCGTAGCGCGCTCCACCACCATCAACATCCCGAGCGGCGCGTCGAAAATCGACATGACTACGGTTCCCGATGCCACAACGCAGACGGTCTATTCAGAACCGAACGATTTTCCGACCGCGTATTCCAGGAACTACAACCTGACGCTACAGAAGCAAATCGGCAGTTCGACCTCGTTCGAGATGGGCTACGTTGGCGCCAACACAAGGGATCTGTCCTACTCGGTAGGCAACTACAATGTGAACGCGCACCTTTCTTCAAAGATCGGCAAGGTGAACCGGTTGATGCCGAGCGGGTTGAGCAACTACGACTCGCTTCAGGCAAAGCTCAATCGCAACTTTGCGAGGGGTTACAGCATCCTTGCGTCGTATACGTGGGCTCACAGCAGGGACAACGGCCCCGCCCCGTTCAATCTGGGAAGGGGCGGCAACTATCCGCAGAACCCCTTCGATCTCGGCAGCGAGTACGCCAACTCTGACACCGATGTGCGGCATCATTTTGTTGCCAGCCAGATTTTTGAACTTCCATTCGGCAGGGGGAAGCGCTTCCTTTCGAGCGCAAACGGCTTGACACAAACGGTTCTGGGAGGCTGGCAGTTGAACAGCATCACGACGCTGCAAACGGGCAGGCCCTTCAACGTGGTGAGTAATGGGAACGAGCCGAACTATCCAGGACTGCGGCCGGACCAGGTAGGAAGCACGCACATCGATCATCGCTCCATCACGGAGTGGTTCAATACCGCGGCGTTTCAGGTTCCCAAAGGCCAGTCAGGATCCACGGCGCCGGGCAAGGACCTGATTGTAGGCGATGCCTCGCGCAACCTGCTTTATGGCCCCGGCTACACCAATGAGGACCTGTCGCTGTTCAAAGTGCTGTCGCTTCCGCGCGAGATGAAGTTCCAGATTCGGGTGGAGGCGTTCAACCTGCTGAACACGGCACACTACGATAATCCTATTGGCAACATGGCTGCGGGAAAGCAGTTCGGCACCATCACCGGCGGATATTCGCCCCGCGTGATGCAGTTCGCGGGACGGTTCACGTTCTAGAGTTGTGCGAAGACCGGCATGATGCACCCGGTGGCCTTGTGTCTACTGATTCTGCCGCTGCGGCCATGCCGCAACGGCAGGACAATGCTTGGGTTTCTCTGCCTATTCGCCGGTTGGGGGTTAAGGAGACGCTCCCATGAAATTGCGCATATCTCTGATGGTATGTGGGCTGCTGGTGAGCTGCGCCTACGGTCAGACCAAGCATTATCTTGACTGCTCCAACGGTAACGATTCCGCAGACTCTTTGGCCCCACAGACTGCATGGCGCTCTGTGGCAAAGGCAAGCTCCTACTCGTTCCAGCCCGGCGATCAATTGCTTCTCAAGCGTGGGAGCACCTGTGAGGGCATGCTTTGGCCCAAGGGGTCAGGCACTGAGCAGGCCCCGATCCATCTTGGAGCGTACGGCCAGGGGGCGCTGCCTATCGTTGCCGGGGGCCGCGAGTCCGCGGGCGTGAAGCTGGACAACCAGCAGTATTGGGAGATGGAAAACCTCGAAGTCATCGGCGGATCGCCGTATGGCATTCACATTGGCGGGACGGAGCCGGAGTTGCGCCACTTCAGAATCACAAACATCGTGGTGCATGACGTGCCGGGCACGCCTATAACCAAGGACTCGGGACTGGTGGTGATTGCGCCAGATGCAAAAGCCAAAGCACGCATCAGCGATGTGATTGTGGATGGAGTCACTGCTTATGAAACCTCGGAGTGGGCGGGCATTCTGGTAAGCGGATCCAGTTTCGACTCCGCCGATCAACTCGACCGGGGAGAACGGATGGAGATTCGCAACTCGGTGGTTCACGATGTTGCGGGCGATGGGATCTTGCTGGCGCGCACCCGGCATGGCGTGCTGGAGCACAATCTGGCCTGGTACACGGGCATGCAGGAGACGCAGAGCATCGGCACACCCAACGCGATCTGGGAGTGGCGCTGCGCGGACTGCCGCGTGGAGTACAACGAGGGCTTCTTCACCGATTCACCAGGCGTGGATGGGGGAGTGTTCGATATCGATTACGGCAACGAGAACAATCGCGTGGAGTATAACTTCGGCCACGACTCTCAGGGATATTGCGTCTCAGTGTTCGGCGCGGAAGGCCCGAGCGGCAACACTGTGCAAAGCGTGGTGCGGCGCAATACCTGCATTCACAACGGACGCAGTCCGCGTCTGGCAAAGCGGCAAGGAGCAATGCTGCTGTACACCTGGGACGACGGTACGCTGAACGGCGTGGACATCAGCGGCAACACCATTCTGTGGGATCCGCCGGTGAACAGTCCCGCAGTCCAGTTGCGGGCGGAGTTCAGCGGTAGCCAGCCGAATCGCTTTGTGGGCAACACAATCGCTGCGATTGCCGGGGCATTTATCCTGCCGTCGCCCGGTGTCGAGGTCGCTGAGAATCGAACATGCGGTCCGGGCGGAGAGCCCGCTCAGACATTGACACCTTCCGATTCAATCTGCCCGTGCGTGCAGGAGCTGATTGCGAAGGCCAATTCCGAAACGCAACCACGCTCGATCTCACTTTCAGCAATCGGCTCGGCTCGGCTCGAAGGGAGCTGGGTGTTGCTGGCTGCGCTTGATCCGCCGGGACAGTCTGGCGCGGCGGAGTCGCGAAGCGCGCTGGTGGTGATGAAGAGCATGATGCAGCAATTCGCGGCTTTGGGGTTGAAGGGCGTCGTGGTTGCGAATCATGACCTCTCCGGCGACGAACTTGCGCAATGGCGTGCGGACTGGAGCATAGATTCGAGACTGGCGACTCTTTCGGGACCGGCCATTCTCAAAACCGATTCGCTCAAGGCCAACACGCTCCTGCTGGTTTCACCGGCCGGAAAAGTTAAAGGCGAATGGCGCGCGCCGGTGCTGCCGTCCGACGTGTGGCTGACACTACACAGCTATCTGGGCGCTCCGCATGGAATGCAGCAGTTACCTGCATGCAGAGGCGAGAACGCTTCGGGCTCCAACCGCTCAAGGTGAAGTGAAGGGAATCGGCATCATGCGCATCCTGAATCAAGTTGTTCTCACGGCGGTGTTATTTGGGTTCGCGGCGCAAGCGTCGGGGCAGCAATTCGCGCTGCATGACGGCGACCGCGTTGGCTTCTATGGCGACAGCATCACCGCGCAGCGGCTTTACACGCGCTTTGTGGAGGATGCGGTTCTGACCCGCTACCCCGCATTATATGTGCAGTTCCGCAACGCCGCAGTGCCGGGAGACACGGTGTACGGCGGCTACACAGGCGACGTTCCGAAGCGCCTGGCGCGCGATCTCTTCCCGTTCCGGCCCACCGTGGTGACGGTAATGCTTGGCATGAATGACGGCTACTACATGCCATTCAACGAGAAGTACCTGGAGATTTTCAAGGAAGGCTACCGCAAGCTGGGTGCGGCCATCGCAGCCGGAGCACCGGCGGCGAGGTTCACGCTGATCTCTCCCACGCCGTATGACGAGGTGACGCACGGCACGGAGTTCGCCCGCTACAACGAAGTTGTCAGCCGCCATGCGGAGTTTGTGAAGGAATTGGCCGCCTCGTCGCGCATGGAGTTCAGCGACTTCCATCGCGAGACCACGGCGCTGTTGCAGCGCGGCATGCAGAAGGACCCGCTACTGGCGGCGATGCTGGTGCCCGACCGCATCCACCCGGCCGAAACGGCGCACTGGATCATGGCGGCAACGTTGTTGCGCGCGTGGCACATGTCGCCGGTGGTCAGCAAGGCGTGGATTCACGCGGCGGCGCTCACAACCGGCGAAACCGAGAACACTGAGATCACGGGTATCGCTCAAAAAGGCCGGACGCTCGGGTGGATGCAGACCGACCGCGCGCTTCCTCTGCCGCTGGCCTTGGACGACGGTATGACGCGGTTCGTCCTGGCCATTTCAGACCTGGACGCGATCGATTTGCAGATGCTGCGCGTGGACGGCCTTGCGGCGCCGCGTTACGCGCTGAGCATCGACGGCAAACGGATTGTTTCGCTGACGCGCGAGCAGTGGACGGCGGGCGTGAACCTCGCGCTCTATGCCACGCCGATGGAGGACCAGGCCAAAGGCGTCGACGGGATCGAATTGAAGCGGACGAGGCTCGACGAAGCGCGCTTCATTCTCGGTGTTGAGGAGCCGGCCGCTCCTCACAGCGCCGATGCAATCAAGGCGATTGAAGAAAAGGACGCTGCGCTGGCCGCTGAACAGCACAAGGCGGCCCAGCCGAAGACCCATCGCTTCGAGTTGTCGGCGGAATAAATGTCATTAGAATGCGAGGTGTTGGCTTGAAGCGCGCAAAGATAGAGGTGGACCCCGCTCGCCGATTTGTATTGGGCGCACTGGCAGCCTGGAGTGTCTCGGCGTGCTTGCCGGAAGCGGCGGCGCTTTCCCCTGGCAATCTCGGCGAGGAGACTGAAAACGGCACCGTGACCGCGATGCTGCGGACTGTATTCATCACCTCGCAAGACCCCGAGATCGATCGGCTGGTCACAGAAGCTTACACAGACTGTGTTCTCGGTAAGATCCGGCCTCCGGACCCGCCGCTCGCGCACAAATGGATTGTGCCGGGCGGCGGCTACTACGCTCAGTGGCTCTGGGACACGATGTTTGTCCTGGACCTGCTGGCGATTCTTCCCGGCCAGCAGGAGATCATCAGCGGAGTCTTTCAAAACTACTGGGACTTTCAGCAGCGCTGGAACAAAGTCAAGCCCGCCTTCATGCATGGCATGATCGCCAACTTCATGGCCCCGTTCGATGCACCCGCTGAGCGTCCCGGCAAGGACTGGGAGACGTTTCCGGCATACTCCCAGGCGCCGCTGCTGGCCTGGGGAATGGAGCGCGTTTACCGCCGCAATCGCGACATGGAACTGCTGCGCGCGGGCCTGCAGCCGCTCGAAGACTTTCACGAGTGGTACTGGCGGGAACGCGATGTGACCGGTTGCGGGCTGATTGGCGTGGGAGCCTACAGCGGAGACGCCCAGCATGCCCGCTACGAAACTTACGATCGCGAAGTCGACCTGGATAAGTTGAAGATGACGCCGCATCCGGGCCGTCCGCAGGGCGCGGAAAACGGCGCATGGCATGGAGACATCCTGATCCCCGCCAACACCGCCTATCTGCTGCTGTCGGAACTCTCCCTCGCACGCATGGCAACCATCGTTGGCAATCCCGCAATGGCCGGCCGCCGTAAGGCACGCTATGCGGCGGGAGCCAAAGCCGCTCGCGCGCACATGTGGTCAAAAACGCATGGATGCTTTGTCGCCGTGCAGCGGGACACGTTGCAGCAGGTTGCCACACCCACCGTGGGCGGGTTCATGCCGCTGATGGCGCGCGTTCCGGACACCTCGCAGGCTGCCGCCATGGCCGCGGCAATTCGGCAGCCGAATTGGGCTACGCCGCTTCCCATCCCGACCGTGGAGCGAAGCAGCGCGAACTATAGCTCCGGAGAGTTCTGGCGCGGCGACGTGTGGCCCGTACCCAACTACCAGGTCGCGACGGGGCTTGCTGCGTATGGTTATCGCACGGCCGCTGCCGTCATCGCCGACCGCACCATCGAGAACGCCCTAAAGGTTGGAATCTCAGAGCGCTACGATTCGCAGACCGGAGAAGCGCTGGGCGTGAAAGGCCTGGGAATGTCGGCCACCGTCATCACCATGATGCTCGACGGGCTCTCCAGCAAATACCGGCTGCGTACGCGCCGCTCACCTTCTGCATAAGCGGGGTTCACCACTTCACCACGGTAACGGCAAAGGGTTCCAGCCGCAGCCGTCCCCCGGCGGGCTTCACGGTGCGCGCAGGGCTTTCGCCGCTCATTTCGTCCACTGTCAAAACGCTTGCCTTATCGGCGTCGGGCAATACCATGTCGAGGGCGCGATTGCGCCGGTTCACCAGCAGGAGCGCGTGTCCCGCCGGCGTGATGAAAGCCTGCGCCGAAATATTTGCCGAGTCCGGACTGCCCACGCTCGTGTCGGCCAGCGTGTCTCCAGGATGGAACGCGTCCTTCAAAAGCTTGAGGACCCAGAACCGCGCGTTGGGCTGGTTAGTCTGCCAGTTCATCATGCTTACGCTGGGAAACTGGGTGGGGTAGCCGACCAATTGCGACTCGCCTACGATGTCGATCTGAAGCTTTGAGAGCTCGATGAACAGATGAGCAAACAGCGCGCCGGAGAGATTCCAGTAACGCGCCGGGGGCGGAATATTGTCCTGCGGCGAGTTGTCTATGGGCAGAATCGAGCCGGCTTCATTCACTGAGGTCTTTGTATCCGGCGACAGCCGCTTGCGTATCTGCTCGATGTAGCGCACCGAATTGACGAACCCCGTGGCCTGATCGAAGAACGTGTACTGCCAGCTTTCCACGTCCTGCCCCGCAACTGGAGTGGCATAGAAGTGATACGAAATATAGTCCAGCGGAATACTGGGCGCATGATTCGCGCGGTTGAGGAAATACTCAAAGTACCCCGGCACCTCTCTCGGCGTGGCCAGCACCATGCCCATGAACTTCATATCGGGACTGGCGCGGCGAATACCGGCGACGATGGCGTCATAGCGGGCTGTGTATTGCTCCGGCGTGGTGGCATGTTCGTACTCCGGCTCATTCAGCACCTCCCAGATGGGCAGCTTGTAGTGATAGCCGGACGTGTGCGCCGCGCCATTCTCGTCGGTAAAGCCTCCGTTGACATACCAGCTCACGAGCCGGCTGTAATAGTCGCCCAGGTCCTTTCCCGTGGGATCGCGCAGTTCCGTACCCTGCGTATAATTCCATTCCACTTGGTCGGGATCGGTAGGGTAGGTCACAGCTGCGCCTGTCTTGAAGAGCCACGCTGGCATAGTGCTGAAGATGATGACAGCTGGATGGCCTTCCGTAGCTTCGAGGAAGTCCTTCATCATGGGATCAATCAGGCTAAAGTCCCAGCTCGTCTTGTCCTTCGTCGGCGCGTCGAGCTCTGCAACTGCCAGCTTGGGATAGGGAAGCCACGGCACATAGCGCACATAGTCTGCGCCAAGATCTTTGAGGGCACGGTAAGCCGCACCACCCAGCGGCTGCCCTGGCCGCAGCGGTGGATTGACGACCACCTGAAGAGTCGGCGTGGTCTTCGAGACCAGCACGGGCTTATCCCAATGAATGGAAATCGTGGACGGTTCCTGGGCATGGAACAACGGGAATAGACAGAGAAAGCCGCCGTGCGCAACGCATCGAAATACCCAGCGCCTGAGTCTCAGGTCCCCAATCCATCCACTCATTCTCACCTTCTTTTTCCCATCCAGTTCAGGCTCCCCCGGGTCATCCTAATGGAGCGACTACGCCTCGGTCCAGTTCAGCCCGTCACATGAGAAGGCGTGGCGCAATTCTTCGTGCGAGGGATTACTGAAGTCAGAGAGCTATGCAAGAGACGCAGAGGTTAACTCTGCGTCTCGGACGTGGCGATTGGGATCGAAGTCAAGCTGATGTACGATGTTGTTGTTCCGCTCGGATCCGTTCGGCGGAACACACGAGTTGCTTCCGTGCGGGCTGCTTGGGGGTGATCTCGTGAGACTGTTCAGAAAGAACAAGTCGAAGTATTACTGGTATGACTTCACGGTGCGCGGCGAACGCTACCGCGGGTCCACCAAGGAGACCAACGAAACGAGAGCGCAAAAGGCTGCCGCTCTCAAACTCGCTGCCAGTATTAAGGGCAGCGACCCGCTCGACAGGAAGCCGCCCACGCTTCGTGAATACTCGAAGGATTTCCTTCAATGGGTGGCAACGGGACGGCTCGAGGCCGACAGCCGGCGCTATTACAGAAACGGCTGGCGACTATTGGAGCAGACGAAGATCGCTGGAATGCGCATGGACCAGATCACCAAAGACGAGGTCGAAAAGCTCGATTTTCCCGGATCGGCCTCGAACGGCAACAACGCGCTTCGGACGTTGCGGAGGATGTACTCCAAAGCCAAGGAGCACAAGATGATCTTTGAGGTTCCCGACTTTGCGCTCTTCAAGGAACACGGGCGGTCGCTCCGCCTCAACGACGAAGCGGAAAGGAGGCTGTCAGCGGTGGCCGACCAGCCGCTGAAGGACATCATCGTTGTGATGCGCGACACCGGAATGCGCAACGCCCGCGAACTCTACTGCATGCGGGTGGAGAACGTGGACTTCGATGCCGGGACGATCTTCACGCCGGACAGCAAGACGGAGTCCGGCCGTCGGTTCATCCCCATAAGCAGCCGCGTCAAGCAGATTCTCGAGGCGCGCTGTGAGGGACGGAGCGAGGGCTGGGTATGGATGTCGCGTTATAAGGGAAAGCACATTGGGGAAGGGATGGTGTACCGGCAATGGGCGCGGGCGAGGCAAGCCGCGGGGCTCCCGCGCGAACTCGTCCTCTACTGTGCGCGCCACGACTTCGGCAGCTTCGTGTTGGCGA
>Ga0335069_10001335_pt1 | contig 39920 bp, 35 predicted proteins | sample Lox_Sample_11_FD_206714 | JGI IMG/M metagenome (GOLD analysis project Ga0335069, IMG submission 206714) | Soil microbial communities from Loxahatchee National Wildlife Refuge, Florida, United States - Lox_Sample_1.1 | ecosystem: Environmental > Terrestrial > Soil > Wetlands | place: USA...
AGCGAAGGCTGAAAGCCGGCGCGTGCGAAGTAACCGGCGCTGACACGCGGGAAAAAGAAGAATAGAAGGGAACCAAGGAAGATCGCGCCAAAGGCCACGGTTAGCGCGGCCACGGAAATCGCCCGGTGAAACTGGCGTTCCCTCGCCGCCTCGCTGTGCAGCGGCGGAAAGACCGCTCCCAGGGCGCTACGCCGGATTTCCAGCCCCAAAAACGTGGCCACTCCGAACAAGAGGTAAGCGACGAAGAGGAAGAAAAAGTTCGTGTCCACCGTAAACACAGCGGACGCCAGCACGCAGGCGAACGAAAGCATCGCCAGAAATTTCGCGTCGCGGTCCGTCGTGGCGCTGTAGAGCCGCAGCACGGTGACAATCAGCAGAAAATGCACGGCCGCCAGCAACGCGGCATACAAACCGACATTGACCGTGCCGGCTACCAGGCTGCGCGACAGGAAGAGCGCGTCCAGAGGAAACACGATTAGAAACGCAAGTACCACTCGCGTGGCCGTGGCCTGCTGAAGTTCCGCCGGGTAGCCCTTCCACCATCGGAAACCTTTATAGAGAACCGCCAGCGGAGCCAGGATATTGGTGAAAAGGTCGAGTTTGCCTGTGCTGACGAGTGTCAGCACCGCGGTCAGCACCAGAAAAAACAGCGCTGCCCGGAAGAACGTTTCGGCGGGAAGTTCCTGTACCGGTCTGGAAGCAGAGGAAGCCATAGGCTGAACCCTAGGATAGCATCGGGCTCCTAACACAACCTCGGACGCGCGCGAAACGATAACGAGACTTTGCAGCGGTGTTTTCTGGTTGTCCCACAGGGGAAGCGGGCGCTTTTGTGCCCCTAATCCCGAGCTGGCGAAATGCCCCTCTCCGCTGCCCGTGCGACTTTCCGCGTCAAATTCGAGATTGCGATTTCGTGAACACCTTGCAACGCCAGGGCTCTGGCGCCGGAGACCTTAGGCAATTTTGTGACTCGGACCAGGAAGGGGATAACGGTCACTGATCGGTAGGTCACCGCATGGCGCGCGGGCTTCAGCGCCACAAACTCCGCAGAGATCTTCTTGCTCTTAAATATCGATTTCCGCGCAAAATTTCTCGAGTCGGCTGCTGCCGACTCACGCTTCACCGACATGGTCGGAAAATGCCACATCCGCGAGACCAGCGTCGGCACATCATCGGCGTTCGCCGCGCCGGCGTGCTTTGCTTTCCTTGGCGGGGGCAGCAACAGCGTTTTCCCGCTCGTATCCACTAACACCAGCGCGGCCAGAGTAATCTCCACGGTTTCGCGTTTCACGCGTTTCGCGGGAATCTCGTCGGTCAGTCCCCTTTTTCGCCCTTCGCAGAATTCGCTGATTGGGCAAAGCAGGCATTGTGGCGAGCGCGGCGTGCACAGCGTCGCCCCGAGTTCCATCATTGCCTGGTTCCAATTGCCAGGCATGTTTACGTCAAGAAGCTGATTCGCCGTTTTCTGCAGCTTTGCCCATGTGCCATTAGCACGCAAATCGCCACGCACCGCGCCGAGCCGCGCCAAAACGCGCGCCACGTTTCCGTCAAGCACGGCGAGTTTTTCCTGATAGGCGATGCTGAGAATCGCGGCAGCCGTGTACGCTCCAATTCCGGGCAGGGCCAACGCCGCATCTGAGTCGCGCGGGAACTCGCCACCATGCTCCGCGACAATTTTCTGCGCCGCCTTTTGCAGGTTCCTTGCACGCGAATAGTAGCCAAGTCCTGACCAAAGCCCCAGCACTTCCTCCCCCGGGGCCTCGGCGAGCGATTGCACCGTCGGAAATCTTTGGGCGAACCGCTCGTAGTAGGGAATTACAGCTGCCACACGTGTTTGCTGCAACATGATTTCCGAAAGCCAGATGCGATAGGGATCACGAGTGCGTCTCCACGGCAAATCACGTTGAAACTGGGAAAACCACACCAACAGATTGTTTCGGAAACGCGTCAATGCGGGCGCGCTCAGCATGCTGTCCAGTTTCGCACATTCATCGAATTCAAATGGCTTTAGGAGGCCGCTTTCCCAGGCGGGTGTTTTTGGTGAGTGGCTTACGCTCTTAGATCGCTGGCGAACACGATGTAGGAGGTGTTCCAAAGATCCGCAGGGATCGACCCGCGAGGCTGAGAGGTAACGATGATCTTGAACGACTCCGGCTCGGCCGCCAGCTGACTCAAAAGGTCCGGTTGCGAGTTTGGCGCCACGGGCTGCACCAACGCCAGGTGGCGCAAGATCGCAAAAATGTTTTCCGAGGCCGGGCCAATCGGCGTCGCCGCCTTCACGCTGCGAAATCCCAGCAACGCGCTGCGTTCATGGAAATTCCAGGCCAGCGCCGCGCAAAACGTCACCGCGCGTTCAAACCGCTCCTTCTCAAAGGAGGCGGCTCCGCTTACCGCCGCCGGACTCTGCGGATCAAACACCAGCAGCACGCGGCAATCGTCCTCTCGCGAAAACTCGCGCACCATCAACTCGCCAAATCGCGCCGAAGCCTTCCAGTGCACATGCCGCGCGCTGTCGTTCGGCAAATACGCGCGCAGGGCATAAAGATCCTGGCCGCGGCCTTTCGAATTGCTTTCCATCGCGCCCTGCAAACCGGGCAGCACTTCCAGAAATTCCGAGGAAGCCGCCACGGCCGGATAGACCAGTGCTTCAGTTGCCAAATCCAGCCGCCGCGCCTTCTGCAGGAATCCAAAGGGAAACCGCGTGACGATCCGAAACGCTTCCTGACGGTAAAGTCCCCGCTGGGGAAACAGCAGCGGCACGCTCTGCTTCACGCTCTGCTGCCGCGGCAGGTAGGGAAAATAGACAGGAGTCTCCAGCAGTGCGACTGCATCCTGATCATTTCTCCTGGCCGCTTCCACGCGCAAGGAAATCGAAGGCAGGCTCAGCTTTTCATTGCTCAGCTCGACGGAACCTCGCACGGCCTGGCCTGCAAAAATATGCTCCGGCAAATCCAGTTTCAGCTCGACGCCTGCCAGCGTAATCGAAGACAAGATTCCCGACATGAGAATCGAGGCAATGAGGCTGGCCAGAATGAGAAACAACAAATTGTTCCCAGTGTTGATCGCCGCCAGCGCCACCAGCACGATTCCTAGAATGTAAATCCACCCTTCGCGTGTGATGCGGTACTCCATGCGGTAGCCGATCCACCGCAGGGGCGTGCGCTTCGCCAGCGTCGGCACCAGGGTCACTGCTACCCAAGCCGCCACAAGAAGCGCCGTCAGCGCCGAGGCGCTCGCCAGAAACAGGTTGCCCAATTGTGCGGCCGCCCCGGAATACAAGGCGAGGATCAGCGCAATGGAAAGCGCGACCATGGAAAGGAAGAACGCCCGCACTCCGGGCTCGTCGGATTTGGCCCACACCGATTGGATGGTGGAAGTGATGGTTGCCATGGACTGGGAGCTCACCGCACCGGTCAGAAACAGAAACTTATGGCCTACGGCTAATGGCTGACAGCTTCTTCAGAGCGGCACGCGAACCGATTCCACGATCTCCCGCAGCACATTCTCCGTGGTTTCCGATTTCTTCTGCAGCGAAGCGTGCCGTGCGCTGGCGACCACGCGATGCGAAAACACCGCCACGGCCAGTTGCTTGAAATCATCCGGCAAGCAGAAATCGCGCCCATCGAGAAATGCGCGAGCCTGCGCCGCCCGCTGCAGCATTAGCGTCCCGCGAGGGCTCACGCCCAGCGCCAGCTGATCCGTCTTGCGCGTGCGGTTGACAATCTCCAGCGCGTAATCGAGCAGACTGGAATCCACTTTCACGCGCGTCACCGTCTGCTGCATTGCGAGCACGTCGAAGACATTCGCCACAGGCTCGAGCGACGCCGTCGGATCGGCCAGCGCGTGGCTGCGCAGGATTTCCTTCTCGGTATCGTGCGATGGATAGCCCATCTTGATGCGCATCAGGAAGCGGTCGAGCTGCGATTCGGGCAGCGGGTAAGTGCCATGGTGCTCCACCGGATTTTGCGTGGCAATCACCAGAAATGGTTGCGGCAGCGGCATGGTTCGCCCGTCGGCGGTTACCTGCGCTTCGTTCATCGCCTCCAGCAGTGCGGACTGGGTGCGCGGCGTGGTGCGATTGATTTCGTCGGCCAGCACCACGTTGGCGAAGATGGGCCCCTGGCGAAACTCAAATTCGCGGACTTCCGGATTGTAAACGCTCACACCCAGCACGTCGCTGGGCAGCAGGTCTGAGGTGAACTGGATGCGTTGGAATGTGCACTGGAAGGATTTCGCCAGCGCGTGTGCCAGCGTCGTCTTGCCGGTTCCGGGCACGTCTTCGATCAGCAGGTGGCCGCGCGCCAGCAGGGTCACCAGCGCCAGTTGAATGACTTCTTCCTTCCCGTAGATCGCGCGGGCGATGGCTCGCTGGAGCTGTGTCACCACCTGAGAGGTAACGATCGGCATCGGTTGAAAACCCCAAGTGTTCCTGCTTAAATAGATGAGCGGCGTTGTGCCGGCGTTTCTTCCGCCAACGTCGCAACCTGGCAAAGGGTCACCCGTTATCAGACGGGCGATTAGCTCAGTGGTTAGAGCGCTCGCCTCACACGCGAGAGGTCAAAGGTTCAAGTCCTTTATCGCCCACCATCTCTCTCATAATCCCACAACCAACCGGGCTTGCTGGCATTCTTTAGGCGGCACTTGTGCTGAATTCACTATTCAACGCCAGGAGATCATTTGGGGCTGGGTGGGCCAAGGCGTTCCAGTTCAATCTGGGCTCCGACTCTGTCCACATCGTCCTTCTCGTTCCCTGGAACGATTTGTTCTTTCAGGAACGAACGAGCAGTCTCCGGTTTTCCGTCGCGGATGGCCAACAGGGCATCGTAGTAAGGGCTAATTTCCAGAGGTTTGGAATGTGGATCGCTTCTCAAGCGCCCCGAAAGATAAAGGAGCAGCAATTGCTCATTCGCCGGACCCTTAAAGGAGCTTGTTTCCTCGCGTAAATAATCCTCGGCTTCCTTTCCGCGGCCCAGCCGAGACAATGCAAAGTAGGCCAAGGCAATGACATGTCCACTTTTCTGGTCGTTTTCCTTGATTTCCTTTGCCGTTTCGACGGTTTTGTTGTACTCGCCCTCGAGGAAATAGGACCGCACCAGGAGTTCCACTTGAGGGTATTGCCCAGAACTCGAGGGCCCTTTGATTTGCTTTGCTATGTTCCGGGCGGATTCATACTCCCGGTTACAGAGCAGCAACTCGGCAAGGGATATCTGATTGTTGAATGCCTCCGTTTCGTTCGGGGCTGTCTTTACCTCCATTTCGTGGCGCTGCGCGGCAATGGCTTTCGAGAAATTTCCGCGCACTTTATAAAACTCGATGGCGTCTTCCAACGCATCCGTGTCATCCGGGGTGCGGGCCAGTTGATCCTCGATGGCCAATCGACCGCAATCGGCTCCTTCCCTGCATAAGTAAAAGCCAGACCGGAACAGGTCTTCAGAACCGGCATTACGACTGAGTTCTTCGCGGAGGCTGGCGGTCGAATTGAGCAGGGCTATCATGTCGGAATATTGGCCTACAGAGTTGACCTCCCTCAGCTCTTCCGGCCAGTTCTTGTTTATCCATTCCGAATTGAGAATGGAAAACCTCACAAATTCCGGCTGAATCCAGATTTGACCCAGCACATGGCCCGGCGAAGCAGTCATGTCAAACTCATCACCGCGATTGAGCTGTTTGTCCTTTTCCCGTATCGAGACAAATCTGGCATCGAAGAAGAGTTTCCCGTTAAGGGGAACAAGGCGCACGTCGTATATCAGAGTATTTTCCGTTTCGGCAGGCGACTCTTTCCAGCGGGTGGTCATTTCGTAGTAAGAGTGTGGCCCCGTCGGCTTCGCAATGTTTACGAACGCCATGGGCACCGTGATTCCGAAAGTATCGTTGGTCCGGTCCACAGCCGGCTCTGCCATTCGCCTTCCAGACGGGTTCCAGGGAAGGTTTCTCCAGTTCATCCGGGGTGTAGAGGGGACGAATGCTTACAACAGAGGAGCACCCAGTGACGCAGACCACAAGAACGGCCAGGATAAGCGGTGATCGCATTTTGCCTCCGGGTTGAGCCTGGGCGAACGATAGCGCTCGCCCCCTTCGCGGGCAAGCGGCAAAGACAACATATCCTGACTATCGCGATTTGACGCCCTTCCCTAGCCTCGGCAGTGCCAATAGCGGCTTTCCCGGGAACGTAGAGAGGGCTCACCCTTCCGCTATTGTGTATCCGTCACAGCGGGCTCTGGAATTCCCCTTATAGTGGAGAGATGCAAACCATATTTCAATTCATAGAATTTCTTTCCCTAAGCCTGTGGCTGGGGGCTGACGCGTTTCTGAGCTTTGTGGTGGCGCCGGGGGCGTTCGCCATTTTGGGCAGCCGGGATGCTGCCGGCATGATGGTCGGCTATTCGCTCGCGCGGCTCCACTATGCTGGTATTTTCGTGGGGCTCGTTTTCCTGATCGCACGCCTGGCACGGACGCACGATTTCGGCAGCTTCACCAGCGCCGCTGCTTTGTGCGTCGTGTTGATGGCGATCCTTACCGCCGCTTCTCAATTTACCGTCAGCAATCGCATGGAGGCGTTGAAAAAACAGATGGTCTCCGTGCAAAATACTCCGGAAACGGACCCGCGCCGCGTGGAGTTCAACCGCCTTCACCACATTTCGGTGCGCTATGAAGGCGCGGTCCTGCTCCTCGGCTTTGCCGGGATGTTCCTGTTAGTCCGTGATGTTCTCAGCGGAAAGTAACACGTCTCTGCAGGCTGTTTGTTGTCGCGTAACCCCCATTGCGTTTGAGGCCAATTGGCCTTCGGGTTCGAGGTGGCGGAAAACAAATGGCGCCAGGCGATTCAACAGTTCCCATCTCGATCCAGGAGTCTCTTTTCCTGCGAGGGCTAAGCCCTGCAGAAGTCACCGCCATTCTGAACGCTTCTATGCGACGCCAGTTCCCCGCCCGGACGACAATCACCCACCAAGGCACTCGCGCGGACGATTTTTATCTGCTTTTGGAAGGCAGGGCGCGCTACTTCTTTGAAACGCCCAACGGCAAGAAGGTTCTGTTGATGTGGATGGTGCCCGGGGAGATCCTCGGCGGAATGTCTGTCCTTGACCGTCCCAGCCGATACCTAGCCAGCACTGAAGCTGTCAAAGATTGCACGGTGCTGTGGTGGAATCGCTCCACAATTCGGGACCTCATGAGAGAATTCCCGAGGCTACTGGAAAACGCCCTATCCATCGCCGTCAGCTATATTGATTGGTTCGCTGAAACACACGCCGCGTTGATATCACGCTCAGCCCCCGAGCGCCTTGCTCTTGTACTTTCCGGACTCGCGCGTCTCATTGGCAAACAAGCCTCCGGCGGACTCCTGCTGGATATCACCAACGAGGAACTGGCTGGAGCGGCGAACATCACGCTTTACACCGCAAGCCGGATTCTCAGCCGGTGGCAAAAGAAGGGATTTATCCGCAAGACCCGGGGAATGCTGCAACTCCGCTCGCCGGAGCGCCTGTTTCTCGACCTCGGCTAGTCCCCAGCAGCGCCCCCTGCTGCTGATTGCCCTGGGGCAACGACAAATCGCTACCCTGCATGAAACTCTACTTAATAAGGGCGACCACATCCCCGTGGTTGCGCTTTACCAGGGAAATGAATTGCAGAGCGGAGTTTATGAAGGGGAGTCGCCTGCCTGATTCCTCAGGATAAGGCGATCGCCCGGCAGTTCGGATGCCGCTCCAGGCGTTTCACTGAAACACTCGCTTCCATCTTGTCTGAAGGAGAGCTTCTTTGAGATTCACGAACAATTTTGTGCCCGCGCGATTTCTTGTCATGGCGTTCACCGCGTTGCTATGGGGATCGATCGCGGCACCCCAGGCCCGGATCACCAGCTTAGTCAAGCCCGAGCAACGCATCACTGTTGCTGGAACGACCTCGCCGCTCCTCAAGCGCAGCATGGACCATGGCCGCCTGCCCGGCGGACAGAACCTGGGACGCATGGTCCTGCTGTTGGCTCCCAGCGCGCAACAGGAGCAGGATGCCGAACAGTTCGTTGCTTCGCTGCACGATCCCTCTTCGCCGAACTTCCACAAGTGGCTTGCGCCCGCGGAGTACGGCCAAAGGTTTGACGTTGCGGACGAGGACGCCGCACAAGTTCAGCAATGGCTCCAGAATCAGGGCCTGACAGTGCATGAAGTTTCGCAAAGCCGTAGATTTGTCGTTTTCAGCGGCACCGTTTCCCAAGTCGAGAGCACGTTTTCCACGGAGATGCATGCGTACGACTATAAAGGCCTGAAGTTCATTGCCAACGCCGCGGAAATTCAGATCCCTGCGGCCCTGCAACCGGTTGTGAAGGGAGTCGTCCGCCTGCACAGTGAACCGCGACAGAACAATGCCAGGATGGGAAACAAATTCACGGTCAACCGCAAGAACGGAAACATCGAAGGGCCTTTCGGCTTGCACTTTTTGGGCCCCGCCGATTTCGCCACCATTTACAACGTTCAGCCGCTCTACGACGCGGGAATCAATGGGGCGGGTCAAACGATCGCCATCGTCAGCCGCAGCAGCCTCGTGGACGCAAATTACGGCATCGACGGGGTGCAGGACATTCGGGACTTCCGTAATGTGATGGGTCTCCCGCCCAATGATCCGGAGGTCATTATCAATGGCGATGATCCTGGAGTCATTTCCTATGGCGATACACAGGAAGCCATGCTGGACGTCACTTGGGCGGGCGCCGTTGCCCCGATGGCTCACATCAAGGTGGTGGCATCGCAAAGCAATTTTGGCGATGGCGTGGATGCTTCCGCTGCTTACATCGTGGACCACAACCTCGCGCCCATCATGAGTACGAGTTTTGGAGTTTGCGAACAGAACATGGGCCCGTTAGAGACTGCCTTCTTCAATTCGCTCTGGCAGCAGGCGGCCGCGCAAGGCATTACGGTTTTTGTTTCCGCGGGCGACAATGGCGGAGCAGGTTGCGACGACCAGGGTTCCGGCCAATACGCCTATAGCGGCCTTGCCGTAAACGGAATCGCTTCAACTCCCTACAACGTAGCCGTGGGCGGCACCCAATTCGACGACACCGACAATCCGGATGCCTACTGGAGTGTGGCGAGCGATCCCACGATACTGAAATCGGTCCTGAGCTACATTCCCGAAAAAGTCTGGAACGAGAGTGACAACGATCCCTTCTTCACTTCGCTTTGGGCGGGGAGCGGCGGTGTGAGCACCCTCTATGCAAAACCTGCGTGGCAGTCGGCTGCGGGTGTTCCCAACGACGGCAAGCGCGACCTCCCCGACTTTTCTATCGCGGCGGCAATTCACACCGGCTATGCCGTCTGCTTCCTGGGCTATTGTAGCGACCCCGACTACGTCAGCTTTTACACCTTTGGCGGAACATCGGCATCGAGTCCCGCGGCCGCCGGCATCATGGCCCTGGTTCTCCAGAAGATGGGTGGCCAAACTCAGGGCATGGCGAATTATGTCTTTTACCGCCTGGCCTCCGTGCCCGGCGTCTATCACGACATTACGAAGGGTGACAACAAGGTGCCCGATAGCAACGGGCAGTACACCGTAGGCTATGCCGCGGGAACGAGCTATGATCTCGCCTCCGGCTTGGGTTCCTTCGATGCGAACGCTCTCGTGAACAACTGGCAAGCGGCGGCTGCCGCACTGGGATCCTCCACCACCCTGAGCCTGGCCAGTGGACAGGCCAGCAACGTTGTACATGGGACTCCTGTGACCTTCCACGCCAGGGTTACCTGCTCCGGAGCGGGCTGTGCGGCTCCAACGGGGCCGGTCTCGTTGATCGCGACTTCCTCCACGGGCGACATCACGGGTGTCGGAGCGGTCCCACTTGTTCCCGGCGCGTCGAGGAGTACAGCGAACATCACAACGGCAGAAATTCCCGGAGGCACCTACGGTGTGGTGGCAAACCACGGCGGCGATGGGAACTACTATGCGAGTTCTTCGGGACAAATCTCGCTCCTGGTTGACGGAGCTGCGCCCAATACCGTGACGCGGAATTTCGTGACCCCCACTTCCTTGATACTGAATTATGGTGAGAATTCGACGGTCTTCGGCAATGGAAAGACACTCACAGGTCAGTCTAGTGTGATGCCGAATCTCAGCTCCGGCTTTGCCGCCGGCACGCATCAGGTGCAAGCGAGCTACCCCGGCGACAACAGCTTCAACGGTTCGACAGCAAATTACAGCTTTACGGTCACCAAAGAGGACTCTTTGATACGGCACGGTGACGATCACGGATTACACCAGCGGTAGCCCTGTGACGATTGCCTCCGGCAATGCCGATCAACTCTATTGTGACTCCTTTAGTTCCCCGGTAACCTTCACCACCTCGGGGAATCACCTGATCCGCGTGAGTTTCAGCGGAGACTCCAACGTCAACGGATCTACAAGCACGGGATATCTCACGGTGAATACCAACACGTATTCTTATGTGAGTCTCTCGGCGGACAATGCCAGTGTGATCGCGGGATCTCCGTTCACGTTGGTGGCTCAGATAGGATCGGATGTACGCCAGTATGCTGCGACCGGCACCGTCACCTTCCTCGACGGTCAGAGCATGCTCGGTTCAGCGAAACTGGATCCAACCGGAACCGCGACACTGCTTGTGAAGACCCTAGCCGCCGGCACGCACAACATCACCGCAAACTATTCAGGTGACGCCGTTCTGCAAGCTTCTTCGGGAGGGCCCTGGGTGGAAACGGTTGCTGACTACGTCTTGCAGGCGCAGCCTTCGGCGATCAGCATTCCCGCCGGCCTCACTGGTTCCACCACCATCAACGTCCTGCCGCTGGGGGGTTCCACGCAGGCCGTGCAGCTTTCCTGTGGAACGTTGCCTGTGGACGTGAGCTGTTCCTTCAGCCCCGCAGTGGTGACACTCGATGGCGTGAATCCCGCGGCTGAAAAAGTCACCGTGAGTACCCAACGCACGACGGTGGCTGCTACTCTCGGCGGCGAGGCGTTAGGCGTGGCTTCAACGCTGGCGTTCACGGCAATTCTTCTACCTCTCGGCCTCCGCCGCCGATGGAAAAAGGCTCTTGGCTTCGTCGCCGTGATTCTTGTCGTACTTTATGGGGTTGCCTGCGGCGGTTCAAGCAGCTCGAACTCCGCCAAACAGGGAGTCTATGCCATCACGATTTCGGGTGCTTCCGCCGGGAGTCAGGTAAAGACAACTTCGCTGGTGGTGACTGTCACTCGCTAGTTCCGTCCGGGATATTTGCAGGGCACGGCCGTCGGCAAGAAGCGTCAGCCGTGCCCCGGAAAAGAGCGATCGGGGATCCTTCCAGATCTAGAAGTGCTTGAGCCCTTTTTCCGCGCCCGGGTTTTACGCTTGTTCTTTTTTCGGACTGGTTTCGGTCGAATCTTGTTCGTTACCTTGTATCCTGCACGTTCGAATGCGCGCCACATGTACCAGCTTGCGACCGTGCGGTAAGGCCGCCAGCGCTCTCCGAAATTCAACAACTCCTGGGGTTTCGGCATGTGCTTCTTCCCGTACGCTACCGACCAGCCTTTCTTCACACCGAGATCGTGAATCGGCAGCACGTCCGGCCGCCCCAACCGGAAAATCAAAAACATCTCCACGGTCCATGCGCCGATCCCCCGCACGGAAACGAGCCGCTCGACAAGTTCTTCATCCGAAAGCCGCAAGGCCTCTTCGTGCGTCGGCACAATACCGGTAATGGCCTTCTTAGCGAGGTCTTTCATCGCCAGGACTTTCGCGCCCGAGAGTCCTGCCTTCCGTAATTTCGGGGCCGGAATTTTCAGCATTTTGTCAGGTGAAGGCGGCCTGTCGTTCTCCCCGAGGGCTTTGATTCGCCCGTAAATCGTGGCCGCGGCCTTTCCAGAAATGGACTGATAAACAATCGCCTCGGCCAGCACTTCATAAGGAGATTGGCCCATCTCCGCATCAATAGCGAACGCCTTCGTGGCGGCAATCAACTCGCGCAGCACGTCGTCGCGCTCGCTCAAATGCCGAAGGGCCTCCTGCAAATCAAATGCGGGACTAACGGGTGGAGTATTAATGCTCATAGCTGGCGGAAAACCATAACACGCGCCGCGCGCGTTGGTAAGCTGATTTGACGTGCGAGATGCGATTCCGTCTGCGCCTCGCATCACTGGGCTGTGCTAAAATTTAGAGTTTATGCAGACAGGAATTATTGGACTACCACAGGTCGGAAAGACCACGCTGTTTCGAATCCTCACCAAAGCCCACGTGGACGCGAAGAGCGGCCAGACGGCGCACGTCGGCGTTGCCAAGGTTCCCGAGCCGCGTCTCGGCGAACTTGCCAAGCTCTACAACCCAAAGAAGATCACCTACGCCACGGTGCAGTACGTGGATCTCCCCGGCGTGCAGAAAGAGCGCATGCGCGAAAGCCTCGCTACGCTGCGCGATGTGGATGCCATCGCCCACGTCATTCGCGTCTTCGACGATCCCAGCGTGCCGCATTCCGAGGGCAGCATCGATCCGCTTCGCGATGCCACCAATCTCGATCTTGAGTTGATTCTTTCTGACCACGATCAGATTTCCAAGCGCCTGGAACGGGTCGAAAAGGACCTGAAGAAAAAGAAGGACCCGCTGCTCGAGCATGAGAAGGGTGTTCTCGAAAAGTGCAAGGTGCATCTCGAAGCCGAAAAACCTTTGCGGGAACTCGAACTTACAGCCGAGGAGCGCAAGCCCATCGGCGGTTTTCTCTTTCTTTCGCAGCGGCCGATGCTCTACGTGCTGAATCTCGGTGACGACGAAGCCGCCGAACTCGACAAGGCCGTCGAGAAGCACAAGCTCGCCGCGCTGCAAGGCCGTCCCAACACGGCGGTCGTCGCGGTCTGCGGACGCCTGGAAGCCGAACTCGCGGAAATGGAAGAAAAGGCAGCGGCCGAACTCCTCGCCTCCTACGGCCTGAAAGAACCCGGCCTGAATCGCCTGATTCGCGCCACCTATGACCTGATGGGTCTGATTCCGTTCTTCACCGCGGGCGAACCCGAAGTGCGCGCCTGGACCATCCGCAGGGGTGACACCGCCGTCAAAGCCGCCGGGGAAATTCACAGCGACATCGAAAAGGGTTTTATTCGCGCTGAAGTCGTTCGCTGCGAAGATCTTCTCGCCGCCGGGAGCATCCACGCCGCCAAAGAAAAAGCCCAGGTCCGCCTGGAAGGAAAAGAATACGTTGTTCAGGAAGGCGATGTTATTCTCTTCCGCCACAGCGGATGAGCCGTCCATACAGGGCCCGCCTCCTGAGATGGGCCGCTTCGTAAGCTATGGGTCAGGGCTGATGGCTCACGGCTCCTCATGAACCACGAGCTTCCAATTCGCATCGCGCTCGCCGCGATCCTCGGTCTGATTGCCGCCGCAGGCAATCTCATCGGGGGCTACTTCGTCGTCTACCGCGAATGGCCGCGGCGCTTCCTGCAATATTTCCTTGCGCTTGGTGCGGGCTACATGCTTTCCGTGGCGCTGGTCGAAATTATCCCCGAGTCCGTGCGGCTCGGCGGTCCGAACGCGCTGATCTTCGTCCTTGCTGGATTCTTCCTAGTGCATCTGTTCGAGCACACCATCGCCCCGCACTTTCATTTCGGTGAAGAAACGCACACCGAAGAGATGCATGGCCACGTTCACCGGACGATCCTGCTTGGCCTTGCGATTCACACGTTCTTCGACGGTGTCGCAATCGCGGCGGGCTTTCTCGTTTCCACGTGGCTGGGAGTCCTGATCTTCATCGCCGTTTTTCTGCACAAATTGCCCGAGGGCTTCACGGTCGCCTCTGTGGTTATGGCCAGCGGTCGCAGCAAGGCCAAAGCTGTCCGTGCTGCCGGCCTCCTTGGCGCTGCCACCCTCGCCGGAGTCATCCTCACTAGCCAGCTCCAGGCTCAGCTCAGATACGCCCTGCCACTCTCCGGGGGGGTCACCTTGTACGTAGCGGCGACGGACATCCTTCCCGAGGTCAACAAGCAGCCACATTGGCGCATGGCCTTTCTGGTGTTTCTTGGTGTAGCTAGCATGCTGATTTTAAAGCTCTTATACAATCTCTAGTATTCCTCCCCAGTTCCAGTACTCACCCTCCCCGCAACTGCAACTTTTTGAGAACAAAAGTGTTTGGTAAAGTGTGGCGGCCATGGTCAGAACCGACGTCCAACTCATGTTGGATGTGAAAGCCGGTGACGGGACCTCCTTTGAGCTCCTACTGCAGCGCTATCGCACGCCACTGGTCAACTTCCTGTATCGCATGGTGCGCAACCGCGAGCAGGCGGAAGACCTCGCGCAGGAAGTCTTCCTGCGCGTGTATCGCGCGCGGGAAGATTATGTGCCCAGCGCGAAGTTTACGACGTGGCTGTTCCGCATCGCCACCAACCTCGCTTTGAACTCCGTGCGGGACAACCGGTACCAGAAGCTGGAAGTTTCCATTGACGCGCCGGTGACCGTGGACGCGGAAGATGGAGACGAGAGGCCGCTGGATGTTGCGGAGAAGCACCCGAACATCGAGCAGCATCTCGTCGAGGACGCGCGGCGGAAAATGATCCGCCACGCCATCGACAAGTTGCCGGAAAAGCAGCGCGCCGCGGTGCTGCTGCACAAGTACGAAGAGCTGGATTACGCGGAGATTGCAAAGATACTCAACTGCTCGGAGAGCGCGTTAAAATCGCTGCTCTTCCGGGCCTATGAGGCGCTGCGAGTGGAACTAGCCCCGCTGGTGGCGTCGCAAATGAAACACTGAGGGCAGGGAAAGCAGGAAGTTATGAGTTGTGAACGAATGGAAAGCCGGATCCTCGGATACGTGGACGGACGGCTGAGGGAAAGTGAGCGGTTGGAGGTCGAGAAGCACATCGCCAACTGCGCGCCGTGCCGGCTGCGCGTGGAGGAATTCAGCGCGGTCTCCGGGCTGCTGGACGAGCTTCCGTTGATCGAGCCCTCGCCGGAATTTGATACGCGCGTGCATGCCTTGGTAGCCGCGGAGCCTGAACCGAAGGCAAGCTGGTGGGCGTGGTTGCACGTTTCGCCGCGCATTGCGCTGACCGCATCGTTCTTGCTGGTGATGGCGCTGTATCTGGGCTATCACTCAAACACGGCGCAACCGGCTCTGCCGAACGACGACCAGGCCATGCTGCAGGATTTGCCGGTGTTGGAAGATCATGACGTGCTGCAGAATTTTGAACCGTTGAAGGAGCTTCCTGCCCCGGTCCAGGGTGACGACGCGAGCGACGCCCAACCCCAGCAGCAAATGTAAGCGCATGGCTTAGCCATGCACGGTTTCTGAAGAAATTCCAGGGCGAAAGGTTCCTGAAGTTCAGGCGCGACGGAGAGAATCGAAGCAATGCGGTGGGGGAAATTCCAATTCGGCTTGCAGGTGCTGGCGGCGCTGGCCATGTTTGCGCTGCCCGCCTTGACCGCTGCGCAAAAGCCGCATCCCGACCGGCCGCCGCAGCGCCCGCCGCAGGTTCATCCGAACCAGCAGCATCCGCCGAATGTAAATCACCCGCCGGGGAATAGCTACGCGGCGCATCCGGCTCCGCAGCAGCCGCATCCGAACTTCAATAATAATGGCGCGCGCAACGGCACCGGCGCCGTGTACAACCAAAGGCCGCGACAGCAACTCGGCATCGGGGCCGCGCGTCCCTGGGTGGACCAGATGCGCGACCTTACCCCCCAGCAGCGCGAGCGCGTCCTGCAAAACAGCCGGGCATTCCAGAATCTTTCGCCGGACAAGCAGGCCCGAATCCGCCAGCAATTCAGTCAGTGGGATCGCATGACGCTATCCCAACAGGCCGACTTGCGCCAGAAAGAAACGACTTGGCGCAGCCTCACGCCCGAGCAGCGCGAGCACATCAAGAACGATGTTCTTCCGAGATGGCGCCAGATGCCCTGGGACCGCCAGCAAGTCCTCAAGCAGAAGCTCGGTGTGCTGCAGAACATGCCGGAATCCGCCCGCAACCAGCGCCTGAACGATCCGAACTTCACCCGTGGTTTGAGCGGTGACGAAAGATCCATGCTGCAGGATCTCAGCCACACGCACATTGGTGCGCCCGACGCTCCCAACGAATAACCGCGGCGACATTGGCTATTTTGCTGGGGTAAAGTCACGCAAGTCTCTTACCGTCTCCGCATCCAGCCGCTGCAGCAACGCCACCAGCAACTCCAGCGTCTTGTCGTAATCCCCGCGATTCATGATGCCGTTGTGCGCGTGGGTATAGCGCGTCGGCACCGCGAGCGTGATTGTCGGCACACCATTCGTGCTCTTTTGAATTTCCGCGGCGTTGTCGCCGTAATTCACCACCAGTTCGTCTTGCAGCGGAATCCCTTTCTCTTTCGCCGTCTTTCGCCCCAGTTCCAAAAATTTCCGGTTCGGCAGTTCGCTGCTGTTGAACAAAAACAGTCCCGGCCCGCCGCCTAGGACTTCCTGCGCCAGGTCCGGCCGTACGCCGGGAGTATCATTGGTCACGCCACCTTCCAGCACAATGGCAAGGTCCGGCTTGATCTGTGCGGCTGCAGTGTGTGCCCCTGTCAGTCCGGTCTCTTCCTGCACGGTTGCCGTATAAAAAAGCTGGTTCGCATGCGAGCTTTTTGCCAGCCGCTGCATGGCTTCAATCAGCAGCGCACAGCCAGCGCGGTCGTCCCATGCTTTGCCCAAATAATTCTGCGTGCCGTTGAGAATCAGAAACGTCGAATCCGGGGTGATCGAATCGCCGGGACGAATCCCCATCTGCGCTACTTCCTGGGCGTTCTTCGCGCCGACATCGAGGAACACGTTGTCGTGATTGTCGATGAGCTTCGCGGCTTCGTCGTTTGAGACCAGATGATCGTCGCGCACCGTGGAAACAGCGTGCACCGGCCCGTTGGCGCCGAGAATGATCCACCGCTGACCCGGCAAGGCTTCATCCACCCATCCCCCCAACAATTGCATAGTCAGAAAGCCGTCCGGCGTCACGCGCCGCACCATCGCGCCTACTTCGTCCATGTGCGCGTCAATCATGATCCGTGGCCCGGTCTTCCCCTGTGTGGCGATCACCGTGCCGAGTCCGTCGTAGGCAATCTGGTCGGCGAACGGCGTCATGCGCTCAACCATGATCTTTCGCACCGGCTCTTCCAGCCCCGAAGGTCCCGGTGCATTCGATAACTCGCGCAGAAGCTCAGCCGTTTTGTCCTGTGCGCAGGATCGCGGGGCAACGCAGCCTAATAGCACAGCCAGCACAATCAACAAGCTCCGGCGAGCTTCATTGGAAAATTTGGAGGTGAATTCAGCCTGAGTAATCCGCACCGCAATTCTCCTGATGAGTTAGAAAGCGCTGAAATCTTCCTATGTGTTTCGCGCGCGGTCAAGGAACCCGCCCCAGGAGGTGGGACGGCTGCTTGCAGCTTCGCTCAGCCACTCATCCGACTGGGAACGAGTAAGTCCAAGTCCTTCGGACTCGCACACTCACCGCGCAAGCTGCAAATTCTTTATTTGCTACATACTAGAATTCGCATTTGTCAGATTTGCACTCCAAAATGGAACAGCTTCCCCTAGTCCCTCTCGTTGACAACTCCGGCCTTCTCGCGGCATCGTGATTGTTTACAGCTCTCTGCATCGAATGAGCTGGGAGATTCCCTATTCCTGAGCTTCCTACACGCTTTCGGGCCCTGAAACACCGCAACTTTCAGCTTTTCATCATTGGCCAGCTTATTTCCTTGATTGGCACGTGGATGCAGACCACGGCGCAGCAGTGGCTGGTATACCGCTTGACGGGTTCCGTGGCGGCCCTCGGTTTGTTTGGGTTCGCCAATCAGTTGCCGATGCTGTTGCTGGCGTGGATGGGCGGGTATGTCGGTGACCGCTACAACCGGCACCGAGGAGTCATCGTCACACAATCGTGTTCCATGGTACTGGCGTTCCTGCTGGCCGCGCTTACTCTGACACATGTCATCCGCGAGTGGCACCTGATTGTGATTGCGTTCCTGGTGGGCATTGTGAACGCCTTCGATGTGCCCATTCGCCAGGCCTTTTTTGTGCAGATGGTTGGCCGCGAAGACTTGCCCAATGCGATCGCGCTGAACTCTTCGATCTTTAACGGAGCGCGTGTGGTTGGTCCCGCAATCGCCGGGTTTGCGATTGTGCTGATCGGCGAAGGCTGGTGTTTTTTCCTGAATGGCGTCAGCTTTATCGCCGTGCTGGTGGCGCTGCTGATGATGCGCATCGAGCCGTTCACGAAAAAGCCATCGGGCGAATCGCCGGTGCGCAGCTTCGTGCAGGGCTTCAAGTTCGCCATGCACGACATGCCCATCCGCTCGGCGTTGTTCATGCTGTGCCTGCTCAGTATGTTTGGCTTGCAGTATTCGGTGTTTTTGCCGATTTACGCGCACGATATTCTGCACGGTGGTGCGAGAGCCTTGGGATTGTTGATGAGCGCGGCGGGAGTTGGCGCGGTGTTGGGAGCGCTGCAGTTCGCGGCGCGAACGAAATACACGGGACTCGCGCGCTGGATCGCAGCCACGTGCACCGTTTGTGCGGTTGGTCTCATCTTGATGTCGCATGCCACGGTCTTTTGGATTTGCGCGGTTCTCTTGTTCGCGGTTGGCTTTGCCGCTACTTCGCAGATGGCCGCGACCAATACCATTATTCAAGAACGCGTTCCGGATGAAATGCGCAGCCGCTTGATGGCCGTTTACGCCACGATGTTTATGGGCGTACAGCCGATTGGGGCATTGCTTGCCGGTGGTGTTGGAAAGCGCATTGGCACGCCGAATACCGTGCTGCTGTTTGGCTCGCTGGTGCTGGCCGGTTGCATCTTCTTTATCTGGCGCATTGTTTCGCGTACGGGGAAGGCGCAAGTTGGTGCCGCGGTCAGCGCTTCGGACTAGCCGAGAGTTAAAGGCTTTGTGGCAGAGGCACTCCTGGGTTTGCGGAGGAGCCCCCTGCTCGAAATGCGGCACAGGCAAGAGTGCCTGTGCCACCACACAAGGCCTATGGATTCGGGCGGTAGAGGAACTGTGGCGTGACTTCCCGAGGCGACGTTTCTGGCTGATTCACGGCGGCGAGAATTACATCCACTTTCGAGCGCGTGGGCGCAAGCGAGCAGACGGGATCGGTGGCGGCGGCATCGCCCGCCAGCAGGAACGCCTGGCAGCGGCAACCGCCAAAGTCTACGCTTCGGCGGTCGCAGGATTTACAAGGCTCCTGCATCCAGTCTTCGCCACGGAATTTCTGGAACGCCGCGGAATTTTCCCAGATTTCCTTCAGCGATTTTTCTTTCACATTTTCAAATTGCATTTTGGGAATCACGTTGGCGGCGTGGCAGGGAAGTACACGGCCGTCGGGTGAGACGAGCATTAGTTTGCGTCCCCAGCCGCCCACGCAGGGTTTCGGATATTTCGCATAGTAATCCGGCACGACAAACACCACGCGCGTCTTTCCTTTGAGCTGCTCTTCAGCCTTTTTCAGCTTCTCCACGCATTCGTCGAGTTGCTCGCGGGTGGGCAGTAGCGCTTTGCGATTCGCGAGGCCCCATCCGTAATACTGCACGCTGGCGAATTCCACGCAGCCCGGCCGGTGTTCTTCGACCATTTCGAGCATCTCGTCAAGCTCGCCGATATTCTGGCGATGGATTACAAAATTCAGTGTTACGCCGATGCGGTATTTCTTCAGCCATTCCAGGACGTGAAGCTTGTGCGGATGAGAAGTGGTGTTGGAGATTTCACGCGCGGTCTGCTCAGTTGCGCCCTGGAAGCTGAGCTGAAAGTGGTCAAGGCCGGCTTCGACCAGCCGCGCGAGTTTCACTTCGTCGAGGGGCAGACCACTGGTGATGAGGCTAACGTAGAGACCCGCCTGGCGAGCGGCGTGGACAAGTTCCACGACATCAGTGCGGGCAAGTGGTTCTCCGCCGGTGAAATCCACTTGGAGAATGCCGAGCTTGACGGCTTCGTCGAAGAGTCGGAGCCAGGATGACGTGTCCAGTTCGCGGTCGCGCCTGACAAGTTCCATCGGATTCGAGCAATAAACGCAATGCAGCGGGCACCGATGAGTCAATTCGGCAACGAGAGCGAGCGGTGTGGGGATGGTGGTCACAACTAGAAATCGACGGCGCGCTCTTTGTGGAGGAGTTCTAGGTAGCCGAGGAGGTCGTCGGTGATGCGTTGGGGCTCGGCTTTGGCATAGAGGGCGTGAAGCTTCTCGGCGATTTGCAGGACGGTGTGTTTGCCGTCGCAGAGTTGCACGATTTCGAGGCTCGGACCATTCAGGCGCAGCGCGCGTTCCGGCATCAGCAGTGTACGGGGCTGCTGCGATTTGTCGTTGAGGCGAACGCCAGGCGCAAGGCGAGGCGTCGCGGTCATATCAGGCTTCATGCAGATTCCTTTGCCGGTTGGAACGCACCGGGAGGCGGCCAACCCGGATTTGCGTATGCAAAGTAAAGCGCGTCGAGCTGTGCCCACAGAATATCGCACTTGGCGCGCAGGGCCGCGTGCGCGAGTTCCTGCTGCTCGCGCATGCGCGCATGCCTCACGCAATAGGCGAGCGCGAATTCGGCGTCTTCGGGGGCTTGGGTGAGGCGGCCTTTGAAATAGTCGAGGCCGGGAACGAGCCACGGATAATGCTCGCGCATGCGGTCCATGCGCAGGGCGATGAGCTTGTGGCTGAAGAGTTCGGTGAGCGAAGAGGCGACGGCCTCGAGATGGGAAGTGCGGGAGACGAGCAACACATAGGCCTGCACGGCAAAGCGTGTGGCGGGAAGAATGCCTTGGCCGTTGATGGCCTGCTCGCGCGGGAGGCCCGTCGCTTCGACCAGCTTCAACCATTTTTCGATGCCGCCAGGGTGTTTGCCATCGCCGTCATGATCAATGATTCGTTTGCGCCAGGCCAGGCGGAAAGCGGGATCCTTGCTACGCGCAAGAATCGCGGCGTCTTTGATGGGAATATGCGACTGATAGTAGTAGCGGTTGAGTGCCCAGGCCTGGAGTTGGCCGCGGGTCAGCTTGCCCTCGTGCATCAGCAGATGGAACGGATGCTTGTGGTGATAGCGCTCCTCGCCGATGGCGTGAAATCCGGCGATGAATTCCTTTTCGCTGAGCGGTTTTTCGTTATGACTGGATTTCATAGCTGGATGTCCATGCCATCGTAGGCGATTTCGAAGCCAGCTTCCAGCACGGAGCCATGTTCCGGAGAGTCTTCGTCGAGAATGGGATTGGTGTTGTTGATGTGAATCAGGATCCTACGGCCTTTGGCGCCAGAAGGGAATTGCGCGAGCAGGCCGTCGGCGCCGGAGAGAGGAATGTGGCCGATTTCGCGGGCGGTTTTGCTGGTGCGGCCGGTTTGGCGGAGTTCGTCGTTGGACCAGAAGGTGCCGTCGATGAGGACGACGTCGGCAGAGGAGGCTAGTTTCTGCCACTCCGCGTTGTGACCGGCGAGCGAAGGAGCGAAAAACACTTTCTTGGCGCCAAACTCGAGGAGGAAACCAACGGTCGCGTCGTCAGCAGGTGCATTGCGGCGAAATTCGTCGCTGACATAGTCCGGATAGTCACCGCCGAGAGGAATTGTGTTACAGACGAACGTCGGTGATTCACCGGGACTCTCGGAAAGATGGCAGCCGAGACGGCCCTTGTTCGAGAGAACCTGCCATTGCACGGGGGGGGCGGAGCGCTCCAGAACCTTAAAGATGCGATTTTCCTGACGCAGCGCACGCTGAACGGCCGCCGTCGAGAAGACAAAGAAACCCTGAAACTCCCGCAGATGCAGCAAGCCCATCACGCAATCCACATCGGCGGAGGGCAGGAACACTCCGCCGATCGGCGAGTGGCCGGGGCGATCCGCGGAGGGAGTGAGTTCGCGAGCAGAAAGAATTTGAGTCCGCAAATCCGGCGAAGCACACACGAGAAACCAGGTCTGGTCATCCGGCGAGAATGCGATCTGGGTTTGCGTGCGTGGTCGCGCCTGGAGCGTACCGGAACGCAAACCATTGCAATTGCGGCACGCGCAATTCCATTGGGGGAACCCGCCGCCGGCCGCGGAGCCGAGAATATTGAGTTTCACAAGAAGCATCTCCGAGAAGGGAAGTCGAGACACCGGGGTGGCGGAGTGAAGGCTATAGAAAAAATAGCGGCCCGCCTCAGCCCTTCGCATTTGCTCAGGGTAAAACGGCGGGCCCTACAGAAAATCGCAAAGATCGGCGATTAGAGTTCGGCGTTGGCGTAGGAACTGACTTCGCAGTTCAGGTCAATCTCTTCGTGCTGAGGGGTGGTCCATTCCATTGGGCAGCTCCTTTTCGCAAATAAATGCACGCCGGGACTTGAAGAAAATAGCACAGCAGAACGCGAAAGGGAATAGGAAGAGTCGGGAGGAAGAACGCTTGCCTGCTAGAAGCAGGCGCTACGAGACACGGACAAAGACGAAGATCAGGCGAAGGCGTGCGCGAGAATTGCTGAAAGCGTTACGAAGCTTATCCACCGGATTCCACATTTTATTCACAAATTGTGCGGATTTCGCTTGACAGGTTTATCAATCGGAATATGATGTGGCGAAAAGTGGGGCTAGGTGGTAGTCAGTAGAGTAAAGTAGTAGAGCATAGAGGGCAGTGGTGAACTCGAACTGGCTGATCCTCGAACGAGACGGAAACCATGAAACTGCGGGGAAATTGTCCAGCGAAGATGGACGAGAAGGGTCGTCTGAAGATACCCGCCGTGTTTCTCGAGGAGCTAAAAGAGTACGGAACGAGTTTTTACATCACCAGCCCAACCGGTGATTCCGCGCGGATTTATCCGTTGAAGGTATGGAGCGAGATTGAAGACAAGCTGGCCGCGAAGGTGAACTCGAAAGAGAAGCGGCAGTTTCTGATGCGGACCAGCTACTTCGGGCAGGTGGCGGAACTGGATGGGCAGGGCCGGGTGCTGCTGCCGTCGATTTTGCGGGAGAAGGCTTTGCTGAAGGGCGACGTGGCGGTGCTGGGGATTTCAAACTACCTGGAAGTGATGAATGACGCGCGGGTCGTGGACCAGATGAAGAACGAGCCGTTCACCGACGAGAACGAAGACGCGCTGGGAATTTAAGGGCAGTGGGCCTTTCGAGAAAGGCTCTCAGGGTAAACGAGTGGCGAGTGGCGAGTGGCGAGAGAAGAAAAGGCAAGACGGTGGTCGGGGCAAAAAAGAGCTTGGGCGGCGTGGAACTAAGCAGGAAGACGGGCTGAGCGGGCAAGAAGAAGTCAAAGACAGCCGGGCGCCGCATACGCCGGTTTTAGTGAACGAGGTGCTGGAATGGCTGCGAATCAGGCCGGACGGAATTTACGTGGACGCAACAACCGGAGCCGGCGGGCATTCGGCGGCCATCGCCGCACGGTTGTCATCGGGAAAGGGAAGGTTGATCAGCCTGGACCGGGACGCACAGGCGCTGCAGATCGCGCGGGAGCGGCTGAAAGAGTTTGGGAGTTTGGTGAGTTTCGTCCACTTGCCGTTCTCGAAGATAGTGGAGGCCGTACAAGGGTTGGGGATAGCGAAGGTGGACGGGGTCTTGGCCGACTTGGGAGTTTCGAGCATGCAGCTTGACCGCCCGGAGCGTGGGTTTTCGTTCCGGGAAGCGGGGCCGTTGGACATGAGGATGAGCAGCGGGGAAGCGGAAGAAGACTCGCTGACGGCAGAGGAAATTGTGAATCGGTGGCCGGAGAAGGAGATGGCCGACCTGCTCTACCGGGAAGCGGAAGAGCACGATTCCAGAAGGATCGCCAGGGCGATCGTGAAAGCGCGGCCAATACGAGACACCGCGCACCTGGCAACGGTTGTGGCAGGCGTCCGGAAGCAGTGGGGAAGGCAGAGACTGCATCCCGCAACAAAAACGTTTCTGGCGCTGCGGATAGCGGTGAATCGAGAAGTGGAGGAACTCGGGCAGTTTCTTTTTCGGACCCCTGCCACATTGAATTCGGGCGGCCGATGGGTGGTGTTGACGTACCACTCAAGGGAAGACCGGCCGGTGAAGCGCGCGTTCCAGGAAGGCGAGAGAGCCGGAATTTTGAAAGTGCTCACCAAACATGTGATTGTGCCCAGCGAAACAGAGCAGGAAGCGAACCCGAGATCGCGTAGCGCGAAGCTCCGGTGCGCGGAGAAGGTGTGAGATGGCGACAGTAACTCGTTGGTGGGAACTGGTAAGCGGCGGGGATGAAATGCTGAAAGAGCCGCGTGTGGTGCGCGGGCAAGGCAAGGCAACGCAACAGTTGCGGCCGGCGCCGGGGCGATTCGGGATGCGGGAAGGGCGCGGGCCCGCGCCGCGACGCAAGGCGTCGATCGTGGAATTTCACACTGTGAAAAGGATTGATAACTCGCGGCTGGTGCGGCGCGTGGAGCCGGTGCGGCTGCAGATGTATTACCGGATTGCGGCTCTTGGCGGGGCGGTGGCGCTGTGCTTCATGCTGTATGTCTACCAGCACTTTCGTTGCATTGATTTGAGCTTCCAGTTGGAGGATTTGCGGGCGAAACAGACGCAGGCGCAGGCGTTGAACGGTCAATTGAAGCTGGAGATTGAGTCGTGGCGGAATCCGAAGCGGATTAATGCGATCGCCCAGCAATTGGGGCTGGAGCGGCCTTTGCCGACGCAGGTATTAGAATATTCGGATTTCAACGGCACGCAGGCGGAGTCTGCGCGGTTGGTAAGGACGACGAGCGCGCCTTGAGTTAAGAGATTGCTGATTGTTGGCTGGAGCACAGCCAAGAATGGCTGTGCCACATGGGCGGATTCCTACTTGGCCACCTTTAGGTGGCCGCTACGCGGGAATCACAGGCTAAAGCCTGTGCTACAGGAGCGCTCGCCAAGACCCAGGTGCCATGGAGCAAGAAAAAGTACACGTCCGATTGCTGATCCTGGCTGGAGTGGCGTTTTTCTGGATGACCGCGGTTTTCGGGCGACTCACCTACCTGCAGTTTTTCAAACACAGCGAGTACATGGCACAGGCCATGCGGCAGCAGCGCCATACGATTGACGTGCTGCCGAAGCGCGGCGACATCTTTGACTGCAATATGCACGCGCTGGCGAAGAGCGTGCTGGTGCAGTCGGCGTTCGCGGTGCCCGCGGAAGTGAAAGACAAAGGGATGGCCGCGCGGCTGCTTTCCGGCGTGCTGCACATGCCGCAAGACACGGTCCGGGAAAAACTGGACGCCGAAGGATCCTTCGCATGGATCAAGCGCAAACTCACGCAGGAGGAAGAAGTCGCCGTTCGCGGATTGAATTTAAAGGGCATTTATTTCTTTGAGGAAAACAAGCGCTTTTATCCGATGCGGGACATGGCTTCGCACGTTCTGGGATTCGTGAACGTGGATGAGCACGGGCTGGGGGGAATCGAACACGAATACGACGGCTTGATCGCCGGCCGCCCGGAAAAAATCGTAGTGATGAAGGACGCACGGCAGAAGAGTTTTGATGGCGCCCAGGCGCAGCAGGACCGGGGCGCAAGCGTGGTGCTGACCATCGACGAGGAGATTCAGTACATTGCCGAGACCGAATTGCAGGCGACGATTGAAAAATTTCACGCGCCGGCAGGAAGCGTGATCGTAGAAGACCCGAACACCGGGGCGATTCTGGCGCTGGCCAACTGGCCGAAGTACAACCCGAATGCTCCGGAATCGGATAACGAATCGCGGATGGACCGGGCAATCAGCGCGATTTACGAGCCAGGTTCCACGTTCAAGATCGTGACGCTTTCGGCGGCGTTCGACCAGGGCTTAATCCGGGCGGATGAGGTGTTTAACTGCGAGAATGGGTCGATCGTAGTGGCTGGGCACCGGATTCACGATCACAAGCCGTACGGGAATCTGACGGTGGCGGATATTCTGGCGAATTCGAGCGACGTGGGCGCCATCAAGATTGCGCTGCAACTGGGGCCGCCGAGATTCAACGACTACATTCATGCGTTTGGATTTGGTTCGCCGACCGGAGTGGACCTGCCGGGGGAAAGCCGGGGTTTGGTGCTCCGGCTGGAGCACTGGGGCTCTTTCGGGATTGGGTCGATTTCGATGGGGCAGGAAGTGGGTGTGACTCCGCTGCAGATGATTAACGCGGTTTCGGCGATTGCCAACGGCGGGCTGCTGTACAAGCCGCATGTGGTGGAAGAGATGCGGCGCGACAGTCAGGTGTTGCCGCTCGAGGGTCCTTCCGCGCCGGCAGAGCCACGGCGAGTGATCAAGCCGGAGACGGCGGCGATCATGCGGCAATTGATGGAAGGCGTGATCCTGCACGGAACGGGGAAGGCTGCGCGGTTGGATGGCTGGACGGCCGCGGGTAAAACCGGGACGGCGCAGAAGATTGATCCGAACACAAAACGATATTCACCGAACAAGGTGATCGCTTCATTTACGGGATTTGCACCGATCAACAATCCGGCGGTGACGATTCTGGTTTCCATCGATTCGCCAGAAGGCTGGCCCCATGAAGGCGGGAACGTGGCAGCCCCGGCATTTAAACGGATTGCGGAACAGGTTTTGTCGTATCTGGATGTGCCGCGGGATGTGCCGTTGAGTCCCAAGCTGGTGCAGACGACATACCACCGGAACCGCGCTGGTGAACAGGGAGAAACGGACGACACCCCGGCGGATTTTTCGGCGCAGTTGGAGACGCCCGCCGTGGAAGACAAAGTGGGCGGAGAAGCGGCGCAAGTGCCGCAAGTGACGGTTGCAGCGGATAAAGGCGGGGATATTCCTGTGCCGGACTTCAAGGGCAAGACCATGCGAGAGGTTACCGACATTTGTTTGCGGCTGGGATTGGAACCCGTGCTGGTTGGCAGCAGCCTTGCAGTTCAACAGGTACCAGCACCAGGAACTTTGGTGCGGCGGGGAGCGAAGGTGACGGTGCAGTTTGGGACGGCTCCCGTGAAGGCCGCTAAGCACAACTGAAGAAAAGGATTAGCAGAGCGTATGACGAAAGGATTGCATCTTAGAGAAGAGGATGAGCAAGGACAAAGTGTGGCAGAACGCAGACACACGACGGGTGTGAGTTTGGAGGATCTCCTGGAAGGCGTGGAGGTGCGTTCGCGCGTGCCACTGCGGGAGATAACCATTCTGCACGTGACCCACGATTCGCGAAAGGTACGACCGGGGGCACTGTTTGTGGCGATTCCGGGTGTGACCACGGATGGGACACTGTTCGCGAAGGATGCGGTGGCAAAAGGGGCGATTGTAGTGTTGAGCGAAGCGCCGGCTCCGGCGGATTGGCCAAGTGAAGCGGCGTGGGTGCAGGTGGCGGAGGCGCGGAAGGCGCTGGCGACGACGGCGGCGAATTTCTTCGGACGTCCCGCGAGTGTCCTGAAGCTGGTCGGCGTAACCGGGACGAACGGGAAGACCACGACGACTTCACTGATTGATTCGATCTTGCGAACCTCGGGGGCAAAGACGGGACTGTTTGGAACGATCAGCTATCACACGCCGGCCGGGGAATATCCCGCGCCGAATACGACGCCAGAGTCAGCGGATCTGCAGCAGTTTTTCGCGGAGATTCGGGATGCGGGCGGGACCTACGCGACGATGGAAGCGAGCTCGCACGCGTTGGCTCTCGACCGCTTGTGGGGCTGCCATTTTGCGGCTGCGGTCTTTACGAATCTGACGCGCGACCACATCGATTTTCATAAGAACTTTGAAAATTACTTTGCGGCGAAGCGGCGGCTCTTTGAGGGCACGGGCGCTGGCGCGCCGGATGTTGCCGTGGTGAACACCGACGACGAATGGGGGAAGAAGCTGGTTGCCCTGGGGAAAAAGACCTTCACGTACGGATTGACGAACGGGTCAGACTTGAAAGCGAAGAAATTTGCATTGAGCTTCAACGGATTGAATTTTACGGCGGAGACGCCAGCAGGGGTGATTCAGGTGGAGTCGCCGCTGGTCGGGCGGATCAATGTATACAACATCCTGGCAGCGATTGGCGCGGCGATTGGCTTGGGCATTCCGAACGACGTGATTGAAACGGGCATCCGGAATTTGCACGCAGTATCCGGAAGATTCCAGCGCGTGGATGCGGGACAGCCGTTTCTGGTAGTGGTGGATTACGCGCATACCGACGACGCGCTGCAGAGCCTGATTCGCACGGCACGCGAATTGATCACTAAGGGGCGAATCATCACCGTTTTTGGCTGCGGAGGTTCCCGCGACCGCACGAAGCGGCCGATTATGGGAGAAACGTCGGGCAAGCTGAGCGATCTGACGATTCTGACGAGCGACAATCCGCGGCAAGAAGATCCATTGAAGATCATCAGCGACGTTGTCGTGGGAATACAGAAGTCCACAGGAAAATATCTGATCGAGCCGGACCGTGCAAAAGCCATTTCGCTGGCGATTGAAGAGGCGCGTCCGGGGGACATCGTCTTACTGGCGGGCAAGGGGCACGAGGACTATCAAATCTTTGCGGACCGCACGATTCATTTTGATGATCGGGAAGAGGCACGAAGGGCCCTGAGCGAGCGGGGATATGGGGAGGGGAAGGAAGAAAATGGAAAATAGAAAATGGGAAGAGGAGTTGGCGGGACGATGGCAGGAGATATTGGCACTGGTTGCTTGCGGCCCGGGTACGCAGGCTGGGGAAGATGGTAACCAGTTATCAGTACTCGGTAAAAAAAAGAGCAGCGGACAAAGGGCGGGAAAACAAAGACCAGGAACTGATCACTGATTACCAATTGCTGCTTACTGGTGGCTGAAGTCCCATGGAGAGGTGGCGAGGAGCGGTGAGAGCGCAAGGGAAACGAAGAGTTTGAGGCGGGAATAGCGGCCCGCTTCAGCACGCGGGCCCTAAGGAGGGCTGCTCTGAATACGCGACGCGACGTGCCGTGCGGTAGAAGAGAACGCTTCGTTCGAACCCTGGGGAAAGCCAACCTACTGAGGCAACTATGCGGTGGACGCTTAAACAAGTGGCTGAAGCGATGGCAGGAAAGCCGGGGCCAGCATTGGACGCCATGGCCCGGGTGGCCGGTGTCTCGATTGATTCTCGCACGCTACGTCGGGGAGAACTGTTCGTCGCCATATCTGGTCCGCGTCACGACGGACACGACTATGTGGCCGACGTCATGGAAAGCGGAGCGGTGGCGGCAGTGGTGGCGGCGCCGGTGGTCTCGCGCTACCCGGGCTGGCTGCAGGACCGCTGCATCACCGTACCCGACACGCTGGGAGCGCTCCACGCCCTGGCGCGAGCGGTGCGCAAGGAGTGGGGAAAGAAAATTTGCGGGATCACTGGGTCGGTCGGGAAAACTACCACGAAAGAGATCCTGGCGGCACTGCTTGGCGCGAAGCTACGGGTCCTGAAATCGGAAGGAAATTTCAATAACGAGTACGGACTGCCGTTGACGATCTGCCGTCTCGAGGAGACGCACGACGCGGCGGTGCTCGAGATGGGCATGTCGTTTCCTGGCGAGCTGAAGCGGCTGGCAGCGATTGCATTGCCCGATGTGGCGATTGAGACGCGCGTGGCACCGGCGCACTTGATGAACTTTTCGAGCGTGGATGAAATTGCGCTGGCGAAGCGTGAATTGGTGGAAGGGCTGAACGGAAGGAATTCGCTGGCGGTATTGAACGCAGACGATCCGCGCGTGGCGGTCATGGCGAGTGTTGCGCCAGGGCGCGTGGTGTTTTACGGGGTGGAGAAGCCGGCGGAATATCGCGCGGAAGATATTGAAGATCGCGGGGCGTTAGGGTCGGCATTCACGTTGGTGTGTGGCGGCAAGCGAACGCGGATGGAGATGTCGCTGCCGGGGCGGCACGTAGTAGCGAACGCGCTGGCGGCGATGGCGGCGGCGAGCGAGTGGGGCATCGGCGTGGAAGAGGCTGTGCGCGTACTGCCGAATTTGAAGACGCCGGCGATGCGCGGGGAACTGATCCGGTTCACGAATGGATTTGCGTTGATTAATGATGCCTACAACTCGAGTCCGGCGGCACTGCAGGCGATGTGCAGTTTGCTGGCGGCGACGCCCGGCTTTCAGCGACGGATTCTGGCTGCAGGGGAGATGCGGGAGCTTGGGCCGATGTCGGCACAGCTGCATCGCGAGGGCGGCGAATTCGCGGCGAAGACAGGGAAGATTGATTTTGTGATTGGTGTGCAGGGAGACGCACTGCAGATCGTGGAAGGCGCGATTGCGGCGGGGATTCCGCGCGAACGGACGAAGTTTTTTGACAAGCCGGAAAGCTCCGCTGAATTCCTGGCAGGATTCGTGAGACCAGGAGATCTGTTGCTGGTGAAGGGTTCGCGCAGCGTGAAGATGGAACGCATCGTCGAGGCACTGCTGGGAAGATTTGCGCCGGTGGATGCGGGCCGGAAGGTTGGAGTAGACCACTAGATGCTCTACTACCTCCTCTATCACGTCCTGCAGAAATATTTCAGTCCGCTGAACGTGTTCCGCTACATCACGGTGCGGACGGCGTATGCGAGCCTGACGGCGATGTTTCTGGCGCTGGTGTTTGGGCCGTGGTTGATACGCAAGCTGCGCGAGTTGCAGATCGGACAGTACATCCGGGAAGAAGGGCCGCAGGAGCACAAGAAAAAAGCGGGGACACCGACAATGGGCGGCGTGCTAATTGTGCTTTCGACGGCAGTGCCGGTTTTGTTGTGGGCGGATTTGTCGAATGTGTTTGTGCTGTTGGCACTGTTCGCTCTTCTGGCGTTCGCGGCGATCGGGTTTGTGGATGATTACGCGAAAGTAGCAAAGCGACAAAACCTCGGTCTGACAGGCAAGAGAAAGCTGGCGCTGCAATTCAGCGTAAGCCTGGTGGCGGGGATCACGCTGCTGGTGCTGGCGACGCACAGCGCGTATTCGACGCAGTTGATCGTGCCGTTTGCGAAACGCTTCCGGCCGGATCTGGTGATTCACAGCTTGCTGAATTCCGGATCGCTGTGGCCGCTGGCGTTTCTACCGTTTCTGGCGTTTGTGGCGCTGGTGATTACGGGAAGTTCGAACGCAGTGAATTTGACCGACGGGCTGGATGGGCTGGCGATCGGGTGCACGGTGATTGCCGCGGGCGCGCTGACGGTGGTGACGTATGTGAGCAGCAACTACCGGTGGGCGACGTATCTGGAAATTCAGTATATCCCGCGCGTCGGAGAATTGACGGTTTTTTGCGGGGCGCTGGTGGGTGCGTCGCTGGGATTTCTTTGGTACAACGCGCATCCCGCGGAAGTGTTCATGGGCGACGTTGGATCGCTGTCGCTCGGCGGAACGCTGGGGACGATCGCGGTGATCATCAAGCAGGAAGTGCTGCTGATTTTTGTGGGCGGCGTGTTCGTGCTGGAGGCGCTGTCGGTGATTTTGCAGGTGGGGTCTTTCAAGCTGCGCGGGAAACGTATTTTTCGGATGGCGCCGATTCACCACCACTTTGAGTTGCTGGGGTGGAGCGAGAGCAAGGTGATTGTGAGGTTCTGGATTGCGGCGCTGGTATTTGCGCTGTTTGCGCTGACAACGCTGAAATTGCGGTGAAGCGGAAGGAAGGAGGGTCGAAACTTTAGATCGAAAGACCCATCCTTCGTGCAAAAGGCGCCGAAGGATGGGGCACCCTCAAGTTCATTTGGTGTACGGCGTAATAAAGATTGGGCCACCTGAAGGTGGCCGCTACGGGCAAGGAGATGCCGGGATCGATGGAGTTGCGGAAGAAGCGGGTGCTGGTGGTGGGACTGGCGCGAACGGGCGTGGCTACGGCGCTGTTCTGTGCGCGGCACAACGCGATTGTTTCGGCGACGGAGACGCGGAGCGAGAGCGAGTTGGGCGATGCGCCGGCGAAATTGCGGGAAGCGGGCGTGGCGCTGGAGTTCGGCGGACACACGGAAAAAATGTTTCTGGCGCAGGATCTGGTGATTCCGAGCCCGGGGGTGCCCGCGGATGACGCGTTTCTGAAGCTGGCGCGGTCGAAAGGGATTACGGTTTGGAGCGAGATTGAGCTGGCGTACCGGTTTCTGGAAGGGAAGCTGATTGGGATTACCGGATCGAACGGGAAGACGACGACCACGACGCTGGTGCACCACATCCTGAAAGCAGGCGCGGTGGATGCGTATCTCGCGGGGAATGTGGGCACGCCGCTGATCGGAGAAGTAGGGAAGATGCACGCGGGATCGGTGGCGGTGGCGGAATTGAGCAGCTTTCAACTGGAGCTGATTGAAAAGTTCCGCCCGAACATCGGTGCACTGTTGAATCTGACCCCGGATCATATGGACCGGCACAAGACCATGGAAGTGTACGCGGCGGCAAAGGCGCGGATTTTCGAGAACCAGACGGAACTGGATGCGGCGATTCTGAATGCGGACGACGCGGCTTCGGCGAAATATGCGCCAAAGAAGCCGCAGGTGTTCTGGTTCAGCCGGCTGCAACCGGTAAAGCAAGGCGCATGCGTGCATGGCGAGGAGATTGTGGTGGTGCATCACGGGAAAGAGGATCGCGTGATGAAGGCGGCGGAGATTCCGTTGGCCGGGGCGCACAACCTGGAGAATGTGTTGGCGGCGGTGTTGATGGCGCGGCTGGCGGGCGTGGATACGGCGACGATTGCGAAGGCGGTGAAGAGTTTTCCGGGAGTGGAACACCGGCTAGAGTTTGTGGCGGAAATTGGCGGCGTGAAGTATTACAACGATTCGAAGGCGACGAACGTGGATGCGACGCTGAAGGCGCTGGACGCGTTTCCAGGAAGGATATTGATTGTGCTGGGCGGGAAGGACAAGGGCAGCGATTACACCGTGCTGCAGAAACCGCTGCGGGAGAAGGCGGTTCTGGCGCTGCTAATTGGGGCGGCTGCGCAGAAGATTGAGTCGCAGATTGCAGGGAGCGTGGCGATCGAGCATGCAGGCACGCTGGAGCGGGCCGTGGGGGCAGCGTCGCTGGCTGCACGGGCGGGAGACGTTGTGGTGCTGGCGCCGGCGTGCGCGAGCTTTGATCAGTTCCGGAACTATGAGGAGCGGGGGCGGATTTTCAAGGAACTGGTGCACGGGTTGGAAAAGCGAAATTAGTAAAGGGAAATTGGAAAATAGGAAGAGAAGAGCTCACCACAGAGTTAGCGGAGAGAACAGCGGGAACGGAGACCAGGGAGATGGCGAGACGAACGGAGACGGACCGGTGGTTGTTCATTGTGACGCTGGTGCTGTGCCTGGCCGGCGCGGTGATGATTTTCAGCGCGTCGGCGATGACGGCGCAGCAACAGTATGGGCATTCCTATGTATTCATGATGCGCCAGGTGGTGTGGCTGGTCGTGGGATTGGCAGGTATGTTCGGGCTGATGAAGATGGACTATCACCGGTTGCGCCAACCCATGGTCGTGTACACGGCGCTGTGCCTTGTGGCGGTGCTGCTGATGTGCACATTTTTTCTGAACAAGTCGCACGCGACGCACCGATGGATCAAGGTGGGTCCGGTAAACCTGCAGCCCTCGGAGATGACCAAGTTGGTAGTGATTTTGTATCTGGCCTGGTTTCTGGATTTGAAGCGGCGCGCGAAGACGAGCCTGGAGTTTACTCAGCAGGATTTGCTGCAGACGCTGCTGCCGGCGGTGGCGCCGATTCTGGTTTGCGTGGGGCTGATTGTGCTGCAGCCCGATTTGGGGACTTCGATCGACATTGTGCTGATCATGGGCGCGATTCTGTTTGTGGCGGGGCTGTCGTGGAAGTGGCTGGCGGTGGGTTTTGGCACGGCGATGCCTATTTTGTTCGTGCTGGTCACATTCGTTTCCTACCGGTATGCGCGGTTGATGGCGTTCTTGCATCCAGATTCCGATCCGCAGGGCGCGGGCTTTCAGTTGATGCAGTCGCTGATTGCAGTGGGGTCCGGAGGATTCAGTGGCGTGGGATTAATGGAGGGGAAGCAGAAGTTATTTTATTTGCCGGAAGCGCACACGGACTTTATTTATGCGGTGATTTGCGAAGAGTTGGGATTCTTGGGCGCGATGTTTGTGATCGCCTTATTTGTGATGTATGGATGGCGAGGGCTGCGCACGGCGTTTAACGCGCCGGACCGTTTCGGCAGCTTGCTGGCGTTGGGCGTGACGGCGATGGTGATGTTTCAGTGCCTGATTAACTTCGCGGTGGTGTTGGGCATGATGCCGACGAAAGGGATTCCGCTGCCGTTTGTGAGCTACGGAGGATCGAGTTTGCTGGTGATGTTGCTGGCAACCGGCGTGCTGTTAAACATTTCGCAACAAGCCGCGAGTTCTTCGGTGTGGCGGGCCTGAGGCGGGTGGCGTGAAGCTGCTGATTGCAGGCGGTGGAACGGGCGGACATGTTTTCCCTGCGATGGCGATTGCGCGGGAGTGGATGGCGAGTGGAGCGGACCGGGAAGTAGTGCTGGTGGGCACACAACGCGGGATCGAAATGAAGCTGGTGCCACAGGCGGAGTTGCCGTTGGAAACGATTCGCGTGGCGGGCTTGAAAGGGAAGGGCGGCACGACGCTGCTGAAGAACCTGGCGATGCTGGGAACGGGAATCGTGGACGCATTTGGCGTGTTGAAGAAACACAAGCCGGACGTGTCGTTTGGCGTGGGAGGCTACGCCGCGGGACCGATGCTGCTGGCGAGCTGGATGAAGGGGACTCCAAGCGTGATTTTTGAGCCAAACGCGGAACCAGGATTCACGAACAAGGTGGTCGCGCGGTTCGCGAAGCGGATTGCGACGGGCTACGATGTGACGGCGAAGATGTGGGGAGAAAAAGCGGTGCTGACGGGCTGCCCGGTACGGCCGGAATTCTTTGCGATTGAGCCGCACGCGCTGGGGAAGCCCTTGCGTTTGCTGATTACCGGCGGAAGCCAGGGGGCTTTGCCGGTGAATCGCGCGTTTGTGGACGCGATGAATTTGCTGGCAGCGCGGAAGAATGAGCTGCAGATTGTGCACCAGACCGGCGAACGCGACTATAATGCAGTGAGGACCGCGTATGCGCGGCGCGAAATTCTCGCGGAGGTTGTTCCCTTTCTGACGAATATGGCGGAGCGCTTCGCCTGGGCGGACTTGCTGGTTTGCCGGGCCGGAGCGATCACCGCCGCGGAGGTAGCCGCGGCGGGCCGGGCGGCGATCTTCATCCCGTTCGGAAAGGCCACCGACAGCCACCAGCTAAGGAATGCGCAGGCGATGACGAACGCCGGCGCCGGGCGGCTGATAACGGAAACGGAACTGACCGGAGAACGACTAGCGCGCGAGATTTTCTCCCTCCTTGACCAGCCCCGGGAGATCGAAACGCTTTCCCAGAATGCGCGGAAACTCGCTTGGCCGAATGCAGCGCGGGAGATTGTGAATTTGATTGAAGGAGTGGTGAGAAAAGAAGGATAACGCAGAGGTGCTGAGGGCGCGGAGGTTCGCGCAGAGAATAAGGAGGCTGGCCTAAAGCCAGCGCTACATAAAAGACGGAAGAGAAGTAGAGAGGGCGGCGGAGTTAAGAGGAAGGATGATGGTATCGTTTCGCAATTTTCAGAGGATACATTTGGTGGGGATTGGCGGCATTGGCATGAGCGGGATCGCCGAGGTGCTGCTGACGCTGGGGTATTCGGTGTCCGGCTCGGATTTGAAGCCGTCAACGATTACCGAGCGACTGCAGGATTTGGGCGCGACGATTTTTGAGGGGCATCAGGCGTCGAACGTGGAAGACGCGCATGTGGTGGTGATTTCTTCGGCGGTGAAGACGGATAACCCGGAAGTCGTGGAAGCGCACAAGCGGAAAATTCCGGTGATTCCGCGGGCGGAGATGCTCGCGGAATTGATGCGGTTGAAATACGGCATCGCCGTGGCCGGAGCGCACGGGAAGACGACGACGACTTCGATGGTGGCTTCGATTCTGGCGGCGGCGCATCTGGATCCGACGTTTGTAATTGGCGGCCGAGTGAACCAGGCGGGTACGACGGCGCGCGTGGGCCGCGGGGAATATTTTGTGGTGGAGGCAGACGAGAGCGACCGCAGCTTTTTGATGTACGCACCCGTAGTGGCGGTGGTGACGACAATTGATCGCGAGCACTTGGACCAGTATTCGTCGTTGGGCGACATTCAGGGTGCTTTTTTGGAATTTGTGAACCGCGTGCCGTTCTATGGCGCGGCCGTACTTTGTCTGGATGAGCCGAACGTGCAGGCGATTATTCCGGAAGTGAAGCGGCCGATCATTACGTATGGAACGTCGCCGCAAGCGGATCTGGTGATCAGCGACGTGGAACTGCGCGGGCTGGGTTCCGAGTTTCGCCTGGCGTACAAGGGTGAGGATTTGGGGCTGTTTACGTTGCCCCACCCCCCGGGGATTCATAACGTGCGGAATGCCGCCGCGGCCGCCGCGGTGGCGCTGTATTTGAACGTGGCGAGCGATTTAATTCGCGAGGGATTGGCAAAATTCGCAGGCGTGGGGAGACGTTTCGACGTGAAGGGTGTGGTGAATGACATCACGGTGGTGGACGACTACGGACACCATCCCGTGGAGATTCGCGCGACATTGAAGGCAGCGCGGGGGTGCAATTTCAAGCGGGTGCTGGCGCTGTTTCAGCCGCACCGGTACACGCGGACGCGGCATTTGTGGGAAGAGTTTGAACGCGCGTTTAACGACGCGGACGTGCTGGCGCTGCTGGATATCTATCCGGCGGGCGAAGCGCCGGTTGCCGGCGTGACGAGCGAGGCGCTGGCAAAAGCGATCCGCGAGGCGGGGCACAAGAACGTGCACTATTTCCGGTCGATGCAGGACGCGATTGAGTTTTTGCTGCGCGAGGTGCGCTCGGGCGACGCCATCATGACCATCGGCGCTGGAAACGTGAGCCGTGCAAGCAACGAATTGATGGTGCTGCTGGGTTCGGAATTGCGCGTGGAGGACAAGCTGCGGCGTGCGGATTAACGACGGCAAAATCGTGGCAGCGCTGCCAGGGCTCGACGTCGAGCTAAAACGAGAGGTGTGCCTGGCGGAGCTGACGTCGCTGGGGATCGGGGGCACGACGGATTTGCTGCGCGTCAAGCGGCACGAAGCCATTCCGGATTTGCTGACGCTACTCGATCAACAAGGCGTGCCGCATAAATTCCTGGGCGGCGGATCGAACCTGCTGGTGATGGACGGCGAGCTGCCGTTTGTAGTGCTGCAACTGGTGAAGGACGATCCGGAGATTACGCTGGATGGCAATATCGCCACGGTGGACGCGGCGGCGGATTTGGGGCGCACGGTGACGTACTGTGCGAAACACAATCTGGGCGGGATGGAAGGACTGATCGGGGTGCCGGGCACGGTGGGCGGCGCGCTGCGGATGAACGCGGGCGCATACGGCACGCAGATCGGCTCGTATGTGCGTGAAGTCAAAGTCTATCGCGCGGCGGAGCGCAAGATCGAAATCCTCAGGGGCGCGGAAATTTCCTTTGAATACCGGCACACTTCGTTTGCGCCGGATGATATGATGCTGGCAGTGAAGCTGGAACTTCCCTCCAAACCGTACGAAGAAATTCTCCAAGGCATTCGCATCTGCAACGAAAAACGGCGCTTGAGCCAACCGCTTGGGCAGAAAAGCGCGGGCTGCATCTTCAAGAACCCGCCGGGCGGATCGGCCGGGCGGATGATCGATGAGCTTGGCTTGAAAGGTTTTTCGCATGGCGACGCGCGGGTGAGCGAGCGGCATGCGAATTTCTTCGTCAATGCGGGGAAAGCCTCGGCAGCGGACATGTTGACGCTGATTGCGGACGTGCGCGCACGTGTCGAGAAGGCCTATGGGGTGACTCTGGAAAACGAGGTGGTGGTTTGGAACGCGTGAAACCCATGCAACGGAACGCTTCGGCCGCGGCGGCGGAACAAGAGACGTACCGGCCGGAGCTGGTGACCGACGAAGAGCCGAAGTATCTGCGGCGGCAGAAGCCGGTGGAGATTCGCCGGAAAAAGCTGGGCGGGCGAGGCTGGTCGTTCTACAAGCGCGCGTTCGTCTGGACCGTGGTTGGCGGCGCGGCGATCACCGCGACGGTGTTTGCGGTGCGGTTTGCGCTCTATTCGCCACAGATGCTGTTGGTGAAGCCGGACCAGATTGCTGTCAGCGGCAACCACATCGTGGCGCCAGAAGAGATTCAGAAACTGTTCATCAACGACCGGAACCGGAGTGTGTTGCGCATGCCTCTTGAAGCACGGCGCATCCAGATTCAGGAGATTCCGTGGGTAGAAGAAGCCAGTGTGCAGCGCATCCTGCCGAACCGCATTCGCGTGGAGATTACGGAGCGGACCCCGGTGGCATTTTTCCGGAACGGCAGCGAGTTGACGTTGATTGACGCGCATGGCGTGCTGCTGGACCGGCCGGAAGGCGAGGACCTGCATTTCCCGATCATTACGGGAATGTCGGAAGGGCTTGCGAGGGACGAACGCGGAAAGCGGATGCAGACGTATCAAGAGTTTATGAAAGACCTGGATCTGGTGAAGCCGGGTTCATCGGAGCAGATCAGCGAAGTGGATCTGGGCACTCCGAAGGATTTGCGCGCCGTGATTACGGGGCTTGGAAATAATGCGAGCGCTCCGGCGGTGACCGTGCATTTTGGGCAGAGCGACTTCACGAACAAATACCGCACCCTGGTGGACAATTTTGCGCAGTGGCAGGCGAGCGCCGGGCCGGTGCATGCGATTGATCTTCGGTATTCGCGGCAGGTAGTGGTGAACCCCGACACCGCGCCTTCAGCGAAGGCCAATTAGCAGGCAGGAGAAGGGTCTTGGCAAAGAAAGACAAATATCTGGTCGGGTTGGATATCGGAAGCACGAAGACGTGCGTGCTTGTGGCGGAGATGGAGAGCGAGCAGGTGCGTTTCGTGGCGCTGGGTGCGGCGGAGTCGAAAGGGCTGCGCAAGGGACTGATTGTCAACCTGGATTCGGCGGTTAGTTCGATTCGGCGCGCGGCGGAAGAAGCCGAGAGCGTGGCCAATGTGCCGATTGAAGCGGCGGTGATCGGCGTGGCGGGAACACACGTGCGCGGCGTGAACAGCCGTGGCGGCATTACGCTGGGGAATCGTGCGCGGGACGTCGAACGCGATGACCTGCGGCGTGCCATTGAAGCGGCGCGAAACATCGCCATGCCGGAAGACCGCGAAGTGGTGCACGTTTTGCCGCACGAGTTCCTGGTGGACGCACAGGACGGCATTCGCGATCCCGTTGGCATGATGGGCCAGCGGCTGGAAGCAAACGTGCACCTGGTGACAACCTCGACGGCGGCGACGCAAAATCTGGTGACTGCGGGGAACAAGGCGGGGATTCATATCGACGATACGGTGCTGGAGCCGTTGGCTTCGGCCGAGGCATGCCTGACGCTGGACGAAAAGGAACTGGGTTGCTGCTTGCTGGACATTGGCGGGGGAACGACGGATTTGGCGGTATTCGGGTGGGGAGCGGTGCGCCATACCGGAACAGTGGCCATTGGCGGCGACCATTTTACGAATGATTTGGCCGTCGGCTTGCGCACGCCGATTCCGGAGGCGGAAAAAATCAAACACCACCATGGGTGCGCTGCGAGTGAGTTCCTGCACGACGACGGTGCCATAGAAATTGCCAGCGTGGGCGACCGGCCGCCGCGCACGATTTTTGCGCGCAATCTGACGGACATCATCGAGCCGAGGGCCCAGGAATTGCTTGCTTTGGTAGGGGAGGAGTTGCGGCGCGCGGGACTGAATCGGCAGATTCCGGCAGGTTTTGTGCTGGCGGGCGGCGGGGCGCGGCTGCATGGATTCGCGGAATTGACGGAGCAGGTGTTCCAGTTGCCGGTGCGGATTGCCGAGCCGAGAGGGATTCGGGATTTGCCGGATGAAGTGCTGAAACCGGATTACGCAACGGTGGTCGGGCTGGTGCTGTGGGCGGCAAAGAGTCGCCGCGCGGCGACGCAAAAAGGGAATGGTTTCGTTTCGAGACTGAAAGCGATGATTGCAGGGGCGTAGGGGAAGAAGCAAAAGATCGAAATTAGAAAATAGACTAGAAGCTGTTGCATAACCATGGACAAGGTTCTGAAATGACGATGGTTGCGTGTGGCGAAATGAGAGATAAGGAGAGTCAGCAGCGCCGAGGGAGGGCTGATGGCACGGTCGCGGCCGTTACTG
>Ga0335069_10001336_pt1 | contig 39914 bp, 30 predicted proteins | sample Lox_Sample_11_FD_206714 | JGI IMG/M metagenome (GOLD analysis project Ga0335069, IMG submission 206714) | Soil microbial communities from Loxahatchee National Wildlife Refuge, Florida, United States - Lox_Sample_1.1 | ecosystem: Environmental > Terrestrial > Soil > Wetlands | place: USA...
AAGCAGGTGAAGCAACTCACCAACTTTACCGACTGGGATTGCATGTTCCCCAGCATGGGCCCGAACGGCATCATCTTCGAGAATGGAGGCTATCTCTACACCTTCGATTTCCAGAACCAGAAAGCCACTAAGCTGACCATCTACCTCGACGGCGTTCGCGACCAGGCCATGAAACACTGGGTTGACGCCAGCAAGCACGTCACCGATTTCGATATCGCGCCCGATGGCAAGCGAGCCGTCTTCGCCGCGCGCGGAGAAGTCTTCACCGTGCCGGCCAAGGAAGGCAGCATCCGCAACCTCACGCACTCTCCCGCGGTACGCGAGCAGAAAGTCGCGTGGTCTCCTAACGGCGAGCACATCGCCTACATCTCCGACCGTACCGGCGAAGACGAAATTTATATCTCTCCGCAAGATGGTCAGGGCCCCGAAGAGGCCATCACCAGCGGCCATAAGGGCTTTATGTTCCAGCCACTCTGGTCGCCCGACAGCAGCAAGATCGCCTGGGCCGACAAAGACCTGAAGCTCTGGTACGTCGACTTGAAAACCAAGCAGCCCGTCGAAGTCGACAAAGCGAAGTTTGCGGAGATCACCAACTATTCGTGGTCTCCCGACAGCCAATGGCTTGCGTACGACAAGCCGGAAGAATCCGGCATCAGCGTCGTCTATCTCTACAGCCTTGCCGACAAGAAAATCACGCAAGTGACCTCGGTGATGGCCAACAGCTTTGCGCCTATCTTCGATCCTGGTAAGCGCTATCTCTACTTCCTCTCCGATCGCGACTTCAACGAAGTCCTCGGCAATATCGATTTCGAATTCGCCAATCCGAAAACGACGCGGGTCTACATGGTCACGCTGACCGCCGACGAGCCTTCGCCATTCCCTGCTCTGAGCGACGAAACCAAGATCAAGAATGAAGAGCCTACAATCGCGACTCCGGGACCCGAGCCGAAGCCCGAAGGTAAGAAAGGCAAGAAGGCGGACGCCAAAGAGCAAAAGCCAGAAGAGAAGACGGCCGAGACAGAAAAGAAAGAGCCGCCCAAGGTGTTTAAGATCGATCTCGACGGCATTCAGAACCGCATCGTGGCTCTCGCCGTTCCGCCATCGCAGATTCGCTCGTTCGATGCCTCGAAGGATGCGATCTACTACGGCACAACTCCCATCGGCGGCCTCTCCGGTCCCATTCCCGGTGAAGATCCCGCCATTCACGCCTACGACCTGAAAGACCGCAAAGATAAAGTCCTCGTCGAAGGCGCAACGCGATTCGCTCTCTCCGTCGATGGCTCAAAGCTTCTCTATCGCAATGACGGCGGTAAGTTCGGCATCATCGATGCCAAACCGCCCGACTCGCCTCACAAACCCGGTGACGGCTCCATCGACATCAGTGGCATGAAGGCCGAAGTCGATCCGCCCGCCGAGTGGAAAGAGATCTATAACGAAGTCTGGCGCCAGGAGCGCGACTATTTCTTTGAACCCTCGATGAACGGCGTGAACTGGGAGAAAGTGCACGATCAGTACGCGCAGTTGTTGCCCTACGTAGCTGACCGTTATTCGCTCACCTACATCATGGCAGGCATGATCGGTGAGTTATCTAATTCTCACACCTATGTGGGTGGCGGCGAGTATCCCGACTTCCCGCACGTCAACGATGGCCTGCTCGGTGCGGACTACGAAGTCGACGCCAACGGCATGTACCGCTTCAAGAAAATCTATCCCGGCGAAAACTGGGACGCGCAAGTCCGCTCGCCTCTAACCGAACCCGGCGTCAACGTCAAAGAAGGCGATTACCTGATCGCCATCAATGGCCAAGCGCTCAAAGCTCCCCAAACGCCGGATGAGTTACTCATCAACACAGCCAATCAAGTAGTAACTCTAACCGTCAACTCCAAGCCGGCCGCCGACGGCGCCCGCAAAGTCCTAGTCAAACCGATCGCCGATGAGTTCAACCTGCGCGAACTCAACATGGTTGAGACCAACCGCAAGAAGGTCGATCAGCTAAGCGGCGGGAAGATCGGCTACGTCTATCTCCCCGACATGGGCGATGCCGGCCTCAACGCCTTCGTCAAAGAATACTTCCCCCAGATTCGCAAGGAAGGCATCATCTTTGACGTCCGCTACAACGGCGGAGGCTTCGTCGATCAGCTAATCTTCGAGCGCCTGCGCCGCACGCTCGCCGCGATGGGCAGTGCTCGTAACTTCGCGTCTGGGCCTGTCCCCGGCAACGTCTTCTACGGTTACATGGCCGCCGTCACCAACCACTATGCCGCCTCCGATGGCGACTTCTTCAGTTACTTCTTCAAGAAGTACCAACTTGGTCCGCTCATCGGAACCCGCACCTGGGGCGGCGTCCGCGGCATTCGCGGCCAGATGCCTCTGATGGACGGCGGCTACATCACGCGCCCCGAGTTCTCGCTCTATGGCCTCGACAGCCAATGGCTTATCGAGAACCGCGGAGTTCAACCCGACGTCATTGTCGACAATCCTCCCGACCTCGTGATCAAGGGCCAGGATCCGCAATTGGAGAAGGCGGTGGACATGTTAATGCAGCAGATCAAGGCAAGCCCCAAAAAGTTCCCCCTGCGTCCGGCAGATTTGCCGCCTTATCCGCCGAATCCTGGCATGTAAGGGTATGCAAGACCAAGCGCTACGATCGAGCCCCGCTAGATGGCGGGGCTTTTTTTTGAGAGCAAAAGTCTCGGCAATGTGCTCTAGGGCTGTTCCGCTGAGATGCGGGCGTTCGAGCGATTTCAAGTTCGAAGCTAAGAGCGTGGTATTCCGTAACAATCGAGCAACGTCCTCATATCGCATCCATAGACATACGAGAGCGTGTAAAGCCGGTGAATCCCAGGGACCGTATTCTTGAGTTCAATATCGTGCAGGCGGCTGGGCGGGAGGATGAACCTATCGTTTCGATATTGCCTGGCCAGTCTGATACTTGCCCGGTGAACATCGCGGAGCGAGAGCCGGAGCGCCCACCGCAGAAGGCGCAGTTTCCGTCCGGGATTGGAATCAGGCTTCGGCACTAATTGCCATCGGCTCAGCGACATTCCCGCTGCAGGGCAAAGGTCGTTTTGCCAGTTACAAAGGTCACCCCCAAGGGCGTCGTGTATATATTTCTTGGCGGCGTGATTGATTTTGATCCCTCCTTTGCGCTGTTACAGGCGAGGAGGATGTCATGTTCCCAATCTTGCGCGCCACTCGGATCATCCCCGTATCCGCGATTTTTGTTCTACTTACCTGCTGTGCCATCCCTATGCTTTCCCAACAGACGATAATGCACGCCGGGGTAGGCGCCGAGCAGGTCGTCCCATCCCTGGTGAAGTTCACCGGCACGCTTTCCAGCGCCGACGGCAAACCTCTATCCGGCACGCAGGGTGTAACTTTCCTGCTCTACAAAGATGAGACCGGTGGCGCTCCACTGTGGATGGAGACGCAAAACGTACAAGCGGATAAGAACGGCCGCTACTCAGTCACGCTTGGAGCGGCGAACGCCCATGGACTGCCCGCCGATGTCTTTATGACGGGCGAGGCGCGCTGGCTCGCCGTCCAAGCCAGCGGACTGGCGGAGCAGGCGCGTGCGCTTCTCGTCAGCGTTCCCTACGCGCTAAAGGCCGGCGATGCAGAGACTCTCGGCGGCAAGCCCGCCTCGGCGTTCTTGGCTGCCGCGGCGTCCGGCCAGCAAGGCGAACCGAAGCCCCAGATCGATACCAACGAAATCTTCTGCGCGTCTGGGACGGCATGCAAAACAGCATTCGTCCCGGTTTTCGCCAGCAGCGGCGGCAATGCCACAATCACTGATTCGATCTTGTCCCAGAGCGGCAGCACGCTGAAAATCGCTGGCAGCGAAACTGCAACCGGCAATATCAGTGCGAGCGGAAGCATCACTGCCACGGGTAGCTTGAATACCAGCGCGAGCATCAACGCCGCCGGGGAAGTTTATTCCTCCTACGGGGTAGTGGCTCCGTGGGTGTCGACCACGACCACCGTTGGCGGCGTCAATGCCACGATGACGGGCACCGCCAATGGCATTGGCGCAATTCAGGGTTCAGCCACGGCAACGGGTGCCGCTGGATTTACATTCGGCGTGATCGGCCAGTCGGCTTCCGACCAAGGGCGCGGCGTTTTTGGCCTGGCAACCGGAGCAACAGGCGTAGGAGTGATTGGCGAAACCAACTCGACCGGCATCGGAGTAGTGGGAAAGAGCCTGACCCCGCAAGGCCTTGCTTTCGCCGCGACCGGCAACGTTCAACAAGACCGGGGCAGCGGCGGCTGGGTCAAGGCTTTGCTCTATGTGAACACTGAACAAGCGCCTTACACCATCCAAAGGTGTTTCAATTCGACCCTGATCGGAAGCGCCGCTACTACCGCGCCCTGCGGGTTCAATCTCGTAGAAGAGGGTCCGGGCGTCTTTCACATCGATTTCGGCTTCGAGGTCGACGATCGTTTTGTGAATGCCACCGCCTATGGCGACTTCGCACTGCCTTGGATGACTCTGGAGGATTCGCACACCTTCCAGATCGTTTGGTACAACGTGCTCCATCAGCAAGTCGGATCGGGCGAGTATTACTGGCTGGCGATTTACTGATAATTCTGCGCAGCGTTGACAACTGGCCGAGTGGTTCAAGAAATCGCGGGCACGCGCGAAAAGCGTGCCCTCTTTTTTTGCTCGCCGAAGGAAGCGGTGAGAACAGAGAACGAAGAACCTACTCCGGTACCGCCCGGTCCGTAATCTCCAATCCCTTGTCGATAATGGCAAACGCTTCGCGCATCTGCTGTTCATTAATGCAGAGCGGAGGATTCGTGAAGAACGTGTTCCAGCGCACCAACGTGTAGAGCCCGTTTTCGCGGAAGAACTTCCCGAGTGCGGCCATCTCATCGGACGTTCCGTTGAACGGCGCCATCGGCTGCTTCGTTTTCTGGCTGCGCACAAGCTCGAAGATCCCGAACAGACCGATGGAGCGAACGGCACCAACCGAGCGGTGCTTTTTCTGCATTTCGGCGCTCAGGTCTTTCATGAGCGCGCCCATCTTGCGCGTGTTTTCGATCAGGTTGTCTTCCTCATAAACCCGAATCGTCGCAAGAGCGGCAGCGCATCCCATGGGATGTGAGTTATAAGTAAGTCCTCCAAAGAACACTTTGTCCTGGAAGTGCTGCGCGATGTGATGGCGCATTCCAACCGCGCCGAGGGCGATATAACTCGAAGTAAGTCCCTTCGCCATACAGATGAGATCGGGAACAACCTTCCAATGATCGACGGCAAACCACTCGCCGGTGCGGCCGAAACCGGCCATGACTTCGTCGGCGATCATGAGGATGCCGTACTTGTCGCAGAGCTTGCGCACGCCTTGCAGGTAGCCGTCGGGCGGAACGAGAATGCCGTTGGTGCCGGTGACGGTTTCAAGAATGAACGCGCCGATCGTCTGCGGGCCTTCGAGCTGAACCGTCTCTTCTATGGCGGCCAGCGAGGACTGCGTCGATTCCCATCCGCGCTCGATGCCGTGATAGGGATCGAGCACGCGAACCACTCCCGGAATGCCAGGTTCGGCGGCCCATCTGCGCGGATCGCCGGTTAACGAAATCGAGCCGGCAGTCGCGCCGTGATAGGAGCGGTAGCGCGCGACGATCTTATGCCGTCCGGTGAAAAAGCGCGCGAGCTTGATGGCATTTTCGTTGGCTTCGGCGCCGCCATTGGTGAAGAAAAAAGTGTCGATATCGCCGGGAGTGATCTCGGCGAGCTTCTGCCCAAGCCGGGCGCGCGGTTCGTGCGCCATGAAGGGATTTGCATAGCAGAGCGTCTCAGCCTGCTCTTTGATCGCGTTAATCACGCGTTCATCGCCGTGGCCGATATTCACCGACATGAGCTGGCTGTTGAAATCGATGAAGCGCTTTCCTTCCGGGGTCCAGAAGTAAATGCCCTTGGCGCGTGCCACAGGGATGGGATCGACCTTTGACTGTGCCGACCATTCGTAGAGCGTATGCTTCTTGGTCAGCTCAACCATTTCCTTACCAGTCATCGTTGGAGTTTCAGTGGCAGTCGTCATATCGGTTCTCGCGCTTCCTTCTTCCCACTTTTAATAACTTGTCATCTCGAGCACGGCGAAGGATCCGCTTTCAGCTCGCATCGCCGCGAAATCAACCGGCTAAGCCGGTTGCGCGCTTAAGGTACTCTTTGTCTCAACAACAGAGGCCAAACCAGCTTCCAGCACGTCCATCGCTTCATCCATCTGCGCGTCGGTCACAACCAACGGCATCAGCAATCGAATCACATTACCGTACGAACCGGCGGTGATGAGTACGAGTCCATGCTCATAGCAATATTGTGCCACTTGCTTCGTTTCTTCGTCGGCAGGCTCACGAGTCACTTTTGACCGTACGAGTTCAAGCGCCTGCATGGCACCCACGCCGCGGACTTCACCGACGAGTTCCCACTGGGCTTGCCATTTTGCTGCGCGTTTTCGGAAGCGCTCCCCGAGCAAATTGGCGCGCGTGCAAAGATTATCTTGTTCGATCGTCTCGAGCACAGCAAGCGCCGCTTCGCAGGCCGCAGGATTCCCGCCAAACGTTCCGCCAAGTTGGCCCGGACCGGAAACATCCATGATCTCCTCCCGTCCCGTTACCGCAGCCATCGGCAGTCCGCCGGTCAGCGATTTCGCCATAGTCACGAGATCGGGATCGAGCCCGAGCTGCTCGCAGGCGAACATTGCGCCGGTGCGGGCGAAACCTGTTTGCACTTCATCGGCAATCACGAGAATGCCGTGCTTGCGGCAGATTTCGGAGAGAGCCGGGAAGAATTCGGGCGGGGGCGTGACGAAGCCGCCTTCCCCGAGAATAGGCTCGACGATCACCGCCGCGACGTTCTCAGCCGCAACGACGCGCGTGAACGTATCCTCGATATGCTTCGCGCAGAAAACTTCGCACGACGGATACTTCAGCGAATACGAGCATCGATAACAATACGCATACGGAATGCGATAGACATCGCTCGGAAACGGCTCGAAGCCAGCCTTGTAAGGATGCGTCTTGCTCGTCATCGCCATTGCCATATAAGTGCGTCCGTGGAAAGCGTCTTCGAAGGCGATAACCGCCGGACGCTTCGTGTACGCGCGCGCAATCTTGACCGCGTTCTCGGTAGCCTCCGCGCCTGTCGTAACCAGCAATGTTTTCTTCGGCCCCTTTCCGGGGGCCATGGCGTTCAATTTCTCGCAGACTGCGATATAGCTTTCGTAAGGGAGGACGTTAAAGCTGGTGTGGAGGAAGCGATCGAGTTGCCGGCGGAGCGCTTCGATCACGCGCGGAGCGCGGTGTCCCGTGTTGAGACAGCCAATGCCTCCAGCAAAATCGATCAGACGGTTGCCGTCGACGTCCTCGACCAGCGCGCCTTGCGATTTGGCAACAAACACGGGTGTCGCATGAAATGCGGCGCGCACAACGGCCGCCTCGCGTCGCTTCATGAGCGCCTGCGAACGCGGACCTGGAATAGGAGTGCGAAGTTGAATGGAAGACATAGAGAATATCCTGGTTGCGAGTTGTTAGTTGCTAGTCGCTAGTTTCAACGCCCTCGCATCTGGTTCTTAGTTTGTCTCGACCCTATGGATAACCACTAGGAACTAACAACTAGCAACTAGCTACTGTCTTTCAGTACCAGCCGATCGGGGCCTCATTCAGGTTGATGTAGACCTGCTTGGTTTCGAGATATTCTTCGATGCCCCAGGGGCCGAGTTCGCGTCCGAAGCCGGATTGCTTGTAGCCTCCCCAGGGCGCTTCGACATACGTGGGCTGCATGTGGTTGACCCAGACGATGCCTGCGCGTAGCGACTTAACCGTACGCATCGCTTTGAAGATGTCGCGAGTCCAGACGGCGGCTGCCAGTCCATACGGCGAATCGTTCGCAATCTTCAGCGCGTTCTTCTCATCCTCGAATGGGATCACCGCTGCAACCGGTCCAAAAATCTCTTCCCGCGCAATGCGAGCGCTATTGTCGACATCATAGAAAATAGTCGGCTGCACGTAGTAGCCCTTGTCAAACTTCTCCGCGCGGCCGCCGCCAGCCGCCACTTTGGCTTCCTTCCTGCCGATGTCGAGGTAAGAGAGCACGCGATCGTACTGCTCTTTGCTGACCAGTGCGCCCATCTTCGTTTCGCGGTCGAGAGGCGGGCCGATTTTGATCTTCTTCGCCTTCTCGGCCATGGCCTCGACGAAGTTCTTATAGATCGACTTCTGCACGAGGATGCGGCTGCCGGCGGAACAGACTTCTCCCTGATTGATGAAAACGCCGAAGAGCGCGCCGTCGATGGCAGCCTCGAAATCGGCATCGGCGAAGAAGATGTTGGGCGACTTGCCTCCGAGTTCCAGGGTGACGCGTTTCACGGTGTCGGCAGCTTCTTTCACAATGATCTTTCCGACCGAAGCAGATCCGGTAAAGGCAATCTTATTAACGTCCGGATGCCTCACCAGCGGCGATCCGCAAGTTTCACCGAAGCCGGTGATGACGTTGACGACCCCTTTGGGCAGGCCGACTTCGTCGAACCATTTAGCGAGTTCGAGAGCTGTGAGCGGCGTCTGCTCTGCGGTTTTCAAGACGCAGGTACAACCTGCGGCAATCGCGGGCGCGAGTTTCCATGCTGCCATGGCCAGCGGATAATTCCATGGAACAATCTGTCCCGCCACGCCCATGGGCTCTTTCAGCGACAGGCTCATCGCGTTGTCAGGCACGGGATTCACATAGCCGACAACTTTGGTGGCGAGGCCGCCATAGTATTCGAAGCAGGTCGCGACGTCGTTAATGTCGAATTCAGCTTCCACAATCGGCTTGCCGGAGTTGCGGCATTCAAGTTCAGCGAGCATCGAAGCATTCGCCCGGATTTTTTCAGCCAGCCGGAAGAGGACTCGGCCGCGCTCTTGCGCCGTCGAAGATCCCCAAGGCCCCTCATCGAAAGCCGCGCGGGCCGCGGCAACTGCGCGGTTCACATCTTCCGCGCCACCGTCAGGAACTTGCGCGATGACTTCCTCGGTCGAGGGATCGTAAACAGGAAAAGTCTTATTCGACTTGCTCGAAACCCATTCCCCGTCGATGTACATCTGATAGGTTTTAACTTCGGTATGAATTCCAGCGGGCATGAAGACCTCCTGCTAACCCCAGGGGCAAAGGCCCCATGATTTCGTCCATTGCAACCGGGCCACCGCCGGCGAACGTTCCTACGCGGTTCTCGCCGGCCTCACACTTTCCTGCTCGACAGGCGCCGGGCGAGAGGACTTCAGCCGTCCGTATCCGAAAAAGAAAAATGCACCCAGCGCCAAAAATCCGAACGTGATCCCGAACATTCCTGCTTCGTACTTCCAAAGCGACGTGATCTGCTTTGCAGGCGAGAAGGCCAGAACAATTCCAAGCACAGTCGTCAGAAATCCCGCGCCGCCCGCAAACAACAAGGTCCCTCTCCCGTAGCGCGCGCCTCGCATCCCTCCCCGCAAAGCGAACTTGACTAGCGCCGCGAACACATAAAGAAATGGAACAAGCTGCAACACAACCGCAGCCGACAGCATCTTCTGAAACGCCTCCTGCACCCCACCGGAGAGCGTGAAGTTCAGCACGATCAGAACGAGCGAGACAATGCCCTGCACAATCAACGCAACATGCGGCGTCGCATACTTCGGATGCACCTTGCCCATCGCCGCTGGCATGTAGGAGTCGAGGCCCGCCACAAATGGAATTCGCGCCGATCCTCCCATCCATGCCGAACCGATCCCCGCGATCGACAGACTGAGCATGACGGCGAACGGAGCGATGATCCAACTTACTCCGACCCTCTGCGCCATATGGCTCACGCCCTGGACGATTCCCTGCAGCACGCTGATGTCGTTTTTACCGATCGCAACCAGCAGCGTAAGCGTCGCTCCGATATAAAGTGCGCCGGAGAGCACGCCGCCCCAGGCCACCGCACCAGGCAATGTCTTCTGCGGATCCTGAATCTCGTCGCCCATTACAGATGCGAGTTCAAGTCCAACCAGGCCGAAACAGATCACACCGAACGAATTCAAAACAAATTTCGGATCGGCAGGAATGCGAAAATCGGCAACGGTCACGGTGCTTCCAAAGCGCGACCATACGGTGACGCCAAGTCCGATAAGAACAACCGCAGCAACGAACGTCCCAATCGCGCCGAGATTATTAAGCCACTTGCCAACGCCAAGGCCCACGATGTTCAAAACTGTGAGAAAAGTCAGCAGCGCAAACGATGCCAGCATCGCGAACATCTTGCTATCGGCCAGAGCGGCGCGACTCGGTCCCAAAGCGAATACCGAGACGCCGACGAAATAAAGCATCACGGTCGGTACGTAAAGCATGTTGTTGGTCCAGTAGCACCATCCGGAAAGAAATCCGTGGAAATCGCCGAAGACTTCCTTGGCCCAGAGATAGACGCCGCCTTCGCCGGGATAACGATGCGCGAGTTCGATGACGGCGATTCCTTGGGGCCAGAAGAAGAGCAGCAGCGAGATGAGCCAAAGCCAGACGGTGATGCCGCCGTTGGCCGCAATGCTGGGGACAACATTGAGATTGAAGACGGCGACGACAAACAGCAACACGAGGTCGAAGCGGCCTAGAACGCGCTTGAGGTGCGACTGGTTGTCGTCTGATCGGGCCATCGGGTGATTGGATCATCGGGCCATCCGACTTCACCGCGATCCAGGGTTTTCAATCACCCGATGACCCGATGGCCAGATGACCCGATCAAGATTAGTGTGTTGCCACCGCTCCGAGCCGCTCCTGCTGCGCCGCGGCCATCGAGTCGGCGATATCCGCGAATGCCGCAAGGTGCTGGTCGATATCGGCTCCCGTATGCTGCACCGAGATCGTCCACTGCTCGTCCCACCAGTACGGTTGAGCCATCACGCCGCGGTTGACCATGCCGAACCAGTAATGCCGCCACAGGTCGATGTCGACCGCGAGCCAGTCGCGGTAGTTCTTAATCTCCTGCGGATAAAGCATTAGCGCGCCATTCACGCCCGCGCTCGCGATATAAGCTTGCAGGCCGGACTTAGAAACGATCCGCCGATAGCCCTCTGTTAGCTTCGCACTGAGTTTGTCCGTGTGTGCATAGTTCTCGCGAGTCAGCACCTGGCGGAAGACAGCAAGCCCGGCCGCCATCGAGACGGGATTCGTATTGTAAGTGCCGCCGTGAAAGACCTTATGATCGGAGATAAGTTGCATCACGCGCTTGCTCGTACCGAATGCGGCAAGAGGCAATCCACCGCCAATCGACTTCGCCAGGCAAATCATATCCGGCGTGACGCCAAAATATTCGGAAGCGCCAGCCCAGCCAAGCTTCGCGCCGGTCTTCACTTCGTCGAAGATCAGCAGCGCGCCATGCCTGTCGCAAAGTTCGCGCAGGCCTTCGAGGAAGCCCTTCTGCGGCATGCAGAGTCCGACATTCATCATGATCGGCTCAAGGATGATCGCTGCGATCTGATTCGGATTCTCGCGGAAGCGACGTTCAACCGTTTCCAGATCGTTGAACGTCGCGATCTGCACATTGGCGATGCTCGCCGCAGGCACGCCTTTGCCGCCAGAAACCGGTTTCGGATTCTTGATGTCGCCGAAATCATCCGCGGGCGGGTGAGGCTTCACGCTGACCAGCGCGGCGTCGTGCAGGCCATGGTAGCCGCCTTCGAATTTGATGATCTTGTCGCGCCCCGTGGCGGCGCGCGCCAAGCGAATGCTGTGCATGGTGACTTCAGTACCGCTGTTGCCGAAGCGGCACATTTCGACCGGAAAGCGCGTGCAGATTTCTTCCGCCAGTTCCCACTCCATGTTGTGCGGCATGCCGTACATCGTGCCGGTCGAAAGGCGGCTCTGCACGGCGCTCATCACAGCAGGGTGACAATGCCCCGCCATCAGCGCGCCGAAACATAGATTGTGATCGATGTACTCGTTGCCATCGAGATCGCGAAAACGGCTTCCCCTCGCATCCTGCACAAAAATTGGGTACGGATCGTAGGCGCGATAGTTGCTGGCAACGCCAAGCGGAATACGTTTAAGGTTTTTCTTATGAGCTTCGGCGGACTTGGGCGTGCGGCGCTCGAAAGTTTCGAGCTCCTTCTGCAGTGCGGGATACATCGTAATCTCCAAAATTGCTCAGGCCGAATAGGCCATTAGATTGGGCCGGGGCGGCCGAAACCGCCCGGGTTCAGACAAAAAGCTTTCAGACTAAATCAGAAGACAAATTTCAATGCAAATTGTACCAGCCGCGGGTCCTTGACCTGGGTCACCTGCCCAAACTGGCTGCCATCGGTGCTGTTGCCGTCCGGGTTGAAGAACTGCGTGTGATTGAAGACATTGAAAATCTCTCCACGGAACTCAAAATGCGTGCGCTCGTTAACCGGAATGTTCTTCATGACGACAAAGTCGGTATCGCTGATTCCGGGGCCGCAGCAAATCGTGCGCGGGGCGCTGCCAACGCGGCCTAACAAAGTCTGGTCATAACAACCGTAGGAAATATTGTCGGGGCCGCAGGGATCGACGCTGTCATCGGTTGCATTTTCCGTAAAGCTGTTCTGGTCGAAGTAGTAGTTCCCATTGCTTTGCGGATGGAGTCGATGGAAAGGCGCAATCTGATCGGGCTGGCCAGGATACTGGAAGTCGGCGCTATACATCAGCTCATTGTCAGCGGATGAGGTAATACGGATCGGGAACCCCGTCTGGTAAGTTGTGATGCCCGAAACCGCCCATCCATCCAGCACTTTTCCGGCGAGACCGCTATATTTCTTGATCGGTAACTCCCAGTAATAGCTGATAACGAAGCGATGGCGCGCATCGAAGAGTGAAAGCGCATTGTTGTTGGCGCCAGGGAGCGGATTCAGGATGCCCTCGAAACTGGACGCCTGGTCGATGGATTTGCTGAAAGTGTAGGCGGCGTTGAATTGCACGCCGTGGGCGAATCGTTTGTCCAACGAAACCTGCAGCGAGTTGTAACCGGAGCCGGCAATCGTGTCCTGCGCAAAGATACTGGTGAACACGGGGATACCACTGACCGGACAACCATTTCCAGTTGTTGGATCGCACTGTGGAGAGGAGTACGGCCGTAAGCCAACGAAATTCAAAGTTTGGCCGCTGCCCATGACGGTTGAACCATCGGGCATATGGAAATTAAAGCCGTCTGGTATTGTCACGGTAAAAGGCACATCCTCCGCAAATGGAGCACAAGTCAACGAACCCAGAATCGTGTTTATGTCAACGCATGTTTGCGGATTCGAATAATTGATGTCGTGGGTTGCCAACAACCGGTGTCCCTGAGATCCCACATAACCGACTTCCAATTTCATATCGTTCGTCAACTGACGCTGAATGGTGAAGTTGTACTGCGCGGAATACTGGGTGCGCATGTGGGGCTGGAAGTCGCCAAACAGGTCAATGGGCTCGAATCTTGCCCAATCCTGTGGAGTACCGGGAGTCGGGGTGATGAACCCGCCAAAAGGATTTAGATAAGTTGTGCCTGTTTGTGTCGCGGTGTTGTAGTCCTGCCCGGCGAACGGCAGGTTGAATTGCGTTTCAGTAACACTGCTGCTCCCGCCAAAGGGAGGCTCGGCACCAAACTGGGCAAGCACAAGTTGTTCGATTGGATTGTAAAAGAGTCCCCATCCTGCTCGGATGCTGGTCTTGCCGGAGGTGCCCGGACTCCACGCAATGCCGATGCGGGGTGCAAAAGCCTTGTAGTAAGTTTGTGTCATGCCCGCGGGAACTCCGGGATCACCGGGGACAACCAGCCCCACCGCATTCTGCGATCCGCAATCGGTATTGGGGCCGCCACACGGATAAACAGTGGAAGACTGCCCCGGTCGGAACGTTTCAACGTGCCTAGAACTATCCGCCAGGGGCGTGTTTAGTTCCCACCGCAACCCATAGTTCAATGTGAGGTTAGGGCGAATCCTCCAGCTATCCTGGGCGAATAAGTAGAGGCTGGTGTTGCGAATCTTTTCGCTCTGAGGGGAGCCTTGGCCATAGGTGTCGGGCAAGCCGAGCAGGTAGTTTGCATACAGATCGGAGGCGCCCACGTCATTTGTGCCGCCGCCGTAGTAATTGAATAACCCGTTGATGTTGTAGTAGTAAGTCTGGTTAAACTGCTGGCGGCGGGCATCCACGCCGAATTTTAGTGTGTGATTGCCTTTGACCTTACTCAGGCTATCGGCAAACTGAAACGAATTTCCCGCCTGCGGAAGCTCTCCTTCCCAATTATTGCCAATCGAGAAACCTCCGGAAACGGCGATGAACGGAAGACCCTCGCGATCAGCGCTCAACTGTGGATGAATTCCGAACTGGCTGCCCTGTGGATCAGACGAGTTGTCGCCATAGAAACATGGCACGGGCGCGCTCAGCCATGAAGGAGGAGTTGGACAGGAATCCTGCACAGGTTGCGTATTGGAAGGATGCAGAAACGTCAACTGCCCCTCGCGATTGTAGGTAAAGCGAAACTCATTGACAGTGCTGTTGCTGAGCGTCCAGGTGTGAGTGATGTTCCACTGCTGAAAGCGTTCTTTGGTGGTACCACCCCAACCAGGGAGATCCGCACCGGCCTGTTCGAACCCGGCAAAGGGATTTAGCGTGTTGTCGTCGTTGAAGTAGTAATAGAACATCAGGTTTTGCTTGTCGTTGATACGATGGTCGAGCCTGGCGGTGACCTGATCGCCGCGGATTGCTTGTACCGGGACCGTGCTAACTAGACTGTTGGTTGGATCGCTTCCGGAGGGAACCGGGACGTATTGCAGGAGGTCCACAGCGGTGGGGTCCATGCATGCAAGAGGGATTTGATTAGTCGGAAAGATGGCATTGTAAGCCACGCCGTCAGACAACGTGACTCCACCAACCGCGTCAATTGCCGCCTGGCATCCGGGACGATTGCTCAATAGCGATGAATTCTGCAGAAATCCTGAAAACAAGGGGGCGGCTCCACCGTCCTGCGGAACCTGCGTAAAATCGCCAATGATTTGACCCTGATACGTGTTTGTTGGAGATGGCCTCTCCATCGACGTCGGCACCGTCACCGCCGGAGAGAGAATGCCCTGCCGCACTCGTCGCCCTTCGTAACTGGTAAAGAAAAAGGTGCGGTTCTTAATAACCGGCCCGCCAAACGTACCACCGAACTGATTCTGGTTGGATTGTGGCTTATCGCACAACAGCCCTTCCGCCTCAGTCAAACAATAATTGTTCGCATTGAGGACCTTGTTGCGGAAAAACTCGTAAACACTGCCATGGAGTTGATTGGCGCCCGACTTCGTAACGACATTGATAACCGAGCCGGAATTGCGTCCGTACTCCGCGTCGAAGGTATTGGTTAAAACACGGAATTCCTGAATGCTATCAGGGCTCGGCTGCACGGTCGGCAGGTTGGCAAAGAGATCGTTGGCATCGCCACCGTTCACGCTGAAGTTGTTGGATCGGCCGCGGCCGCCGTTCACCGACACTGCACCGGGACTATCGCTTCCGAAAACGATGTCGTTGCTTGATCCAACCGTCGACATCACGCCAGGCTGAAGTTGCAACAATTGGTAGGTATCGCGCGAGTTCAACGGCAGGTTCTGCACCTGACGGTTTTCCATCACCGCGCCGAGTTGCGTGCTGGTCGTGTCGACGAGCGGTGCTTCCGAACTGACCTCGACCGTTTCCTTGGTTTCGCCAATCTGCAAAGTCGAGTTGAACGTGACGACCTGGTTCAACTCAACTGTAATTCCCTTCCCCACGCTCGTCTTGAATCCCTGCAGATCGAAAGTCAATGTATACGTCCCGACGGGAACTTCCGGGAAGCTGTAATCGCCGTTGTCGTTCGTTTGCGTGTCGTGACTAACGCCCGTAGCCTCGTTGGTCAGCGTCACCTTGACCTTCGCCAGCACCGCGCCACTGGGGTCCGCGACGCGGCCGATGATGCGGCCTCCGGTGCCTTGCGCGAAAAGCAGAGAGCAACAAATCAGGCACAGGCACACTGCGATCAGCCAGCAGCTCAATGGGGAAGGCTTCGACGGCGACATGGGGCTCCTCCAGATCCTCAGATCCGAACGCTTTCGGTTTTACTTTTTTCGACCCTTGTTAAACAGACCAACCTTGCTATAATCGCGCAAGGTTAGAGACTCTCCAGCCTTCTGTCAAGAGCAAAGTTCTGCTTTTGGGGTGGCGTTCCGACAGGCGCATTCGAACTCATGTCGACAGGGAAGCAGGTCTTTCTCAAAATCGGCGACGTGGCGCGGTTGGTCGGCATTTCGGCGTCGGCGATTCGCGGCTGGGAGAGACTCGGCTTGGCGCGCCCGCAACGCAGCCGTGGCCAATATCGTCTTTATACCCACGACGATGTCCGTCTGCTGAAGAAAGCTCGCTACCTGCGCAAAGTGCGCGGCATGAATGCTCCCGCAATCGTCGAGATGCTCAAGCGCGATGGCGCAATTCGGCATACGCACAGAAGTCCGACTGCGGGAATCGGGTCGCGGCTGCGCCAGTTGCGCCTTCAGCGTGGACTGAATCTGGCTGAGGTCGCGTCGGCCGCTGAAGTGTCTGTCGGATTTCTCAGCGCCGTCGAGCGTTCGCAGATGAGTGCGTCGATCGGCACGCTGCGGCGTCTCGCCCGCTTCTATCGCACGAACATCCTCGAGTTCTTCGATCCTGCCGAAGCGAATCCGCGGCTGGTCAGTCCCTCGCGGCGTAAAGTGCTCGAAGCTGGTCCTGGAGTTCGCATGGAACTTTTGGCGTGGGGAAATACCGCGATGGAACCGCATCTGTTCCGCATCAAGCCTCATGCAGGGAGCGGTGAAGCTTACATGCACGAAGGTGAAGAGTTTCTCTTCGTGTTGAAAGGTGAGTTAAAGATCGCTCTCGATGGCAAAGAGTACGATCTGAAGCGCGGCGACAGCTTCTACTTCGAGAGCGCAACGCCGCATCGCTGGACGAATCCAGGGCCGAGTGAGACCTGGCTCTTATGGGTGAATACTCCACCAACGTTCTAGGCAAGTTTCGGTACGAATTCTGTTGGCACGCATTTGGAAGCTAGCTGGAGAGAATCATGCTATTGCGCAAAGTCGCGCTCGCGATACTGGTGCTTTGTCTCGCACTGATCTGCGGATCATGCTCGAAGAAGACGCAGGCTTTGAACCTGCTCGTCTGGGAAGGCTACGCGGATCCATCGTATGTGAAGGCCTTCGAGGAGCAGAACCATTGCAAGGTCTCGGCTTCTTATATGGGATCGAGCGACGAACTGGTCGCCAAGCTGCGCGGCGGCAGCCCTGGAACCTACGACATCATCTCGCCTTCTAGCGATGTCGCGACCATGATCGCGACGACAGGTTTGGCATCTCCGCTCGATCTCGGGAAACTGCCAACTTATAACCAGCTTTCGCCGCAGTTGAGTTCGCTGCAGTTGGTGCGCGTGAAGGGCGAGGTTTACGGCGTTCCCTTCATGTGGGGACCTGATCCGATGATCTACGACACGACTGCGTTTCCTCAGGCTCCCGAAAGCTGGAACGTGATGTGGGATCCAAAGCTCAACGGGAAGATTTCCGTTTGGGACGACTTGTCGACTGTTTATATGGCCGCGCAGGTTCTCGGCTACGACAAGCCTGATCCTGGACATCTCTACAACCTGAGCGACGACGAGTTGAATGCTGTGAAGAAGAAGCTCATCGAACTCAAGCCGAACATTCGCAAGATGTGGTCGACTGGCGGCGAACTTACGAACCTTTTCCAGAATCATGAGGTCGTTATCGCGATGGGTTGGCCGCTGATGACCAACCAACTGCGCAAGGCGAACTTTCCGGTCGGCGAGACGATTCCGAAGGAGAACACGACTGGGTGGATCGATCACCTGATGATTACGGCTGGCAGCGAGAACAAGGAACTTGCGTATAAGTTTCTGGAGTTCATGATTCAAGCGCAGACGCAAAAGAAGGTCACTGATGTGACAGGTTACACTCCAGCGAATCCGCACGCGGCGCAGTTCATGACTGCGGTCGAGGTCAAGAATCTGCATCTTGATGATGTCGACAATTACCAGAAGCGGCTTTACTTTTGGCAGAATGTTCCGCGACGCGCGAAGTACAACGAGATCTGGAACGAGGTGAAGGCAAGTCAGTAATTGTGGCGCGGACACTTCTGTGCGCGCGACGTTCGCGATAGCAAATCTCTGGGCCATGACAACCAGCGCAGTTCCTGCGATTCCGAATCCGGCAAACATCAGCACGCAACCACTTCTCTCTCTGCGGGCTGTAGCAAAGCACTTCGGCAAGAACGTCGTGCTGCGCGACATCAGCCTTGAGATTGCCGAAGGCGAGTTCCTCACTATTCTCGGCGAGAGCGGTTCTGGCAAGACCACTCTGCTGCGCATTCTCGCTGGATTTGAGCAGGCGACTTCGGGCGAGGTTTGGATGGCTGGCGAACGACTCGATTCTCTTCCGCCTTATCGTCGTCCTGTGAATACCGTGTTTCAGCATTACGCGCTGTTTCCGCACATGACGGTAGAAGAGAACGTTGGATATGGCTTGCGGATTGCGAAAAGGCCGGTTGCGGAGATTCAGTCGCGCGTTAGCGAAGCGCTTGGCAAGGTGAAGATGTCGGCTTATGCGAAGGCAAAGCCTTCGAAGATCAGCGGCGGACAACAGCAGCGTATTGCACTCGCGCGCGCGCTGGTGAATCGTCCGCGATTGCTGCTGCTGGATGAGCCGCTTTCCGCGCTTGATGCCAATCTGCGGCGACAGATGCAGGTTGAGCTGAAGGCTTTGCAGCGCGAGGTTGGAATTACCTTCATCTTCGTCACGCACGATCAGGAAGAAGCGATGGTAATGTCCGATCGCATTGCGCTTTTGCGATCGGGCGAACTGGAACAGGTTGCGAGTCCGCGCGAAATCTACTCGCGTCCTGCGACTGCTTACACTGCGCAGTTCATCGGGCATACGAACCTGCTTGAGGGCGATGTGCGCGCGGGAAACGCGATGACTGGGATTTTCTCCTGGCCAACTTCTCTTCCGGATGGATCTGTTCTCTTCTCTCTTCGTCCTGAGTGCATTCGTTTCTCCGGCACAAACCCGCTGAGCAGCTCGACCAGTTCAGTCGTTCGATTCAATGCCAAGCTTCGCGATCAGGTATTTCATGGCGCAAATGAACTCTGGCGGATCGAATGCGCTGATGGTCAAGTGCTGACCGTTCGAACTTCATCTCAGTCTCTTAACAACGGCGACAATAATAAGGATCTGCAATTCGAGTTCGACGCTGCTGACGCTGTTCCAGTTCGCCCTTCTGCGGAGCGCATTTAATGTTCTCTCGCGCTTACCGCATTGCGATTACTGTTCCGCCTTTGGCTTGGGTTGCGGTGTTCCTGCTGGTGCCTTATCTGCTGATGTTCTGTTACAGCTTCTGGTCGGTCAGCGATTCGCAGGCGATTGTTCACTCGTGGAACTTTGACAATTATCGCGAGCTTCTCGTCAAGTCTGTTTATTGGCAGACTCTGCTGCGCTCGATGTGGATCGCTGCTCGCGTGATGATCTTTTCGCTTCTGCTTGGTTATCCGCTTGCGTATTTTCTCTCGTTTCACGCGGGGCGGCGAAAAGATCTCTTTTATCAACTTGTCATTATTCCGCTTTGGGTGAGTTATCTGGTTCGCGCTTATGCGTGGAAGACGATTCTTGGCACGGATGGAGTGCTCAATACTCTGCTGCAATATGCGCACCTGACGAAACATCCGCTCGACTTTTTGCTCTACAGTCCATTTGCCGTTGTGCTCACGCTGACGCATATTTATACGCCGTTTACGCTGCTGCCGATTTACGCATCGCTCGAGCACATTCCGCGCAATCTGGTGGAAGCATCGCACGATCTTGGCGCTTCACCGGCGCAGACTTTCTGGCGCGTGATTTTTCCGCTTTCGATTCCTGGTGTATTGGCAGGAGCGACTTTCGCGTTCGTTCTCAGCCTTGGAGATTTTCTCGCTCCACTTTTGCTGGGCGGACCGAGCGGAATCATGATTTCTAACATCGTCGTCAGCCTTTTTGGCGCGGCTTACAATTGGCCTCTTGGCGCGGCGATTTCGCTTTGCATGTTGCTGCTTGTCATCGGACTGCTCTTCTTTTCCGAACACCTCGAAAAACGATGGAGCTTTTCATGAGGGCAGAGGGCAGAGGTGCGAGGTCAGAGTTAAAAGCTCATCCAAATTGGCTTACGCTTCATGCTCTCGCTGTTTTTGCATTTCTTTATTTGCCGATCGCGGTGCTCATTATTTATTCGTTCAATGGGCAAGGCATTGGTGGATTTCCGCCGCGCAACTTCACGCTTGCCTGGTATCGAATTCTTTTTCAGGACGGGCCCATTTGGGACTCGGTTTTCAATTCCCTGCTGGTTGCGGCTTGCGCCATGTTTATTGCGCTTGCTTTTGGAATTCCGGCTGCGCTGGCGCTTGACCGCGCTCAGTTTCCGGGCAAGGCGCTTTTTCGCCGGCTTGTGCTTCTGCCCCTGATTTTGCCGGGGATTATTACTGGCCTTTCACTGCTCATGCTCTTCCGCGAAGCTTCGGTCAAACTTAGCCTTGTGACCATCATTCTCGGTCACGGAACCGCGCTGATCTCAGTTGCTACGACTGAAGTTTTTGCCGGATTGCAAAAACTGAATCGGGCGCAGGAAGAGGCTTCACTCGACCTTGGCGCAAACTACTGGCAAACTTTCTGGCGCATTACTGTGCCGAATCTCAAGCTTTCTATTATTGGCGCTGCGCTTTTGATCTTCACGCTTTCCATGGACGAGATTGCAGTCAGTTTTTTTCTGATCGGCCGCGACAATACTTTGCCGCTTGAAATCTGGGGGCGATTGCGGCGCGGGATTACACCTGAGATCAACGCGATTTCTACTATCATATTTTTGTTTTCGCTTGTGGCGATCGTGTTTTGGTATCGGTTGCGGACTCGGGGCGAGGGAGCTGAGATCGGCGTGGGGCTCGCGGAGAATCCGGGCGCTTGAAGAGTGGACGCGGGGAGTGGGCCGTTCCCACGGCGGCTAAAGCCGCTTATCCTGAAGCGCGCTTTGATCGCAGCGCTAAAAGCGCTGCGCCACCCAAACCCTGGGTCGTCCCTCCGGGACTTGCGGTCTTTCTCGCTACCTTTCCCAGCGCTGAAGCGCTGGGCTAAGCTTGCTTGTCCCTCCGGGACTCTTGACTGCTTTCGCATTCTGCACGGTCTATCTGGGACGCTGCTTTTCACCTGCACTTCTGACCGTGGCGCCTTTCTTCTTTTCTCTCTCGATCTCTCGACCACCTTTGTTGACCTCGATCTTTTGTCCTCAAGAGCCGACGATACTTCCTCACATGCCTTAATTGAATAGGCTTGAATCGTGCCTGGCGGCAGGGGATCTGGCTCCGAAGTTGAAGACTTCGGCGGAACCGCCGAAGGATCGGGCGCGGGCTCGGATGGAGCAGATGCAACTGGAGCGGCGGCGCTCGCATTGAGACGTGGGAGGTTGGAAGTGGCTACCTGCAGGCCGTAGAGGATTACCGCTGCTCTTTTCGAGTCGAGCTTTCCGAGGAGGAGATGTTCACAGACCCGGGCGACTGTGGACTGGATGGATTCCGCATTTTTGAGCGTCTCGATGGAGAGCTGAATTGGCCGAGGATCTCCCGGATTGAGGTCGAATAAGGGACCGTCGACATGGTGGAAGTGGCAAAGGCGCGTGCCGGGCTCGACAGGCATTGGGCAACGGGTTCCGTCATATTTCTTGCTACGGCAACGTTCCTGGTCTGTAAGAGTTCGCATGAGTGCTCCTTATGAATCGCTGTTGCGTAGTTGGCTTTCACTAACTGCGACAGCGTTGGTATGAATTGGTGGCGCTTATGAAGTCGTACTTTCCTGGGGTACCCCCCTCCCCCCATCGACTATGTATTATTTACCGGTTTTTATTAAGTGATTGGAAGGAGGCTAGTTATATGGCCCATTTTGGGAAAAACACTTTTTAACTTGTCAAAGAGGTCGTGAGGAAGGGACATGGTTGGCCCGCCTCTGGAGGCAAGCACACTTCTTAATCCTGCACCCTTGGAGATCTTTGCACTGGTTGCGGTGGTTTGTCGGTGATGGCGGCACGGGGAAAATGTGATGAAAAATGGCAAGCGAGTGCCATTTTGGGCGACATGGCCACTGAGCTCGTCGCTACCGGGCGCCTGGGGGGTTACAGTGCCTGACACCATCAAGAGCACTGAGGAACGTAAGGAAGAGCCCCGATAGAGCTGCTTCCTCAAAAAGCGGGTTGGCCGTCGACCTGCATTTTCTTCACACTAAATTCCTGAAAAACGCGCTGCTCGCCGATCACGTTAATTCTTGGATGAACAAACTCTACCCCGAGTTTGTCGTCTGGACGCAGGTCTTTTGGACGCGGAAAGACGAACTGGAAAGTATCGTCCTTGGCGCTAAAGCCCGTCAGGCTCAACTTGTCCGTCTTCGTATGCAGGTAAGTGGTCATACTCAGTTTGGCGAGGCTTTGCTCGGTCCAATAAGTCCGAAGGAGGCTTTGAAAATTCCCAACATCACTATGGAAGGTGACAGTAACTATGACGCGATCAGGAAAGGCGACGGCCAGGAATTTTGCCGCGTTCGCATCCGCAGCCGATTTCTGTTCAGGCTTCATCGAGTCATAGTGGGCGCCCAGCTCCGAGGCGCGAACTTGCGCTTCTCGAATCGGCAGCGCGGATGCGAAGCGCAGTGTATAGCTAATCTGCGGATTCGTATCCATTTCGCCGCGATAACCCGCTTGATCGGCCCCGTCTGCAACACGGGTTTGGAAGCCTCCCAAGGTGAGTGTCGTGGCCCATGGAGACTCGGTGAGCATTTTTTGGGTCTCGTCAGGGGACCATTGTTTATAAGGCTTCTTAAGCCAAAACTCAGCCGCCATGGCCAACGGCGGGGCAAGACATACGAGTAACAACACTGCTGCCAACTGCCTCGGAAGTGGTTGCATGTTACTCTCCCACATACGGAATAGCGAAGAGTATACGCCACAGATGCATTCTGAGCGGAAGTATTATTGATCCATTGCGGAGGTCGCGGGTGAGGGCGCCCGCGCCACACTCTCGCGGGCAGGAATGCCCGCCGCCACACATACAAAAACGCCATCCAGGTTTGGATGGCGTTTTGCATTCTTAGCAGAGCTGCTTAGTTCGTTCCGATCCTCATGCCGTAGAAGGAACGGTAGACGAAGATGAACGACACCACAAAGAAGGCCAGCGCCAGACCCATGGTTAGGGGCGAGGCTTCTCCGTGGGGCTTTAGCGTTTCGGCCAGTTCTACTGCCAGTAGGCCGAAGAGTGTGGTGAATTTGATGACCGGGTTCATGGCTACGGACGACGTGTCTTTGAATGGATCGCCGACTGTGTCGCCGACTACCGTCGCGTCGTGCAGCGGAGTTCCCTTCTGCTTGAGTTCGACTTCGACGATCTTTTTGGCATTGTCCCAGGCGCCACCGGCGTTGGCCATGAAGATGGCTTGATACAAGCCGAAGATCGCGATCGAGATCAGGTAGCCGATGAAGTAGAAGGGCTCGACGAAGGCAAAGGCGAGCGCTCCAAAGAAGACGGCCAAGAAGATGTTGAACATGCCTTTCTGCGCGTACTGGGTGCAGATGGCGACGACCTTCTTGCTGTCGGCGACGCTGGCTTTTTCTACGCCTTCAAGTTTGATGTTGGCCTTGATGAACTCGACAGCGCGATAGGCTCCGGTGGTGACGGCCTGCGTGGCTGCGCCGGTGAACCAATAGATCATGGCGCCGCCGGTGATGAGGCCGAGGACGAACGGGGCATGAAGGAGCGAGAGCTTGTCGACGTTCGCGGTAAGGCCGCGGGTGAGCGCCATGATGATGGAGAAGATCATCGTGGTGGCGCCGACTACGGCGGTGCCGATGAGCACGGGCTTGGCTGTGGCTTTGAAGGTGTTGCCTGCGCCGTCGTTCTCTTCGAGGAGATCTTTGGCGCGGTCGAAGTTGATGTCGATGTTGAAGTCTTTTTTGACTTCGGCTTTGACGTTGGGAACCTGCTCGATGAGTGAGAGCTCATAGACGGATTGCGCGTTGTCGGTGACGGGGCCGTAGGAGTCGACTGCGATGGTGACCGGTCCCATGCCTAAGAAGCCGAAGGCTACCAGGCCGAAGGCGAAGACTGCGGGCGCTAGCATCGTGGCCGCCACCGCCAAGCCCATCGTGCTCATGTAATACGCGACGGCCATCAGGATCATCATCGAGAGGCCGAGGTAGTAGGCGGAGAAGTTGCCGGCAACGAATCCGGAGAGAATGCCGAGCGACGCGCCGCCTTCCTGCGCCGAGGTGACGACTTCTTTTACGTGGCGCGAGTGGACGGAGGTGAAGACTTTGACCAGTTCGGGAATGACCGCGCCAGCCAGCGTGCCGCAGGAGATGATCGTGGCGAGCTTCCACCACTGCGTGGCGTCGCCGCCGAGCGTGGGGATGATGAGGTACGAAATGATGTAGGTGAGGATGATGGAAACGATCGAGGTGATCCAGACGAGCGAGGTCAGGGGATGCTCGAAGTTCATCTTGTCGGCTTTGCCGTACTGCGCCTTGGCGATGGCGGCGTTGATGAAGTAGGAGAAGGCGGAGGAGAAGAGCATCATGACGCGCATGACGAAGATCCAGACTAAGAGCTGGACCTGGATCGACGGGTCTTTCACGCCTAGAAGAATGAAGGTGATGAGTGCCACGCCGGTTACGCCGTAGGTTTCGAAGCCATCGGCGGAGGGTCCGACGGAGTCGCCAGCGTTGTCGCCGGTGCAGTCGGCGATGACGCCGGGGTTGCGGGCGTCGTCTTCTTTAATTTTGAAGACGATCTTCATGAGGTCGGAGCCGATGTCGGCGATCTTGGTGAAGATGCCGCCAGCGATACGGAGAGCGGCCGCGCCGAGCGACTCGCCGATGGCGAATCCGATGAAGCAGGGGCCGGCGTAGTCGCCGGGAACGAAGAGAAGGATGAAGAGCATGATGAGGAGCTCGACGGAGATGAGCATCATGCCGATGGACATGCCAGCTTCGAGGGGAATCTGGTAGACCGGGAAGGGCTTGCCGGGAAGCGAGGCGAAGGCGGTGCGCGAGTTGGCGAAGGTGTTGACGCGAATGCCGAACCAGGCGACGCCATAGCTGCCGGCGATGCCGACGACGCTGAAGACGAGGATGATGAAGACGCGCTGGAGTTCGAAGTGCTGTAGGACTCCGAAGTAGACCGCGATGATGACGGCGATGAAGGCCCAGAGGAGCATCAGGAACTTGCCCTGCGTGACGAGGTAGGTCTTGCAGGTTTCGTAAATCAGTTCGGAGATGTCGAGCATGGAGCGGTGGACTGGGAGGTTCTTGAGGCGCATGTAGATGGCCATGCCGAAGCCGAGTCCGAAGACGCAGGCGAGGAGGCCGATGAGCAGGAGCTTGTGGCCGTCGATGGCGCCGTTGAAGAAGCTGACGGAGTTCAGGTTGGGGAGCTTGAGGGCGGCTTCGCCGCCGGCTTCTTCGGGTTGCGCGAAGGCGCTGGCGGTCATCAAGAACAGGAATGCGGCGAAAGCCGCGGATGCTTTGGCGAGGATGCGTCCGGCGGACGTGAGTTGGGCGGTGAAGTTAGGCGTTGGGCTACCTGTTGGGCAGGGGCTCATCAGAATTTCTCCTATTGGTCTCGAAAAATTGGGTTTTGCCGTGTGATTGCTCCGGGGGCGGCATTGACGCGGGCCAAGTTGGCCGCGCAATGGTCGCCGACGGAGTTCCGTGCACGCTTCCACCGCCAGGCATAACAATAAGGAGTGCCGATTTGGCCGCGCCGGAATACCTGCCGCAGGCGAGCTGTGGGCACACCTGCGGCACAAACCGATGTTTATAACATTCGGAGGGGTGTGGGTCAATGAGGAGGATCACTGGGATTCAGCGGGATAGCTCGTGATACATTTTCTGAAACATTGCCTAGCCAAGGAGGCTCGCTCAAATGCGCCCATCGCGCTTGCTCGCAGTGATGATCGTGACTGCGTTTCTTTCTCATGCCCTGCTCTGTGCCCAATCTAAGGAAGAGACAACCTCGGTCAAGGTCGATGCCAAGACCGAAGCGCCGAAGCCGGATTTCAAACCCGAGCAGCAGCAAACGAAGGGTTCGGTCACCATCGGCGGAAAAGCTATCGACTATGACGCATACGCGGGCACGCTGATCGTTCATGCGCGGGACTGGGACGATGTGCCGCAGAATGCCGATCCCGACCCGAAGAACAAGGCCGCCGAAGCGAGCATGTTTTATGTCGCGTACTTCAAGACCGACAACTCCAAGTCCGACAACAAAGGCGCGGCGCGGCCGGTGACGTTTTTCTTCAACGGCGGGCCGGGTTCTTCTACCGTCTGGCTGCACATGGGAGCTTTTGGTCCCAAGCGCGTCGTCACCGCCGACGACTCGCATACGCCGGCCGCTCCTTATAACGTAGTCAACAATGAGTACAGCCTGCTCGACGCGACCGATCTTGTATTTGTTGACGCTCCGGGAACCGGCTTCAGCCGCCTGAGCGGCAAGGATAAAGAGAAGGCTTTCTACGGCATCGACCAGGACGGCTGGGCTTTTTCCGATTTCATCGTGCAGTTCCTGGCGAAGTATGGACGCTGGAATTCGCCGAAATTTTTGTTCGGGGAAAGCTACGGCACTACGCGCTCGGCTGTGCTGGCAAATCTTCTGGAGACCGAACGCGATGTGGATTTCAACGGCATCATTCTGCTGTCGCAGATTCTGAACTTTTCGCTGGATGCCGACTTTCCCGATGCGAATCCGGGCGTGGACATCGGCTATCAACTCAGCCTTCCGACTTATGCCGCAACGGCGTGGTATCACCACAAACTGCCCGAGGCTCATCCCGATCTTAAGTCTTTGGTAGCCGAGGTCGAGCACTTTGCCATGAACGATTACGCCTTGGCGCTCGAAGCCGGTTCTTCGCTTCCTGCGGACCAGAGGCGGGCCATCGTGGAAAAACTCCATCAATATACGGGGCTGCCGACGGCGTACATCGAGAAGGCTAACCTGCGCATTAACGGAGGAGAATTTGAGAAGAACCTTCAGGATGAGAATGGCCTGACTACCGGACGCCTCGACACGCGGTTTTCGGGCCCGACTTTCGACCCGTTGAGCAAGGCGGCGGATTACGATCCGCAGTCGGCGGCGATTTCGTCGGCGTATGTTTCCGCGTTCAACGATTATGTGAGGAAGGATCTGAAATTCGGCGAGGGCCGCGAATACAAACCGGAAACTGATGTATTCCGGTGGTGGAGCTTCCAGCACAAGCAACCGGGAATGCCCTTTGCCTTCCCTGGCGCGACCAACGTGATGCCCGACCTTGCCGTGGCCATGAAATACAATCCGCAGCTCAAGGTGCTGTTGAACGCGGGATACTTCGACCTGGCCACGCCTTTCTTTGAGGGCGTCTACGAAATGCAGCACCTGCCGATCCCGATGGACTTGCAGAAGAACATCGAATACCAGTTCTATGAATCCGGGCACATGGTATACGCGCATGAGGCTTCGCTGAAGGCGATCCACGCGAACGTGGCCGACTTTATTGTGCGCAGCAGCGGGGGTAGGGCGAAATAGAGTGGCGACTTCGAGCACTTCGTGACCTGCTCACCTATGCGTAGTTCGGTTCGTCTACACTCTCAGCATGCTTTTCATGGTGATTGAGCGGTTTAAGAATGGCGACCCGCGGCCGGTAGGCGAGCGCTTCAAGGTTTGCGGGCGCATGCTGCCGGAGGGCGTTACCTATCAGGCGAGTTGGATTGAGAAGGATGGGTCACGGTGTTTTCAGATCATGGAGGCTCCGAGCCTGGCCGCCCTGAATGTTTGGGTCAGCCGGTGGGAGGATTTGGTTGATTTCGATATCACGCCGGTGATGACGTCGGCGGATTTTTGGGCGCAGGTGGCTTCGTGATCGAGCCTGGAGTTGGGTCGTCTTTCCGGAGTGTGTGTCGCAACTCCCTCAGCGGCTAAAGCCGCGCATTGCAGAGCCGGCTTTGATCGCGGCGCTAAAAGCGCTGCGCCACCCAAAACCTAGCTTGCCCCTCCGGGACTCTGATCTTCTAACAGCAGCCCATCCTGATTTCGCCCTGATCTGTTACCGGAGGGCCGAAAGCTTCTTTCGGTACTGGCGTGCCTTTTAGCGTCGCGAGCCAGCGGCGTGCGGCGTCGAAGACTACCAGAACTACTCCTACGATGAAGATCGCCATCAGAATTGAATCGAGATAGCCGGCGAAAGCCTTGCCTGTTTGCCTGGTCAGCGGCCAGAAGATGTTCTTGATTGAGAGCACTCCTGCCGTCACCGTGGTGATGCCGACGAAGCACATGGGCGCGAATGTGATCCAGGCGTAGCGCGCCTTGCCCATGTTGATTAAGAAAGTGGTAGTAACCGCGAGCGCGATCGTCGCGAGGAGCTGATTGCCGGTTCCGAAGAGCGGCCAGAGGGTCGAGATGCTGCCGGTGTAGATTAAGTACCCCCAACCCAGGACTACCACACAGCTACAGATCAGATTTCCCGGCAGCCATTTGGTGTTGCCGAAGGGCTTGTAGACCTTGCCCATCAATTCTTGCAGAACATAACGGGCGACGCGGGTGCCGGCGTCGACTGTGGTCAGGATGAAGAGCGCCTCGAACATGATGGCGTAGTGATACCAGTAGCCCATCAGGCGGTCCATGCCGGGGAGGCCGCGGAAGATTTGTGCCATACCTACCGCTAACGAAACTGCGCCACCTGTGCGGCCTGCCAGTTGCTCGCCGACCTCGCGCGAGAACAGGTCGAGATTCACGGTGACATAGCCTAGCTTGCGGAAGACTTCGGGGGCGGCGTTGATGGCGAAGTAGTCTCCGGGATGAAGCGAGCAGGCGGCGATGAGGGCGAGGATTCCGACAAGAGACTCGGCGGCCATGGCGCCGTAGCCGATGAAACGGGCGTCTGTTTCCTTGTCGAGCATTTTGGGCGTGGTGCCGGAGGCGATCAGGGAATGGAAGCCGGAGATTGCGCCGCAGGCAATGGTGACGAACAAAAACGGAAAGAGCGTGCCTTTGATGATCGGGCCGCCGCCGTGCACGAAGGGCGTGAAGTTCGGGAAGCGGATGTTGGGATGGACGACGAAGACGCCGACGATGAGAACGGCGATGGTTCCAAGCTTGACGTAAGTCGAGAGATAGTCGCGCGGGGCTAGTAGCAGCCACACGGGAAGGACCGAGGCGACGAGACCGTAGATGGCCATGAGGACCGTGATTTGATGGGGCGTGAAGGTGAGTACTCCTGCTGCGGCGCTGTGCGCGAACCAGCGTCCGGCAACGACCGCGCCAATTAGCACCACGACACCGAAGATGCTCGGTCCGGTTACTGAGATCTTTCCTGCGTGGCTTTTGAACATCCACAAGCCCATGACGATCGCGATGGGAATCGTCATGCCGATGGTGAAGACTCCCCATGGGCTGTTGGAGAGCGCATTCACGACGACGATACCGAGACCGGCTAGCGTGACCAGCAGAATGAAGAGCACGGCGATCATGGCGACCAGGCCGGCGAAGGGACTGATTTCCGTGCGCGCGACATCGGCTAGCGAACGGCCTTGATGCCGCACGGAGGCCACTAAAACCGTCAGGTCTTGCACGCATCCGGCGAGCACGGCGCCGATCAAGAGCCACAGGAAGCCGGGAGCGAAGCCGAATTGCGCGGCAAGGGTTGGGCCGACCAGCGGGCCAGCTCCCGCGATGGCGGCGAAGTGATGTCCGAAGAGCACCCAGCGCGGCGAGACGACGTAGTTGTGTCCATCGGCAAAGAGGTGGCTGGGAGTGGTGCGGCGGTCGTCGAGAGCCAGCGCTTTGGCGGCGATGAAGGCGCTGTAATAGCGATAGAAAATTGCGTAGACGCAAAGCGCGGCCAACAAAACCGGGAAGGTGTTCACGGCTCACCCCGCGACGCCGGCGGCATCATCTTCGATCTTCGTTGTTGTTCCTGGCTCTGAGACTAGCCGGCGCTTTTCAACCGACGATCCTACAACCGCGAGTAGCCGGGCAACAACTACTCAATTTCAACGCAGACTTATGCGGTCTGGGGTCCGGGAGGAAGAGTGATGAGCGCTGCGAATCACTCGGGCGGCGAGAAATGGATCTCTATCTCTTCGTGGGATTCGTGCGGCGCCGGCTCCCACTTCCACTGGCGAACTGTATTCGAGGCCGCCTGGGCCAGCACTGGGTGACCCCCTTTGATATCCACCATCTTGACGGTTCCGTCGGGCGAGACTAAAGCGTCAATCCTGACGACGCCCGACAGAGCCATGTGCCTCGCCAGCGACGGGTACGTTGGGGCCGTGTGCGTCAGAATTTTGCGCTTTGAAGGCGATTGCTGCGCTTGAGCAGGTTGAGGCACCAGTCCGCAACCGATGAGTAAGAACGGGAGGACGAATCGCGAGCAAGAGGAAAGGGGCCCGAAGCGCAGACACGGATTCATCGAAGTGGAGTCTAATTCCAAGAAGTTGGCGGTTAAAGGGTACAAACGTAACGGACTGGCCGGAGGCTTAATCTTTCAGCGGGACCATGGGCTGGTCACCACGGCAGAAGGTGGCGACACGCATCAATCCATCGGGCTGCGGGAGCGTGACCACCGGACCGTAGCAATAAACGGCGTGACCGTTGGCGGCAAAGTACCACTTGCCACCCTTCTTCTTTGCGGGCTGTTCCGAGGAAACCGGCGCGAGTTTGGCGGGCGGCGTCAGTTTGGGAAACGGTAGCGACAAAGCCAGGGCCAAGGCTAGGACTTTCATAGGGTCTCGCTTGTTTACGGCCCCCACAGCGGGCCGGGCTCACAGAACCTTTTTCTTCCTGCTTTTTCGCTGGCGCGCTTCTCTTGTCGCGCCCTCGTTTGTTGGTTCTAAATCACCCGCCCTGTACCACGCAGGGCGGGCCTTACCTACCAAAACTTAAATTGTGTGCGTTGCGCGGCGGACGTCCTCGAGGTCGGACTGGGGCTTGCCTGGAGCCCGCTTCAACGTAGTAGAGGGCCTGCGTGGCGTTTTCGAGCCTTTGTCGGAACCCTGCGGCGCAGCCGCTGCGGGCGCGCCATTCTGCTTCTCGGTTGGGGCGGCCTGATTGTGCTGGCGCTGACTTTCTGCGATCTGCATCTTGAGCGCGGCCAGCTGGTTACTGTCCTGCAGCATGGCGCGGATAAGGGTTCGTTGGGATTCGATGGTCTGGCCCTGCTCGAAAACAAGGAGCGTCAGCAGGCCGTAGGAAATGACAAAGAGAACCACCAGGATCGGAAGCATTGCGGCCGGCCGGCTGGCCTTCTGAGCGGCTTTGCACTCGGCGCTGTAAGCGATGGTCACGGAGCCCCCAAGAGTCGCCCCCTACAAACGGGGTTGCGCACTATCTAATGCACCCGGCAATCCATACGTTGCCCTGATCCTAAACGATTGATAATGCAGGTTTTAATCTATGAATAGGGGGTTTCCTGTAGGCTCGGGGTGAAAGGCTCTGCACTTTATGGGCAACGCGCCCTGCGCTCCAGAGGGACATATTCGCTGAAAAGCCGCTACAGGCAAGGGTTTTCGCCTGAAGCGCGGGCCGCTGAAGGGATGCATCAGGCCGGCTGTGAGCCAGATAGCCCCTTGGCGAGCAATGTTGCCGGCGGACTCACGAGGTTCTGAATGCCGACATACTGGCCGCGCACGCGCGCCCAGCGGGCTTGATGGGCGCGGATGTCGACATGGAGAAAGCCGCCGTCATAGACGCCGATTCCGCCGTTGAGGAACGTCGGAACTTGGAGAGCGAGTTCGTACATTTGCTGAAGCGAAAGCCCGGCAATGGAGATGTCGGCGGCCATGCCGCGTGTGTGCTCGCTGTCAGTGACTCCGCCGACTTCCTGGTTGTGCGTGGTACAGCGATACGCGTCGTGGACGACGATTTCTTTTCCGGCGAGCGCGCGCAACTGTTCGAGTGCGGCCAGGAGGCCGCTTTCAATTTTGAGTTGGCCGCAGCAGCGGCAGGACAGTTCGGACTTGGAAAAATGCTCGCTCAGATCGCCCATTGGCTCCTCGGTTCGACTTTGCGGCCTCGGGGAACGTGCCGCCGGTCCAGTTCTATCTGAGCCGAGAGTTGCGAGTGCCACAGTGAGCGCGGTCACTCCGAAAATGTTCGGTTTCGTGGCGGAGGCAACCGGGCGATCGGAAATCCTGGCGGGTGCGACCTTTCACCGTGGTGTGTATCTAACTGTCTGGAGATTAACCATGACCGAAAAGACGGTAGAAAAGACTGAGGATGTGGGAACCGGGAAGGTCCAGAAGAGTGACCAGGATTGGCGGGAGAAGTTGACGCCGGAGCAGTATCACGTGGCGCGGCAGTGCGGGACCGAGCCGGCTTTTACCGGCAAGTATTGGAACATGCACGATGACGGCGCGTATCACTGCGTGTGCTGCGGCGCGTTGCTGTTTGGCTCGGATACCAAGTTCGATTCCGGCACGGGCTGGCCGAGTTTCTATAATGCGGCAGATAAAAAGAACATTAAGGAGCTCGTCGACAACAGCTATGGCATGACGCGAACCGAAGTCCGCTGTGCCAATTGCGATGCGCATCTGGGGCACCTGTTTCCCGATGGGCCGCGGCCGACGGGTATGCGGTATTGCATCAATTCGGCGTCGCTGGATTTTAAGAAGAAGTGATCAGTGGCCAGTGGCCAGTGATCAGTAATTAGCGATCAGATTACGCTCAAAGTAGAAAGGGACAGGCGGTTTGCCTGTCCCTTCTTTTTGCCGGGTCCTTGAATCGTCGGTTAACGCATTCGTTCCCGCAAACTTTTATGCCTGGCCGGCAGTGGCGGCCATCGCCTTCGGAACCTGATTGGGCTGATTGCTGGTACTCGCGGCTGCGGCTTTTGCCGCTTCCGTCGACTTGTTGTTCTGGTGCTGTTCTTTCTTTTCCGAGTGGCGAACTTCGACTCCGCCCTTGAGCACCGCGCCTTCTTCGACGCTGATGCGGTGCGTGATCACGTCGCCCGAGAGCACGCCTTCATTGCGGATGTCGAGGCGGTCGGAGCATTCAACATTACCCTGAACCTTGCCCATGATTACAACTTCTTTGGCTACGATGTTGGCGGCGACGTTGCCGTTGCGGCCGACGGTCACGCGATTTTCGGGAAAGCTAATGGTGCCTTCGACGCGGCCGTCGATGAAGAGCGATTCTGCGCCGGTGACTTCGCCCTTGATGACGAGCGAGCGGCCGATGTTGGCCTGATCCATCGGCGAGGTGGCCTTAACTGGCGTGTAATTCGGAGTGGGAGCGGCGGGTGCGTACTTGCTTTCCGGAGACTGCAACATGAAATCCTCGCTTGGGCTCCGCGGCCAAAGAGAGTTGGATCTTTGGCCGCGGTCGATGGGCTTCCTGAACCGCGAGTGAAGAATGGCACGGAAGGCCGTGTTACGGATAGTTACCGAAGTACCGGCGGATTACTGCCGCGGAAGGGCATTCTTCGGCTCGCCAAATCTCGCTTGATTAGCGGTGGATTAAAGCGAGCCTTGGCCTTCAGTTTCATAAGACCGCGGCAAAAAGCTTTTAAACGCAGAGATCGCTGAGAACGGCCGCTGAGATCGCGGAGAAGAGCAAGAGTCTCGATTCCAACAGAGTCGCAACTCTCAACTTTGCATGCGGCGCCACGAACGCAGGTTGACCGCGCTCATCGCAATGCAAAAGACATTGGCGGGAATAAATCCAATTTGTGCGGTACGAAGCCCAATGATGCAGATAATGACGCTGTTGACCGTCGCCAGCGCCCAGCCTTCCCAGCAGCGCCGGCCCACGAGGATGGTGGATGCGATGGTCAAAATACAAGACAGATAGTCGAGCCTGAACACAAGAAACTCCTTCAACGACATTGTGAGGTCAGACCCTGTAAATTCCTTGTGACTTAGTCACGTAACCTCGTAACGGAAGTCACGGGACCAGTGTTGCGTGCCCGACGTAGAACGGCGTTCCCGCCTCCGCGTCAACTTCGCGATCACGCAACCTAACTAACAGGCTAAAGTTTTCTGCGGCGAATCCCGATCAGAGGAACGCTTGGAGTTGCCCTGGGTGTGGCGATTCGTGGTGCTTGCAGGGTACGGCTGCGACGAGTTTGTCGAGGACTCTCGCGGCCGAGTGCTTAAGCACGCAGCCGCTGCGATCCAGGGCCTCCGAGAGGGCCGCCGCTTCTCTGTCGCGCAGCCATTTTCCCAGCCTGTGAATAGTGAATTCGCCGTCAGCAAAAAGAAGCATGGCAGAATATCGGTAGCATGAAAGAGAAAATATCTATCGCCCTCTCGCGTGAAGTACTGAACGCCGTCGACCGCATAGCCGGGTCGAAAAAATCGCGCTCAAGTGTGATTGAAGTCATACTTGCGCAGTACATGCGCAAGGCTGCTCGGGCCCGAGTTGAAGCCCTTGATTTGGAGCTCCTGAACAAAGCGGCGGATGAGCTCACTCCTCAGATAGAGGATGTGCTCCTTTACCAGGACGATAGGTTGTTTCAGGAGGCGCCGAAGACGCTGATCGAGCGTGAGGGTGCGCGCAGATTAGCCGCGCTCGGCGGTTCAATGCCGGACCTGAACGCTATTCCGCGTCACCAGGCCGAAAAGAAGTAATGCGCTCTTAAACGCAAAAAAGTGGGACACCGGGTCAGGGTGTCCCTTTAACCTACCAGCAACTTCAATGCGGAGACGGAGGTTGTTAGGGCTTGAGGCCCCGTTTCTGATCTCTACTGGTTTACGTTACTTGTTCTCGTTGATCGCGCCGAATTCCCTCTTCGCGATCACCGGACGCGCGGCTCTGGCTGCTGCAACTGCCGGAACGGCTACTGCCGCTCCATAGCGCTCGAGCAACACGGGAACCATGGCGCCTTCGGCTTCCTTCACGAACGTCAGTTTGCTTTCGCCGAGCATGTCGACGCGAACGAAGTCGCCGAGTTTCACCTGGCCGGTTGCTACCAGGTTCGCCAACGGGAAAACCAAGTGCCGCTCGATGGCACGCTTCAGGTGACGCGCGCCATACTTCGGGTCAGTGCCTTCGCGCAGCAAGTAGTCTTTGACTGCGGCCGTGCAGTTGAAGACGAACTGGTGCGCGCCCGAGGCCATCAAAACACGTTGCTGCACCATGCCGAGTTCGATGTCGAGGATTTGGCGGAGGTGTTCGTCGCGCAGCGTCTTAAAGACCACGACCTTGTCGATGCGGTTCATGAACTCCGGCGCGAACTTGCGGCGCGCGGCATCCACGGCTGAACGGTTGATCTTTTCATCGAGCGAGTTGTCGATCTGCACCGCTTTGGGTGCAAATCCGAAGCCGCCATCGACCAGGCCGTTCATCTCGGCGGCGCCGAGGTTCGAGGTCATGATGATGATGCAGCTCGAAAGATCGACGCGGCGGTTGTCGCCCAGGGTCAGCGTCGCCTTGTCGAGGATGCCGAGCAGCAACTGCCAGAGCGAGTCGCTGGCTTTTTCGATTTCGTCGAAGAGCAGTATCGAGAGCTTCAGCTTCTCGGTGTGCCACTGGTTGATGGCTTCCTGAGTGAGCAGCGGATGCGTCTCGCGGTGGCCGAGATATCCCGGAGGCGAGCCGATGAGCTTGGCGATTTCGTGCGAGTGCTGGAACTCGGCGCAGTCGATCTTGATGCAGGCTTTGGCGTCGCCGAAAAGTGACTCGGCGACAGCTTCCACGACGCGGGTCTTGCCGGAGCCGGTCGGCCCAAGAAACAGAAGATTCCCCACCGGTCGGCCGGGGGCATTCATGCCTGCCAGAAACATCTGGTAAATCTCGGCGATCTTTTCAATTGCCTGGTCTTGCCCCACGATTTTGCGGCGGAGGTTGGTTTCAAAATCGCGGGCATCGTTGCTGCGGCGGTTAGGATCGAGCACGGTTGCAAGGTTCGTTCTCATTCGCTCTGGCCCTTGTTTCCTTTCCGGAAAGTGCAAGTTTTCAGGGAAGCTGCTCATTTTTGTCACCGGATATTTGGCGATGTCTTGCCGTTACCCGTTACTCTCTTGTGCACGCCGCTCGCCAACCTGCCAGACTCCATAAATCCTGTCTTTCTGGCGGGTTTAGATGCAGCTAGCTCAATCCATATGAACCCGAGTTTTTGTCAACAAATTCCCTATAAGCAATTATTTGCGACTGGAGGAGTCGCGGCTACCCATGGCCGAGTGGACCCAAAACGGGCGTCCAGGGGATTGGCCCATTCGTAACTGGCAAGGCCTATTACCGAGACCCCACAATCAGATAGCAACTTTCCCACTCGGAGAAAACATTTGTCCCTGCCCTGGCTCCGCGCCCGATTCTCATGCCTGGTTGTGAACCGAGGATTCTTCCGCGACATCCTGATGCTCGGACGAGTCGTCAGCCTGTCGACTGCACTGGCTGCGGTACAAAATCCGCACGCCGCGCATTTGATTCAAACCACATCAGCCAAGTCGGCCTCGGTCAAGAACACTTCCGTCCAGAGCGCCACCGCGAAGCAGGTCCAGTCGCCCGTGATAATCGCCGCTCCGCCGGGCAGCGAACTCTACATCGCGCAGCGCGGAGACAGCATTCCCTCCGTAGCGCGCAAATACCTGCGCAGAACCAAATATTTGACTTCGAGTGAACTGGGAGACGCGATCCGCTCCGCCAACGCCAACCGGCAGGGAGCGTTTCTCAAACCCGGAGAGCAGATCCTGATCCCCGGAATTCTTGAATCGCCGATTATAGAGAAGTCCGTGCCGGTTGCAAGAGATTTCGAAGTACGCGCGGTTTATTTAACCGGAGTGATGGCAGGCAGCGATCACGGAGCACGCATTATCCGGCATTGGAAAGAGGTTGGCGGCAACGCGGTGGTCTTCGATATTAAAGACAGCGATGGCATCGTCAATATCGCATTCGACCACGGGTTCGCGACCGGACAAAAGCATTACATTTCCGATTTGCCGAAGTTTGTGCGCTTCCTGCACTCGCAGAACATGCATGCGATCGCGCGCGTTGCCATCTTCCGCGATGAGCACCTCGTCACCACGCATCCTGAGCTGGCCGTGCATTCGCACCGCACCGGCGGGCCCTGGCGCGAAAACGGCAAACTCGTTTGGACCGATCCTTCGAACCGAAAAGTCCAGGACTACGACATCGCGCTGGCGAAGTTCGTAGCGCAACAAGGCGTAGACGAGGTGCAGTTCGACTACGTCCGTTTCCCGGCCGAAGGCGACCAGAAAGATGCGACCTTCAACTTCCAGGCGGAGCATCCCGACTGGCAGCGCTCTACCGTGATTGCAGAGTTTCTCAAGCGCGCTTATGCCGAAATTCATCCGACCGGCGTGCTGCTTTCGCTTGACGTATTTGGCGTGATGGCATGGCAGAGACCAGTTGATCTGGCTCACACGGGGCAAGACATCGTCGCCATGGCGAAGCACTGCGACGTGCTCTCGCCCATGATTTATCCTTCGCACTTTTTCGGCATGGATGGCTACGAGAAGCCCGGCGACGCCCCGGAGCACTTCATCGGCGAGTCCATGGACCGCTTCAAGCTGATCACGAAAGACAGCGGCGTGGTGATTCGTCCGTGGCTGCAGGCGTTCGCCTGGCGCACAAAAACTTACTCACCGAAGTATGTTGAGGTGCAGGTTGCGACCGCAAAGCAGAAAGGCGGAATTGGCTTTCTCTTCTGGAACGCAAACAACGATTACTCCAAGCCTTACGCGGCCATGCCGGAAATGCGGGCGGCCAAAGGCGAGTACTTCCGCGGCGATGAAGTTGGAGTGAAGACCGAAGCCGCGGCAACGGGCGCGGTGTCGACAGCGCCAAGCGCGGGGGGCAATGCCGCGCCAGGAAAAAGCTCTACCGGCGGCTCGGCCGACAGCGCCTCCGCTGACGGCCACAAAACGCCAACCATCTGGCGCCACTAAAATCCGACCGTAGCGCCGGCGTCTCCCCGGCAGTTATGGCGTCCTCGCCGCCAAGCGTCCTTGGCGCACCACTCCGCACAGAGGCTCTATTTCCCTTCGTCGTTTCGGATTCTTGATTTAAACTGCCTTTAGTCTGTATCCAGCCGCTCGGTAGGCTTGATCGCAACGATTCGGAAACCTCCAGCCGCTTCCGCGCATCTTGAGACACACAAGGAGTTTTCATGGCCATTCAGAAGACGGAAAAAGTCTGGCACAACGGGAAGTTCATCAACTGGGACGACGCCACGATCCACGTGATGTCGCACGTCGTGCACTATGGCTCTTCAGTTTTCGAAGGCATCCGCTGCTACGCGCTACCCAGCGGCCCGGCGATTTTCCGCGCCAAAGAACATATGGAGCGGCTGATCAACTCCGCGCGTATCTACCGCATTGAAGTTCCTTTCACCGCCGACGAAATTCTCGGCGGCATGGTCGAGCTTGTCGGGAAGAACGGCGTGTGGCCCTGCTACATCCGGCCGGTGATTTTGCGGGGATACGGCGAAGCAGGCGTCAATCCCTTCAACTCGCCGACCGAGGTTTACATCTGCAATTATCCCTGGGGCAAATATCTGGGCGCGGACGCGACCCAGGGCGTAGATGTCTGCGTTTCCTCATGGACGCGCATCGCTCCCAACACATTGCCGGCGATCGCGAAAGCTGGTGCGAATTACATGAACTCGCAGCTTATTAAGATGGAAGCTATCGTCAACGGCTATGCCGAGGGAATTGCCCTCGACGTAAACGGCTACGTTAGTGAGGGCTCCGGCGAGAACATTTTTGTCGTGCGTAAGGGAGTGCTGCAGACCGCGGCTCTCGGCAGCTCTGTTCTGCCGGGCATCACTCGCGACTCGGTTCTGCAGATCGCACGCGACCTCGGTATCCAGATCGCCGAGCAGCCCATTCCCCGCGAGTCTCTCTACATCGCCGACGAGGTCTTTTTCACCGGCACGGCCGCCGAAATCACGCCGATTCGCTCCGTCGACAAGATCACGGTGGGTACCGGCAACATCGGCGAAATCACCCGGTCGATTCAGCAGGAATTCTACGGCGTGGTGCGAGGCCAGAAGGCCGATCGCCACAACTGGCTAACTCCCGTGCCCGTAAACACGAAACAGCCGGTCACGGTCTAGTCTCAGCCTCAGCATTCGGGGCGGCGCGATTCCGCCCCTCTTCTCCTTGCTCTTCCGTCCCGCCTCTACTAAAGTAGCTGCGCGCCGCTTCTCGCGGCGTATTCACCTCGATATCGCCAGCCTGAAGGAGAATCTCTATGCATGCTCCGACGCCTGAATTCCTGCTGACTTACCGCGCCATGATGCTTGGTGGCCTGGACCGCGAAGTTGAAAAAACAAGGAACGTCCTCGGTGCCGTTCCCGACGCAAATCGTGACTACCGCCCCGAGCCCTGCGCTCGTACCGCATGGGACTTGGCCTGGCACATCGCCAGCTCCGACGTACATTTTCTCGACGGCATTGCGGACTTAAAGTTCAACATGAATCCGGCGGAAAACAAGCCGGCAAACGTCGCCGAACTCGTCGCCTGGTACGAAGCCAATATTAATCGCGCTGCCGACCGCGTGCGGGCGATGACCGTCGAACAACTCGGAACGCCAATTGAGTTCTTCGGAGTCTTCAATCTGCCCGCCGCCTTCTATCTGCAATTCATGAATAACCACAGCATCCACCATCGCGGAGAGCTGGCGACGTATCTCCGGCCGATGGGATCGAAGGTGCCGCAGATCTACGGGGGAAGCTACGACGAGCCGTTCCAGCCGCCGGCAGCAGCAAGCGCCGCATAGCTCGGGTGGCGCGGGCGCCTCGCCCGCGAAATGTATACGTCAAAACAAAGTGCTGAGTTGAGAAAGCCGCTCGCGAGGGCGGCTTTTCTTTTCTGGCGAGAGCGCCTCTGCCTATTTCATTTGTGTTTGGGGCGCTTTATTTTCGGAAGTTTCCCGCCGTAAAAC
>Ga0335069_10001337_pt1 | contig 39887 bp, 31 predicted proteins | sample Lox_Sample_11_FD_206714 | JGI IMG/M metagenome (GOLD analysis project Ga0335069, IMG submission 206714) | Soil microbial communities from Loxahatchee National Wildlife Refuge, Florida, United States - Lox_Sample_1.1 | ecosystem: Environmental > Terrestrial > Soil > Wetlands | place: USA...
CCATCAGCGGCCGCTGCAGACCCGGTCAGCAGCGCGATCATCGCCAAACCGATTGCTCTGTAGTTCATGGCGCGCCTTCAGATGACGGCAAAATCGATCTTCTGCAGCGAGTTGTTGTGATAGCCCGCGGGATTCGAGGTCCAGTCCTGCGGTTGCACGGCACCGCGTGAACTGGTCGCGCGTGCCATGACGCTCCCCGGTCCAGGGCGCTCAGGCGTGTAGGTGAAGTGCCACGGTCTGAAGGAGTAGCGCCCCAGGTCCTTGCCCAGTTTCGCGGGGTTCCAGCTCTGACCTCCATCGAGGGAGATATCGACCTGCTGGATGCCACCGCCCGAATCCCACGCCACTCCCTGTATCGTCAGGGGCCGGCGCGCAGGAAATCGCTGGCCCGCCTTCACATTGCTGACCACCGAATTCACATCGATCTCCAGCACCGGCGTGCTCGTCTCGTTCTCCTGCGACTCGAAGCGATCACCGACCGGAAATTTCCCCTTGGGCACCCGATACGCCGTGTTCATCCAGAAGCTCTTCAACGGCTGGTTCAGAACATGGATCTCCGTCAGCTGCTTGACCCAGTATGTGGCCGCCCAGCCCGGCACGATCACACGCACGGGAAAGCCGTTCCACCGGGGTAACGCTGAACCGTTCATCTCATAGGCGATCAGCGTGTTCTCATCGAGCGCTTTCCACACGGGCAGGCTCTTCGTGAAATCCGGTGTCGCCGGAAGCACGGGTCCGTCGGCGCCCTCGAAGGCAATCTCCAGCGCATCGGCCTTGACCTGGGCGCGCGCCAGAATGTCCTTCAGCCGGACACCCTTCCAGTGCGCGTTGCCCACCGCACCGGGCCCCCACTGCACACCCGGCACATGTGGTTCGGCGAGACCTCGCTGATTGCCCGCACACTGACACACGGCGATCAGTTCCACCGGCTCGAACTCGTGTCGCAGTTGATCCAGGCTCAGCTCGAAGCTGCGCCCGGCCGCCTCGCCTGCGACCTGCAGTCGCCAGCTGCGCGCGTCCACTTCCGGAACGTGGGCCAGATGCCAGCGCACGAAGAACCGATCGTTGGGAGTGATCGCCTCGCCCAGGTAGGCGGCGGGGCATTCGTAGTTCGGTGGCCGGCCTGATCGCCGGATGAGAGGCTTTTTCCCGGCGATGGCTTCCAGAGTCTGCGGATCGGCTGCCCCCGAGGGCAGCGCCGCTCGTGCCAGTCGCAAGGCTCCGGTTCCACCCAGAACCCACCCTCCGGCCGCCATCAGCAGTGCGCGCCTCGTAGCCATGCTCCACTCCCTTCCTTGCGGGTCTGCCTCAATCATACTGCGTGGCGGGAACGCAGGCGCATCCACGATGCCGCCAGGCCGACAGGTTCATCGGTTTGCGGTATGTTCGCTCGTTCCCAAGGCGCGCGGGCGCCTTCGCACGAGTCACCGAAGGAGTTCACGATGATCCGTTTCTACTACAGCCCGGCTCCCAATCCGGTCAAGGTGGCGCTGTTCCTGGAGGAGGCCGGGCTGCCGTACGAGTTCATCCCCGTGGATACCCGCCGGGGAGATCAGCACCGGCCTGAATTCCTGGCGCTCAATCCCAATGCCAAGGTGCCGGTGATCGTGGATGGTGATGTTCGCGTCTTCGACAGCACTGCCATCCTGCTCTATCTCGCCGAGAAGACCGGAAAATTCCTGCCGGACGATCCGGCCAAGACCCGCGGTGAGCTGCTGTCATGGATGATGTTCATCGCCTCCGGTATCGGCCCGTACTCGGGCCAGGCCGTGCACTTCCGGCACCACGCGCCCAAGGGCATCGATTACGCAGTGGATCGCTATGTATATGAGGCTCGCCGCCACTACTCCATTCTGGATGCTCAGGTTGCGGACAAGACCTGGCTGCTGGGCAGCACGTATACCATCGTGGACATCTCCGCCTGGGGCTGGTGCCGCGCCATACCGTTCGTGCTGGGCGAGGATGCCTGGAATTCACTGCCGAATCTGAAGCGCTGGTTCGATCGACTCAGCGCGCGGCCGGCCGCCGTGCGCGCCGAAGCCCTGAAGGACAGGCACAACTTCAAGACCGAGCTGGATGACGAAGCCCGAAGCAACCTGTTCCGTCATGTGAAGATCAACTGATTCGCGACGGGAGGCCCCATGAGCGCCCAGCACAAGATCACTCCCTGCCTCTGGTTCGACGGGCGCGCCGAAGAGGCCGCCCGCCTTTACACGTCGGTCTTTCCGGACTCACGCATCGATCAACTGCAGCGGTCGACTTCCGACTGGCCGGGCGGCAAGGCTGGAGGGGTGATTCTCGTGGAATTCACCCTGGCGGGCTTTCCCTGTCAGGCACTCAACGGCGGTCCGCACGTCACCTTCAACGATGCCATTTCGCTGTCGGTGAGCTGCAAGGATCAAGGCGAGGTGGATCGCTACTGGGACGCACTGACCGCGGACGGCGGCAAGCCGGTGATGTGCGGCTGGTTGAAGGACAAGTTCGGGGTGTCCTGGCAAATCGTCCCGGACGCGCTCATCGCAATGATGAGGGATCCGGACCGTGCGAAGGCCGGGCGCGTCATGCAGGCCATGATGCAGATGGTGAAACTCGACATCGCTGGCCTCAAGCAGGCGTTCGACGGCAAGTAGGTTCCGACGCCGAAGGCGGCTTTCCTGTGAGCCGCGTCGGGTCGGCGCGCAGGGGCGGGATCCTGGCGGCGCAAACCGGGGATCGGGTGCAGATGCCAAAGCCGAGGATTCCCCGTCATCCGTTCGATGGCGCACTCGCGGCGCGCAAGCGGCACAAACCCGTGCCGCATGAGTTCGTGCTGGACGCACTTGCGCCCCTGTCTCCCACCACGCGGCCGATGTTCGGCTGTCTCGCCGTGTATGTCGAAGACAGGATCGTTCTCATTCTGCGTGACAAGCCCGGCGACCGTGCGGACAACGGCATCTGGCTGGCGACCGCAGTCGAGCATCACGCCAGCCTGCGGCAGGAGTTTCCGCGAATGCGCTCCATCCGCGTGTTCGACAAGGAAGTCACCAGCTGGCAGGTTCTGCCCGCCTCCGCGGCTGATTTCGAAGAGCAGGCGCGCCACGCCTGCCGGCTCGTCCTCGCCCGCGATCCACGCATCGGCAAAGTGCCCAAGCGCCGCCGCGGATCCGCGGTCATGCCCTGACGGGCTCAGTGCGGCGCGAGTGATCTCTCCGGTACCCCGCCAACCATCCGGGGACTCCTGACTCATGAGGCCTGCTATCGCGGATCGATTCCGCGGTGCGGCAGGGGTTCCACCATCAAAACCGCATCATCTGGAGAGGGTATGAGGCACGCAAGCTGGGTAGTTCACTCCACCATCACCATGGCATTGGTCGCGCTTGCGGGTTGCGCCAGCACCGCACCCAAAGCGCATTTCTCACAGCAGATCGTCGCGAGCGCACAGGTGACGTCGGCGGACGACGTTCAGGTCAACGTCACCGCGGGAAATGGAGTCACGATGCTGAACGAGGAGAAGAGTCGCATGGCCGAGAAGATCAAGGCACGGATCGACGCCCGCAAGACGGGCAATCCCGCCGCAGGCGCTGCCCGTACGTTTGAGGTGGACGTCGATCTGACGCGCTACGACAAGGGAAACGCGTTCGCACGGGCGATGCTCATCGGCCTTGGTCAGATCCACATCGATGGCAAGGCGCAGGTCTATCTGCTTCCGGCACACGACGCAGTGGGTGAGTTCGATCTCAGGAAGACATTCGCCTGGGGTGGTCTGTATGGCGCCGTGACATCCATGGACGATATCGAGAACACGTTCGCGGATGGCGTCGCGGCAGCCTTGATCGAGGACAAGTCACACCAGTCGAGGACCAGGAAAGGCAACTGAGTCAGAACTGCCAGGTGCCCGCAAGACCCAGTGTCCGGGGGCGGAACGTCGTCGCGAAATACAGCGTGCTGGCGTCCGCCCCCTTGTTCCTCTTGAAGAGCGTGGGCTGCGAATCGGTGGCATTGGCCAGAAACAGCGACACCTGGAACGGGCCCCGGTCCAGCGCCGCCCGCAGGTTCACCAGGTGGGTCGAGGGATCGGCGGGCAGACCGGGGGCGAAGTAGGGCGAGGATGCGATGCCGGTATAGAAAGGACCCGGATTGCGGCTGTGGAACACGTCCTCCGCCCTCAGGCTGGCATGCAATCCCTCGCGCACCACGAAGGTCTGCTCGATCGACGTGGTGACATTCCAGGGTGAGATGACCACCGGTGGCGTGCCGACCGCGTCGCCGCTGTTCACGATCACGACCCCGCCGGATTCGATCGTGTCCCTGTAGCGCGCATCCACGTACGACACGGAGACAGCCGCCTTGATCTGATGGGCGACGCTCAGGACATCATCCGCTGCGAGTTCGAGCCCTCTGCTCTCGGCTCTGCCCGGGATGTGGGTGACGAGGCAGTTCCTGTCCAGGCTCGCGCCATTGTTCCAGCGCGCATCGAACACGACGGCCCCGATGTGCGCGCGGCCGTTATCAAGCCGGAATTTCGAGCCCAGTTCGTAACTCCACACACTGTCGGTCGGGTAGGCAGTCGGCTTCGCGAAACACGTGGGCAGCGCCGCATCCACGCCGGCCGGCGCATAGCCTCTGGCAACGGTGGCATAGAGAACGTCGTGCGTCTCCGAGTCATACGAGACGGAGAGCTTGGGCACGAGCAATGTTTCCGTGTTCGTGCCGTGATAAGCCGGCGGCGCGACCGATGCCGCGTCGTAGTGTTCGCGATCGATCCGGGCCCCGGCACTCAAGCTGAGGTGGCGGCGAATCAGCCACTCCACCTGTCCGAAGCCCGCCCACTGAGTCCGGTCTGTTGTGGTGGCATCGTAGGAGTCGAGCGGGGCATGCAGCACCGGGATGTATGCGGCCACGACGTGATAGGCCTCGACATCGCGCGTGCGCGTGTAGGCAAGACCCGACAGCCAGGTGACGGCGCTGTCCGGGTTCGGGGAGTTCACGGTCAACTGCTGCGTGAACACGTTCTGACGCAGCGACGTGTAGGTCACTACCGCATCGTCGTAGCTGGCCGGATAGGCGGGGCCGCGCCAATACCCCCAGCCGTGCGGCAGGCCGCCCCACTTGACCGACTCCGTGTCATCGACAGTCAGGTTGCCGGCGCGATGGTAGTAGGAGGTCAGTCCGGTGATGGTCATGCTCGCCAGGCGATCGGTTGTGCGGATGCAGGCCAGATAGAAGATGTCGTCGAAGGGCTGCGGCACCAAGGCGCCGTTGTACAGGCGGCCCTGACCCGGATCGGAGAGGTACGTGAAGAAGGCCGGCGAATCCTGGGCTCGCGAAGACACATACGTCAGGGACGGACTGACCCGCACCGAATCACTCGGTGCCACGGTGAGGGCACCGCGGAAGTTGGCGCTTTCCACCTGATTGGAGCTGTCCTGCACCACCGCCGTGGTGAAGGGATTGACCCGATCGACATAGCCGCCGTCCGAGCGGTACCACGCGCTGGCACGAAATCCCACCGTGTCCGGAACGACCGGCCCACCCGCAGCCGCTCCGGTCTCGAAGCTGGGGCCGCCACGCTCGGTCACCGCATATTCGGCGTGACTGACGCCGCTCAGCTCGGTGAGGCTGGGCTCGGTGGACACGAACCGGACTGCGCCGCCCTGCGCATCCGCACCGGACAGCGTTCCCTGCGGTCCGCGCCACACCTCGATTCGATCCAAGTCGAAGTAATAGGGCAGGGCACGTCCGAAGACGTTGCTCCTCGCGGCCGGCAATGCCACATCGTCCAGGAATATCCCGGTGGTGCTGCCGTGTCGGTCGGTGATGCCACGGATCGTCACGTTCGTGTAGACACCGCTGCCGACGGTGGACACGAAGTCGAACTGCACTGCGGGCGTCAGGGCACCGATATCCGCGATGGATTTGATGCCCGCCAGCTGGAGGTTGTCCTGGTTCCACACGAACACATCACCCGGCACCCGGAAGGCCGGCTGGCCTCCGCGCGTGGCGGTGACGACCACTTCCTCCTGCGGACCGGAGTAGGTGGGAAGCTCCGCTTGTGACTGAACCGGCTGGCTGCGGATCAGGGCGAGCGTGAAGGAGCGGGAGTTCAGGAACTCGAACGCGAGACCGGTGCCCCGCAACAGACGGGTCAGTGCCGGGCCGGGCGGCAGACCCGCCGGTGAGCCACCGGACTTGCGGTTGGCGATCGTCCCGGTGAGATACAGTCCCTGCAGCCCGGTCAGATCCTCGAATGTTCTCAGGGCCTGCGAGAGCTCCTGTGGTGGGATGGCCTGGGTCAGCCGGGGTGAGGCGGGAGCCGGCACTTCGCCGTGTGCGCTGGAGGCGCCGAGCAGGACAACCAGCAGGCAGGCGTGCAGCCTAGGGGTCCGCACAGCTCATTTCCTGTACACCCGGACCCGTGTCGGGCTGGATTCCACCCCGACTCCGTCCAGAGTGCGCAGGAAGGCGATGAACGAGTCGGTATCGTCGATGGAGAAATTGCCGCTGACGGCCAGCGTTCGCAGCGCCGGAGAATCGATCTCCACCGGCACGGGGCTGTAGCGGTTGAATTCGGCCGCGACGTCGCCGAGGGCCATGTTTTCGAACGAGATCTGGCGGTGCAGCCACGCGGTCACGCGGCGCACGTCTGCCCGGGAGGCAGCTGCGGGCAATTGCCCGTGCTCGACGCGCACCATCTCACCCGCTGCGACCTCGACTGGCTGCGCGGAGCCACTTCCGGCAATTCCTGCCGCAAGCCCGACCGACACCTCACCTTCGACCACCGTGACCACAGTGGCGTCCTGCTGGAGATGGACGTCGAAGCGGGTTCCCAGATCCACGATCTCCGCCGAACCGGCTGTCACCTGGAACGGTCGGGTGGCATCGTGAACCACCTGGAAAGCCACCTGCCCGCGCTCGACGGCGATCTGCCGCCCGGCTCGTGCATAGCGCACTGCAACAGCAGTGTCCGTGTTCAGGGTCAGCACTGAACCGTCCGACAGGCGCCGCGTGAGTTGCTCACCGTGCCGCGTGGCGAAATGATCGACGTGCACCACTTCCACGGGCGCGGTCGGTCGCAAGGACATCAACCACACGAGGCCCGCGGCGACGAGCGCAATCGCTGCGGCTGCAGCCAGGGGCACCCATCGCGGACGTAGCACTGTTTTCGCCGGCCTGGAGGGCGAGAACCCGGGATCGCTGGCCGCCTTGCGCAGCTCACCCACCACTTCGGCAACACCCAGGTACTCCTCGACGTGCAACGGGGAGGCCTTCAGCCAGGCCGCGAAGCGGCGGCGCTGTTCGTCGTCCAGTCCGCCGCGATTGGCGACGAACCAGTCCGCCGCCTCCCCGGCAACCCGTGCACGCCGGCGATTCATCCTCATCGACTCACCTCAACCGCCCCAGACGCCGGCGCCCTCGTCGCAGTGCCTGGCTCAGGTGCTTCTTGACCATGTTGACCGAGACATTCAGGTGTCGGGCGACCTCCTCGTAGGACTGACCCTGGAAATGATGCAGCGAGACCGCCGTCCGGCAATCAGGTTTGAGTTCCCGCATCCACGCGTGGAGCCATGCCGCGCGGACCTTCTCATCCACCTGTTGGCCGATCGAGGCGCTTTCCGCCATCTCCGCCTGGACTGACGGGTCATCCACGTCGAAGGTATTCCGCGCCCGGCGCTGCACTGGAACCTGCTTGCTGACCAGGTTGCGGGCCACCGTGAACAGGTAGGCCTCCGGATCGCGGATCGCCTGCGGGTCATCCAGCTCGAGCATGCGCGCCCACACCTCCTGGGCAAACTCCTCGGCCTCCGACCGCCCGCCCAGACGCCGCGCCAGGAATGCCAGCAGCGCCCGGGCGTTTCTCTCGAACAGCCTCGAGAAGAACGCCTGCCTGCTCTGCGCTACCGGCGGAACATCCACGGAGACGGATTCCATTGGGCCTCGCGTACCCATGCCACTGTCCGAGTCCTGAGTCGCCGGGCCCGAATCCGGGTACCGCGAAATGCCGTCCGGGCCGGCCGGCCGGTTACCCTCCCGCTTTGACATGTTGTGCCTGCTGCCGCCTTCTCAGTATGGAACTGCGCTCCGGTGTTTGCCATCCCGCCGGGCACCGGACGGTATGAACGTAATGGCCGGAACAACAGGGTCGGGGGGATTCGTCAGGCGTGCGCCGGCCGCCAGCGGGTTGAGCTGCGGAGAGTGTGCTAACGTCGGTTCATGACGGAGATCGGTGTGGTGCAGGCAGGCTCAGTCCTCGGGGACACCGAACGCTGCCTCGCGAAGCTGGAGCACTGGTGCAGCGAGTGCGCGCGACGGCAGCTCGATCTGGCCGTGTTTCCCGAAGGATTCATCGGGGGTTATCCCAAGGGACTGGTGTTCGGCGCTTCGCTCGGAATCCGCACCGATGGCGGCCGTGACCTGTTCCGGCAATACGCCGAGTGCGCAATCGAAGTGCCAGGTCCTGCAACCGCCCGGATCGGCACGATCGCGCGTGACTCGAATCTTCACCTCGTCGTCGGCGTGATCGAACGTGACGGCGGCACGCTTTACTGCACGGCTCTCTATTTCTCCAGATCAGGTGAACTGCTGGGAAAGCACCGCAAGCTGATGCCGACCGCCATCGAAAGGCTCATCTGGGGTTGCGGCGACGGCTCGACCCTCAATGCCTTCCGCACCGACATCGGCACTCTCGGTGGATTGATCTGCTGGGAAAACTACATGCCGCTCGCACGGATGGCGATGTATGCGCAGGGCGTGCAGTTCTATTGCGCTCCCACGGTCGATGACCGGGATGTGTGGATTCCGACCCTGCGGCACATCGCGCGCGAGGGCCGCTGTTTCGTGCTGAGCAGTTGTCAGTTCCTGACACGCGATGCCTATCCGCCGGGCTGGCTGGACAGCGCCCAGAATCTCCCGGATCTGCCCATTCGCGGCGGCAGCTGCATAGTGAGTCCGATGGGAGAATTCCTGGCCCAGCCGCTGTACGGTTCGGAAGGGGTGCTCGCGGCGCGAGTCGATCTCGCCGATCTGACACGCGCCAGGTTCGATTTCGATGTCGTCGGCCACTATGCGCGGCCCGACGTATTTCAGTTCGTCGTCAACTCCGGGCCGGGTCGGGGTTGAGCGGACTGGCGTCGATGACCTGGTAACGACCCGATTGCGGCCGGACCCATCGCGCCTCGCGACTCACCCGCTCGACGGAGGCCGCACTGCTGGTTGCCTGGTTCAGCAGTGCCTGAGTGCGGCGGCGGTCAGAGTACCCGACCGGGTTACTGGACATCCACCTCATCGACCAGGACCACCTCGCACGCGCCCGCTCCTGTATCGGCCCGCGTCATCGACGTACGGATGTAGGCTCCATCGTCCCGATTGCCATCGACCAGGTATCCCTGCAGTCGAACCACCTGACCCACCCGCAAAGCCCCAAGCTCGCGGCGCACCAGCGCTGTGGCCGGAATCACGTGGGTGTTGGCGCTGTGCTCGATGACCGTTTCGCGTGGGATGGGCAACGCCCCGATGGGTCGCCAGGTGTAGAAGCGTGCGCCCTGGGAGATATCGAAACCGCGCAGGATCGTGTTGTTCGACATCGGCCCCCATCCCAGCGCGAGATCCTCGGGGATCAGATCCGAGATCGGATCGAAGTGATAATCCTCCCGGCTCAGGATCCGTGCGGTGATGTCATAGTGGGCGCGCGGTGTCAGCTTCCAGCGCCCGATCGCGGTTTCCGCCAGGCCGCTGACTTCCGTCTGTACCGGCTCATCGGGTGCGATCTCGCCATCCGCCGGATGGAGCGGGCGCAGCCTCCAGTGCTGGTAGCCCTGGCATACCGCGACGAAGGCGACAATGGCAAAGAGCAGGTGGCGCCACTGCATACGGGCAGATTGTGGGCGTACCCGCCGGCGCCGCTCGCCGGATCGCGTCGAGCATTCATCGCTCCGGACTGTGACGGACTTCTAGGCTTCTCAGGCTCGGGTCGGTGCCGCACCGCAATCGGGTCTGGCGACGGCCGACAGGGCCTGGGGGACGCCGGCTGCGTGGACTGTGTCAGTCCACGCTGAACGCCAGCAGTACATTGCCGGGTGTGCCGGTGACGACACCGTAACCGGATCCCACGAACAGCATTCCACCGGCCACCGTCGGACCCGATGACATGAAGGATCCGCCGTGTGCCGGCACCGCGTTCACGGTGTCGTCGTATCTGCGCGCGCTGTCGTAGTGCCAGAGTGTCTTGCCGTCGTCGCTGGAGATCGCCCACAACCGCCCATCGGATCCGCCGATGAACACGACGCCGGGGATCACTGTGGCGGCGGCCGAGTGTGTGATCTTGATTTCGGGAGTTGCATTCAAAGGCACGTGCCAGACGCGTTGACCATCCGCCAGGCTCATCGCTGCAACACCTCCGGCGTTCAAGCCGAAGTAGGCAAAGTGCTCATCCATGGCTCCGCCCCACATGGGGCCGCGATTCTCCGCACCCTTCGCACGCAGCGCTTCCGCCACCGCAGTCTCGCTGACCGCGTTGGTGTGCCAGACCGCGGCGCCCTGTTTGTCGGCATCGAGCGCGAACACATCGCCCGGTTTCGTGCCGAAGACGATCAGGGTGCGGCCGCCAGGAAGGTCCCGGAGCATGGGCGACATGGGGATATCCCAGTCGGGTCCCACCTTGCTGGGGCAATTCTCCGTGTAGCCTTCGCCGTCGCAACCGACGATGTACGAGTCATCTGGGTAGATCTGCTTCGACCAGCGCACCTTGCCCGACTTCAGGTCCAGGGCCAGTATGGAATCGGCGGTCGGCGGAGCCGGGAAGGTCGAGGCATCGCCAGTGCCCACATAGACCGCACGGCGCTTCGCATCGATCGTCGGCGTGTTCCAGATGGGCACACCCGCCGGGGCATACTGCTGCACGCCGCGAGAGTTCTTGTGTGTGGGCTTCGGCCGGCCCGGGATGGTATAGGTCTTCCAGATGACCTTCCCGGTGTTGGCATCGAGCGCGCTGACACTCCCAACGGCCGTGCAGCACGCGTAGTCGGTCGCGCGGGCCTGAAAGCCTTCCCAGGCGGAGATGGGGACATAGAGCCGTCCTTCGTACAGAGCCGGCGCGGCTGTCACGCGTGTCGCGAAATTGTCTTCGACACGTCTTTTCCAGATCTCCACGCCAGTCTGTGCATCGATGGCGTAGGCGACAGCCTTCAGATCTCCGAAGTACACCGCGTAGGCATGCCCCGGTGAATGGATCGGGCCGACCGTCATCGCATTGCGCACACCTGTCCCTGTCCGGTAGGACCAGTAGACGCAACCGGTCTTTGCGTCCAATGAATACACATAGCCGGTGTCGGTTCCGACGAAAACGCGTCCCGCAACGACACTGGGCTGCCCGAACGCCGAGGTGCCACCCGGGTAGCCGAAGGCCCACTTGAGTTGCAGATTCTTCACCGAGGTCGCCGTCAGTCCGGCGTCTGCCGCGGACTGAAAGCGATGGTTGGCCAGCCCGTTGCCCCAGCCATTCCAGTTGGCGCCCTCGATCCCCTTCAGCGGCGGATTACTCGTGCAGCGATTCGGCATGGCGCTGGCGTCCCCCGCCTGGCCCGCACCCATGAGCTGCCCGGACACGGACTCGGCGACGCGCAGGCGATCTTCATCGCTGAGCGTGTCACCAACGGACTTCATGACCCCCGAGGTCAGTGCAGCGTAGATGCGCTCCGGAGACATCGCGCGCAGGGTGGCGGGTGAGGGAGCGCGCTCGTACGCAGGATTGCCATGGCAACCGACACACTTCTGCTGGAAAACCGCGAATCCCAGCTCGGTCCCACGTCGTTCCGACGCAGCCGAACTCGGGACCGCGCCTGCCACCGTGCCGGGTGTTGATGCGGCGGGTACTAGAGGCAACGTCGATGCGGCGCTGGGCGGTTCCGTGGCGCTACAGATACCCACGACAGTGAAGGACAGAAGATAGATCAGAGTTCTGAGCAGCGAATGCACGTTCGACCCCCGCCGGCTGCGACGTCACCGCAGTTACTCTAGCCGATGACGGGATCGATTGGAGGTCCATCGCCACGGTGTGGAGGCGACTGCGCGGCGTGCGCTGTCACTCGACCGATAAACGAACCGAACGCCCCTTCAGAGCTGCGGCAGAATCCGCGCCGCGAGATTCTTCTCCGCGGTCAGCACCTTGTCGGGCTGCGTCGCGCCGTACCAGGTGAGTTTGATCGCCGCGCCGGACTTCCTGGCCAGCAGGCTGATGATGCTGCCGCCGAAGTTGACGACATAGGCATCGTCACCGACACCGCTGAGCTGCCCGAACGAACTGTTGGGCCTGGACGCGGCCGCCATCTGCGCCAATCCCTTCCCAGTGTCGAAATCGACGGAGGTCTGCAAATAGAGCGTGAAGAACTTGATGGTCGGCGTCGCTCCGCCCTTGGGCACCCAGGTACAGGTTCGCGTGAAGCCCGGCGTCACGTACTTGCCCTCATCCATGGCGACGCCCACCGCGGCACTGAGCTGCTCAGGAGTGATCACCGCGCAGGCGTCGGCCGTCGCGGCCCGTGCGGGCGAGAGGCTGGCGCAGGCAACACAGAGGGGAATGATACGGACACACACTTGACCGATGCGGTTCATGCGAAACACCCGTGTGCGATGGCGGGGTGGTATGCCAGCTGCGGCGATACATCCGCCCGCCGCCGGTGCATTGTACGCCCAGTCAACGCGGCCGGTGGCTGCGATCGATCAATCCAGCCACCGACATGGCTGCCATCCACAGGACATGCGCGCGGTTCGCCGCGAGCGGCACCAGCATGAACGCCCAGCACGTGCCGATGCACCAGACTGAAGCCACGAGGCCTGATCTGAGGCTGTCGACTTCGGCGGCGGTGCCGAAGGCGCGCAGTGGCCGGGTAACGTGGCAACGAGCAAGACAGCGGCGCTTCCACGGAGTGATCTGCCAGAGGAGGGCAAGCAGCCCCGCCGCTGCCAGCAGGAACTCCGAATGAGAAGACAGAGTGACACGCAGGATCACCGCAAGAGTGACGAGGCAGAACAGGGCAAGGAACCATGGCATCGCGTACGCCAGCGAGAACAGCAACATGGCGCGAGTGCGACGTTGCGCGAGACTGCGGTGCCAGATGTGGCTCACGGGAGCACGCAACAGGGGGGCCATCATTGCCAGGATCATCGCAAAGCCGGACAGGATGATCCGGCCAGGGGAGCCCAGGGTGTAGGTGGACAAGAAAGCCCACCGCGCGGCCATCTCCAACTGCCGGGTCCCCGAGGCGCAGACACCGGCGATCGTGAATCGCTCGTCCAGTCCTGCCAGCAGCGCCCAGGAGAACAGTGAGATGATCAGAAGTGCCGGAGTTGCACGAACCAGCTCATGCAGCTCTGCGAGCGCGCCTCTCACGGTTGTCTCTGGCGGTACAGACTCACGTGGCCGATCGTGATGCCGTCGTCGTCGCGTACATCGGATCGGGGTACGATCTGCACCTCGAGCAGGTTGGAGTCGAGCTCATGACCCAGATGCATGGCGTCGACGACCTGGGTCACCTCCAGCACCTTGCTCAAGCCCTTGCCACCGTGCGCGCCCTTTTGGTCGGACGCCGCCTCCAGACCGAACAGCGAGAACGTGCCGACCAGCCGGGGAGCGGCCGCGCCGGGCTTCTTCGAGCCGAGGAATACGTCGAACTTCGCCGCGCCATTGCTGCCCCGGATGTTTTCCAGGTTGAGGAACACTCGATCCGGCTCCTGGTCCCCAGGCTGCGCGAAGCTCTCGCTCAATCGTGAGCGTGGCGCGGCCGCCAGCTTCACCTCGGCGGATACTCGCGCGTGACCCAGTCGGACGCTCCTGTCCCCGGCTCCGAGCAGTTCTGCAGTCGGTTTCTCGGCCATGGGCTGTCCCCTCGCGGCGATGCGTGCACCGCCGGCGGCGGCGAACTCGTCGAGCCGCAGCTTGCGTCGCACGGCTCCCTTGAGCGGATCGGAGATGTCCTCGTAATCGTACCCGAGCTTCCTGACATCCAGTACGTCTCCCGGCGTCGAGGGCAGATCCTTGCCCTGCGCGTCGAATGTCGCGAAGCGGCGGTTCGCCGGTCCCTTGAGCCAGGCGGAATCCGTCGGGTCGTGATTGTCCGCCTTGCGATGGCGCCAGACCACCCACAGGCGGTCGATGTTGGAATGGTGCACCCAGAAGACCGGATCCAGAGCCGCCGTGCGCGGGTCGGACATCAGTCCGCCGCGGCCGCCCACGTCAACATGCACCAGATCGTGCGGGGCTGCCTCGATGAGTCCCTCGGCCTCACCGGAGTGCGAGAACGGCGTCCGTGGGCCGCCGATTCCGTGCAGTACCCCCACCGTCGTGCCGGTGAAGCGATCCTCGGCGAGGCGATGAGTCAGATCGACATCCGCGGCCGCCACCGAAGCGCCGAACCGCGCCTTGACGAACAGCGGATTGGGGCTGCCGTCGGGAAGCGACTTCTGGGCGAATGCCGCAGGCAGCTTCAGGGCGTTCGGATCGTTCCTGTCGCTGTAGTTCCAGTAGGGCAGTGCCCAGTCGCGCGGCGCGCCGGGTTCCTCGAGGGCGGCGATCGTGGCGCGGACGATCTCCTCGAACGAGCGCAGGTAGGCCCGATGCCAGGGCAGGAAGTACCAGGACTGATGCTGGCACTGCTGCCAGTAACGGTCCTGCTCTGCCTGTGGCGGCAGTTTTTCGTTCGGCTGCAGATATCCCTGCGCGCGCCACAATGAAGGTTCGAAGCCGTGCATGGCGGCCAGATAGCGCCAGCTCGTCTTGTCCGTGATCGGGCGCTTCTGCATCTCGCCCACCGCCCGGGCGTACCACAGCAGCGAATCGCTCCACGGGCTGCCGCGTTGCAGGTGCTTCCAGACATCCTGGCGCGTGATCGTCATGGCGATCTCCCCTGTCAGCCGGTCAGAAGTCCACCACCGAGGCCCAGGCGCCCAGCGCGCTCGGAATGCTGGTCCAGTAGCCGTACTTCTTGAAGATGTCGGTGGAGTCCCCGATCGACGGCCCGGGCATCTGCGGATCGCTGGCATTGCGGATGGCCAGCCAGTTCACCGGGTGGCCCAGTTCCTCCACGGCAAGTCCCAGTACGGCATCGTCCATCTCCACCATGGCGCCCAGGTCCTGCAGACCGAACTTGTCGGTGCGGTCGTCGAACTGGAACTCATCGGTGGTGACGATGACGAACGGCTCGCCGATGCGATCGGGCGGCGCGGCGAACGAGTACACCGACGGATCACCCTTCCGCGCGGGCGCCAGAAAGCTGGCGTTGGCTTCCAGCAGTCGGGAGTTGACGGTCTTCAGCGCGCTGTGGTTCGCGGGGCGGTAATGGCTGCTGTACGACTTGTTGTTGAACGGCGCCGACTTGAATGCCCGGCCGCAATGGAAGCGCGCGGTATTGGCGATCACGGCATCTCCCAGCTTGAGTTTCGAGCCGATCGCGCCGGCCGTACCGGACGTGATCACCAGCTTGGGTTCGGTCTGCGCGATGACCTGTTTGAACATGTCCTTCACCGGCATCGATTTGTCGTCGTACGCCAGGTGAAAGTTCGACTTGAAGAGCAGCACTTGCCTGTTGCCGATGCGGATCGGCAGATACTTGCCGATGTAATGCTCGTGGGCGGCCGGCGCCCGGCCGAAGGAGCGCCCGGCAAACTTGGCGGCCCACTGGTTCGTGTAGAGGTGCCAGCTCGGTGCGTTGCTGCCCGAGCCCGGCTGCGCCCAGATTCCCGGCGACATCACCGCGGCCATGGCGTTCGCCTCGGCCACCGTCCACGTGAAGATCACGAAGTCCGCCTTCGGAAGCTGCGCATCCTCGCCCTTGAAGACGAACGAGGTGTCCGGCTCTGGCGCCAGTCCCTGCGGCCAGGGAATCTCCTTGATCTGATGCCGGTTGACCTGGGCGACTTCGAGCCCCAGGCGCGCGGCCAGACTGTCCTCATCCAGGGGGTTGTAGTTGATGATGGTGTCGACGTTCGGATCGATGTCGCTCTGCTGGCTGGCCCGCGAACGGGTGCGGGGCAGCACCATCCGGTCCCTGGGCTGCGCACCCCAGTAGGGGTCGGTGGCGAAGCTGTCATCGAGGGCATCGTTGGCCAGACGACTGCTGGCCAGATAGCGGGTCGGCTGGTCGAGTGCCGCAAGCGTCAGGCCCGCGATGATCTGGGCGTCGTCACCGGCGCTCACGATCGACGTCCCGGTCTGCAACAGTCCCGAGATCGAGTGCGCGGCATTCTCGTCGCCGTCGTCCCAGGTCTCGATGTCCTGCACGGAGTGGTCGGCGAGCGCGGCGAAGGAGGTCGTGGCGATCATCGCGCCCACCCTGGTGGCCGCACTCTGCAGGGTGGTCAGCGGGATGCTGTTCTGGAAATTCATGGACCGGCCGTTGCGCACCCGGGCGAGCCCGGTCAATTCCACGGTCCTCACCCCCGGGGCCAGAGCCCGGGCGAGCCGCGCTATCTTCTCCTGGTAGGCCGCCACCGTGCTGCGGTCCAGGTGTGTCAGGGCGCCCAGCACCCCCTGGATCACCGACAGGCGCAGGATGTCCGTGGGATGCGGATCGAGCGCACCTGTCTCATCAGCGTCGCTGGCGGTCCGCAGGCGCGGCACCCTGGGAACGGGGCGCTCCTGCTGTGCGATGAAGATAGCCAGCAGCATGGCGAGGTTGTATGCGAACGAGGGGCCGACATTCAGGACGCCATACACGTCCGCCGCCGTCTCATCCATCCAGTAGTCCCAAAGCAATCCCATCCACTGCAGTTCGTGATCGGCAAACAGCCGGTATGCCTGCTCCCGCAGCTGTGGCATGAGAGTCGTGTCGGCATGGATGACGTCGTGCCCACCGGTCTCGTGCGCGAGGCTGCCGAAGAACAGTGGATGGTCGGCAAACGTGTGCGGCATGCTGACCACCCCGGTATCGCCACCGATCAGCTGCATGACGGTGTCCACCGTCAGAGTGAACGGGCCGCTGGTGGGGTCGGACTGGAAGACAGCGAGCGGCGGCAGTGTCTCCTTCAGCGGAATGTCGAGGTGACCGCGCTTGGAGCTGTCGAGAAATGACCGGTAGAGATTGGAAATGACGGCCAGAAAGCGGTTCAGGGGCGGTTGCAGCGTGCGCTGGGTATGCTGATAGACGCAGCCCGTGAGCGTCTCGAGCGTCGCAGGATCGCCGTTCGCTCCCCCCAGCCGTGCGAACACGCCATCGAGGCGCGTCAGGAGTGGATCGGAGTACGCATCCCGGAACGGTGCCGGCAGAAGCGGATCGCCCGCGCTGACCAGCGTCTTGACCTTGCGCTCCTGGGGACGCGCACCGAACTTCGGGGTTTCCGGTGACATGAAGTTGGTCTTCATCAGGCTCTGGTACAACCGGGCGAAGTTCACCTCGATCGATGAAGTCGTCATGCGAGATCTCCCCGTTGAGGACGTTCGAGAGCGCGTGCGACGGCCGGCGAATCGCCGGACCGGTGTTCATGTACTGTCGGGAGCCGGCGGACTATCCCAGGGTGTCGGCAATGACGGAGGCATGTCAGGTTCATGTCAGTCAGACTCGGTGGTGTCGCGCGCGCCATTTGGTAAGCTCGTCCATCGCACCGCAACAGACAACGCGGAAACGACCTTGATGAATGCAAACCGACCGGCGGGAACGATCAGCCGCGCGCTCATCTGCCTCTGCGTGACCGGGGTGTCAGGCCTTGCAGCTGTGGCTGTTGCGGCAGCCGCCAAGCATCCGACACCCGCGGAACGAGCCTTCGCCACCGACATGTTGCGCACGCTGGTCGAGCTGGACACAACACCGGCCAACGGTACGCGCGCCGCAGTCCAGGCGGTCGCGGTACGGCTCGTCGAGTCGGGATTCGCCGAGAGCGACGTGGAAGTCCTGGCGCCTCGGGAGCAACCGAACCGGGCCAATGTCATCGTGCGCCTGAAAGGCGCCGGGCGTGGCAAGCCCCTGCTCGTCATCGGGCACCTCGATGTCGTGGAGGCGCCGCGGCAGAACTGGACGGTGGACCCGTTCAAGCTGACCGAGAAGGACGGATTCTTCTACGGGCGCGGCGTGCTCGACATGAAGGGGGAAGAGGCCGCGATCATCGCCTCGATGGTGCGGATGAAACGGGAGCGCTTCCGCCCGGATCGGGACATCGTGGCGGCCTTTACGGCTGACGAAGAGGCGGGCACCGCCAACGGCGTCCAGTGGCTGCTGAAGAGCCATCCGGGCCTCATGGAAGCCGGGCTGGCCATCAATCCGGATGAAGGTGCCGCGGGGATCCGCGCCGGCCAGCGCGTGTATTACGGTATCCAGACCAGCACCAAGCGCTACGTGACCTACCGGCTCGAGACCACCGGCAAGAGCGGGCACACCGCCATACCGCAACCGGACAATGCGATCTACAAGCTGGCGGCCGGGCTGACGCGGCTCGGCGCCCTCCAGTTCCCGATCGAACTCGACGACACCACCCGGGCCTACTTTGGCCGCACGGCGGAAATGGAATCCGGCCAGACCCGCGCGGACATGCTCGCGGTGTCGGCTGCGCAGCCTGACATGGCCGCCGCGGAGCGGCTCGCCGCAACTCCTGAGCGCAACGCAAATCTGCGCACCACCTGTGTCGCAACGCTGCTCAGGGCCGGCACTGTCGAGAATGCTCTGGCCGACAGCGCCCAGGCAACGGTGCAGTGCCGCGTCCTGCCGGGCGACACCCCGGCGTTCGTACACGACACCTTGATCAAGGCTCTGGCCGACCCAGCCATCGCCGTGGTGGAGACGGAAGGGGGGCAACCGAACCCCGCCTCATCCTTGACGCCCGAGATCCTGGCTCGCGTCGAATCGGCGGTGCATTCCATGTGGCCGGGCACGCTGGTGATCCCGTCGCTGAACATCGGCGCTTCCGACTCCGTGTATACCCGCGCAGCCGGCATCCCGACCTATGGGCTCTGCTCGATCTTCTACGATCTCGACGATGACCGCGCGCACGGCAACGACGAGCGCATCGGTGTCGAGAACTTCAGCGACGGCGTAGAGTTCATGTACCGGCTCCTCAAGGCTCTTAGCAAGGCCGGTGGCGAACCGGGTCATTAGACAGGAGACCTCGTGCGTAGCTTCTACGTCGAGCGTTCTGTCGGACGCTCTTTTCTCCTGAAGTCTGCCAGCGCAAGGCTCACTCCTTCTTCCCCCACCTGTACTTGATCCGCACCCCGAACACCCGCGGCTCGTTCACGACCTGCGGATGCGAGTAGCCGGTGTAGTTGGCGAAGACGATGGCGTGCTTGTTCCACATGTTGCTGATGTACCCCTCGACCTGCCAGTTCCCTTCCGCAGGGTTCACGCCGACCCGCAGCGAGCCGATGTCGTAGGCGGGCTGCAGGAAACGATGAAAGCCGCCGCTGTCGGAGATGGTCAGGTCGTTCCACATGTCGCCCTTGTGCGAGACGTCGAACTGCGCGAAGCCGCGCAACACCCTGTTCAGCGCACGCTCGTAGCGCACCGATCCCGCGGCGTTGAGGTAGGGCGAGAAGGGCAGTCGCTCGCCCGGCAGGATGAGCACATCCGGATTCTGGAATTTGTTGCTGACCAGGCGCGCGTCGTTGTAGGAGCCTGACACCGAGAAGTGCAATCCCCCGACGGGCTCGAACTCCAGGGATGACTCCGAGCCGTAGATGCGCGCGTCACCGATATTGGCGTTGAAGCTGAAGGAGGCGATGGTCGGGTCGTAAATCGGCACCTGGTAGCCCACCCAGCGCATGTAATAGACGGCGCCGTTCCAGCGCACGCGCGCATCCCACCAGGTCAGCTTCCAGCCCAGTTCGTAGTTCCGCAAGGTATCGGGCTGGTAGTAGCGCGGTATCGAGGCGGGAGCACGTGGTGGCAGCGCATTGTCTCCCCCATCGCGGAACCCTTCCGCGTAGCTCAGGTAAAGCAGTGTCCGCTCGTCGGGTTTGTAGCTCAGGCCGCCCTTGAAATTGTTCTTGTGGGAGGAGGTCTGGTGGCGGCTCGGCAGCTTCTCCTGGTAGAACGCCGCATTCCAGTCGATGTCGGACACCCTGCCGCTGTGGAAATGTTCCACGCCGGCCTCGATGTTCCAGTGCGGGTTCAGGTCGAAATTGAGGTCGCCGAACTGCGTGGTTTCCACGTAATCCGACCGGGCGAAGATGCTGTAGTACTCCGTCGGCAGTGGCGTTGCCGGACCGTAGTAGTGGATGAAGTATTGCGCCGCCGCTCCATCGACCTTGACACCCGGCATATGGATGAACCCGGAATACGGAATGACCGTCTTCTCCCAGTACGCGCCCAGCACCCAGTGGGCCCGGCCACCGGGATGTGATTGCAGTCGCAACTCGTTCGACCAGCGCTCCCGGTTGGCGTTGACCTCGGCATACATGTAGGGAACGTTGCAGCCACCGTAAGTGGGGCTGCTCGGCACACCGCCCGTCGTGCAGGCGAATCCCTGAATGGAGTTGGCGTACGCTGAGTACTGCGCGTATTCGGAGTAGTCGTAGAGCTTGCGCGAGACGTCCGACCAGTAACCCAGTGCATAGACGATGTTGCCGATGCCGACATCTCCTTCGGTGTGGACATCCAGGAAGCGCAGGTAATCGAACCCGCCTGTGGGGGCGAACCGGGCGAGGTTGAGTGAGCCGTAACGGGGATCCTCCTGCCATTCGCCTTGCTCCAGCTCGCGCTGATAGAAACCCGACACGTCGAGTGTCCAGTCGTGCGGAAGCTCCTGACGGAACGCCAGGCGCGCACCGATCGTGGTCTCCGTGTTGAAGTCGTTCCGGGCCCACGGAGCGGTCGTCGAAGTCGTGCCGTTGATCCAGTGACGTGTAGCCAGGACGTTGTCAATGAACCCACCCTGATGCACGTCGAATGCCGACAGGCGCAGCGCACTGCTCCCCGGTACCAGCGGCAGGTTCACGAAAGCCTCGTAGCTGTCGTTGTTGCCGCCGTTGTCGATCCGCCCGCCATTGAAGTCGGCTCCCGCGCTGAAGCCGTCCGGATCGGGCTTGCGCGTGATCACCCGCACCGCACCGGACATCGAGCCGCCGCCGTAGAGTGTGCCCTGGGGACCATTCAACACCTCGATGCGTTCGATGTCGTAGGTGTGTATGTCGGGAATGAGACCCTGATAGTTGAATGACAGGTCGTCCACCAGGAATCCCGTCGTCGCGGTATTCGTGTTGGCGAAGTTCGGATTGCTGCCATCCGACACCCCGCGCATGAAGAATCGCTGCTGCCCGGGGCCAAGGCTGATGTAATCGATGCTCGGCGCACGCAGCGCGTAGTCCTCGAACTGGGAGATGTCCAGCTGCTCCATCTCCCGCCGCGTGAACACATTGAGACTCTGCGGCACGTCCTGGATGTTCTCCTCGATCTTGCGCGCCGTCACGATCACTTCCTCCAGCCCCCCGGCGGAGTCGGCCGCCAGGGCCGCATTCCTCACGCTGGAGGCGCCGTACAGGATCGAGCCGACCGTCAGCGCCAGGGTCGAGGCTCGCGGCCAGAGGGCGACCGGCGCGACCGGCGTGGCCTGCGCGGCCGAGGGCACCTCGAATCGATCCAGGCAATCGCCCAGGCTGCGTCGCAGAGGCTCCAGGTCGGCCTCGAACCGGCGCCAGTAGCCGATGCCGCTCGCATACAGGGGCTGGCGGACTTGCTCGGAACTCGCAGTGCGGATCGGCCGCCGCGTCTCGTGGAAGGCGAGGCACTGCGGTTCGTAGGGGAGGCGGCAATGCGCCAGAAGATTGCGCACGACGGCCTCCGGCTCCGCCACCAGGCCCTCGTACGAGAGATGGAATACCCGGTGCGGCAGCACGCGGTCCCAGTGATCCATCACCTCGAGATAGGCCCGGTAGTAACGTCCCAGCACCTCGAGGTCATACGTGAAGCTCTGCCCGGCCGCGAAGTACTGCTTGAAGCAACTGAAGCAGGCATCCATGGGATGGCGCCGCACGTCGATGATGGTGGCGTTCGGCAGGATGGCGTGTATCAGCCCGATGTGCAGGAAGTTGTTCGGCAGCTTGTCGATGAAGCGCAGCCGGCCGTGACGCAACGGTCGGGTCTCGCGCAGGTAGCGCCTGCCCAGGGCCTGCGCGACTTCCGCAGGCGCAGAGCGCAGGCTCTCGGGATAGGCATCGCGCTGGGAATCCAGGCTGTCGAACTCTCCCACGTACTGCAGGAGGTGCGGCAGCTCCATGGTGGCCTCGACCTGGGAATGGCTCGCCAGGATCTGCTCCACCAGTGTCGAGCCGGAGCGCGGCAAGCCAACGATGAAAATGGGCGCCGGGTCGGAATGCCCGGCATCGCGCAGGCCCTCGAAGAACGGACGGTCGAGAGACTCGCGCACGCGCCGACATTTGGTCTCGAACGCGCCGATGTCGAAAGGCGACTGTCTGCCCCGCAGGCTGTTGCCGCTGAGGTAGTGCTGGAAGGCACTGCGGTCCCGGCCGCTCTGCTCATGCGCGCGGCCCAGAGCGAAGTGCAACAGCGCGGCGTTGTTCTCGCCACCCGTGCCGGCGGCGAGGTGCGACTCCATCGCGGCCACCTCGGCCGGGGTGAAGTGATAGTTCTTCAGATCGGCCAGGCTCCAGTAAGCCTCACCTGAAGCCGGTTCCTGCGTCAGACATTCGTGGTAGACGCGTTCGCATTCCGCGCGCCGTCCCAGCGTCTTCAAAAGGTGACCGATGGACAGGTGCACCAGCTTGCGTGCGGGATTGAGGCGCTCGGCTTCCTGATAGGCAGCAAGTGCCTCGGGGGCCTTCAGCAGTCGCGCGCACGTGTTCCCCAGCGCGATGTAACTTTCCGCGTCATCGGGTATCAGCAGCAGTGTGCGGCGGATTGCCGCTTCCGCTTCATCGAGACGGCCCGCCTCGATCAGAGTCTCATTCAGGCGGCGCCAGATCAGCGGGTCGTGTTGCGCCTGGCGCAGGGCGTGACGCAACAGTCGCTCGGCTTCGGCGACGAAGCCGCCTTGAACACAGATCGACGCCAGACCGCACAAGGCACCGATGCAACCCGGATCGGCATGCAGGATGCTCCGGTACTCGGATTCGGCCTCGCGCGAGTCACCGCGCGCGAGCGCAGTGCGCGCCGCCGCCAGGCGTGTCCGCTGCGGATCGGTCTGTCTTGCCCGCCCGAAGGCGGAGGCCGCCTCCGGATAGCGCTGCAGGTCAACGAGCACATCGCCCAGCGCCAGCCAGGCGCCGTGCAGATCGGGCGCGGCGTGCAGCACCTGTTTGAGCAGGATCAGTGCGTCCCTGGGCCGACCGAGACGCCGATAAGCACGGGCCAGATCCGTGCGTGCATGCCGGAAATCAGGGGCCAGCGCCACGGCGCGCTCCAGATTCTCGGTTGCTTCTTCGATCCGGTCCTGCGCCAGTTGCGCCAGACCGAGCAAACGGCGGGTATTGACCTCTTCGAGGCCGTCGGCGAGCAAATCCAGCAGTTGGATCTCGGCCTGACGTGGTTGTGCGCTGCGCAAAGCCCGGACGGCCTGCGCATAGCGGTCATCGATGTCAGTCATGACGGCGTTCACTCCCCTACGCTAATCCATGCATGACCCGCCCGACAACGACATTCAACATCGCGGCATTCGACCGGCCCAAACTTCCCGTTCTCCTGCGAACCTCGCCCGGTCGGCGCACGTTGCCGGCGCCGGCCGGGCGATGGGGCTGCCTCATCGGTTGCTTCCAACAACGCTTCGGGAGCCCGTCTGCTTGGCTGCCAGATTCTCGACGTCGATCTGTGCGCCGTTCATGGCTGTCTCGATGCACTTGTTGAAGTTCGTCTGACGTGACAGATCGTTCATGTCCTCGACCTGGCTGCAGAGCTTGCGCGCTACGTCATGCACGCGGTTGTGGGCTTCCTGGATGCCTGCCGGAGTCGAGAGGTCCAGATCGGCCAGCGAGACACGCTGCTCGCGCACTGAAAGATCCGAGCCGGTCGCCTTCAGTGTCGCGATCCGGATCGGGTTGGGGGCCTGTGCCAGGACCGGATTGAGGACCTGCTCCATGGCATTGTTCGTGGCGCTGGCGACACATGCGACATAGTGCTCGTGGTGTCCCAGGTCATTGGCTTCGCTTACGCGGGAGCAAAGCGTCCGGGCCAGGCTGGTGATGCGCTCCCGGGCGATGGCTTGTCCCTGGGGGGTCGCCAGATTCAGATCATCCAGTTTCACCGGATGGGCAATCCCGTTCGGGACGATGGTGTCCGCGGCGGAAGCGGTCATGCTGATGACGGACAGCGCCAGCGCGGCGAATACGGGGGCGGCAACCTGGGCGATGCGGGTGACTTTCACGGTGGTCATGGGCCTTCTCCTGAAAAAAGTTGGTTTCGGTTTCACATCGGCGCGGTACAACACCGCTCGACGTGGGACGCAGCGTGTCCGCCGCGACCGCCCGAAGTCCTGAGAGAGGCCTGACTTGTGGCTGAAGAAGCGCTGAGGATGGGCTGAGGAGGGACGGCGGGAGCTGAAATCGACACTCCGCCGCTTGTGCGACAGCGCCTCGTCACCCCTCACGGCTGGACGGTTATACTTCCCGCGCGTGCTCCAAGGCGCCGGTTGCTGGGACAGAAACCGATACCCTTCAAGAAGTTGCACCACCTTGGCCGGTCCAACGGCGGATAAAACTACTCTCTGGCGCATCGGCGAGTACCGGGTGAACCCCGCGCTCGACGAAATCTCGTGCAATGGGGTGGTCAGCAAGCTCGAACCGCGCGGCATGAGCCTGTTGATGTGCCTGGCGAGGCATTCCGGCCAGGTGGTCAGCGTCGATCAGCTGCTGGACGAGGTCTGGACCGGTGTTGTGGTCAATCCGGATTCGGTCTACCAGACCGTGGCGACGCTCCGGCGGATTCTGAAGGACGATCCGAAGGATCCCCGCTACATCGCCAACGTCGTCAGGCGCGGATATCGACTGGTTGCACCCGTGTCCCCCTGGCAGGAACCCGCGCTGGAGCCAATGGCAACGGCGATTGTCCCTGGCGCCCAGATTGTTGCACTGCCCACTGCAGCCCCGCCGGTTACTGCAGCCCCGCCGGCTACTGCAGCCCCGCCGCCTACTGCAGCCCCGCCGCCCGCGCCAGCCGCATCGCCCGCGCCAGCCGCACCGCCCGCGCCAGCCGCACCGCCCGCGCCAGCCACACCTCCCGGCACGTCCTGGGGGCCGGTGGTCGCCGGTGCCCTCGTGGCGATGTTTGCCCTGGCCGCTCTCATTTATATGTATGCGGTCCGCCGGACTCCGGCGTCCGCGCCCGCATTGGCGACCGGCGCGACCGCAGCGGAATCGCCAGCCGAGGCCGCCCCCGCATCCGTTGCCGTGCTGCCCTTCCTGGATCTCAGTGAACATCACGACGAAAGCTACTTCGCGGACGGCATCTCCGAGGAGCTCATCGATCTGCTGGCACGCGATTCCCGCCTGCGCGTGCCCGCCCGGACGTCATCGTTCTATTTCAAGGGGCGTGACGCGCCGATTGCCGAGATCGCCCGAGCACTGGGCGTGGGACACATCCTGGAAGGCAGCGTGCGCAAGTCCGGCGACACGCTGCGCATCACAGCGCAACTCATCCGGGCCGACACCGGCTTTCATGTCTGGTCACAGTCGTTCGACCGGTCCGTGACCGATGTCTTTCGCCTGCAGGACGAGATCGCCGCTGCCGTCGTGACTTCCATGAAACTCTCGATCCTCGCCCCCCGCGGCACGACGCCGCCCGAAGTCAACTCCGCCGCCTACACGCTGTACCTGAAGGGAAGGGCCGTCGCGCAGGGAGCCGGGGTCGAGGATTACGCGCAGGGCCTGAGGTACATCGAGCAGGCGCTGGTGCTCGATCCGAAATTCGCTCAGGGCTGGTCGGCACTCGCCGACCTGCAGTCTGCGGATATCGACTGGCACGGTGCCACGAACGAAGCTGTGGCCTGCGAGAAGATGCGCAAATCCCTGGCCGAAGCGCTGCGGCTGGATCCGCTGCTGGCGGATGCCCACAGCATCAAGGCCCGCCAGTACCGCAACTGCGATTTCGATCCGGATGCGGCCGAGGCGGAGCTGCTGCGTGCCACGGAACTGGACCCTAACAGTTCCGCCATCCTCAGAGCCCGGGCCGATTTCCTGATCGCCACGAATCGGGCCGCCGAAGCGTTGCCGCTCGCACTCAAGTCGGCCAGCATGGACCCGCTGAACCCCTGGGCGCACATTGAAGTAGCCTTCGCGCTGGGCGATCTGGGGCGCCTGCGTGAGGCCGAAGCCGCCTACCGCCGGGCACTCCAGGTCAATCCCACGTTCTCCGGCATCCACGCCCTGATTGCAAACTGTCTGCTTGCCCAGGGACGCGTCCAGGAAGCCGCTGCGGAAAACGCCCGCGAGTCGGACGAGGAATTCCGCATGATGAATCAGCCTCAGGTGCTGGAGAGACAGGGGCTCCCGGATGCAGCGGAACGCGCCTTGAACGACTACTACGGGAAATACGCCGATCCCTATACTGCGGCGATCTTCTACGCTTGCCGCAATGATCCCGACCGCGCGATCGCCTACCTCAGCAGGATGCCCCTGGGTCACAATCTCTGGGACGTGCCCAACCGGATGGGCTGTTTCGCACACATCGCCCACGACCCACGCTTCAGGGTGATCTGGGCCGCGCAGAAGCGTCCGCCCAGGGTCTTTTAATGGCCAATCCGCATCCGCCAGCCACGGGATCTCCGCCCCCAGCCGCAGGGGCTCCATCCCCCGCCACGGCTTCCCCCTTGAGCAGCGGCCCGTTCAGGGTTGGCGACGTGCGAGTGGACCCTGCCACGGACGAGGTGTTCATCGACGGACTGCCCACCAAACTCGAGCCGCGCTGCATGAACCTGCTGGTATGCCTGGCGGAGCATGCGGGCCAGGTGATGAGCGTCGAGCGGCTGCTCGATGAGGTGTGGAAGGACGTCGTCGTCAATCCGGACTCGGTCTATCAGACCGTGGCATCACTGCGCCGTGTTCTCAAGGACGACGCGCGGGAACCCAGGTACATCGACAATGTCGTGCGCCGCGGCTATCGACTCATCGCGCCCGTCATTCGAGAGGGAAGTGTCGCTGTGGACCTGGGTGTCGCCGACGGTGCTGCGCCTGGTCCTGCCCCGGAGCCTGCCCAGGCGCAGGATATCGCGCCTCAATCGGCTACAACCGAGCGGCGAGTGCGGCGCGTCGCTCCGTTGTTGGCCGCATCGGGTCTCGTGGTTCTGTCGGCCGTGTATTTTGGCTCTCTGCTGCTGGCTGGTTATCGGGCACGTCATGCTCCGACCGGCGCAACTGCCGTCGAAGCGTCAATTCCCTACAAGTCCGTGGCCGTGTTGCCATTTCTCGATCTGAGCGAGCATCACGATGAGGGCTACTTCGCGGACGGTATTTCCGAAGAGCTCATCGATGTCATCGCCCGCGAGCCCAACATGCGGGTGCCCGCCCGAACGTCCTCATTCTACTTTCGGGACCGAAGCGCGACCGTCGCCGAAATCGCCCGATCGCTGCGCGTCACGCACCTGCTGGAGGGCAGCGTGCGGCGCTCCGGTGAGACTTTCCGCATCACGGTGCAGTTGATCCGCACCGATACAGGATTTCACGTCTGGTCGAAGACCTACGACCGTCCCGTCACGGATATTTTCAAGGTGCAGGACGAGATCGCCGCCGCCGTGGTCGAGTCGCTCGAGTCCTCGCTGTTGCACGCGCGTTCCGCGACCGCACCGCCGAGCGTCAATCCGGCCGCCTACACGATGTACCTCAAGGCCTGGCACCTGATTGCATCCGGCGCATCCACCGAGGATTACACGCGCGCGACCGACCTGCTGCGTCAGGCACTCGTCATCGATCCGAAGTTCGCGCTCGGCTGGGCGGCACTGGCCGATTTCAGTACCGCCGATCTCGGCTGGCACGCCAATATCGATCACGCGGCCCTGTGCGAGCGCGCGCGACAGGCCGATCAGGAAGCGCTCAGGCTGGATGCCTCGCTGGCTCAGGCACACCGTGCGCTGGGTAACATCTATATCCATTGCGAGGATGCGAGCGACAAGGCGGAGGCCGAGTACCGGCGTGCCATAGCGGCGGACCCGGATGACATGGCCTCCTACCGCATGCTGTCACAGCTCTACACGAGCACGAATCGGCCGCGCCATGCGCTCGAGCTGGCCAGTCGGGCTGCCGAAGCCGACCCGCTGAATCCCTGGGCATTCGTGGATATGGCCTTCGCACAGGGACTGCTCGGGCAGCTCGACGCCGCGGAGCGCAGTTATCGCAAGGCTGTGGAGCTTCAACCGACCACGGAAGGGCTGCACTCCCTGCTCGCGCACGGCCTGTTGGCCGAAGGCAAGGTCCAGGAGGCCTACGAAGAGTATCAGCGCGAGGGAGACGAGGAATTCCGGATGATGAACGCGCCCATCATGCTGGATGCCATGGGAAGGCATGAGGAAGCCCAGAAGGCATTCGAGGCGTACACGGCCAGATATCCCGACCAGGATTACGACTCGGCCGTGTTCTATGCCTGCCACGGCGACCCGGAGCGCGCGATCGGCTATCTGCAGCACATGCGCAAGGGCTCGCTCCTGTGGGATGTCCCCGATCGTCTGGCGTGTCTGAAGAAGCTCGATCGCGATCCGCGCTTCCAGGCGCTGTGGAAGGCCCAGAATCTGCCGCCGCCGGACTACTGACCGGTAGAGCGCTTCAGAACTCCCCGATGCGCAGCTCGATCCCGTAAGAGGTGACGTTGCGGTAGTAGTTGGCCAGATCGCTCATGTAGCCGTGCTGCACCCACACGGCCAGCGGTATGTTGGCCACGTGGATGCCCGCCTCGAGACGTTCCGTGCTGTGGCGGAACGGGGTGTCGTAACCCGTCTGATACTTGAGCCATACGCTTGGATCAGCCAGCCAGTGCGGGCATGCCGGGCAGGTGCGCAGCTGGTATTCCCCGAGTGCCGTCAGGCCATCCACGGCACGGCGGGGTTTGCCTTCCGGGCTCATCTCCCAGGAGTTGTATTCCTCGGGATGTCCCTGCAACAGGCCCGGGTTGAGGAAATAACGCAGGTCGAGGTAGGTCGCGAGCGGGTAGTCCGCCGCCTCGAACCAGGATCGCTTCCAGATCACTTCCAGATAATCCCAGCCCCGGCTGATGTACTCGTTGGCGAACTGCGGCTTCTGCTGCGCCGCCTGCGCCTGTTGGTACTGCGCCTGGGTGCTGATCGTCTGGCCGTTGGACTGGTGAGCGTAGGCGAAATCGAAGTATTGCGTGGATTCCCGGGCTCCAGGCTTGCCGAGCGTGCTCGGACGGGTCGCGGTGCCCCCGGCAGGCGTATAGCGCCAGATCAGCTTGGGGTTGTAACTTTTGCCAATGACCGGTGAGGAATAGCGCGTGCCCCAGTAGAAGCCGAACCGGCCAGTGAGGGCCAGGTACAGGTTGTTCCGCTTGATCAGGTCCTCCGGCAGCATCCGCAGCTTCACGGACAGCGTCACGTCCAGGTAGGGGACGTCATCGCTGTCCTTGGTGTAGCCGGCAGTGATGGGCTCGTAGGTCTGCAGCAGGTTGCCGTTGTCGAGACCCGGATCGACCGCCCGGGCGAGCGGTGTCAGCAGAAGCGCGATGGCGACGGAGGCAGCCAGTGCGGATCGGAACCGGATCGCAAGGCGGATCGGCATAGGATTCTCCCTTCCCCTGGCGCCTGGTCGCCCGGCGTCATGGATGACTCCGCGCCATCCTAGCCGGAGATCTCCGAGGTGATCCAGCGGGCAAACTCGTGCAAGGGAAAATACTCGCGCTTGCGCTCCGGATACACGAAGTAATACGCCGACTCGCTCGTCACGTTTGAGCCGATCGCGACCAGCGTGCCCGCAGCGATCTCCGGCGCGATGAAGAACGTCGGAAGAATTCCCACGCAAAGTCCGGCCAGCACGGCCTCGATCCCCATCGCAAAGGTCTCGACCTGCAGAAAGGGCGTATACACGGCATCGCGCAGGCCAATGCTCGTCAGCCACTCCCGCCATGAGAATGCCCGGGAGGTGATCTGCAGCAGTGGCGCCTCGAGCACATCCGCTGGTGTTGGGCAGCGTCGCGCGAGGGCCGGTGTTGCAACGACCGTCATCTCCTCCTTGGCCAGGAACTGCGCCGTCGCCCCAGGCCACTCCCGGCCGCCGAAGTGGATCGCGCCGTCGATCTGTTCGATGGAAAAGTCGAACGGCGCCAGGCGCGTGATCAGGTCGATGGTGATGTGCGGATGACTCTCGCAGAACCGACCCAGCCGCGGCACGAGCCACCTGGCTCCAAATGTGGGTAGGGTCGCCAGGCGTAACGTGCCACCCCGGCCGCGCAGAGACACCAGCGCGTCTGTCGCATCGGCCAGAGCGCTCAGGCCACCACGCACGTCGTGCAGATAACCCGCCCCGGCTTCCGACAGGATCAGGCGCTTTTTGGATCGATGGAACAACTGCACGCCCAGATGGGCCTCCAGCGCCAGAATCTGGCGGCTGACCGCGCCCTGGGTGAGACATAACTCGACGGCGGCACGCGACACGCTTCCCAGGCGTGCCGTCGCCTCAAAGGCATGAAGCCCAAGGAGTTTTGGCAGGGGCCGGGGTCGGAGGGGGCGCTGCATGCTTAATATTCCAAAACCGCATGAACCCATTCCATCATATCGATTGAGGGGCGGCCAGCGGGCCGTAATACTGCCCGGAAGCCGGTCATCGGCCGCCGAACCTCGCAAGTTTATGACAAACTGTCCGGAAGCGACTCTCAGCCGTCTGCTGACGGCACTGTCCTCACGCGAAGAGTGCGAGGCCCTGCTGCGCGCCGTGCGAGTGGCACCTTCTCTATTGGAAGAGAGGGGCCAGGCGGTCTCGCGCGCGGTGGTGTCCCAGGCGTTGAACCTGCTCCTGTTCCGCGATCTGCTGAACCGGGTACCCACCGGCCGCCAGTACGTGGCCGAGTGCGTCGCCCACGGGAAGCAGGTCGTGTTTGATCACGGCGCCTTGCGGACCGTCGCCCTGGAAGGAATGGGGGATCTGCCGCCCGGCGAGGAAGTCATTGCGCGAGTGCTGATCCCGCTGGGCTACCGCATGAACGGCGTCTATCCGCTCGACCGCCTGGGCATGACCGGCCGGTCGTATACGCATGAGGACCTGCCCGAAGATCTGCCGCAGTTCTTCGTGAGCGAGTTGCACCCCGAACGGTTCTCGCCTCGCTTCCGCAAGGCCGTCTTCCGCGTCACCGCCTCTTCGCGCGATCCGCTCAGCGATACGGATCGTCTGGCTCTCGTTGAACTCGCCGTGAAGCGACTGCTGCCCTGCGACAAGGCGCTGGCACTGCTGCCGCGGTTGCTGGCCTGCTTCGCGCGCCAGCACGCGGATCCCGCCTGGAGCGACTACGAAACGCTGCTCGCGGAGTCACCCGAGATGGCCTGGATCGCGACCGAAGGTAACGCTTTCAATCACGCCACGGATCGGGTGCCCTGCATCGAGGAACTCGCGAAGCAGCAGCGCCGGCTCGGGCGGCCCCTCAAGGACGCGATCGAAGTGTCCCGCTCCGGCCGGGTACGGCAGACCGCATTCCGCGCCGACCCGGTCGAGCGCAACTTCGTTGACACCCGCGGCGCCACGATCCGTCGCACTGTGCCGGGCTCGTTCTACGAGTTCATTCAGCGCGATCGGCTCCTGGACCCGGCCACCAACACCTTGCGGCTGGATCTGTCTTTCGACAGCGGCAACGCGCAGGGCATCTTCAGCATGACGGCGGCGGCCTGATGAGCCCCGCAGCCAAAGTCCGCAGCAGCGGCCCGACGCACCGCGGCGCTGTAGTTCATGACCTGCGGCGCTTCGTCCTGGACGGTGGCGTCCTCACTCCCGAGAGCGGCGGCGAAAAATATCAGCGCGGTTATCGCTACGGGGCGGGTCGCGCGCTGGCCGTCGCACGGCCGGCTACTGCCGAGGAACTCGCGGCCATCGTGCGCTACTGCGTCGCTCACGACCTGCGCATCGTTCCGCAGGGCGCCAATACCGGGTTGGTCGCGGCGAGCACGCCGGATGAGTCGGGTGAGCAGCTGATCCTGAGCCTCGAGCGCTTCCGGGGTGTCGAATCGGTGGATGCGCAAGGTCGCACCGCCACGGCACGCGCCGGTACCCGCCTGTCCGAACTGAATCAGGCCGCACGTCCCCACGAGCTGTGCCTCCCGATCGATCTCGGCGCCGATCCCTCCCTGGGCGGCATGATCGCCACCAACACCGGTGGCGCCCGCCTGCTGCGCTATGGCGACGTGCAGAGGAACCTCATGGGACTGGAAGTCGTGCTCGCCGATGCGGATGCGACGGTACTGAGCGACATGAGGGGATTGCGGAAAGACAACTCCGGCATCGACCTCAAGCAGCTGTTCGTCGGCACCAGCGGCACGTTCGGAATCATCACCCGGGCGCAGGTCGAGCTGCATCGCGTGCCGCGCCAGTCGGCCACCGCGCTCGTCGTGCCTGCAAGCCATGCGGTGGTCCCCGCGCTGCTGACCCGCCTGGAGAGCGAGGCCGGAGAGTTCCTGTCGGCCTTCGAAGGCATGTCGGCCAACGCGATGCGTGCCGCCCTCGTGCACAACCCGCGCCTGCGCAATCCGTTCGCTCCGGCGGAGCTGCCGGATTACGCCGTCCTCATCGAGTTCACCTCGACGCTCAGTCCGGCGCAGGTCGATCTGGAGGAACTGCTGACTGAGTTGCTGTCACAGGCAGCGCGAGGTCCCGGCCCGCTCGTGGCGGATGCCCGCCTGGGCCGGCCCGGAGAACTGTGGGCCATCCGCCACTCCATCAGTGACGGTCTGCGTGCCGCTGGCCGTGTCATCGGGTTCGATATCTCCGTGGCGCGTTCGCGGCTCCCCGAACTCCGCGCCAACCTGTTGCGGCTCGTCGGCACACACCATCCGTATGTGCGCGTGTGCGACTTCGGGCACTGCGGTGATGGCGGCGATCACTTCAACATCGTCTGGCCGCATGATGCGCGCGACTATGAACCCGCCGCCGTCGAAGCGCTGCGCCGGCTGATCTACGACTGCGTCGTGCAGGGCTACGGCGGATCGTTCAGCGCCGAGCACGGCGTTGGTCCGTACAACCTGGCCTATTACCGGCGCTACGCGAGTCCCGCCGAGCGGCGCATGGCCCAACAGCTCAAGCGCATGTGCGACCCGAAAGGGTTGCTGGGCAGCGTCGACTTCAGCTGAATCCCTCGGGGCGCGCGAGCTTGGTGGCGAGCAGGATCGATGAGTTGGTCTTCTCCACTCCGTCCAGGTCACCGATCCGGTCGATCAGGTGATTGAGGTCACCGACACTGCCCGCCTCCAGCACCGCGATCAGGTCGTAGACACCACTGATCGCATACAGCGCGATGATCTCCGGCATGGCCTGCAGCTGCTTCTCCGTGGCGCGCGCCTGTTTCGCGGTGACCTTCATCAGCACGTGAGCCCGGATCAGCCGCCGGTCGTAATCCGGATTCAGGCGGACGGTATATCCCTCGATCACGCCACTGCGTTGCAGGCGCTGCAGGCGCGCATAGATGCTCGCGCGGGAAATGCCCAGCGATTTTGACAGCCGCGCGATGGGCAGGCGCGCATCCTTGCGCAGCAGTGCCAGCAGGCGCCGGTCGAGATCGTCGGGTGACAAAGTGTCGGTCTTTCCTGACATTCTGTCAGTGTATCACCCGGGACGTCGTCAGAATGACGGATTCAGTCCGGACGCGGATCCGGGGCAAACTGCGAGGTCAATTGCGGAGACCGCCATGAAACAGATTCTGCTCGCCGGCGCCGGCAAGATCGGCGCGATGATCACCAGCCTGCTGACCTCCACGGGTGACTACCAGGTCACCGTGATCGACCGGTCCGCCGAACAGCTGGAGCGGCTGCCGAAGAACCCCTTGCTGAAGACCCGCCAGCTCGACATCACCGATCCCCGGCAGCTCGATGAAGCCATGCGCGGCCATTTCGCAGTGCTGAGCGCGGCACCCTACAGCATCACCAGCCATATCGCGCACGCCGCCAGGCGGGCTGGGGTGCATTACCTGGATCTGACCGAGGACGTCGCGACGACCCGGCTCGTCAAGACGCTCGCGGCCGATGCGACCACCGCGTTCATTCCCCAGTGCGGGCTGGCACCGGGCTTCATTTCCATCGTTGCCAACGATCTGTGCCGCCGCTTCGAGCGGCTCGACACGGTTCGGTTGCGCGTCGGCGCGCTGCCGCAGTTCCCTTCCAACGCGCTGAACTACAACCTCACGTGGAGCACGGACGGAGTCATCAACGAGTACCTGCAGCCCTGCGAAGCCATCGTGAACGGCGAGCTGCGTGAAGTACCCGCTCTGGAGGAGCTCGAGGAGTTCTCGCTCGACGGTGTGCGCTATGAAGCGTTCAACACATCGGGTGGGCTTGGAACTCTGTGCGAGACCCTGAAGGGCAAGGTCCGCACCCTGAACTACCGCACGGTCCGTTACCCGGGTCATCGCGACATCATGAAGGCGCTGATCAACGACCTGCAGCTCGGGCAGCGACCCGAAGTGCTGAAGGACATCCTGGAACATGCTATTCCCGGAACGCTGCAGGATGTCGTGCTCGTGTTCGTGACGGTCAGTGGACACCGCCAGGGCCGGCTGCTCCAGGAGAGCTACGCCAACAAGATCTACGGACGGCAGATCGGCGGTGCGCCCTTCAGCGCCATCCAGATCACCACGGCGAGCGGCATCTGCGCCGTGCTGGACCTGCTGGCCGCCGGCAGGATCCGCACCTCGGGCTTCATCCGGCAGGAGGACATCCCGCTGGAGCTGTTCCTCGCCAACCGGTTTGGATCAGCCTACGCCGAGCCGACGGCCATCGGCACGCGCGCCGCCTGATGCGCGTGATCGAGCCCTGGCCAGTTTTCGCGCTCAGGGCCGCCTGAACCCGGAAATGCAGGCGATCGAGCGCGGTTCGGGTGTGACGTTCCAGCCGAGGTTCGCGGCGCACAGCGTGCCCTTGCGGTACACGATGCTGGTCGGGTTCACCAGCGGTGCGGTGTCGGGTGTGGCGATCACGATCCGCTTCGTGCCATCAGGTGAGAATACCGACAGCTCGCTGCGCAGGATCTCGGTGACGTAGATATTGCCCCGCTCATCCAGCTCGACTCCATCGAGCGGCGAGAGGTCGCGCGCGATGACCGTGGGAGTACCGGCCGAGCCGTCGGCGTTGATCGGTATCCTGATGAGCGCAGGGTCGCCGTCGGTCACGACGTACAGGTTCTTTCCGTCGGCATCGATGACCAGGTCGTTGGCGCCTTCCGCAATCGCGTTGTAAGGCTCGGCAGGCCATTGCAGCAAAGGATGCGCGGACCAGAGCGAGAACGTGCCGTTGGGGGAGATTTTCCAGATCCCCGCGAGCGTCAGATCGGTCACGTACAGATTACCGTTCGAGTCGGCGGCGATATCGTCGGGGAAACACACCGGCCAACCCTCATGCCGGGTCAACACCGGAGTGGTCTTTCCCGAATCGACGTCGATGCGATAGATGCCGGAGTACTGATCGGTGGCGTCGCGGCAGGCCAGGTGCAGCGGATCGTTCTCGTCGTAGAACTTCGAGATCCAGACGTAGGCGGCATACAGATGGCCCTGGGAATCAAACTCCAGGCCCCAGGTGTGGCCCGAGCGTCCGAGCTCGGGCGATGGCACATAGCCGATGTGCACATAGCCGCCGTGGCCGTCGAGGCGGATGATCTCACCGGTATCCGACATGGCGGTATAGAGGCGGCCCTGCGAATCCGCCGCCAGTCCCTCGGGCGAGCCGGGCAGGTTGCCGGCGGCAATCCACGCACGGTAAGCCGGTGTGGCTCCGGGAAACGGCGGGGCGGCGCCCAGGGTTCCCCGGGGCACGAACCAACCCAGCCCGATCAGTATTGCCAGCAGTAATCTCATGATCCGGCTCCCGAGGGCCGCGCCTGCGGCCGCCTCCACACCAGCCAGAAGACAACACCCAGCGCACTCCACACCAGCGTCACCTTCCATTCGAGCGGGATCGAACCCCTGGACTGCAGGATCGGGCCGATGAGCGCGAACCCGGCCATGCCGGTGGAGCCGATCAGGGCGTACAGGATCGTCAATCGCCCGCCCGGAGTCCGGTAGGGAAGTGGCGTACCGTCGGCCCTGGATCTCAGGCGCAAGGCGGCCACGCACACCAGCACCAGGTTACTCGCAAGGCACATCGAGGCCATGCCCACCAACGGCAGGATGGCGCCTTTGCCGAGAACCACGCCGACGACGTTGCACGCCACCACGAACAGTACCGCCCCGGTGGGTGCCCCCGATGTCGCATCGACTCTGCCGAACAGCGGCGGCAGGAACCCGGCGCGGGCCTGAGCCAGCAGCAGGCGCGTCGCCCAGATGGCAGCGCCGTTCCAGACCCGCACGATCGAGATCGCCGCGGTCACCAGAACCAGTGTCGACAGGAAGTGCCCGGGCAACAACGCATCGAACGCCGCGGCGGTGGCCATCGGCTGGCCAATCAGGCTCTGCCAGGGGTGTGCGCTCGCGGCGGCCAGAGTGACCAGGACATAGAACAGCATCGCGATCAGAAGGGACAGCGCCATGGAGCGTGCAACAAGGCTGAACGTGATCTGCGCGCCACGCTCCTCCACGGTCTGTGCCACGGACTGGAACCCGTTCAGGAAGAAAGGGGTGATGGCAAAGATCCAGACACAGCCCAGCCACCAGGATCGTTGGCCATCACCGCTGAGCAGCGGATGCAGATTCGCAGGCGATCCCAGAGCCAGACCGAGGATGATGATGACGGCGGCGAGGATCAGGAAGGTGAATGAGAGGACGGTCTGCATCGCGGCGGCCGAGCGCATGCCCCTGTAATTCATGAACGCCACGGCCACCGCGCCAGCCAACCCGATGCCCAGCGCGTCCGTGGTGACTGGGACATGCAGCGACTCATACGCGACCGGTCCGCGGATAGCCGGTATCAGTGTCTCGAGGATCCAGGGCAGCGCGGTGGCTTCGAAGGCCACCACGGCAAGCAGTGATAGCGTCCAAAGCCACCCCACGGCGAAGGCCGTCCGGTCGCCGAACAGGTGCTGTGCGAACACAAATTCGCCGCCGGCGCGCGGCAAGCGCGCAATCAGCTCCGCGTAGGCGCCGCTGTTGGCCAGCAGGACCGAGCCGCCGGCCAGCATGCCGATGGCCACGCCCAGCGGCCCGCAGGCCTGCAGCCAGCTGCCGAGCACCACCACCCAGCCGGATCCCACGATGCAGCCGAAGGACAGGGCGAAGAACTGGACGGGTCCGAGGACCGAACGCAAACCGTTCCGCGATTCATTATGATCCGGCAACCAGACCCCGCTTCAGCCGCGCCCTGGCGCGGCCACCGGAGCCGATAGTAAGCCATGACGCGCACCCGAATCTCACTGCCCGACAGCGGCATCCCCCGCGCAACCCTCGAAGCAGAACTGCAGGCCGTACAGGGAGACCGTGTCCGACGTCACTGGAGTCTCGCCTTCCGCGGTCCCGCGGACGTGCAGGACGTCGGGCGGATGGCCTACAACCTGTTTCTGTCCGACAACGGACTGTTCTCGCTGCGTACCGAGTATCTCGGCCGGATCGAACAGGACGTCATCGACATGTGCGTCGGGCTGCTGCATGCGCCGGCGGACGCTTCGGGGACGTTCACCAGCGGCGGGTCCGAAAGCAACTTCTCGGCCCTGCACGCCATCCGCGAATGGGCGCGCGAGCGCTTTCCCCACGCGCGCGTGCCGGAAATCATCGTGCCGTACTCGGCCCACCCGACCTTCTCCAAGGGCTGCCACTACTTCGGGCTGAAACTCGTGCGGGTGCCGCTGGGTCAGGACCGACGGGCTGATGTCACCGCCATGGAGCGCGCCATCAACACCAACACGGTGGCGCTGGCCGGTTCGGCGCCATGCTGGCCGTACGGACTCATCGATCCCATCGAATCGCTTGGGGAGGTGGCGACGCGCCATGGACTCTGGCTGCACGTCGACGCGTGCGTCGGCGGCTACCTCTCACCTTTCGTGGAGCGTCTCGGGCACCGCTTGCCGCCGTGGGATTTCCGCGTACCGGCAGTGCAGTCCATCTCCGCCGACCTGCACAAGTACGGCTACTGCCCGAAGCCGGCATCCACCGTGCTGTGGCGCTCGGAGTCGCTCAAACGCTTCCACTACGTGCATCCGGAAGACTGGCCGGGCGGCCCCTATCACATGCAGGGATTCGCCGGCAGCCGCTCCGCCGGATCCATCTTTGCCGCGTGGACCGTGCTGCGCTATCTCGGGGTCAGCGGGTACGAACGGCTTGCGCGCCAGGTACTGCAGGTGAGGCAGCGGCTCACCGAGGCCATTTCCGCCATCGATGGCCTGTACGTGCCGGACAGCGACCTGCCGCCACTGCCGTTCGGTTCCCACACCCTCGATATGCAGATCGTGATGGGTGAACTGCGCAAGGCCGGCTGGATCCTGGTGGCCAGCCGCGAGCCGCCGCTGATCAATCTGCCGCTCGATCCGGCGCTCGACGATCACATCGTGAGTCTGTTCCTCGAGGAACTGCGCGCGGCGGCTGAAGTGGCCCGGCGGGGCCAGGGGGCGCGTGCCGAACTGACCTATTGATCCGGTTGCGCGCGCCCGTTCAGGAGGCCGTCTTCTGCAGCGTTGCCGGCGCGGGTCCGGGCGGCGAGTGCAGCTTCTCCACCAGATCCTGTAATTGCTGAGGCGAGCCGGCCACCTCCCTGTCATCGCCGTAGGTGGCCAGTGCCGAGAGCTTCTCCGTGTAAGCCTTGTAGTCATCCTCCGTCATGGCCGGGTTGAGGCGCGCGTTGACCAGCAGTGCGTGCGATTCAGCCGAGACGAACCTGTAGGTGTTGGCATCCTCGCGGAAGGGCAGCGCGTTGTTGGCTCCGACGGTGGCCGTGGCCAGGATGGACAGCACGCCGGCAAGGGTGCTGAAGCGGCAGAAGGCGGCGATCGAGGCCACGACGCCGAGCAGGATGGCCCCCAGAGCCATGTCGATGGCCACCGAGCCGTTGATCTTCGCGTTGCGGGCGGCTGCGCGACTCAGTTCATCGATGGACTTGATGAGCTGATCCTTTTCCGGATCGGTGACCACGTCGACGGTCGCCGCATCCGTCGCCCTCATGGCCGGAACGGCTGCGGACACCGTCGCGGGCCGTTGGGGGAGGCTGGTGACATGGGGGGACAGGTTGGCGTTGAGGGCCGAGCTGATCCAGCCCGCGTGGCTGGGTAAAGCGGTTGCGACGGCCGCCCCGGCCAGCATTGCAAGGTATAGCGTCTTCAAGACCGATACCCCCATGAGGGCGGCCAATGAGGTTGGCTCTCCCATGAAATACTCTGTCGTGGCTGGAGATTTATCGCACCGGATGCGGCGGGGAGGGCGCATCCCTATACTGCGCGCGGGTTTTGGGGGGAGATCGGACAAGATGAGAACAATGAAGACCGGTTTCGCCGGATCACTGCTGCTGGTCGCGCTGCTGCTCGGGAACGGTTCGGGCGGTGCCTGGGCCGGGGAGGCCGCGCGGGTACTCGAGCCCGCCGACGTATTCCGGCTGCAGTGGGTGTCGGATCCGCAGATCCGCCCGGATGGTGGCGCAGTTGCCTACGTACGCAATGCCAACGACATCCAGACCGACGAATCCGTCCAGACCGTCTGGGTGGCCGACATCGCAACCGGGGGCGAGAAGCAGGTTGGCAGCGCGCCGGGGATGTACGGTTCGCCGCGCTGGTCGCCCGATGGCAAGCGCCTTGCCTATCTGTTCAGCGCGCCCGGCTCCAAAGAGACACGACTGCTGATCCAGACGTTGCAGGATGGCAAGACGGCCGCTTCGGTCGCTTTCGCGCAGGCCCCGCGCGCCATCGCCTGGTCGGCCGACGGAACTTCGGTCGCTTTCCTGATGCGGGT
>Ga0335069_10001338_pt1 | contig 39872 bp, 36 predicted proteins | sample Lox_Sample_11_FD_206714 | JGI IMG/M metagenome (GOLD analysis project Ga0335069, IMG submission 206714) | Soil microbial communities from Loxahatchee National Wildlife Refuge, Florida, United States - Lox_Sample_1.1 | ecosystem: Environmental > Terrestrial > Soil > Wetlands | place: USA...
GATCAGGCCCGCGGTGAGGAAGATGATGGAGAGCGTGCCGAGCGAGGCCGCGAGGACTGCGCGCGGCATGTGGAACACCAGGCCCGTGCGGGCGAAGTCGAGGATAGGCGCGCTGCCGGCGGCGAGGGCGGCCAGCGCCATCAGCGCCGACAGCGAGGAGAAGAAGAGCAGCGGCTTGTAGTCCTTGAACAGCATCGCGATGCAGCGCGCGATCAGGAAGCCGTCGCTCCAGGTATCGAGCTTCGACTGGCTGCCCCGCGGCCGGCGTCGGTAGGGAACGGCGACCTCGGCAATGCGCAGGCCCTTGGCCAGCGCCTGGAGCGTCATCTCGGTCTCCACCTCGAAGCCCGCGCGCCGCAACCGCACGAGGTCGACGAAGGTGCGAGAAAGCACGCGATAGCCGGACAACACGTCGCGAAGCCGCGCCCGGAAGAGCAGGCGGATCAGCCAGGAGATGACCCGGTTGCCAGCGCGGTGGAACGGCCGGAAGGCGCCGGCCTCGTAGTCCTCGAGGCGCGCGCCGACCAGCATGTCGAGGTTCTCGCGGCACAGGCGGCGCACCATCTCGGGCGCAGTGTCGGCGGGATAGGTGTCGTCGCCGTCCACGAGCACATAGACGTCGGCGTCGACGGCATCCGCGATGTGCCGCACGACGTGCCCTTTGCCCTGCAGTGGCGACGCGACGACCCGCGCGCCGGCCGCGCGCGCGATCTCGGCGCTCGCGTCGCGCGAATTGTTGTCGAAGACGAAGATGCGGGCCTCGGGCAGCGCCTTGCGGAAGTCCTCCACGACCCTTCCGATCGTGACCGCCTCGTCGAAGCAGGGGATCACCACGGCCAGGCGGAGCGTGGCGTCGATGTCGGCCGGCGCGCTCATGCGCTCGCATCCTACCCCCGCGCGCGGCCGAGAGCGACGCCTCCGCGTCCGTCACCGGCAACACGGGCAAGGCGCTGCGCAGCTCGGGCGCCTACGCTCCCCGCGCTGCGAGGAAATCGGATGCAACACACGAGTGCGGCGACGGGGCGCGGCGCCGAGCGACTGTCGAAGCTGTGCGCGGCGGTCTTCTTCCGCGAGGTCGAAGTGACGGGGGCCGAGCGTGTGCCATGGGAGGGACCGCTGCTCTACGTCGCGAACCACGGCAACAGCCTCGTCGATCCGCTGCTGCTGCTGGCGAGCATGCCGCGGCGCGCGCGCTTCCTCGCGAAGCACACGCTGTGGCAGCACCCGCTGGTCCGGCCCCTGCTCGAGCTCGCCGATGCGATCCCGGTCTACCGCCGCCAGGACGGCGCGGAGAGCGGCAGCAACGACCGCACCTTCGAGGTCTGCTTCGAAGCGCTCGACGCGGGCGGCGCGATCGCGATCTTCCCGGAGGGCATCTCGTATCACGCGCCCGCGCTCCAGCCGCTGAAGACCGGCGCCGCGCGCATCGCGCTCGGCGTGCGCGACCCGGCGATCCGCGTGCTGCCCGTGGGCCTCACCTTCGAGGACAAGGCGATCTTCCGCTCGCGCGCGCTGCTCGCCGTCGGCAAGCCGATCGACCCGGCCCCCGAGCGCGCGCTCGCTGCGCGGGACGAGCGCGAGGCTGTGCTCTCGCTGACCGCGCGCATCGAGGCCGGGCTGCGCGCCGTCACGCTCAACTTCGCAAGCTTCGACGAGTCGCAGGTGGTGGAGCGCGTCGCGGATCTCTTCGCCGAGGAGTCGCGCGTGATGCCCGGCGAGGCCGAGCTCGGCGCGCGCTTCCCGCTGCGCCAGGCGCTCGGCAGCGGCTACGCCAAGGCGCGCGAGCGGGAGCCTCGCCGCGTGGAGCGCGTCGAGGCGCTGGTGCGCGAGTACGACTCGCTGCTCGAGGAGAGCGGCCTGCGCGACGACCAGGTGAGCGCGCGCTATCCGGCGCGCCTCGCCGCGCACTACGTCGGCACGCACGCCTCGCGGCTCGCGCTCTCGCTGCCGGTGGCGCTCGTCGGCACGCTCCTCTGCTACGTGCCGTACCGCGTGCCCGGTCTCGTCGCGAAACTCGTGCGGCGGCACGGCGACCTGCCCGCGACCTACAAGATCCTGTGTGGTCTCGCGCTGGCTCCGCTGTGGTTCGCGTTCGAGGCGGCGATCGCGTGGAGGATGGCCGGTCCGTGGGCGGCGCTCGCGGTGGCCGTCGCCGCGCCAGTCACCGGCTGGTACGCGCTGCTCTTCCACGAGCGCAACGAGTCGTTCTGGCGCGAGGTCGGCGCCTGGCTGGTGCTGCGGATCTTCCCGGGTCGCGCCACCAGGCTGCGCCGGCTGCGCGCGGAGATCCGGAGAGAGGTGGAGTCGCTCGCGACGCAGCGAGGCTGAGGCGTTTCGTCGCTATTCGGCCGCCGCGAATGCGAAGCTCACGCGGAATCCGCCGTCCGGGAGGTTCATGCCGACGACCTGCGCACCCATGCGCTGCGCCAGCTCGCGCACCAGCGCGAGCCCGATTCCGGTGCCCTGCGTGCCGCGCGTCAGCTCGTTCACGCCGCGGTAGAAGGGCTCGAAGATGTGCGCGAGGTGCGCCGGCGCGACGCCGGGGCCGAAGTCGCGCACCGCGACGACGACGCCGGGATTCGCGCGGCGCGCCTCCAGCACGACGCGCCGCGCGCCCGCCGTGCGCGCGTACTTCATCGCGTTGTCGACCAGGTTGAAGAGCACCTGGAGCAGCGCGTGGCGATCGAAGCGTACCGGCGGCAGCCCCGGCTCGACCGCGAGCTCGAGCGCGAAGCCCTCGCGCGCCGCGTGCGACGCGAGCTTCGCCACCGCCTCCTCCAGCACCGGCGCGACGGGACCCGCGCTGAGCGAGAGATCGCGCCGGCCGCGCTCGAGCCTGGCGAACTCCAGTACGTTGTCGATCAGGCGTGAGAGCCGCTCCGACTCGTCCGTGATCGTGCGCGTGTACTCCGCGCGCTTCGCCTCGGTCGGGGCGAGCCCGTCGCGCAGCATCTTGGCGTACATTCGGATCGCGGTGAGCGGCGTCTTCAGCTCGTGGGTCACGGCCGCGACGAAGTTACTGCGCCGCTCCGCATAGCCGACGGTGACCGACACCATGCGATGCAGGGCGAAGAGCCCGGCGGCGCCGACCGCGCCGAGCAGCGCGACGAGCGCGTAGATCGTGCCGGGGCTCCCGACGCCGGGCAGTGGCGCCAGGCGCAGGTCCGCGGTCAGCGGGTCGAAGGGCTCGGCGAAGCGGTGGCGGAAGGCGAAGCGACCGTCCGACGCGGGAGGCGGAGGCAGCGCGTCCGACGCGCGGAAGGCGACCTCCGCCACGCTCGCGAGCCCGCTCTCTTCGATCGCGCGCTGCTCGAGCCAGCGAGCGAGCGCCGCGCGGTCGAGTACGAGTCCCTGGCGCACGGCCTCGCGACCGAGCTGCACGCTGCGCACGAGCAGCAGGTGATCCTCGCCGGCGACGCGTCCCTGCATCGGGTCGACCGCGACCCGGACCTTGTGCGCGGGGGCCGGCGGCGCCGGAGCTTGCAGCGCCCTTCCCTGCGATGCCGGTGCATGCGCCGGTGCGTCCGCCCGCTCCTTCGGCGCTCGCGCGTCCAGCATCTTCTGCGCCTCCGGAGGCAGCTCTCGCGGCGGCTCCGGCTTCATCGGTTCCGGCGCGACGGAGTCGATCGCGCCGAAATCCTTCAGCGAGGCACCACGCGAAGCCAGCCGCGACAGGCGAGGCAGCGACTCCTCCTCGACCTTCTGCTTTCGCTCCGCGCGCTCGAGGCCCACGCGGTTGAAGCGCTGGAGCACGTCGTAGGCGGTGCTTTCGTCGCGCACGGGCTCCGCTCCCGCCTGCGGAGCCGGAGCTTCGGGGAGCGCCGGCGAGAGGGACTGCGTCGTGCCGGGCGGCTGCGGCGCGACCGACTTCGGCGTCGCGGCAGCCGTCTTCGCCATCACTCTCTTCGCCGCGTCGTCGCGCGAGGCGAGCTCCGGCTCGGGGTAGCCCGCCTCGACCGCCGCGACGTCGTCCGGCTCGAGCGGCGTGTGGATCGCGCCGTCCGTGTCGATCTCGAAGCCGCCCACCACGAAGGGCTCGGCAGGCGCGCTCGCGAGCGGCGAGCGCCCGCCATCCGCGAGATAGAAGTGGTAGTGCGCGGCGGGTCGCGCCTCCTCGCGCGCCAGGAATCCGGAGAGCCCGCGCTCCATCTCCTCGAACACCCGCTCCGACACCGCTTGGTGACGCGCCGCGCGCTCGTAGGCCAGACCGTCGAGGGCGCGCCAGGTGAGCACGCCGATCGGCGCCAGCAGCGCGAGGAAGAGCAGCAGCAGCGCGACGCGGATGCGCCTCATCCGGAGAAGCGGTAGCCCTCGCCGCGCACCGTCTCGATCCGCGCGGCCGCATCGCCGAGCTTCTTGCGGAGCTTCGCGATGTGCATGTCGACGGTGCGGGTCTCGATGCGGTCGGGCTGCGAGAAGCCCCACAGCTCGCGCAGCAGGCGGCGGCGTCCGAGGATGCGGCCTTTCTCCGCCGCGAAGAGCGCGCAGAGCTCGAACTCGCGCGGCGTCAGCGCGACCTCGGCCCCGTTGCGGCGCGCCATGCGCTCGGCGGGATCGACCTGCCAGCTCCCGAAGGAGAAGGGCTCCGCGGTCGCGGCGACGCGCGCGCCCGCGCGCCGCAGCAGCGCCTAGACGCGAGCGACGAGCTCGGCCACCGAGAAGGGCTTGGTCACGTAGTCGTCGGCGCCGCAGCGGAAGCCTTCGAGCACGTCGGGCTCCGCGCCGCACGCGGCCCGCGCGGTGCCTTCCGAGTACGTGCTCTCCGCGGTCGGCGTCGGACCGGGCTTCGACGAGACGCTGATGAGCGCGCTCGCCGACGCGGGCACCGGCAACTTCTACTACCTGCCCGACGTGCGAGAGCTCGCCGGCATCTTCGCGGGCGAGTTCGCGGCGGCACGCGAGACGGTCGCGCGCGGGCTCGTGGTCGAGCTCGCGCCCGGCTCGGGCATCGAGCTCGTCGACGCCGCGGGCTATCCGCTCGAGCGCATGGCCTCGCGCGTCGCGTTCCGGCCGGGCGACCTCTACGCGGGTCAGGTGCGGCGCGTGTTCCTGACCTTGCGCGCGCCGACCGGTCGCGAGGGCGCGCTCGAGACGGGAGCCCTCGCGCTGCGCTGGCAGGACCCCGATGGCTCGGGCCGCGCGCCGCCGCCGCTGGCGCTGCCGTCTCTAGCCTGTGTTACCTGAGATGACGCCTACTACGCCTCCTTCGACGATCCGATCTATCTCCGCTCGAGCCAGGACGCGATCGGGGGACTGAAGGAGAAGGTCGCATCGAGCCTGCGCGCGGGCCGGCAGGACGAGGCCGTCCACGAGTTCGATGTCTTCTCCTCGCGGCTCCAGCTCGAGCAGAAGGGCGCGCTCGGCGACGTCGCGCCCGAGGCTGCGCGCGCGCTCACCGAGCTGCGCGCCGCGGCGGCCGCACCGGAGGCGGCGAAGCCGGAGGTGCAGCAACAGCTCGGCAAGCAGTGGCTCGAGCAAGGCCGCGACGCGCGCCGCTCCGGCGCCAAGCATTGAACGAAGAAGGAGACGACGATGAAGCTCTTCGATCGACTCGCAACCCTGGTCCACGCCGATGCGCACGGCGTGCTCGACCAGCTCGAGGAGCGCACGCTCCTCGCGAGGCAGCACTTGCGCGACGCCGAGCTCGAGCTCGCGCGCAAGCGCGCGCGTCTCGAGTCGCTCGCCGACGAGGCGCGCCGCGGCGAGGACGAGCTGCGCCGGCTCGGCGCGGAGATGGCTTCGCCCGACGCCGACGTCGCGCTCGCGCTCGGCGGCGGCAAGGAGGAGCTCGCGCGCTTCTGCCTGCGGAAGCTCTTGCCGAAGCGGCGCGCGGCCGAGTCGTTGCGGCGACGCCGCGGCGAGATCGACGACGAGAGCGCGCGGCTCGCCGCGAAGCTCGCCGAGCAGGAAGGTGCGCTCGAGGAGCTGCACCGTCGCGTGCGCGCGCGCATCGCGGAGTCGCAGGCCGCGGAGGGCAAGCCCGTACTCGTCGTCGAGCTGCCGGCCGCCGACGAGGAGATCGAGCTCGAGCTGCTGCGCCGGCGCGGCGGCGAGGCGACGTCGTGAGCCGGTCGCCCTTCGCCCACTCGCTCGCCTTCGCGCTCGGGGCCGCGGCCGCGCTGCTCGTCGGCGCGCCGCTCCTCACGCCCGCGTTCGGCGAGCGCGCGGCCGTGCGTTTCCTGCTCGTCGCCGCGGTGGTCGCGTACGCGGCGCTGCTGGCGCCCTCGCGCTCGCGCGGCGCACGAGCCGCGGCGCTCGCGGCGGGACTCGGCGCGCTGTCGCTCGGCATCCGTGCGACCGCACTCGCGACCGCCGCGCTCCTCGGGGTCTGCCGCAGCGGGATCCTGTTCCGCGCGCGCCCCGCCCGCGCGGTGCTGCTCGAGGGCCTGCTCCTCGCGGTCGGCCTCGCCATCGCCGCGTTTCTCGCCGGCCCCTGGCTGGTCCGACCGACGCTCGCGACCTGGGGCTTCTGGCTCGTGCAGAGCGCCTTCTTCGCGATCGGCGGCATCGGCCCGCGCCTCGAGGAGCCCGGTCCCGACGACCCCTTCGAGCGCGCCCGCGCGCAGGTTCTCGCGCTCCTCGATTAGCCCTTCGAATCGGGAAATTCGGCGCCGCGGCCTTGCGGAACCGTAAGTTTCGTGTTCTCTTCCGATACGGCGGAGGTTTCGGCGAACACGGGGCTCCATGCACGAGGCCCGCACCCCCGAACGGGCCACGTCCCCCTGATCGTCGCCGAGCCCGGCGAGGTTCCGGGCGCATGAGCGGCAATCGCGTAGCCGCTCGAGCGCAATGGCAACCGAACCGTCGCCAGAATTGCGACGAGGGACCCGCGGCGTGATGCGCGGGGCGACCTCGAGGCGCGGCCGGCGCGCCCCGAGGCCGGAGGACACTTGCAGGAACCCGGCGAATCGGTGCGGGCGACGAGTCCCTTGGGGACGAAGCCACACCCATGATCATTCTGCACGGCGCGCTACTCGAGGATCGCCTCTTCGTGTGGGGCGAGGCTCCTCCGCGTCCGCGCCGCGGCGCGCGACGCAAGAACGGCGTCGCCCCGTTTCCCTACGACGCCGGCTTCACCGCGCTCGCGGAGGCGCTCGGAAGTCTCGGCCTCGAGCCGGCGCCCGACACGAATCGCGAGGAGAGCGCGACTGCCTGGCTGCCGACGGTCAGCGAGCAGCCCTTCCCGTCGAGCGCCCTGATCGGCGATTCCCCGGACGCGGAAGGCGAGACCCTGATCGCGCCGTGGCGCGTGTCCGGACTGCGGCTCGATCCGGCGGAGACGCTCGACCTGCTGGCCACGCACGCGGGGCGCTCGCAGCACGGCGTCGTCGCGGGGCGCGATCTGCGCTTCTGGATCCTGGCGCTGCGCGAGGCGGGCTCGCTGGTCACGCGCCAGCGTTTCCTGCCGGGCATGGTCGAGCAGGCGGGGCACTGGCACGCGCGCTGGCAACCGGTCTGGCTCGGCGAGGACGCCGAGCTGCTCGAGGAGCTCGCGCGCGACATGCCTGCGGCCGCGCGCGCGCTGACGCGCGATGCCGACGCGGGCCCGCCCGACACGCCGCCGCGTCGCGCGGTCGAGGCCTTCGTCGGCGCGGCGGTCGATCAGCTCGTGCGCGCGCACGCCAACGACGGCCTGCCGGTCATCGCCAACGGCGCGACCGGCTCGAACGTGGTCGAGCGCTGGCTCGGCGCGCTGCGCGCGCCCGAGAGCGAGGTGACGGGCGAACCCGAGTCGCTGGCGCAGCTCGCCGACGTCGTGCGCGACTGGCGCCGACCGGTCGAGACCGTCGCCGCGGCTCCCTTCCGGCTGTGCTTCCGGCTCGAGGAGCCGGCACCGGCGAAGGAAGAGGCGATGCCGCGGCGCGGGCGCCGTCACGGGCGCAATCGCCCGGGCCGCGAGGCGCCGCGTCCGGGCCAGCGTCGCTGGTACGTGCGCTTCCTGCTGCAGTCGGCCGACGACCCGAACCTGCTGGTGCCGACCGCCGACGCCTGGATCATTCGCGGCCGCAAGGCCGCCGCGCTCGCGCGCAGCGGCACCGATCTCCACTCGGCGCTGCTCGCCTCGATGGTGCAGGCGGCCGGCGTCGCGCCGCGCATCGAGGAGAGCCTGCGCTCGCGCAAGCCGTCCGGCTTCTCGCTCGACGCGCGCGGCGCGCACGAGTTCCTGACCCGCACCGCGCCGGCGCTGCAGCAGGCGGGCTTCGGCGTGATCCTGCCGACCTGGTGGACCGAGTCCGGCAGCGCGTACCACCTCGGCGTGCGCGCGCGAGTCCACACACCGGAACGTCGCGATCTCGATTACGAGCCGTCGCTCGACGAGAGCATCGCCTTCGATTGGGAGGTCGTCGTCGGCGAGCGCCCGCTCTCGGGCCGCGACCTCGAAGAGCTGTCGCGCCTGAAGGAGCCGCTGATCGCGGTGCGCGGACACTGGATCGAGACGCAGGTCGAGGAGATCCACGCGGCGCAGATGTTCTGGAAGAACCGGCGCGCGGGAGAGGTGACCGCGCGCGAGCTCGTGCGCATGGGACTCGGCTCGGCCGACACGTCCGCCGGCATCCGCTTCGAGGGCGTCGACGCGTCGGGCTGGCTCGGCGAGCTGCTGCGCAGTCTCACCGACAAGACCTCGATCGCGCCGCTGCAAGCGCCCGAGGGCTTCAGCGGGCTGCTGCGTCCGTACCAGGAGAAGGGCTACGCCTGGCTCGAGACGCTCGGCCGCTACGGCCTCGGCGCCTGCCTCGCCGACGACATGGGCCTCGGCAAGACGATCCAGACGCTCGCCCTGATCGAGCGCCAGCGCGCCGCCGGCGAGGACAGGCCCGTGCTGCTCGTGTGCCCGACCTCCGTGCTGACCAACTGGCAGCGCGAGGCCGCGCGCTTCACGCCTTCGCTGCCGGTGACGGTCCACCACGGGACGGGCCGCGCGCGCGGTTACGAGCTCCAGCAGCGCGCCTACGCCCACGCGATCGTGCTGACTAGCTACGCGCTCCTCCACCGCGACCTCGACGATCTCGGCACGATGCAGTGGGCCGGCGTCGTGCTCGACGAGGCGCAGAACATCAAGAACCCCTCCACCAAGCAGAGTCAGGCGGTCCGCACACTCAAGGCCGACTACCGCATCGCGCTGACCGGCACACCGGTCGAGAACCACGTCGGCGACCTCTGGTCGATCATGGACTTCCTGAACCCCGGCTTCCTCGGCACGCGGCAGGAGTTCAAGCGCAACTACTTCGTCCCGATCCAGGCCTTCCGCGACCGTGAGGCCTCCGAGCGGCTGCACCGCATCGCCGGACCGTTCATCCTGCGGCGACTCAAGACCGACCGCAGCGTGATCTCGGACCTGCCCGAGAAGAACGAGATGAAGGTCTTCTGCACGCTCACGGCGGAGCAGGGTCGCCTCTACACGCAGGTGGTCGAGGAGGCGGAGAAGCGCATCCGCGACGCCGAGGGCATCGAGCGCCGCGGCGTGATCCTGGCCGCGCTGACCAAGCTGAAGCAGGTCTGCAACCACCCGGCGCACTATCTCGGCGACGACTCCGAGATCGAGGGCCGCTCGGGGAAGCTGACGCGCCTCACCGAGATGCTCGAGGAGGTGATCGAGGCCGGCGATCGCAGCCTCGTGTTCACGCAGTTCGTGGAGATGGGCACCTTGCTCCAGCGCCACCTCCAGGAGGAGCTCGGGCGCGAGGTGCTGTTCCTGCACGGCGGCGTGCCGAAGCGACGGCGCGACGCGCTGATCGAGGCCTTCCAGAGCGAGGACGCGGACTCGCCGCCGATTTTCGTGTTGTCGCTGAAGGCCGGCGGCACCGGCCTGAACCTCACCGCCGCGAACCACGTCTTCCACTTCGACCGCTGGTGGAATCCGGCGGTCGAGAACCAGGCGACCGATCGCGCCTTCCGCATCGGCCAGACGCGCAACGTGCAGGTCCACAAGTACGTGTGCGCCGGCACGCTCGAGGAGCGCATCGACGAGATGATCGAGCGCAAGCGCAGCGTGGCCGAGGACATCGTCGGCGGCGGCGAGACCTGGATCACGGAGCTCTCGAACGAGGAACTCCACGACATGTTCGCGCTGCGCAAGGACGCGGTACGGGAATGACGGACGAGCCGCGAGGACCCGAAGGTCCGCCGCCGGGAGACTCCGGTCCGCCGGGACCGCAAGGTCCGCGCCGGCGCCGACGCCGCTCGCGCCGCCGGCCGGGCGGTCGCTACGGAGCGAGTCGCGACGGCCGGCCGCAGGGCGAGAGCGGTGCGCAGGACGCGCAGGGCCACGGCCCGCGTCCGCACGACGAGCGGGGGTCGCGCCCGCACCATCCCGGCTCGCAGCCGCGTCACACGCAAGGCGGTCGCGGACCGGGTCCGGGGCGACCGCGCCAGCGCGGTCGCGGACGGCCGCATCGCGGGCGACGGCCCTGGCAGCGCCGCGGCCGCGGCGCCGACCAGTGGTGGGCGCGCCGCTGGACCGACGTGCTCGAGAGCTTCGAGGTCGGTCGCCGCCTCGGACGCGGACGCCTCTACGCACGTCAGGGTCAGGTGCTCGAGCTCGAGATCGGCCAGGGCTTCGTGACCGCGCAGGTGCAGGGATCGCGCGACGCGCCGTACCTCGTGCGCATGCGCTTCTCGATGCTCTCGAGCACCGACTGGAAGAAGGTCACGAAGGAGCTCGCGGCGGATCCCGTGCTCGGGCCCGCGCTGGCGTCGGGCCAGATGCCGGAGGGCGTCGAGGAGGTGTTCGAGCGGCTCGGCCTCTCGCTGTTCCCGCGCGCCAACGGCGATCTCAAGACCGCCTGCTCGTGCCCGGACCCGGCCAACCCGTGCAAGCACGTGGCCGCCGTCTACTACCTGCTCGGCGAGGAGATCGCGCGTGATCCGTACCTGCTCTTCCGCCTGCGCGGGCTCGATCGCAACGAGCTGGTGAACGCGCTCGGTGGACCGCTGCGCGGCACGCCGATGCCCCCGCCGCCTCCGCGCCCTGCGCCGGCCGAGCGCGCCGAGGCGCGCGAGCCCGTGCCCGCGGAGGATCTCGACGACGCTCTGCGCGACGAGGACGACGTCGACGACGATGACGAGGGCGAAGGCGAGCGCGACTACGGTCAGGCGCCCGCGTGGGCCGAGGACCCGCTCGAGCCGGAGCCGCAGCCGCTCCCGCTTCCCGCCGATCCGCACGGCTTCTGGGCCGGCGGCAACTTCACGGCAAAGGACGTGCGCGAGTCGCGCATCCCGGCCGTGCCGGCGGCGCTGACCAAGCGACTCGGCGCGCTGCCCTTCGCGCGCGGCGACGACGCCTCGCAGCTGCTCGAGCGCATCTACCGCAATGCGTCGCACGGCGGGCTCGAGGTGTTCCTCGGCGAGCGCGCAGAAGAAGGCGAAAGCTAGGGCTGAGGGGGGGCGAGGCAGAGGCCCCCTGCGGCGGCCCTCTGTTCCTCCTCGGGGACCTCTGCCTCGCCCCCGCATCACTCCGATAGATTCCACGCATGCCGGCCCGTCGCGCCGATCCGCTCGAATGGCTGGCGCGACTGCCGATTCCCGGCCTCGCGCGCTGCCGCATCCCGGCCGACCTCGACGCCGTGACCGACGTCGGCTGGGAGGACCCCGGCGGCTCGGACGTCGCGCGCGCGCGCATCGAGCGCGTGTGGGAGTGCGTCGTGGCGCTCTACCGGACGGGCGTGCACCCGGCGCTCCAGATCTGTGTACGCCGCGACGGCTGCGTGGTGCTGCACCGCTCGATCGGGCACGCGCGAGGCAACGCGCCGCAGGATCCGCAGGACGCGCCGCGCGTCCCGCTCACGACCGCGAGCCCCTTCGACATCTTCTCCGCGTCGAAGGCGATCACCGCGATGGTGATCCACAAGCTCGACGAGGAGCACGTGCTCCACCTCGAGGACCGCGTCTGCGACTTCATTCCCGAGTTCGGCCGCTACGGCAAGGACCGCATCAGCCTGCGCCACATCCTGTCGCACAAGGCAGGCATCCCGAATCTGCCGCGCGAGGCGATCGACCTCGAGCTGCTGCCACACCCCGAGCGCATCGTCTCCGTCTTGTGTAATGCGAGGCTGCGCATGCGGCCGGGACGCCTGCTCGCCTACCACGCCGTCTCCGGTGGCTTCCTGCTCGCCGAGGTCGTGCGGCGCGCGACCGGCGAGAACATCCGCAGCGTGCTCGAGAAGCGGATCGCCGCGCCGCTCGGGTTCCGCTGGATGCGCTACGGCGTCGCGCCGGACGATCTGCCGCTCGTCGTGCAGGACGCGCTGACGGGACCGCCCGTGCCGCCGCCGATGTCGACCGTGCTGCGCAACGCGCTCGGCGTGTCGCTTCCCGAGGCGGTGGAGCTCGCGAACGATCCGCGCTTCCTGACCGGCATCATCCCGGCGGCCAACGTGGTCACCACGGCCGCGGAGCTCTCGGCCTTCTACCAGTGCCTGCTGGAAGGCGGCAGCCTCGACGGCGTGCGCGTGTTCGCGCCGCGCACGGTGCGCCACGCGACCGCGGAGGTGAGCTATCTCGAGGTCGATCTCACGCTCGGCTTCCCGATCCGCTACGGCCTCGGCTTCATGCTCGGCGGCAGGGCGCCGAACCTGTTCGGCTACGACAATCCGCTGGCCTTCGGGCACCTCGGACTCACGAACATCTTCTCATGGGCCGACCCCGAACGGCGTCTCAGCGTGGCGTTGCTCGCGAGCGGCAAGGCGGTCCTGTCGGCGCACGCGATCCGGCTGGTGCAGCTCCTCGCCGAGATCACGCACGCCTTCCCGAAGATCGCGCCGTTCCCGACCCCGCAGAGCTAGCCACGCTTCGTCACGAAACCGGGCGAGAAATGCGGGCTAGGATCCGCCCGTCTCAGCGACGGGAGAGACAGCGTGAAGTGGTTCTTCGGCCTGCTGCTCGCGGCGGCGCTCGCGCTCGCGGGCTGGATCTTCCTGACGCTCCACTGGAGCTACTCGACGGGCGAGCGCGCGGGCTACGTGCAGAAGCTCTCCAAGAAGGGCTGGATCTGCAAGACGTGGGAAGGCGAGCTGGCGCTGATCACGATGCCCGGCACCGTCGCGGAGAAGTTCTACTTCACCGTGCGCGACGATGCGATCGCCGCCGAGATCAACGCGAGCCTCGGCAACCGCGTGTCGCTCACGTACGAGCAGCACGTCGGCCTGCCGACGAGCTGCTGGGGCGAGACGCAGTACTTCATCAAGAAGGTGACGAAGGTCGAGGACATCCCCACCCTCCACTAGCTCCCGAATTCCCTGCGTTACTTGCCCACCGCCGACTGCGCGCCCTGGAACTGGGTCTCGAGCTGGTCCTCGAGCAGGCGGCTTCCGATCGAGCGCTTGGCGCTACCGCCCCAGCCCTCGACCTGATCGGTCGACGTGCGGTTGCCGTAGACCACCACGGTGCCCTTCTGCACCGGCAGCAGCGCGGCGATCGCCTGCTCGCAGTTGAAGCTCGCGCTCACGTAGAACATGCGCTGCGCGATCACGAAGGCGCTTCCGTCGGGGATGTAGGCGGCGTGCGTCAGCGCGATCACGGGAGTGCCGTGCGCGTCGAGCTGGGACCAGCGGAAGCTCTCCTCGGTGCCGGGGGGCTTCGAGCCGGGATAGCCGAGCAGCATCTGGTAGGCCTTCGGGACGTACTGCTTGAGCGCCTTCGACGCCTCGGTCATCGTGCGGATCTCGTCGTTGCACGAGCGCGTGCCACTCTTTCGTGCGTAGGGAGCAATGCCCGCCAGCCCCTGCTTCTGGTACGCGATGAGGCGTCCCAGCAGATCCGTGTGCACAGCGGCTGTCACCTGCCCCGCACCTGCGCTCGCGAGCTGATCGAAGGTCGCGATCTCCTGAGTCGAGAGATTCAGCGCGTCGCCAGGCGCCGCGCTCTGGTAGGCGCTCACTTGATCCGAGCTGAGAGTCAGCTTCGCCAGATCGCCCGCGGTGGGGGGGCTCGAGAACGGCCCCACGGCTCGCATCGTCGGGTCGGTCTTCGCGAGCTGACCCGCCTTCATCGCCGCGACGATCTGACTCGGCGGAGAAGGCAGCGAGAACGCCATCGCCGCGACGAGTTCGCGATCGCTGGCCGCCTTGATCTCGCCGCGCACGATCTGCCCCGACGTGATCTGCTGGATCTCGCTCTGCGAGAAGCCGAGCGCGGCGAGCAGGGTCGGGGCGTCGGGGATCTGCGCCGATGCCGGCGCGGCCAGAGCCAGGACCAGCAGCAGCGCGCTAAGCCGAGTTCGCGATGTCGTCACGAGTTCTCCTCTCTCGGAGCTCCTGCGGAGACACCGCGCGCGCACCCGCGAGCGAGAGCAGCTCCGCCGCGAGGCGCGGGCCTACGCCCGCGTCGTCGTGCTTGAAGAAGACGAAGGCATCGCGCGCGGGCAGCGCCCGCAGTCGCGCCACCCACTCCGCGAGATCTCCGGCCGCATAGCATTCCCGACGCAGTCGCGCGTAAGCGAAGGGCGCCGTCGCGAGCGCCTCGGGCGCGGGAGCGCCGTCGACGTCCGCGATGCAGACCGCCGCGCCGCGCGCGCGCAGCAGCGCGACGACGGCCGGGTCGGACCACGTGGGATGCCGGAACTCGAACGCGACCGGCAGGCGGCCAGCGAGGAGATCGATGAAGCGCTCGAGGCGCGCGAGGTCGAGCTTCAGGTTCGGCGGAAGCTGGAAGAGCACCGCGCCGAGCCGCGAGCCGAGTGCGCCGAGCACGTCGATCAGGTAGCTCGTCTCCTCCTCGACCGACGCGAGGCGCTTGATGTGCGTGATGCGCCGCGGCGCCTTGATCGCGAAACGGAAGTCGTCCGACACCTGCTCCGCCCAGCCGGCGAGCACCGACGCCTTCGGCATGCGGTAGAAGGTGTTGTTGATCTCGACCGCGGGCAGGCGCTCGGCGTAGTAGGCGAGCCAGCGCTTCGTCGGAAGCTCCTCCGGATAGAAGCTCCCGCGCCAGGACTCGTAGCTGAAGCCGCTCGTGCCGACGCGCAACATGGGCGTGTGAGCATGCCACAGCCCGGCTCGCTCGCGCCCCCGATCAGCACTGTCATCTTCCCTCGGAGCTAGCCTGCGATCGTGAGCAAGGCCTTCACGGACGAAGAGACGGCCGACGCGCCGCGCATCGTTCCGGCTCGCGCGCCGCTGCCGCCCGGCGTGCCGAACTACGTCACGGCGCGCGGACTCGCGAGGCTCCGTGCCGAGCTCGCGGTGCTGCGCGCCGAGCGCGCCGACCTCGAGGCGGGGGCGCGAAGCCCCGATCAGGCGGAGCGGCTCGCGGCGCTGTCGCGTCGCCGTGCGGAGCTCGAGCAGCGGATCGCGAGCGCCGAGCGGGTTGCGCCGCCCGATCCATCCTGCGACACGGTGCGCTTCGGAGCGAGCGTCTCGCTCGAGGGCGCGTCCGGCGTGCGGCGCTACCGGATCGTCGGCGTCGACGAGGCAGACGCCGCGCGCGGCGACATCGCGTTCGTGTCGCCGCTCGCGCGCACGCTGCTCGGGAGAACCGTCGGCGACCGCGTGCGGCTGCGCGCGCCCCGCGGCGACGAGGAGCTCGAGATCCTCGCGGTCGACTACGCCGAGGAGTCCTGAGCTCGCGACCGCCACTGCGCGCGCTCGATCGCATAGATCGAGACGAAGCGGCCCTGGAGCTGGCGGCGCTCGCAGAAACGTTCGCCGAGCTTTTCCGCCACGCGGATCGACGCCGCATTCGGCGGCTCGATCACGCTGATCACGCGCTCGGCGCCGAGCGCGTCGAAGGCGTGCGCGAGCGACGCCGCGCCGCCCTCGCTGGCGAGCCCTTCGCCCCAGCGCGCGCGGTCCACCAGCCAGCCGACCTCGAGACCGGGCCAGCCCTCCGGCTGGTAGAGGCCGATGCGCCCGACGAGGCGACCGCTCGACTTCTCCTCCGCCGCCCACAGGCCGAACCCACGGATCTGCCAGTGGCCGAGCGCGTAGCCGAGCGAGCGCCATGCCTCGTCGCGCGTGAAGGGACTGCCGCCGACGTAGCGCATCACCGCGGCGTCGGAGGTGATGCGCGCCCAGTCGTCGAGGTCGTGTTCGCGGAACTGGCGCAGCAGCAGGCGCTCGGTCTCGACCTCGGCCGACGCGGCAACCGACACCGCAGCGCGACGCGAGGCCGGGCGGCGGCCGCTAGAGGACGGGCTCCGGCGCATTCGAGACCCAGGGCGCGACCACGCCGAGCTCCAGCCGAACGGCCGGGAGCCCGAGGAAGGCCTCGGGGCGCGGCGTGCCCTCGGCGCTCGCGAAGCCGATCGAGATGCCGCAACCGGCCGACTCGCGCGACGCGCCGATCGCGCTGCCCGCGCGCGCGATGCAGGAGACCGGGCCCGACTCGATCTCGCCCACCACGAAGAACGAGACCGTGTAGGCGTGGCGGCCCGGCGCGACGGCGCCGTCGTGACGCACCTCGGCCTCGAGCAGCGGATCGATGCCGAGCAGCTCGAAGAGCTCCAGCACCTCGGGCGTGTAGATCAGATGGCGCGCCGCCGCGAAGTTGAAGCACTCCTCGCAGCCGCAGCACTCGGCGCCGCCCGTCTCCGTCAGCGCGTAGGCCTCCGCGGTCAGCTCCGGCTCGGAGCGAACCACCCACTTGCGGAGCGAGAGCGTCTGCACGCTCTCATTCGAACACACCGGCTCGCGGCGGTAAAGGAAAACGCGGTTCGCTATTTCAATGCGAACGCCATCAGCGCGTCGCCCGGCGTGCGCTCGAGCATGCCGTGGCCGCCGGCCGCGATCACGACGAACTGGCGCGAGTCGTCGCGCAGCCGGTACGTCATCGGTGTTGCGTGGCCGCCGTTCGGCAGGCGCGTGCGCCAGATCTCCTTGCCCGTCGCCGTCTCGAACGCGCGCAGATAGAAGTCCGTCGTCGCGCCGATGAACGTCAGCCCCGAGGCGGTCGTGATCGCGCCGCCCATGTTGGGCACGCCGAGGTTCCCGAGGAAGAGCCACACCGGGAAGGGCGCCTGATCGCGCGTCGTGCCGAGCGGCACGTCCCAGGCGATTTCGCCGGTCGCGAGGTGGACGGCCGTCAAGGTGCCCCACGGCGGCGGGTTGCAGGGCGCGCCGAGCGGCGAGACGAGCGGCACACGCTCGAGCGCGTAGGGCGTGCCGAGCTGCGGCTCGAAGCCGAACTCCGGCGGGCCGTTCGGGAACTTTTCGTCGAACTCCGCGCGCGGCACGAGGCGGACCTTCACCGCCGCGCGTGCCTGGTTCAGCACGATCAGCCCGCGCTCGGGGTCGACCGCGACGCTTCCCCAGTTCGAGCCGCCCGCCATGCCGGGGTAGTGGACCGAGCCCTGCAACGAGGGCGGCGTGAAGATGCCGTCACTGCGTAGTGACGCGACCTGCTTCCGGCAGGCGGCGCGGTCCCAGGGCGTGAAGCCGAAGGCCTCGTCCGCCGTCAGCGTCTCCGGGTGGAGCGGCGGCGGCTTCGTCGGGAAGGGCTGGGTCGGCGAGAGCGTCTCGCCCGGCACGCCGCCCTGCGGCACCGGCCGCTCCTCGACCGGGAAGAGCGGCTCGCCCGTGCGGCGATCGAGCAGGAAGAGGTGGCCCATCTTCGTGGCCTGCGCGAGCGCGGGCACCGGGCCGGCCTTGCCGGGGAACTCGAAGAGCACGGGCTGCGCCGGCACGTCGTAGTCCCAGAGATCGTGGTGGACCGTCTGGAAGTGCCAGGCCACCTCGCCCGTGTCGGCGCGCAGCGCCACCACCGAGCTCGAGTAGTAGTCCATGCCGTCGCGCTGGCCGCCGTAGTAGTCGGGCGACGTGTTGCCGGTCGGCACGTAGACGAGGCCGAGCGAGGCGTCACCCGAGAGCGTGCTCCAGGCGTTGGTCGTACCGCGACGGTAGTGGCCGTTGCCGGGCGGCGACACGCCAGGAGGTAGGGGATCCCACGCCCAGGCGAGCGCGCCCGTGCGCGCGTCGAAGGCGCGCACGACGCCGCCCGGCGAGTCGACGCGGCGATCGTCGAGCACCATCGCGCCGGTGATGACGCGGTCGCCGAGCACGAGCGGCGCCGACGTCACGCCGTACTCGCCGGGCTGCGTGTCGCCGATGCCCTCGCGCAGATCCACGCTCCCGCCGCGACCGAACTCGTCGCAGGGGCGGCCCGTCGCGCCGTCGAGCGCGATCAGGCGCGCGTCGAGCGTGCCGACGTAGATGCGCAGCGAGCAGGCCGCGTCGCGCGGCGCGCGCGCATCGCGCCAGGCCGAGACACCGCGGCAGTTCACGAGGTAGAAGCCCGTGCGATCGACGTGCGGGTCGTAGCTCCAACGCTCGGCGCCGGTCTCTGGATCGAGCGCGAACACGCGGTCGAAGGGCGTGCAGTAGTAGAGCGTTCCCTCGACCACGATCGGAGTGGCCTGGAACGAGCTCGGGAGATGCGTCTTGCCGCCGCGCGGCTCCATGTCGCCGCTGTGGTGCACCCAGGTCAGCTCCAGACGACCGACATTCTCCGGTGTGATCTGCGCGAGCGGGGAGTGGCGCGAGCCGGCCGTGTCGCCGCCGTAGGCGGGCCACTCGGCCACTGGACCGCCCTTCGGAATCGGCGCGCCGCGCGAGCACGCGAGCGGGAGCACGAACAGGAGCGCGGCGAGCGAGCGCGCCAGCAATCGGCGGATCGGCATGGCGCGGCATTCTAACCGCGCGCGGCGAAGATCCGCTCCGGCGTGTCGCGATATGCTACGCGGCCATGCGCGCCGGGACGATCGAAGATCAGCGCGCCGCGCTGCCGCGGCTGCTCGTCAGCCTGCCGGCGCTCGACGAGGAGGAGACCGTCGCGGCGGTCGTGCGCGGCGTGCCGCGCCAGATCCCGGGCGTCGGCCGGGTGGACGTCGTGGTGGTCGACGACGGCAGCCGCGACCGCACCTCCGAGCGCGCGCGCGAGGCTGGCGCCGAGGTGATCCGCCACGAGACCACGCGCGGCGTCGGCGCCGCCTTCCACAGCGGGCTCGCGCACGGAATCGAGTCGGGCGCGGACCTGATCGTCAGCATCGACGCCGACGGGCAGTTCGATCCGGCCGACATCCCGCGCCTCGTCGAGCCGGTCGCGGCAGGCCGCGCCGACTTCGCCTCGGGCTCGCGCTTCGCCGACCCCGCGCTGACTCCGGAGATGCCGTGGCTGAAGCGCTGGGGCAACCGGGCGATGAGCCGCCTGATCTCGCGGCTCGCGGGCCAGCGCTTCCACGACGTCTCCTGCGGACTCCGCTGCTACAGCCGCGCCGCGGCGCTGCAGCTCCACCTGCTCGGACGCTTCACCTACACGCAGGAGGTGTTCCTGAACCTCGCCTTCAAGCAGCTCCGCATCGTCGAGGTGCCGATCCGCGTGCAGGGAGTTCGCCGCGTGGGCGAGAGCCGCGTCGCCGCCAGCCTCTGGCGCTATGCGCTCCGCAGCGCGCAGATCATCCTGCGCTGCTACCGCGACTATCATCCGCTGCGCTTCTTCGGCGGAATGGCGGTGCTGCTCTCGATTCCCGGGTTCGGGCTCGGCGCCTTCCTGCTCTGGCACTACGTCGAGACCGGCGCGCTCTCGCCGCACAAGTGGGCCGGCTTCGCGTCGGCGGCGCTGCTCGGGCTCGCGCTGCTGCTGCTGCAGCTCGGCGTGATCGGCGACATGCTCACTCGCCACCGCGTCTACCTCGAGGAGGTGCTCTTCCGGCTCCGAAACCGCTCGTAGCCAGCCGAAGAGCCGGGAACCCGGAGCCCTGCTTGACGACCCCCCCTTGCAGCGCGCATAAGAGGCCGGTGGGCTCGCGTCGCTCCCTCGCGCCGCTGTTCGCCTTCTTCGCCTCCGCGCTTCTCGCGTGCGACAACACGGACGTCGCGGTGCGGATCGGCGGGCCGGCGTGCACGACGACCGCGTGCCCGCCGCCGCAGGGCGGCGGGGTGATCGTCGTCACCAACGGCTCGCTCGCGCGCGACGCGAACGCGTCCGCCGGGTCGGCCTCGCGCGCGCCGAGCACCGCACAGACTCCGCGGCGTCCCGTTCGCATGCACGAGCAGGTCTTCGGCCCTTCGCCCGGAGGAGCCGCGCGCATCGCGGCGGACAACTACGCCGTCGCGGCCGACGCGGGCACCGGCGACGAGAACTATGACAACGACACGAACATCGAGTTCGGCTTCGACGGCGCACCGCGTCACGTGTTCCTGCGCGTGGGCCTCGGCGACGTCCCGCCGCGCGCGCGCATTCTCGGCGCCACGCTCGAGATCCAGGCGCGCTACGCCGACACCGAGCCGCACTGCGGCGTGTACGCGGGCCTCGTCGCGAGGGACGGGCGCTGGGACGGACGCTTCCCTCGCCCGCAATGGGGGCAGGCTCCGGACTTCGACGCGATCGCGACCGCGCGCGACGAAGCGGGCGAGGCGCTCGCGACGACCGGACTCGCCGCCCCCGATCAGGCGAACTTCGGCATCGAGGACACGGGCACGCCCGTCTCGCTCGTCTCCTCGACGGAGGTCGGGCAGACCTTGACCGTCACGCGCGCCGGCACGCTCGCCGCGTTCGATCTCCAGCTCCGGCGCGACGGCAGCCCCAGCGGCGCGACGCGCGTGCGCGTCGAGCGCTGCCGCGCCGACGACGGCAGCGACGACCGCCCCGACGGCGTTCCGCTCGGCGTGTCGGAGCCGGTCGACGCCGCAACGTTCACGCTCGCGCCGGCCGGCGACCTCGTCACCTATTCCTTCGCGGACGGACCCGCGCTCGAGGCGGGTGCCCGCTACGCCTTCGTGCTCGAGTCCGACGCGATCGGCTCGGCGGCGAACCGCGTGCAGCTGAAGATCCAGCACGACAATGCGTATGCGGACGGCGGTCTCGTCAACCGGGGACTCGAGATCGCGTGGAACATCGTCGCGTATCCCGCTCTCAACCAGCTCCCGTTCCTCTTCGACGAGGATCTCGTCACGCCGCGGACGCCGCCGTTCGGCATGCTCGCGCGCATCGACGAGGTGCCGCCCTTCCCGGCGCCCGACGCCTGGGTCGACGTCGCGGATCTCTCGGCGCAGCTCCAGGAGTGGGTGGACGACCCTTCCTATCGGCCGCGGGAGTTCGTCGCGATCGAGCTCTTCACGACGCCCGACACACCGCCGGGCGCCGTCCGGCGCGGCCACGACTTCCGGCTACGCCTGCGCTGGCAGGGGCCCGCGGCGCATCACGAGATCGCCATCACGCCGTAATCCTCGCGCGGGAAGTGCACCACCAGCTCGCCGACGCGCGGACCCTCGCGGCGAACCGCGATCTCGTGGAGGTCCGAGGCAGCGAGCGCGCCGGTCACGGTGCCGCTGCCGTACTCGTCGGCGAAGACGACGACGCGCTGCCCGAGCGCGATGCCGTCCGGCAGCGCGGGCTCGCCTTCGTACGTCGCGGGGCTCGCCGCGCGCGCGACCGCGAGCGCCGCTTCCGAAGTGATCTCGGTCCGCTTGCCGTGGCCGATCGCGCGCACGCGCTCCATCCAGGCAGGCACGCGCCGCAGCGGGCCTAGCAGCGCCTGCGTCTTCGGATGCATGCCGAGCCCCATCAGCGGATGGAAGGCGGAGAAGTCCGCCAGACACGGCTCCTTGCCGAGCAGGAAGGCGCGGCCGTCGTCGAGGTGGCGCTCGAGGCGGTCGAGGTTCGCGCGGATCTGCGCGAGCTTCGTGCCGAGCACCAGCTTCGTGCGGTCCATGTCGGTGCCCGGCGGCACCATGGTGCTACGCCGGTCCTCGACGAAGTCCTTCGGGAAGACGCCGCCGATCCCGAAGAGCGCGAGGATCACCATCATGAAGGTGCTCTCGGCGAAACGCGAGATACCGTGCTCGACGAGCTCCTGTCCCGGCGGCGAGAGCGGCGGATCCGGGTAGAGGCGGTCGAGCGCACGCGCGATGCAATGCGTGTCGCAAAACACGTCGGCACCGATCTGCATCACCGGAACGCGTCGGTAGCCTCCGGTCAGCTCCAGGTGGTCCGGCTTCGGGAGGACGTACGGCGTCTGCACCGAGCGCCACGAGAGCGACTTGCGCCCGAGCGCCAGCCGGATCTTCTCGGCGTAGGGGGACATGTCGTAGTGGTGGAGGATGATCTCGCTCATGCGGAGATCATGACCGCGACGCGGAAGCCGCGCTCGCCATTTCCGGCTGCTTTCCTCCGAGCGTGTCGCCTGAGCGATACTCGCGCCCGACCCGCATGAAGCGCTCGCTGCCCGCCGCCTTCCAGCACCCGGCCTTCCCCGCCGCGGCGATCGCGGCGGCCATCGTGCTCGCGACGCTCGGGCTACGCGCGAGCGGCGCGCTCCAGCGATACGAGCTCGACGCCTACGATCATTTCACGCGCCAGGTCTGGCACGGACCCGCGGAGGATCCGCGCGTCGCGCTCGTGCTCGTGACCGAGGAGGACATCCAGCGCCGCGGCGAGTGGCCGCTCTCGGACGCGACGCTGGAGAAGGTGCTCGAGGCGCTCGCGACGGTGCAGGCGCGCGCTGTGGCGGTCGACATCTATCGCGACATGCCCGTGCCGCCCGGCACGAAGGAGCTGGACGCGCGCCTGCGACAAACCCCGAACCTCGCGTGGCTCTCGCTCGTTCCGGACGCCGGCCAGCCAGGCGTGGGGCCTCCACCTGCGCTCGCCGAAGAAGGCAAGCACGACAGGCAGGTCGGCTTCAACAACATGGTGTCGGACCCGGACGGCATCACGCGGCGCGCGCTGGTCTTCTTGAATCATCGGGACGAGGTGCTGTTCGCGCTGCCGCTGCAAGCCGCGCTGCTCTATCTCGGCGACGAAGCCGGCTTCGGCCCGGATCCGGAGCGGGCAGATCTGCCGCGTCTCGGCGCCACCACGCTCGAGCCGCTGTCGTCGGGCTTCGGTGGCTACGTCGGGATCGATGCGGCCGGCTTCCAGATGCCGCTCGACCTCCGCGGCGCCGCCAAGAGCTACGCGACCGCCACGCTCGAGCAGGTGCTGTCGCCCGACGGAGCGCCCGCCGTGCTGCGCGACCGACTCGTCTTCGTCGGCGTCGGCGCGCAGAGCGTCCGCGACCCCTTCTACGTCCCGATCGAACGCGAGGGCGGCGTCGAGCGCCCCGGCGTCGAGGTGCAGGCCGACGTCGCGAGCTACCTGCTGCGGCTGGCGAAGGGCGAGCAGACACCGCTGCGCGCGAGCTCCGAGCTCGCGGACATCGGCCTCGTCGCGCTCGCCGCGCTCGCCGGGGCCTCGGCCGGCCTCTGGACGCGCTCCGCCCGCACCTTGCTCGCGCTGAGCGCGCTCGTCGGCGGAGGGCTGTGGCTGCTCGGCCGCGAGGCGCTCGCGGCCGGCGTGTGGGTCGCCGTCGTGCCGCCGGCCATCTCGTGGACCGCGAGCGTCGGGTCGATCTCGACCTATCTGTCGCGCCGCGAGCGCCGCGAGCGCGCGCAGCTGATGCAGCTCTTCTCTCGCCACGTGACGCCCGCGCTCGCCGAGGAGTTCTGGCGGCATCGCGACGAGTTCCTCGAAGGCCGGCGCCCGCGCTCGCAGCGCATGACGGTGACCACGATGTTCATCGACATGAAGGGCTACACGACGATGTCCGAGAAGCGCGATCCGACCGAGTTGATGCAGTGGATCGACGAGTTCCTCAGCCACATGGCGCAGATCGTCCACGACCACGGCGGCGTGGTGGAGGATTTCTTCGGCGACGGCATGATGTCGCTCTTCGGCGTGCCGAGACCGCGCCAGCATCCCGACGAGATCGAGCGGGACGCGCGCAACGCGGTCGTCGCAGCGCTCGAGATGCGCGCGATGGTGAGGCGGCTCAACGAGGGCTGGCGGCAGCGCGACCTGCCGTCGGTCGGCGCGCGCGTCGGCATCAGCACCGGGCTCGTCGTGGCGGGCAGCCTCGGCAGCGCGACGCGCATCAAGTACAGCGTGGTCGGCGACGCCGTCGTCACGGCGCAGCGCCTCGAGAGCCTCGACGACAGCCGGCACGCCTTCGATCAGGATCCCTGCCGCATCCTGATCAACGAGCCGACGCGTCGCTGCCTGGATTCGACCTTCGTCGTGGAGGAGCTGGGCGAATTCCTGCTGAAGGGCAAGCAGACGCCGATCGCCGTGTACCGCGTCCTCGGCCGCGCCGATCCGGTCACGAGGTGATGGACGCGACGTCGGGTGGTATATCCGGCTCCCCATGCCTCGCCTCGAGTTCTTCTTCGACTGCGGCAGCCCCTGGACCTACCTCGCCTTCCACAAAGTCGAGGAGGTCGCGGCCGAGGCGCGCGCCGAGCTCGTCTGGAAGCCGATCCTGGTGGGCGGCGTCTTCAACGCGGTGAACCCCGCGGTGTATGCGGCGCGCGAGAACCCGGTCCCGGCGCGCGCGGCCTATCACGGCAAGGACCTCGCGGACTGGGCGCGTCTGTACGGACTCGCGATCGGGTGGCCGAGCGTCTTCCCCGTCAACAGCGTGAAGGCGATGCGCGGTGCGCTCGTCGCGCAGGACGCGGGCGTGCTGCCTCGCTATGCGCGCGCGGCCTTCGAGGCGTACTGGGGCGAGCTTCGCGACATCTCGCAGGACCCGGTGCTCGCGGACGTCGCCGCGCGCGCGGGGCTCGCGCCGGGGGAATTCTTCGCGGCGATCGCGAAGCCGGAGATCAAGCAGAGGCTCCGCGCCAACACCGACGAGCTGATCGCGCGCGGCGGCTTCGGCTCGCCGACTCTCTTCGTCGACGGCGATGACATGTACTTCGGCAACGATCGCCTCGTGCTGGTGCGTGAGGCATTGCAAGCAGCCGCAGGCCGCGCGCAGCGAGAGCAAGCCCGAACGGGCGCGCAGCGAGGCGAAGCCGAGCGAAGATCGCAAGGGCCTGCCGAGCGAAGTTCAGAGAAATGACCCGGCGCGATCCCCTCCAGACCTTGCTCGCGTGTCTCCGCCTCGAGACGCTCGACGCCGATCTCTACCTCGGCGATCCGGGGCCGGGCGACGGACGGCTCTTCGGCGGCATGGTCGCCGCGCAGAGCGCGATCGCCGTGGGGATGACCGTCGAGAAGGAGCGGATGCTCCACTCGCTGCACGCCTACTTCCTGCGCCCCGGCCGACACGACGCGCCGATCCGCTTCGTCGTGCACCGCATCCGCGACGGCCGCAGCTTCACCACGCGGCGCGTGGTCGCGCACCAGGCCGGCGAGGCGATCTTCAACCTCGCGGCGAGCTTCGCGTTGCCCGAGCCCGGCATCGAACACCAGGACCCGGCTCCGCAGGCGCCGCCGCCGGAGCAGTGCGAGGACTGGGAAGTCGCGCGCTCGCGCGTGCTCGGCCTGGGCCACGCCTGGCGCGAGAGCGCCGCCGAGGTGCGGATTGCGGAGGTCCATCACCCGGAGAAGCCGGGCCCGGCGCGACAGACGATCTGGGTGCGGCTGCGCGGCACGCCGCCCGACGACCCGCTGCTCCAGACGGCGCTGCTCGTCTACATGAGCGACCGCACGCTCGCGTCGACGGCCGCGCGACCGCATGGACTTCCGTGGGGCATGCGCATGACGGCGAGCCTCGATCACGCGGTCTGGATCCACCGGCCCTTCCGCCTCGACGACCGCTGGCTGCTCTATGCCAGCGAGAGCCCGGCCGCGTTCGCGGCCCGCGGGATCATCTTCGGCGGCATGTTCCTCGACGGTGTACGCGTCGCGTCGGTCGCGCAGGAGGCGCTGATCCGGGTGAAGAAGGACTGATCCGCACTAGCGCATCGACACCGCGGAGCGCGCCCCGTCGACGCGATGCGCGCCTGCGCGCGGACAGGACATTCGAACCGCGATTCGAGCGTCCGGGAAGCGCGGTTCTGTCGAGTTACCGGGGATTGCCAGTGCTGACTCGGTCACCTTCAGGACGAGACTGCTCGAACGCCACCCGAGTCACGCAACCCAATACGCGCGAAATCCACCCACGGGTAGTGCGACGCCAAGGCTCGAATCTTGGCCCGATGCTTTTCCGACAAGGTCGAGAAGCCGCGACCCGACACGCCCTTGTTGAAACGAATGTTCGAGGGTCGGCCGCTCTCGAGGGAGGCGACGATCTCGGATGCTTGGTGCTCAGGCACAGGAATGCCGCAGAAATGCGTCGCTTGTAGGATTGCCGCGCGCCAATCACTCGAGGCTTGTTCGTACACCATCCACAGAAGGTCGATCTTCTTCTTCCGCTCCGCATCGAACCACGACTCGTAGAACGACAGATACCACGGCACGACGAAGTCCACGATGAAATCGGTCTGGCGATCGCTGTCCAACGCCAGGAATTCCTCGCTCGTATAGAGAGAGGGCAAGTTGTCGATCTTCTCTCTCGCCAGATGGTCTCTCACGCTGACGACCACATCGAAGACGTTCCGCACGAGTACGATCGGGCGAATCGAAAACTCTTTGAAGATCTCGATGTTCGGTTCATTCGCTCTAATGTGCTGTTGCACGACCGTACCTCGGCCATAGGCATCGATGACCTTCGGCCGATACAGCTCCTGTTCGATGTTCGCGTAGTTGAACGCGAAGTAGGAATGCTCGAATCCCGTCAGCGCAGCGAGAGCGCGCGAAAGGAAGCTCGATCCGGACTTAGGCATCGCCGCGAGAAAGATGCATTTGCTCTCGCGATGCAGCGTCATCCGCAATTTCTTGTATACCTTGAGCCCGCTCTCGCTGTAGCGGAACACATCGAGAAGCTCAGTCATCGTGCGTGCTACTCCCAATCAGCTGGCCTCGATTCCAATGGCCACAATTAGTCCCCGCTGGCAGTAGTTTGTTCGCGATCTCGGCACGAGCCGGCAGTTCCGCTCGGTCGGCGAGATGCCGGACGAGACCTGCTGTGTGATCGGACATTCAAACCGCGATTGGAATGACGGTTCTGTCAAGTTGCCGATGCTGGAGGATGCTCGAAGGGTCGAGCGCCCCGATGTGCAGACGGGCTGATCGAGACGCGGCGTTCGCGCCGGAAAATACCTCCAAGCGGCGTCGAGGATCGCCGCGCATGCTATGCGGAGGAGGAGTCCGCATGGCGTTCTTCGACACGCGAGAGCTGCCCGCGCGCGAGCCGCTTCCCGGGTGGGAGGGGCGCTACTTCCACTCCGAGACGATGACGTTCGGGTACTACGCGGTGAAGGCCGGCGCGGCGATCCACGCCCACGCGCATCCGAACGAAGAGGTCTGGCACGTGATCGAGGGCCGGCTCGAGGTGACGATCGCGGGCGAGACGCGCGTCGCCGGTCCGGGCTGCGCCGCCGTCGTGCCGGCGAACACGATCCACTCGGTCCGCGCGCAGAGCGACGCGCGGGCGATCGTGGTCGACCATCCGCGCCGGCGCTCCATCGGAGGCGTCCCGACCGACTAGAGCCGACGCGCGCCGCTCAGCTCTCCGCGCGCTCCGCGAACACCGCGTCGCGTACCGCGAAGGCGCCGTCGGCGAGGTCGTCCTGCGCTGCGAGCGCGTGCTCGCGCACGCGCGCGGCGGAGAGCACGTCGCCCGCCACGAGCGCGAGCTTCGCGAGGGTCTTCGGGTTCGCGGCGAGCGTCAGGCGCTCGACCTCGCGGCCGGCCGACACGGAGGCGTCCGCCTTCGCCTTGTGGATCGCCGCGAAGCAGGCCATCGCGATCTCGAGGCTCGCGCTCTCGGCGGGCGGCGCGATGCCGGCGAAGTCGCGCTCCGACGGCCACGGCGCGCGGTGGATGGAGGGCTCGCCGCGCTCGCCGGCGAACTGCCAGGACCACACCTCTTCCGTGATGTACGGCACGAACGGCGCGAACAGGCGCAGCAGCACCGAGAGCCCGAGGCGCAGCGCCGCGACCGCCGATCCGCGTCCCGCCGCGGCCTCTGCCGCCTCGTCGCGCGCGCGCGCCTTCACCAGCTCGAGGTACACGTCGGTGTAGCGGCTCCAGAAGAAGGACTCCGTCTCCTGGAGCGCCTGCGCGTGGTTCTTGTCCTCGAAGGCGCGCGTCGCGCTGCGGACGAGCTCGGCGAGCCGCGCGGCGAAGGCGCGATCGAGCTCGCTCGCGATCGGATGCGCCGGACCGCTCTGGGCGAGGGCGAACTTCCCGGCGTTGAATAGCTTCGTGACGAGCCGCTTGCCCACGCGGAAGACCTGCTCGTCGAGCGCCGCATCGACACCGAGTCGCGCGCTGCCGGCCCAGTAGCGGATCGCATCCGCGCCGTACTCCTCGACCAGCGGCAGCGGCGTCACCACGTTGCCTCGGCTCTTCGACATCTTCTTGCGTTCGGGGTCGAGCACGAAGCCCGAGACCACGACGTCGTCCCAGGGCGTGCGTCCCTCGTGCAGCCACGCCTTCGCGATCGTGTAGAAGGCCCAGGTGCGGATGATGTCGTGCGCCTGCGGCCGCACGTCGGCCGGAAAGAGCTTCGCGTGCCGCTCGGCGTCGAGCGTCCAGTGCGATGAGATCTGCGGGGTCAGCGACGACGTGAACCAGGTGTCGAAGATGTCGGTCTCGGCGTCGAAGCCGCCGGGCACGCCTCGCTGCGCGGCCTCGTAGCCGCGCGGCACGTCCGTGGTCGGATCCACCGGGAGCTGCGGCTCGTCGGGCAGGATCGGCTTCTCGTAGTCGCGACGCCCCTCGGCGTCGAGCGGGAACCACACCGGGATCGGCACGCCGAAATAGCGCTGGCGGCTGATGCACCAGTCCTGGTTCAGGTTGCGCGTCCAGTCCTCGTAGCGGTGCTGCATGTAGCCCGGGTGCCATTGGATGCGCGCGCCCTGCTCGATCAGCGCGTCCTTCCAGGGAAGCAGGCGCACGAACCACTGACGCGTCGGCACGAGCTCGAGCGGTCGCTCGCCCTTCTCGTAGTACTTGACGACGTGCTGGATCGCGCGTGGCTCCGCGACGAGCGGTGCGCCCTGCCCCGTCGCGCTGGCGTCCGGCTCGCGCAGCAGCTCGACCACGCGCTTGCGCGCCTGGTTCAGGTTCTTGCCGGCGAGCTCGGCGTAGGCGTGGTTCGCGGCGGCCGCGTCGCGGCTCTCCCAGCCCTCGCCGCCGAAGACGACCGGCGCGAGCCGGCCGTCGCGCTGCACGATCTGGCGCAGCGACAGGCCGTGCTCGCGCCACCACTTGACGTCGGTGGCGTCGCCGAACGTGCAGACCATCAGGATGCCCGTGCCCTTCTCGGGGTCGGCCTTCTCCGACGGGAAGATCGGGACCGGCACGCGGAAGAGCGGCGTCAGCGCGAGCTTCCCGAAGAGATGGCGGTGGCGCGCGTCCTCGGGATGCGCGGTCACGCCGACGCAGGCCGCGAGCAGCTCGGGGCGCGTGGTCGAGATCGTGAAGCGGCCGCCGCCCTCGACTCCGAACTCGAGATCGTGATAGGCGCCGGGCACCGTGCGGTCCTCGAGCTCCGCCTGTGCGATCGCGCACTGGAAGTCGACGTCCCAGAGTGTCGGCGCGTAGCGGCTCTCGACGTGGCCCTTGCGCCAGAGGTCGAGGAAGGAGTACTGCGCGATCCGCCGGCTCCGCGTACCGATCGTCTGGTACTCCTCGCGCCAGTCGAAGGAGAGGCCCATGCGGGTCCACAGCCGCTTGAAGGCCTGCTCGTCCTGGCGCGTCACGCGCTCGCAGGCCGCGATGAAGTTCGGGCGCGAGACCTTGCGCGGCGGCCCCTCCTTCGAGGCCCTCGCGGACGCCTCCTCGAGCACGAGCTCGGGGTCGTAGGGCACGCCCGGATCGCAGCGGATGTGGAAGTAGTTCTGGACGCGCCGCTCCGTCGGCAGCCCGTTGTCGTCCCAGCCGATCGGGTAGAAGACGTTGCGGCCGGTCATGCGCACGTAGCGCGCCAGGATGTCGGTGTGCGTGTAGGAGAAGACGTGGCCGGGATGGAGCGAGCCCGACGCCGTCGGCGGCGGGGTGTCGATCACATAGGTCTCGGCGCGCGGCCGCCCCGGGTCGTAGTGATACGTGCCCGCGCGCTCCCAGACCTCTCCCCAGCGCGGCTCCGCGGCGGCCGCGTCGTAGTGCTTCGGCAGGGAGGCGGGGTCGATGGCGGCGATGTGCCCCTTCGGCGCGGTCATGCGGGTCCTCGTCGGGGTTCGCGAGGATAAGGCAAGCCGCCGCAGGCGGCGCGCAGCGAGGCGAAGCCGAGCGAAGTCAAAAGAGGTGGGCCCGTCCGGGGTTGCCACGGCCGAGGCACACGGATAGCCTCCTCGCCCTTCCGGAGGCGCCATGGCCAAGACCTCGCAGGTGCTGCGCGATCAGCGACGCATCAAGATGATCAAGAAGTACGCGGAGCGCCGCGCTGCTCTGCGCAAGAAGCTCCAGGACCAGAACGCCTCGATCGACGACAAGCTCGAGGCGCAGAAGAAGTTCGCGAAGCTGCCGCGCAACTCGTGCCCGACGCGCCTCAAGCGCCGCTGCAAGATCACCGGCCGCTCGCGCGCCTACTACCGGAAGTTCGGCATCTCCCGCATCGCGCTGCGCGACCTCGCGCTGAAGGGACAGCTCCCGGGCGTGCGGAAGTCGAGCTGGTAGGAGGTCCCGTGCGCGACGGCATCCATCCCGACTACCACAAGGTGCTCTTCGTCGACTCCGCGACGGGCGACGAGTGGCTCTCGCGCTCGACCATGACCTCGAACGAGAAGCGCGAGATCGACGGCGAGCAGATCCCCGTGATCCACCTCGACATCTCCGCCGCCAGCCATCCGTTCTGGACCGGCACGATGCGCGAGCTCGACTCCGACGGAAAGATCGACCGCTTCCGGCGCCGCTACGCGCGCAAGAAGTAGACGGGGACGCCATGCCGCGCCGCTGCGAGCTGACGGGCACCACGCCCCAGACGGGCCACAACGTCTCGCACTCGAACCGCAAGACGCACCGCACGTTCGACGTGAACCTCCAGAACGCGACGTTCTACAGCGACGCGCTCGGGCGCGCGGTCGGCCTGCGCGTCACGACGCGCGCGATCCGCACGGTGCAGAAGGTCGGCGGTCTCGACGCCTTCCTCGTGAAGACCGCCGACGCGAAGCTGCCGCCGGAGGGGCTCGCGTTGAAGCGCCGCGTCAAGAAGGCCTTGAAAGGCCGGCCGACCGCATCGGCGTAGCGGCCGTTAGCCTCCGCGCGCCGTGAGCAAGGTCGCGCGCGTCGACTTCGCGTTCTGGATCATGAAGATCTGCGCGACGACGCTCGGCGAGACCGCCGGCGATCTCGTGTCGATGACGCTCGGGGTCGGCTACGCGCTGAGCTCCGCATTGCTGCTCGGCATCTTCCTGCTCTCGCTCGGTGCGCAGCTCCGCGCGCGCTCGTTCCGGCCCGCGCTCTACTGGACCGTCATCCTGACCACGAGCACGGCCGGCACGACGATGTCGGACTTCCTCGATCGGACGGCGGGGCTCGGTTACGCGAAGGGCGCCGCGCTCCTGGTCACGTGTCTCGCCGCGGTGCTCCTCACCTGGCGACTCTCCGAGGGCACGCTCTCCGTCGATCGGATCGAGACGCGCCGCAGCGAGCTCTTCTACTGGATCGCGATCCTCTTCTCGAACACGCTCGGCACGGCGCTCGGCGACTTCCTCGCCGACGACTCGGGCCTCGGCTTCCTCGGCGGCGCCGCGCTGATCGGAGGGCTGATCGCGGCGACCGCGCTCGCGGCCTTCGTCACGCGCATCGACCGCGTGCTCCTCTTCTGGATCGCGTTCGTGCTGACGCGTCCCTTCGGCGCGACCTTCGGCGACCTCCTCACCAAGCCCGCCGAGAAGGGCGGGCTCGACTTCGGCACGGTCGGATCGTCGGCGATCCTGGCCGGCTTGCTGGTGTCGGTCGTGCTCTACACGACCCGTCGGACCCGCGGGGCGCCTCGCACATCTTGAATTCTCGAGTAGGGCCGGCGACCCGTGTGCCTACCCCGCGCCTAACGACCGGCGGCCGCCCTCACTGCCTCCGCGACCCGGGTGCCCTCGAAGAAGCGCGGGTTCGCGCCCGCGAAGAGCGACACAGGGTTCTCGAACAGGAACGCGCGCAGCTGAGCCGGCGTGAGGCGGCCATGCTCCACGAGCTCGTACGCCTCGGGCAGCACGTGGCGCACGTCCGGCACGTCCCAGTGTCCGATGTCGGAGCCGAGGATCGCGCGCAAGGGCGGCGCCGCGCGCTCGCCGCCCGAGTCGAAGGCCGTGCCGACGAGCGGATCGTCGGCCTCGCAGCCGAAGTGGAAGCGGTCGAACACCGCGAAGACATCGTCGGCCGACGCGATGCCGGAGCGCGCGAACTCGTCGATCGACGCGCGATCCTCGTCGGGCCGCGAGAGCACAGCGAGCGCGCCCTCGAGCTCGCCCACGTGCTCGGCGAAGCGCTTCGGCGCATAGCGTGCGAACAGTCGCCTCAGCTCGTCGCGGTCGAGCGCGAGCGGATCGAGGCTGCCGATGCTCTCGGGCCCGCGCTTCTCGAGGTGCGAGCAGAGGTCCGCGCGCAAGCTCGCGCCCCACGCGACGCCGCCCTCGAGGAACGCGAAGCGCAGCCGCGGGAAGCGCACCGGGACGCCGTGCAGGAAGAGCGCGCGGCAGGTTGCCTCGCCCGACGCGCCGAAGTTTCCGAGGTGGTTGAACACGTAGTTGTGGAGCGAGCGGCGGCTGCCCCAGCCCATCGCGCTCGAGTGGAAGGTCGGCGCGACGCCGAGCTCCTCGCAGCGGCGCCACACGGGGTCGTAATCGTGCGGGCTCTCCGCGTCGAAGAGGTCGAGCCAGCGCGCGCCCCGCACCGACTCCGCCCCGGGCAGCGGGCGCAGCACGTGCCCGGCCAGCACGCAAGCGCGCAGCCCGAGCGCTCCGGTCGCATGCTCGAGCTCGGCGACGGCCTCCACGGGGTCGTGCATCGGCACGATCGCCGCGTGTTGGAGCCGGTCGCCGAGACCGGCGTAAGCCTCGGCATAGTAGGCGTTGAAGGCGCGCGCGAAGGCGGATCGCAGCTCCGGCTCCTCGGCCGAGAGCACCATCAGGCCGAAGGTCGGGTAGACGAACGCGAAGTCGATACCGAGCTCGTCGAGGCGTTCGTAGAGGAGCCGCGGCAGGATCGCCGTCGCGCGGTCGAGCGTCCGCTCGGTCGGGAAGGCCCACCACGGCATGCGGAAGACGCCGAGCTGGCGCTGCACGGCGACCGGCAGCTCGTGCATGCGCGCTCCCGCCGCGAAGCTCTCGTCGAGCTTCGCGGCCACGCTCTCTCCGGCGATCTCTCGCAGGTGGTCGCGGACGGCGGGCAGGAACTCCAGAGAGTGGCCGTCGGCATCGATCACGGGATGACCGAGACGGCGGCGGATCTCGTCGGGCGTGAGCGAGGCCATGCAGAGCGATCAGTATAGGCGTCCGTGGTAGGGTGGTGCGGCGGTGCCCGGCGCCGTCGCGCCGGTCGCGCAGGAGGACGAGCATGCAGGTCGAAGGCCGCTGCTACTGCGGCGCCGTTCGCTATCGCGTGAGCGGCGATCCGATGTTCCGCGGACAGTGTCACTGCCGCGAATGCCAGTACATCGCGGGCGGCGCGCCGGCCTTCGTGATGGCGTTCCCGGAGTCGGGCTTCCAGTACACGAAGGGAAAGGCCAAGGGCTTCCGGCGCAGCGATCTCCCGAGTCCGGTGACCCGCGAGTTCTGCGCGGAGTGCGGCACGCACCTGCTGACGCGCGCACCCGCCCTGCCGGGCGCGGTGCTGCTGAAGGTCGGGACGCTCGACGACCCGAGCGTCTTCGGCATGCCGCAGATGGCGATCTTCACGGCGGAGAAACAGGCCTTCCACACCATCCCCGCCGGCGTCCCCACGTTCGAGAAGGGCCCGCGAGGCTAGGCGATCGCTCGTTCGCGGCGTGCGGCGCCGGACCGGCGCTGGGGGCTCGCGAGCAGCGCGGCCATCACCTCTTCGCGACGACGAATCCCGCGTGCTTGGCGTCCCACGTCTGCGGCGTGACGCCGCGCTCGCGCAGGGCGAACTTCTGCACGCGGCCCGTCGGCGTCGCCGGCAGCGCGTCCAGGAACTCGATGTAGCGCGGCACGAAGTGTCGCGGCGCCGTGTCGGCGACGAAGCGCGCGAGCTCCTCCGCCGAGACCTGCTGTCCCGGCTTGCGGACCACGCACACCTTCAGCTCCGCCTCGGCGGCGAGCTCCTCCGAGGTGACACCGTGCGCGGCCGCCTGCGCGACCGCCGGATGCGCCGCGACGGCCGCCTCGACCTCGACCGATGCGATGTTGCGTCCCTTGAAGCGGATGAAGTCGGCCTTGCGGTCGACGAAGTAGTACTCGCCCGCGGCGTCGCGCCGGCCGAGATCGCCGGTGTGGTACCAGAGGTTCCGCCACGCGCCCACGGTGAGCTCCGGGCGCTCGAAGTAGCCGTTGAAGATCGCGTAGGGCTCGAGCGGCCGGATGCAGAACTCGCCCGTCTCGCCCGGCGCGACCTCGTAGTCGCGGTCGTCGAGGATCTTCACCTCGATGCCGTCGGCCGGCTCGCCGAGCGAGTTCGGCGCATAGCGTCGCCCCGGACGTCGCGAGAGCAGCGCCATCACCTCGCTCTGTCCGTAGCCCTGATGGATCTCCTCGATGCCGAAGCGGCGCTTGAAGGGCTCGATCAGCGCCTCGGGCATCGGGACCATGCCGGCCGTGCGGATCGGATTGTCCGCGTCGTCGTCGCGCGGCGGCTGCTGCCACAGGAAGATGTGCATCGCGCCGAGCGTGAAGGTCATGGTGGCGCCGTAGAAGCGGCAGCGGTCCCAGAAGTCCGTGACGGAGAAGCGAGCGTCGATCGCGCACGGCACGCCGGAAACCAGCGCGCGGTAGATGTTCGAGACCCACGACGCCGACTGGTACATCGGCAGGCACGAGTAGATGATCTCGCCCTCGCGCAACCCCGCGTTGACGGCGCCGTTCACCGCCGCGCGGATCCACACGTTGTGGCTCTGCATCACGCCCTTCGAGCGGCCGGTGGTGCCCGAGGTCCAGAGGATCGCGGCGGTGTCGCCGAGGAAGAGCTCGCGGTCGTCCGGCTCCTTGCCGGGCGCGCGCTCGAGCGAGGCCAACGACACCGCGGGGAGTCCGAGCGGCGCGGCCGCGGCGGCGTTGCCGCGCACCACCACCCGCTCGAAGGGAAGCCCCGCGGCGCCGCACTCCGCGACGCGCGCGACGAGTCCCTCGTCCACGACCAGCACGCGCGCGCGGCTCTCGGCGAGGCGGTCGCGCAGCCACGTGCCCTTGTAGTCGGTGGAGGTCGGCACCCAGACCGCGCCGAGCTTGTTCAGCCCGAGCGTCGTCCACACGTAGGCCGGGTGCGTGTCCATCATCAGGCAGACGGTGTCGCCGCGCGCGACGCCGAGCTCGCCGAAGGCCGACGCCATCGAGTTCGCGAGCTCGTTGACGCGACCGTACGACCAGTGCACGTCGTCCGAGACCAGGAAGTCGCGGTCGGGGATGGCTTCGGCCTGGCGCCGCAGGCAACGGCCGAGCAGGCGGTCGCGGGGATCGTCGAGATCGAGGCGGTTCACGGCGGGTACTCCCTCGAGAGCCGCCGATTCTATCCTGAATCTCCGCTCGGCTGCGCCTCGCTGCGCGCCCTACGGGCTTGCTTCGATCACCAGCCCCGAGAAGCCGCGCACGTTGCTCGAGTGCATGCGCACCGCGCCGTCCGACGGGATCTCGTACTCCGGCCAGCGCCGCAGGAACTCCTCGATACCGATGCGCGACTCCATGCGCGCGAGCGAGGCGCCGAGGCAGATGTGGCGGCCGTAGCCGAAGCCGAGGTGCATGTCGATCTCGCGGCCGACGTCGTAGCGGTCCGGATCGGGGAAGCGGCGCTCGTCGCGGCCCGACGCGCCGTTGATCAGCAGCACGCGCGCGTGCCGCGGGATCTTCACGCCGTGGAGCAGGGTCTCGCGCGTCGTCACGCGGCCCTGATACTGCGAGGGCGGGTCGTAGCGGAGCGTCTCCTCGACGGCGGTCGCCGCGAGACCCGGGTTCGCGACGAGACGCCGACGCTCGCCGGGGTTCTTCCACAGCTCGTGGAACGCGGTGGCGAGCAGCTTCGTCACCGTCTCGTTGCCCGCGGTCGCGAGCAGGATCAGGAAGGCGCGGATGTCGTCGTCGGAGAGGCGCGCGCTGACGCCGTCCTCGTGCAGCTCGACCTGCGTGAGCCGCGTCATCAGGTCGTCCTGCGGGCGGCGCCGGCGGTCCTCGATCTGCGCGGTCATGTACTGCATCAGCGCGGCCTGCGCGCGGAAGGCCTCCTTCACGGGCATGGGGTTGCCGGGCTCGCGGTGCAGGATCCAGTTCGAGTTGCGCTGCACCTCGTGCCGGTCGGCCTCGGGGATGCCTAGCATCGACGAGATCACGTCCATCGGCAGGCGCGCCGTGAACTCCTTCACGACGTCGAAGCTCGAGCGACCTTCGAGCGCGTCGAGGTAGCCGCAGGCGATGCGCCGGATCTCGCCCTCGAGCATCTGGATGCTGCGCGGCGTGAAGGCCTTCGAGATCAGCTTGCGGTAATGCGTGTGGCGCGGCGGATCCATGTAGATCATCAGCCCGGTGTCGGGCTTCGGCGAATCCATGAATTCGAGGCTCGTGCCCCAGCCCGAGCTCCAGGTCGCCGCGTCGAGGAAGGCGTCGAGGTTGTCCTGGAAGCGAGTCAGCGCGTAGAAGTCGAGGCGAGGGTTGTAGTAGGCGGGCGCGTAGTCGCGCATCCAGCGGTAGATCGGATACGGATCCTCGTCCTGCTCGTACGAGAAGGGGTCGTACTCGACCGGATCGTCCGGGCCGAGCGCGCGCGCGGCCGCTCCGCTCATCGCGCCTCCGCCTCGACTCCGCGCCAGCCCGAGTAGAACTGGCGGTACCAGCGCCGGTACTGCGCGACCGGGCCGTCGACCTCGGTGAGGCGCGGCCGCTCTAGGTAGGCGCGGTGCTCCCAGATGGGGACGTCCTGCTTGAACTGCTCCTGCGTGATGCGGTCGTTCAGCTCCGCGACCGCGCGGCTCGCGCTCTCGTCCGCGAGGCGCTTCATGCAGAAGTGCAGGCGCACGTCGGTCATCTCGTCGTCGATCGGTGTCTGCGTGATGTAGTTGATCATGTGGAGCGGACCCTGGTGCACCTCCGCGACCGAGATGCCGGGCCCGCAGTTGGTCGTGACCGAGAGCACCTCGATCCCGGCCTTCGAGAGCGCCGTCACCTTGAGCTTCTGCTCCACCACCATGAAGGGGCCGTCGAAGCGCGTCTCGAAGCGCTCCTCGTCCGGCGGCTGCATGTCGTGGACGTGCAGGAAGTGCGCGCGGTCGAGGATGTTCTCGGTCATGTCCTGCACGTGGACGCGCACGCGGTACTCGTTCGCGCGCCAGGGCGTCCACAGCGCGGGGTCACCGACGAACTCGCGCACCTCGTAGCCGGGCGACTCTCCGCGCGCGTGGAACCACACGTGCACGAAGCCGTTGCGCTCCTGCACGGGATAGCTGCGCGCGCGCACTCCCTGCGGCGTGCGCGCGAGCCGCGGCACCTCGACCAGGCAGCCGCGGCCGTCGAAGCGCCAGCCGTGGAAGGGACAGCGGATGCCGTCGCCCTCGACCTTCCCGCCGACGCCGAGATGCGCGCCGAGGTGCGGGCAGTGCGCCTCGAAGACGCGGGCGGCGCCGTCCTGCCCGCGGAAGGCGACGAGCTCGCGGCCGAAGTAGCTGAGCGGCTTCACGTCGCCGGGCGCGAGGTCGGAGGCGAGGCACAGGCCGTACCAGCCGTCGGGCGTCGCGGGGAAGGGATATCGCGACACGTCGTCAGTCTTCCACCTTGAGAGCGAACGTCGGGCAGTACTTCACGGCGCGCTCGACGTTCTCGCGCTCCGACTCGGGGGGCTCCTCGGCGAGCACGACCACGCGGTGCTCGCGCTCGTCCACGTCGAAGACGTTCGGCGCCTCGTTCTTGCAGGTGCCGTGACCCTGACACAGATCGAAGTCGACCCGGACCCGCACGTCAGCAAGCCGCCGGAGGCGGCGCGCAGTGAGCCGATAGCGAACGAAGGATCAGAGGAACGACCATGTTGGTGTTCGATCTCTCCATCACGGCCGCATGATCTGGCCGCCGTCCACGTTGACGACCTGGCCCGTCAGCCAGCCGGCGGCGTCGGAGAGCAGGAAGAGGCAGGTCGGGACGAGGTCGTCGGGGCTGCCGAGGCGCGGCAGCGCCAGCGAGGCGACGAGCTGCTTCTTGTAGGCCTCGGGCACCTGCGCGCGCAGCGCCTCGGTGTCGGTCGGACCCGGCGCGATCGCGTTGACGCGGATGCGCGCGTGTCCGAGCTCGCGCGCGAGGCACTGCGTCAGCCCGTTCACGGCGAGCTTGGCGAGCCCGTAGTAGCCGACGCCCATCCACGCCGCCGTGCTCGACTGGTTCACGATCGCGCCGCCACCGCGCTTCTTCATCGCCGGCGCGCACGCGCGCGTGCAGAGCAGCACGCCGTTCATGTTCACGTTCATGAAGCGCTGGTAGTAGTCGTAGTCGACGTCCATCAGGCTCGCGAGCTTCATGTTGCCGAAGATCGCGGCGTTGTTGACGAGCAGATCGATGCCGCCGAACGACTCGACCGCCCGCGCCGCCATCGCCGCGGCCGAGGCGGGCGACGAGACGTCGACCTCCGCAAACACCGCTTCCTGTCCCGCGGCGCGGATCTCGGACGCCACGCGCTCGCCCTTCGCCTTCTCGATCTCGGCCACGACCACTTTCGCGCCGTTCGCGGCGAGCGCCTTCGCGTACGCCTCGCCGATGCCGCCGCCCGAGCCGGTCACGACGGCCACCTTGCCCGCGATGCCAGGAAACATCGTCCTTCTCCTCAGTTGGTGCGCCGTTGATAGTGCACCACAAAGGGCTGCTTCGGGCGCACCACCATGGCCGAGTAGTTGTCGACGTAGCTCGCCGGCGGCGCCACCAGCTCGAACTCGAAGCGCCGCAGCAGCACCGAGAAGATCGCCTTCTGCTGCATCAAGGCGAAGTTCGCGCCGAGGCAGCGGTGGCGACCGCCGCCGAAGGGCACGTAGGCGAAGGGATGCTTCGCGTCCTCTTCGCGGGGCGCGGCGAAGCGATCGGGATCGAAGCGCTCGGGCTCGGCGAAGCACGCCGGATCGAGATTCGAGAGCGCCGTCGACATCGCGACGATCGTCCCCTTCGGCACGACGAAGTCCTCGTACTCGAAGTCGACGAGCGCCGTCCGCGGCAGCCAGATCAGCGGCGGGTGCAGGCGCAGCGCCTCCTTCACCGCGTTCTCGAGCTGCGGGATCTCGCGCAGCGCCTGGAAGCTGACCTCGCGCCCGTCGGCATAGATGCCGTCGAGCTCGTCGACCACACGCTTCAGGAGGTGCGGCGCGCGCAGCAGCTCGACCAGGGTCCACGCGGCCGTGCCCGCGCTGGTGTGGTGCCCGGCGAACATCGTCGAGATCAGGATGCCGGTGATGACGGAGGGCGAGTAGCGGAGCGTCTCCCCGTCCTTCAGCGAGAGCAGGATGCCGAGCAGGTCGCGCGGCGGCTCCGCCATCGCCTGGCGCTCGCGGATCACGCCGGAGACGAGCTCGATCAGGCGCTCGCGCGCGCGGTCGCGCACGCGGAAGGCCTCGATGTTCACCTTGGAATCGAGGTAGCCGATCGCGTCGGTGCCGACCTCGAGCTCGAAGTACTTGCGCGAGAATTCGGGCGTCAGCGACTCGCGGAAGGGCCTGCCGATCAAGCAGGAGCTGGACGTGTAGATCGTCAGCTCCGCGGTGAAGTCGAGCAGGTCGATCTCGCCCTCGCGGCCGAGCGTCGCGGCCATTCGCTCGGTCTCCTCCGCGATGATCTGCGCCGACTGACGCAAGTTGCTGTCGCGCAGCGCGGGCGATCGGATCATCTCGCGCCGCTTCTCGGGCGGCGCGTCGTAGACGACGCCCTCGCCGAAGATCGGACGCATCAGCTCGTTCGAGGTGGGCTGCGGATCGAAGACCTCGTCGGGCTGGCGGAAGAAGGTCT